>Ga0310811_10008511_pt1 | contig 13200 bp, 16 predicted proteins | sample YCmetagenome_FD_207642 | JGI IMG/M metagenome (GOLD analysis project Ga0310811, IMG submission 207642) | Soil microbial communities from experimental microcosm in Duke University, North Carolina, United States - YC | ecosystem: Engineered > Artificial ecosystem > Soil microcosm > Unclassified ...
AAGTCATACCCATTTGTGAGGCTTCTATGACTCAAATTAGCCGTCGCGCCCTATTGGCCGGTTCCGCGGCTCTCGCCGCGAGCCCTGTGCTGGCAAGCGCACCGATCGTCGGCACGCAGGCGCCGGGGTTCTACCGCTACAAGGTGGGCGACTACGAACTGACCCAGCTCTTTGACGGCGCAGCGACGTTCCCGATGCCCGACCATTTCGTCACCAATGTCAGCAAGGAGCGGGCGATTGCCGAGGTGGCGCGGATGTATCTCGCCCCACCCGGCGAGATCACCGTGCCGTTCAACCCTGTGCTGATCAACACCGGCAAGAAGCTGATCCTGATTGACACCGGCTACGGCCCGAATGTCAGCCCGCAGGTCGGCCATTTGCCGGCGAACCTCGCGGCTGCAGGGATCTCCCCCGAACAGATCGACACGGTGATCATCTCCCACATCCACCCCGACCATACCAACGGCCTCCACACCAAAGCTGGCGCCCTGGCGTTCCCGAACGCCGAAATCCTAATGCCCGAAAAGGACTGGGCTTTCTGGATGAGCAAGGAGAACGCCGCGAGGGCCAACGACCCGGTCTCCAAAGCCTATTTTGCCAACGCGCAGAAGACGCTGTCGGACCTGATCGACCATGTCGGCACCTATGCCTGGGACAAGGAGGTCGCGCCGGGCATCACGTCGATCGCTACCCCGGGCCACACGCCAGGGCACACCTCATTCGCGGTGGCATCGGGCAAGGACCGCATCTTTGTACAGTCAGACGTCACCAACATCCCAGCCTTCTTCCTGCGCCATCCCGACTGGCACGTGATGTATGACCACGATCCCGATCTGGCGCAGCGCACGCGCCATCGTTTCTACGACATGGCGGCAACCGAGAAGGCACTCGTGGTCGGCTACCACTTCCCATTCCCCAGCCGCGGTCATGTGGAGAGGAATGGCATGGGCTACCGGCTCGTGCCGATGAGCTGGAGCACGACTCTTTAGCCGCTGGCCGCTGAAACATACACGGGACGCTCGCCGGACACCGCGCCGGCGGCGGCGCGCCTGGGTCCGTCACATGCGCCGCAAAGAATGGCGGCACCTTACTGCAATCGCCCTTACTGGCATTCGCAAAGAACCAAGCCCCGGTCGTGCCCTTGTGGCCCCGGCCGATCACGCGTGGCGTAACGACCGCAGTGCGGCCAGGATGGCGTCGGGCTCCAGGCGATTGCGGTAGTCCGATGAGTGGCGAACGTCATTCGCACCTTGTGTTCTAGTATGGTCGTTCTAGAATAGGATCGGGCAGCAAGAATGGCAAGATGCCAAGGTGCAATGGACAGGTAACGGGATGGCAAGACCGAGGGAATTTGATGAAGGCGCGGTACTGGACGCGGCCGTTCTTTGTTTCTGGAAGCAGGGGTATGAGGCCACCTCGGTCAGGGACCTGGTGGCGCAAACCGGCCTGACGGCGGCCAGCCTCTACAATGCGTTCGGGGACAAGCGGGCGCTCTATCAAAGAGCGCTGGATCACTACGTCGAAGCGAGCTCTGCCGAGAGAATCGCGCGGTGCGAGAGGCTCCCCCCTCTCCAGGCTATTGAAGAGTTCTTTACCGAAATTGTGAAAAGTTCACTCAACGATCGCGATCGGAAGGGATGCCTGCTTGTGAATGCGGCACTCGATGTGGCGCCGCATGATCCCGCATTTCGTAAACTGGTTGCCGAGGTTCTCATCGGCATCGAGACATTTTTTCTGACATGTGTCCGGTCTGGCCAAGCCGACGGTACGATGACGCGGTCGCTGCCGGCGGAAACCCTGGCGCAGAACCTCCTTGGTGTGCTGATGGGCATTCGCGTTCTCGCGCGTGTGCGCCCGGAGCGCGCGCTGCTGCAAGGTGTCGCGGTACCGGCACTGGCACGTCTCCGCGTTGAAGCTGGAGAGATCAGGACTGGCGCAAAATGAACGTCGTCTCGCCATGCGGGACAACGGTGTGTCGCCAGAGACGATCGCGCGCACGGTCCCTGCCGAACGGAGATGGTTGAGAACCACGGGCAGCTGTTCCAGCCGTAGGGGCTTACTCATCGCGAATTTCGCCGAGCCATGCGACCAACCGTTTCAGCCCGCGATGAATATTGACTTTCACCAGAGAGATTGACTGTCCGGTTGCCCGGGATGCCTCCTCGACACTGCGGCCTTCCAGCTTGACCAGGCGAATCACCTCGGCCTGTGACGGTTTCAGAGTGCCGAGCAGGCGTTCCAGCGACAATGGGCTTGTGACGGTTGTCTCATCACCTGGCGCAGGCAGATCGTCGTCCAGAGGCACGGTCTCCCTCGACTGGAGAGAGCGTATCGAGTCGATCCATTTGTAACGAGCGATCGCGGTCAGCCAGGCGATGAAAGGCCGCTCAGGATCGTAGGTGTGACGCTTCGCATGAATGGCGAGCAAAACCTCCTGGCTGACATCGTCGATCATGGAAGGGGGAAGCCGCCGCGCATAATAGCGCTTCAACCAGGAGATGATTTCTCGAAGCAATTGACGGTACGCGGCCGCATCCCCGGCCTGTGCCGCGACCATCAGCGCATCCCAAGCCATGTGAGGTCCGCCGGCGGCTTGAGGCGATTGTTGCACAGGATTAGACGCCGCGCCGGCGGTCACACGCGCCCTGGCCCTTCGGCGTGATCGCACTTGAGAAGTTCCGCACAGCCTGTCCTACCCCATAGTCCCTATGAGCCTTATCGCCCGGCCCGCACGTTGTGACTTTGTTTTGGTATGATCGTTATAGAATAGAAGGTCGCCGCCGCCAATTGGCATGAACCTCGTGCGTGGAGGTTTCTGCATCAAGGAGACGTTACAAAAAATATTGGTCCGGGTCTGTAACCGCAGTGCCGGGTCATCCGGATAAAGGAGCAGACGCGACAGTCAGTGCGTCTGAAAACAACTCAAGGAGCCTATTATGTTCCAACGCGTTCCGACCCTCGCTGCCGCCGCTCTGCTTGCCGCGTCCTTTGCGGTCCCGGCATTCGCCCAAAGCGCCTCGTCAAGCATGTCACATGACAGCATGAGCCATTCGACCATGAGCCACGACACCATGGGGCATGGCAATTCCATGAGCCATATGTCGTCCACCGGCTCGATGCGCCATTCGACCATGGGCCATACGGACTCGATGAGCCACGACAACATGTCGCACTCACAGTAACTCGGCGTGGCCGTGCGCCGTGGATCCACGGCTCACGTGCGACGCTCGTGTCGACCGGTCCGTTTGATTGAGGTGATGCCAAGCGGAGTCATTTTGGGCAAGCCGCCAGGCGTATTCTGCAGAAGATCACGAGCATAGGTCCGCGCGATCTTTGGCAAAATCTTCAAAGTCTTGAAGCAGGATTCCGAACATGAACCGCCGTAAGATTCTGTCCTTGTCTTCGTCGGCCGCCTTTGCCGCGATGTCCATTGCGGGGCTCTATGGCACGGCAGGGGCGTACCTGACCCGCCGGGCCCGTGCCGCGATGCCGTCACCCTCGGCCATGCGATACCGCGTCACCCATACTGACGCTGAGTGGCGTAAGATCCTGAGCCCCGCAGCCTATGACGTATTGCGTGAGGCCGGGACGGAGGCGCCTTTCACGTCACCGCTTCTCCACGAGGAACGGCAAGGCATATTCAACTGCGCGGGGTGCGCACTGCCGCTCTATGCCTCCGCAACAAAATACGACAGCGGAACCGGCTGGCCGAGCTTCTGGAGTCATCTCCCTGATGCGATCCTGACTTCAGCCGATAACAGCTTCGGCATGGCACGAACCGAGGTGCATTGCAGCCAGTGCGGCGGCCATCTTGGGCATGTGTTCCCCGATGGCCCGCCACCCACGGGTCTTCGTTACTGCATGAACGGGGTAGCCCTTTCTTTCACACCGAGGACAGCATGATACGCAACCTTCTTTTTTCAGCGTGCCTGACGGGCGCTCTGTCGGTCTCTGGCGCAGCAGCGGCTTTCGCCGCCGAACCGGTTGTGCTGGCGCCCGCACCCGCTCTCGATGAGTCGCTGGTGAAGGCCCCTGGAACAGAGACTGCCATTCTTTCAGGCGGGTGTTTCTGGGGAATGCAGGACGTCTTCCAGCACGTGAAGGGCGTGAAGGAAGCGATTTCCGGCTATACAGGCGGTTCGGCCAGCACCGCGAGCTACGAAACGGTCAGCACCGGCACGACCGGCCATGCCGAGTCCCTTGAGATTGTCTATGACCCGCGCGTGGTGACCTACGGCACGCTGTTGCGCGTGTTCGTCTCGGTTGCCGCCAACCCCACAGAGCTGGACTACCAGGGGCCGGACCATGGGACGCAATATCGCAGCGCGATCTGGGCCGCCAATCCGGAGCAACAGAAGATCGCTGACGCCTATATCCGACAGCTCACCGCAGCACAGACCTTCGCAGCACCGATCGTAACCCGGGTGAATCAGGCAATGCCGTTTTATCCGGCCGAAGCTTATCACCAGAATTACGCGGCGTTGCATCCGGACAGCCTCTACATCGCGCTGATTGACGCTCCGAAGGTCCAGGCGCTCGCGCGGCTCTTCCCGGCGCTCTATCAACCGCAGCCGACGCTCCTGAGCGTCAGCGCAAACGGCTAAGGAGGCAGGCGATGCAGGGCATGGAGATGGACGCCACGCTGCATACCGAAGCGCAGGAGCGCCAGGCCGGCGCGAAAGTCATTCACCCCTGGCCGCTCCGCCTGATGCACTGGCTGAATGCCGTTGCCATCATCACGCTGATCGGCAGCGGCTGGCAGATCTATAATGCCTCGCCGTTCCTGCCCTTCATTTTCCCGCATTGGGCGACGATCGGAGAGTGGCTCGGCGCGGCGATCGCCTGGCATCTGGCCGCGATCTGGCTGCTGATGCTGAACGGCCTCGCCTATTTGGTCTGGGGCTTCGCCAGCGGCCACTTCAAGCATAAGCTCTGGCCCCTATCGCCGCGGGCCGTCTTGCATGACGCCTGGGCGGCCATCCGCTTCAAACTGCCGCACGAGGTGGGGGTCTACAATGCCGTGCAACGGTTGCTCTATATCGGCGTGATCGCGCTCGGCATTGTCGCGGTGCTGACCGGCCTCGCGGTCTGGAAGCCCGTGCAGCTCTGGCCCTTATCGGATCTGTTCGGCGGGTTCTTCATCTCCCGCGTCATCCACTTCATCGCCATGACCGGCATCGTCCTGTTCATTGCGGTGCACGTGCTGCTGGTGGCGCTGGTGCCCCGCGTTCTGCCGCCGATGATCATTGGCGGCCGCTTTCCAGAATCAGGAAAACATCAATGACCCGCTTCAACGCTCAACGCCGGCGTTTGTTTGGCCGTGCCCTCGCCTTCGGCGCCGTGACGCTGCTGCCGGCATGCAATTACGACGATCCGGATCATCCCGATCTCGCCGATGATTTTCTACGGCTGATGTCGGGCTGGAACAACGAAGTGCAGGAGGCGCTATTCGATCCGAACACGCTGGCGCCGACCTTCAAGCCATCCCAGATCACCCGCCCGGCACGCTTCAATGCCTTCTATGATATCAGCCAGGCACCGCAGGTTGATCCTTCGACCTGGCGCCTGGAGCTTGCCGGATTGATTGGAGACAAGCAGGCGTGGAGCCTCGGCCAGCTTCGGGCGCTGCCCCAGGAAAGCCAGATCACGCGCTTCATTTGTGTCGAAGGCTGGCGCGTGATCGGGCAGTGGAGCGGTGTGCCGCTGCGCCAGTTTCTGCGCGCCGTGAGTGCCGACACGCGGGCACGCTACGTCTCCTTCAAATGTGCCGACGGCTATTACACCAGCATCGACATGGAATCGGCGCTGCACCCGCAGACCATCCTCGCGCTCGATTTCCTCGGAGCGCCGCTGACCGCCCCCTTCGGAGCACCGGTCCGGCTGCGTATCCCAACGAAGCTCGGATTCAAAAACCCGAAATCCATCGTGGCGATGGAAGTCACGAACCAATGGACGGGCGGGTACTGGGAAAGACAAGGCTACAACTGGTTCAGTGGATCATGAAAATGCGCATACTTGTAGCAACTGCCCTCTTCGGGCTGATATCGGGCGTGGCGGCCGCGGCGCCCCGGCCTGTGGTCGTGGAACTCTTCACCTCGCAGGGCTGCTCGGATTGCCCGCCTGCGGACGCCTTGCTGCGTCACGTCCAGGCGACGGATCCGGATGTCCTCGCGCTCGACCTGCATGTGACCTATTGGAACAATGCGGCATGGAAAGATCCTTTCTCTCTCCAGGCGGCGACAGATCTGCAGGATAACTACGCCACGCTCAGAAAGAGCACTGAGGTTTACACGCCCGAAGCGGTTGTCGACGGCACGGCGCAATTCGTCGGGTCGGATCGGAGCAGAATGGCCGACGCGATCATGACTGCGAAAGCGGCGATCGCGAAAAGCCCCGAGATCCCTGTCACTGTGGCAGCATCCGGCGGGCACGTCTCCGTCAATGTCGGATCGGGAATGGGCGCGGGTACAGTGTGGCTCTTCGGCTTCGATCCCGAACGCACCACGACAGTCCGCGGCGGCGAGAATGGCGGCGAGACACTGACCGAGGTCAATGTCGTGCGCAGCATTACCAAGATCGGGTCCTGGACTGGACAGCCATTACAGCGTCAAATCAGCGTCCCCGCCGGCACGAAATTCGCGGCTTTGATCCAGCGGCCTGACGGAACGATCCTCGGCGCGGCCGAAAACTGATCGAGCGATGCGACCGGATCCTTCTTCGAGGGGCTAGAACATGCGGGTCATCTGCCAGTACGGAAGCCGGACTTCGTTGTTCGTGAAACTTCTCTTCGCCGTGATATTCGCTGTCACGCTTGCGGCGCCCAGGGGAGCATGGGCGGCGGAGAGCAACCGGTTCGTGAGTGCCGAGGATACCGTGTCGCTTGTTTCGAAGAGCGATGCGGCTAACGGCACAGCGCTACAGCTTGGTCTGCTGTTCCGGTTGGCGAAGGGGTGGCACATCTATTGGAAGAACGCCGGGGATACCGGCTCGCCGCCACAGCTTGCGCTGACCCAGCCTGCCGGGAGCACCGTTGGCGCGTTCGCTTGGCCCGCGCCTGAATGGCTCATCACCAACTCCCTTGGCGATTATGTGCTCAGCGGAACGGTCCTGCTGCCAGCCACGGTCTCCCTTCCGCAAACGCCGTCAGCGCAAGGCGTCAATCTGAGTGGCAACGCGCAATGGCTGGTATGCAGTGCCGAGATCTGCGTGCCTCAACGGGCCAGCTTCACCCTTCATCTGGCCGAAGGGCGTGCGGCGCCATCGATGCAGGCGGGATTATTCGCGGCGGCGCGCGGGGCGGAGCCGTCACCTTTCACGTCGTCTCTGTCGGCCAATGGCGTTCTGACGATCACCGGGCCGGGCCTCAATCCCGCGAACGTCCGGAACGCTCACTTTTTCCCGGATCGTCCGGACGCGATCGTAAACGCGGCGCCTCAGAGGCTGCACGTCCGATCCGGAGGCTTCTCGCTGGCATTGAAGCCGCTCAAATGGTCGCCGAGGGAACCGCTGACCGGTGTTCTGGAAATCACCGATAAGACCGGGGACAAGCAAGCCCTGACGATCACGCCGGCACGCAATGGGGCCAAACCCGCTTTGCCGCTCCCCGCTCTGCTGTGGTCCGCTTTCGGCGCGCTGTTGGGTGGCCTGCTGCTGAACCTGATGCCTTGCGTGTTTCCTGTGCTCGCCATCAAGGCGATGAGCGTGGCGCAACTCACCGGCGAATCCCGGTCGGCCATCCGCGCCCAGGCATTGGCCTATACAGCAGGCGTTATCGTCACGATGCTGATCGTCGGCGGCGCGCTCGAGGGCCTGCGTGCCGCGGGGGCCCAGCTCGGATGGGGCTTTCAACTCCAGTCTCCGACCTTCGTCGCGTTCATGGCCTGGCTTGTCTTTGTGATTGGGTTGAACCTTGTTGGCGCCTTCGAGTTCACGTCCCGCTTTGCCAATGTCGGTTCATCGCTCGCAGGGCGCGGGACGCTCATAGGGAGCTTCGTCACAGGACTCGTCGCCGTGGCCGTGGCGACGCCCTGTACCGCGCCGTTCATGGGCGCTGCGATTGCCTCCGCTCTGGCGGCGCCGTTCGCTTTTGGGCTGGGTATCTTCCTTCTGCTCGGTATCGGACTTTCCCTGCCGTTCCTGCTGCTCGGCTTTTTTCCTGAGTTGGGGGCATGGCTGCCTCGACCTGGAAAATGGATGGAAGTCCTGCGGCAGCTGCTTGCCTTTCCGATGTTCGCGACGACGATCTGGCTTCTCTGGGTCTTGGCCCGGCAGGCGGGGGCAACGGGTGTTCTCGTCGCTCTGACGGGCATGATGCTCCTGGGCTTCGCGGTCTGGCTCCTGAGATTTCAGGGCCTGCCACTCCGGGTAGCCAGGCTTGCCATTGCAGCGGGGACGCTTGGCCTCTTGCCGTTGGTCATGCCGGCGCTGCCGGATAAAACGGCGTCGTCCTTGTCGAATACGATCCCCTATTCGGCCACGAGGCTCGCCGCGCTCCGCGCCGCCGGGACCCCGGTTCTGATCGACATGTCGGCCGCCTGGTGCATAACCTGTCTCGTGAATGAACGGGTCGCCCTGGACAGTGACGAGGTGCAGGCAGCGCTGCGTGCCCGCCATGCCGTGCTCATGTCAGGCGACTGGACCAATCGCGATCCCGCCATAACGGCATATCTCGAAGCGGAGCATCGTGATGGCGTGCCGCTCTATGTCTACTATCCGCCCGGCCACGCGGCGCCGGTTATTCTGCCTCAACTGTTGACGCGATCCCTGGTGCAACGGGTGTTGCGGGATGATGTGGGCTGAGATGGTCACAGTCATCGTGGATCGATGGGAAGGCCAAGCCAAGACGGGTTTATTCGGTTGGCATGGAAGCGAATGTTTTCGCGTGCTATGCTCGCTTTCTAATTGAGGCGCCGCATGTCTTCCGAATCATTGATCAACCGACTCGCTAGCGATCTGAAGCCGGTTCGTCCCCGTCGCTTCTGGCGCGACATAACGATCATTGCCTCGATCTGCATTGCCGAGATCATTGTGTTCTTCGCGCTGGGCGCCGTTCTGCCGGGTATGCCGATGAGAATGCACCAGCCCACATTCTGGTGGCGTCTTGCGAGTCTTGGTTTGATCGCCGTGATCAGCGGCGTTCCAGCTATTTTGTCCTTCGGCCCGACCTATTCGCCGCGGCGCGCGCTCCGGTGGATCGGCGTCGTGATCGTCATCTGCCTCTTGGTCGGGTTGTGGATCAATGTCGGCCCGGATGGGATTGAAAGCCTCATCCGCCGCATCGATTGGAGGAACGGTATCCAGTGTGCCGCCAAGATGATTGCATTATCGATACCGCCAGTGATCGGACTTGGACTCCTGATGCGCCGTGGCGCGCCGACCGACAAAGCGAGGTCGGCTTTGTTGGTGGGGATCGCCGCCGCGGCGTGGGGAGCATTCGTCTTCGCCTTCGCCTGTCCGTTCAATGATCCGCTGTACACGGCCGTTTGGTACAGCGTCGGCTGCGGGACGATCACCTTTCTATCGCGCGCTGTGCTGCCGCGCCTCGCACGCTGGTAGAGGAAAGACAGCCGTCTGACGGTGCTGCGTCGCTCGCCGGAAGATATCAGGTCGAGCTTTTTAGCCGGCCACAAACACGGATACCCTTGTCTCCTGTGATCGATGATTGCGAGGGGAAGCGCGCGATGCGACTGCGCCACGCCCGGCTTTCGAGGCGAGCCGGTTGTCAGCTGTGCGCGTCACGGCCGCGATATCCGCGGGCATCCGGATCCGAAGGCAGGACCTCCAGCGCATCACTGCTCAGGCCGCGTCTCTATAGCCGTGTCAGCCTTCGGGAATAAACAAAGCAGCTGGATTGTCTTCCATATGAGACCGGCTCTTTGCCGCAATGAATACGTTTCTAGATTATAATATCTGCTCGAAAGGAGGGGCGATGGCCGAACTGGCAGAGATCATCGAGATCATCGAAACCATGATTCCTGAATTGCGGCGCTACGCCCGAACCTGCCTGTGCGATGCCGAAGTCGCTGATGATCTCGTCCAAGATACGATGGAACAAGCGATCAGCCGCTGGCATCATCGCCCCTCAGATATCAATCCGCAAACATGGCTTTTCACCATCCTGCATAATTTGGCAGTCAACCATCTTCTTCAGTCGGCACGCCGCGTGTGGGAGCTTTCTCTGGATGATGCGGGTGCTTCAGAAATGGCGGTCTCGTCAATGCAGGAGGACGGTCTGGGACATGCCGACATCCTTGCAGCGGTTGAGCGACTTCCGGGTGACCAGCGTAGCATTCTTCTGCTGGTGTCCGTGGAAGATGTGAGCTACGCCGATACCGCTCGGATTTTGGATATTCCGATTGGCATGGTGATGTCTCGCCTTGCCCACGCTCGCGCCTGTCTTCTGAAACTCGTCGAAGAGCAGGAAAGACCCACAGCCGACAGAAATCTTTGAGACGGGTTAAATCAGCGACAGGCAGTTGTATCCCGCGCCTCGAACTGTCGCCTCAAAATCGCACGGCAATGGAGATGGTTCAGTCAAATTCAGAAGGAGAAGTCTCTTGATACTCATCGAAACTCCACACGATCTTACGGTATCTGCTTGCGAAAGCGTCTCTCATCTTCGTTGTATCTCACGAGAACAATTGGAGAATTTGGGCGTAGACATAGTGGCCTACGTGAAATCCACGACAACCGAAAGCGGTCAAGCATTTGCCATCCATGCAGCAGATGGCAGGCTGTTAGCAATTGCTGATACAGAAGCGTTGGCAACCGCATCAATCATCCAGAACGAAATGCTACCGCGACTGGTACATTAGGAATGTACCAAGGAAGCTAAGCCGCGAGGCACCAGAGAGCCACGCCCAAATTCCCCAGGCGACGGCCCCGGTGAGGATCACCTCCAACTTGGGACAGAAGCACAGCTCGATCTCCGCGCCGGGCAGCGCCATGACCAACGGCCGGGCCACGACACACTGCGATTTGCTTTCTGGACGGAGGTGGCGCGTTTGTGGTACCGAATTGTGTCTGCGGACGCCGTTCTCCCCGAATATGCGCCGTCCGTAGTGACCCTCCACCTGAGACCTACGGTGCACTCGCCGATCACGTGGCAAGGTTGCCCGTGCCGCGGAACGTCGCCCTTAAGAGCCACGTAGATTTCAAGAGTCTCGCAGATTTCAAGCTGATCGGCACGCCGGCGAAGCGCCTCTCGACGAGACCGCCGAACAAGCCCTCAAGGCTCACCTCGGAGACATGACAATGAAGGTTCTGTGCGTCAGCAAGTGGGCCAAGGCCCCCAGCCCCGAAGAGCGTGATGCGATCCTGCCGAAGGAGGTTCCCGCCACTCTGAAGCTCTATCTCGATGGCGTCATCGAGCAAATGTGGTTCAAGCTGGACGCCCCGGGCGTGGTGTTCCTGGTGAACGCTGAGTCCGTCGACGCCGCCAAGACCCACATGCACGGCCTGCCGATGGGCCAAGCCGGCCTGATGGACTTCGACTTCATTCCGATCGGGCCGCTGGCTCCGCTCGGCATGCTGATCGCCGAAAAGTAAGGGTGGCAGGCGGCGCCGGCGCCACCGGCAGCGTGGCGACAAAGCTCCTTTGCGAAACGAGGCACTCAGTGTTCGACCGACTGATCCATGCAGACTGGAGCGTGAGTTCGCGGAAGCGATGGGCCGCCACCGCGGCGCGACGAGCCGGGCAGTGGGTCGTAAATGCTCCTGCTCTCATCGGCGCCCATGAGGACCTCCTTGAAGGCCCCTTCGCCGTCATGGAGCAGCAGCGCGTGCTCCTCGGTTTCGATTTCCCAATCGGCGTGCCGTCGGCCTACGGGGCCCAAACCGGCTTCGGCAGCTTCCGAGAGCTCCTGGCGGCCCTCGGAGACGGTGCTTGGTGTCGCTTCTTCGACGTGGCGCGACTGCCGGCCGAGATCGCAATCACCAGGCCGTTCTATCCGGCCGCCTCTACCAAGGGGAACTCGCGAGCGGAATTGGTTGCGGGCCTGGGTGTGAACCGTTTCGAGGAGCTGCTGCGCGTCTGCGAGCGCCGGACTGAGCATCGCCGAGCGGCCTGCGCACTGTTTTGGACTCTGGGCGGCAATCAGGTCGGCAAGGCGGCACTCACCGGGTGGCGCAAGGTGATCCGCCCTGCCCTGCTACGAGGCGCCGCCCTTTGGCCCTTCGACGGCAGCCTGGAAGATCTGGCGCGCGCGCCCGGCATCGTTCTCGCCGAGACCTACCCTGCCCAGGCTTACCGCATGGTTGGGGCAAGCTTTCTGCCTGGCCAGAGCAAACGGCGCCAAAGCGATCGATCCCAGAAGGCGAGCGCAATCTTGGCCTGGGCTGAACGTCATGGCGTCGTCCTCAGCGCCCCCGCCGCCGCTGGATTGACGGCTGGCTTCGGACCATCTGCGAATGGCGAGGATCAGTTCGACGCTCTGCTGGGGCTGCTGAAGATGATCGAGGTCGTGGAGGGGCGCCAGATGGCGCAAACAGAACGACACGAAGTGACCGCCAGTTGGGAGGGATGGATCCTCGGCCGCTAACTCCATTCTCCATGGGCGTGTGCAGAAACTCCTTTGCCCCGCCTTGACTGTTCGGCCATCAAGTAACATATAAAGTTTCATGAGAAGGGATAGCCGATTATCGGGCGTACTCCACGTCCTCCTGCACATGGCGGAGCATCCCGGTCCGTGCACTTCCGACGTGCTTGCCCGCGCGATGGATACCAATCCCGTGGTGATCCGCCGGCTAATGTCGGGCCTTCGGGACCGAGGCTACGTGCAATCCGAAAAGGGCCATGGAGGCGGTTGGACGATCGCCTGCGATCTCAACAAGGTCACGCTGCAAGACATTTACGAAGCACTCGGCAAGCCCGAACTGCTGGCCATTGGCAACCGCACAGAAGAGCCCGGCTGCCTTGTCGAGCAGGCGGTCAACGCCGCTCTCGGCAAGACTTTTGATGAAGCTGAAACACTTCTTCTTCGCCGTTTTGGCGAAATCTCTCTCGCCACGCTGAGCGCCGACTTTCATTCGCGACTTGCCGAACGCGGCGGCTCGATCGCTCTGGAGACAAGCCATGCAGAATGACACCGTCATCATTGGAGGCGCCTTCGCCGGGCTTGCCGCCGCCACCTACCTCGCACGGGCGCGCCGTCGCATCTGTGTTATCGACGCCGGGCAACCGCGCAACCGTTTCGCTGAAGC
>Ga0310811_10008513_pt1 | contig 13197 bp, 10 predicted proteins | sample YCmetagenome_FD_207642 | JGI IMG/M metagenome (GOLD analysis project Ga0310811, IMG submission 207642) | Soil microbial communities from experimental microcosm in Duke University, North Carolina, United States - YC | ecosystem: Engineered > Artificial ecosystem > Soil microcosm > Unclassified ...
GACCGACGCGATGAGCCAAGGCTTTGGAATGACGGACATTTTCATGTGTCAAGACCGCGAGGCAGAAGTCTCGTACCGTTTTTTCGGGCGCAATCCTGGCGTGCACTCCGGCGAAGTGGACAGATGTCGCTACCCCTCGCGGCGCTTGCCCAGGCGAGCGCGAAGTAACAGGGGAGACGAACAGAGGCAACGATGGTCACGGGAGTCGCCGTCGATCACGCGTCCGACACTGGCTCCGCCGATCGATTGACTGGCGAGCAGGCAGCGTTACGCTCACCGCAAAACCCACGCGAGGAGAGGTTATTGCCCGAAGGCAGCAGGCCGGCGCACCAGCCCCGGCATCCCGGCTCGAGCCGCCGCCGCGGCCGGACGATCCCCAAAGGCCGGCAGCTCGAGACGGCGGCCCAGGAGGAGGTGCGCGCGCTGCTGGGAACCGCCGAGCGGCGGCGCGACTTGCTGATCGAGTTCCTTCACCTCATCCAGGACCGATACGGCCATATCTCCGCCGCCCATCTGATGGCGCTGGCCGACGAGCTGCGCCTGGCGCAGGCCGAGGTCTACGAGGTCGCCACCTTCTATGCCCATTTCGACGTCGTGCGCGAAGGCGAGACGCCGCCGCCGGCGACCACCATCCGGGTGTGCGACAGCCTGTCCTGCGCGCTGGCGGGCGCCGAGGACCTGCTGGCGACGCTCAAGGCGGGCCAGGGCGCCGATGTCCGCGTGGTCCGTGCGCCGTGCGTCGGGCATTGCCATACCGCGCCGGTCGCCGAGGTCGGTCACACTTTCGTCGACCACGCCGATGCCGCGTCGGTCGCCCAGGCGGTGCACGAGCACCAGCACGACCACCATCCGGCGATCCCCGACTACATCGACCTCGACGCCTACCGCGCCGCCGCCGGCTACCAGACGCTGGCCCGCCTGCGCAGCGGCGCGCTCTCGCGCGAGGCGCTGGTCGAGATTGTCGACAAGGCCGGCCTGCGCGGCTGTGGCGGCGCCGGCTTCCCGACGGCGCGCAAGTGGCGCTCGGTGCTGGGCGAGCCGGGGCCGCGCCTGATGGCGGTCAATGCCGACGAAGGCGAGCCCGGCACCTTCAAGGACCGGCACTTCCTCGAGACCGACCCGCACCGGGTGCTCGAGGGCATGCTGCTGGGCGCGCATCTGGTCGAGGCGGCGGACATCTACTTCTATCTGCGCGACGAGTATCCGGCCTGCCACGCGATCCTGAAGCGCGAGATCGCCCGGCTCGAGGCGGCCGGCCTGCTCAGCGGCGTGCGGGTCCATCTGCGGCGCGGCGCCGGCGCCTATATCTGCGGCGAAGAGTCGGCGATGATCGAGAGCATCGAAGGCAAGCGCGGCCTGCCGCGCCACAAGCCGCCGCTGCCCTTCCAAGTCGGCATCTTCGGCCGGCCGACCCTGATCAACAATGTCGAGACGCTCTACTGGGTGCGCGACATCGTCGAGCGTGGCGCCGACTGGTGGCAGGGCCACGGGCGCAACGGCCGCAAGGGCCTGCACGTTTATTCGGTGTCGGGGCGCGTCGCCGATCCCGGCGTCAAGATCGCCCCCGCCGGAGTGACCGTGCGCGAGCTGATCGACGAATTCTGCGGCGGCATGCTGCCCGGCCACGCCTTCAAGGCCTACGTGCCGGGCGGGCCGTCGAGCGGCATCCTGCCGGCCTCGCTGGGCGACGTGCCGCTCGATTTCGGCACCCTGGAGCCGCACGGCAGCTTCATCGGCTCAGCCGCAGTCGTGATCCTGTCGGACAAGGACGACATCCGTGCGGCGGCGGTCAACCTGATGCGGTTCTTCGAGGACGAGAGCTGCGGCCAGTGCACGCCCTGCCGGGTCGGCACCGAGAAGGCGGTCAAGCTGATGCTGAGGAAGGGCTGGGACGAGAAGCTGCTGGGCGAATTGTCGGTGGCGATGCGCGATGCCTCGATCTGCGGGCTTGGGCAGGCTGCGCCCAATGCGTTGAGCACCGTGATGAAACACTTCCCGGCCGATGTGGGGATCGTGCGATGAGAGGGATTGTGCTCTTCCGGACCGCGGGCGTCTCGCCCGCTCATGAGAAGAGCGGGCGAGACGCCCGCGGTCCGCATGACGTGAGGATCGTGCGATGAGTGCCATCAAGTTCACGATCGACGGCGTCGAGGTCGAGGCGCGCGACGGCGAAACCATCTGGCAGGTCGCGCAGCGCAACGGCGTCGACATCCCCCATCTCTGCTACTCGACGGCGCCCGACTACCGGCCCGACGGCAACTGCCGCGCCTGCATGGTCGAGATCGAGGGCGAGCGCGTGCTGGCCGCCTCCTGCCTGCGCAAGCCGACGGGCGGCATGAAGGTCGGCGTCGCCACGGCCCGCGCGGAGGCCTCGCGCCGCATGGTGTTCGAGCTGCTGGTCGCCGACCAGCCGGCGCGCGCCAACTCGCATGACCCCGACTCGCGCTTCTGGAACTGGGCCGATGCGGTCGGCGTCACCACCAGCCGCTTTCCTGCCGACGAGCGGCCGGCGAGCGACGTCAGCCATCCCGCCATGGCGGTCAATCTCGACGCCTGCATCAACTGCAATCTCTGCGTCCGCGCCTGCCGCGAGGTCCAGGTCAACGACGTGATCGGCATGGCCGGCCGCGGCCATCTCGAGAAGATCGTGTTCGATTTCGACGACCCGATGGGCGAGAGCTCGTGCGTCGCCTGCGGCGAATGCGTGCAGGCCTGCCCGACCGGGGCGCTGATGCCGGCCACCCTGCTCGACGCCAGCCAGACTCGCACGCAATGGGCCGACCGAACGGTCGACAGCCTGTGCCCGTTCTGCGGCGTCGGCTGCCAGCTCACCTATCACATCAAGGACGACCGCATCCTGCACGTCACCGGCAAGGACGGGCCGGCCAACCATGCGCGCCTCTGCGTGAAGGGACGCTTCGGCTACGACTATGCCAGCCATCCCGACCGCCTGACCGTGCCGCTGATCCGCAAGGACGGCGTGCCGAAATCGGCCGACGACGAGGTCGATCCGGCCAACCCGTGGACGCATTTCCGCGAAGCCACCTGGGAAGAGGCGATGGAACGCGCCGCCGCGGGCCTGATCGAGATCCGCGAGCGCCGCGGCGGTCCCGGCCTGGCGGGCTTCGGCTCGGCCAAGGGCTCGAACGAGGAGGCCTACCTGTTCCAGAAGCTGGTGCGCACTGGCTTCGGCACCAACAACGTCGATCACTGCACGCGGCTCTGCCACGCCTCGTCGGTCGCCGCCCTGTTCGAAGGCATCGGCTCGGGCGCGGTGACGGCGCCGTTCTCGGCCGCGCTCGATGCCGAGACCATCCTCGTGATCGGCGCCAACCCGACGGCCAACCACCCCGTTGCCGCGACCTTCATCAAGAACGCCGTCAAGAATGGCGCCAAGCTGATCGTCGCCGATCCGCGCGGCCAGGGCCTGTCGCGTCACGCCACCATCGATTTGCGCTTCAAGCCCGGCAGCGACGTCGCGCTGCTGAACGCGATGCTGCACACCATCGTCACCGAGAACCTGACCGACAAGCAGTACATCGCCGGCTTCACCGAAGGCTTCCCCGACCTGGTCGAGCGCATCGGCGGCTTCTCGCCCGAGGCGATGGAACCGGTGTGCGGCGTGCCGGCCGACACCATCCGCACCGTGGCGCGGATGTACGCCCGCTCGAAGAGCTCGATCATCTTCTGGGGCATGGGCATCTCGCAGCACGTGCACGGCACCGACAATGCGCGCTGCCTGATCGCGCTGGCGCTGGTCACCGGCCAGATCGCCCGGCCGGGCACCGGCCTGCATCCGCTGCGCGGCCAGAACAACGTGCAGGGCGCGTCGGACGCCGGCCTGATCCCGATGTTCTTCACCGACTATCGCCCCGTCGAGCTGGCGAGCGCGCATGATTTCTTCGAGGCGACCTGGGGCGTGCCGCTCGATCCCAAGCGCGGCCTGACGGTGGTCGAGATCATGAACGCCATCCATGCCGGCCAGATCGAGGGCATGTACATCATGGGCGAGAACCCCGCGATGTCGGACCCCGACGTGCACCATGCGCGCCAGGCGCTGGCCAAGCTGAAGCACCTGGTGGTGCAGGACATCTTCCTCACGGAAACCGCCTGGCATGCCGACGTGGTGCTGCCGGCCTCGGTGTTTCCCGAGAAGACCGGCACCTACACCAACACCGATCGGCGCATCCAGCTCGGCCGCACGGCCCTGCCCTTGCCCGGCCAGGCGCGCGTCGATCTCGACATCATCATCGACCTCGCCAACCGGCTGGGCTGCGGCTGGAATTATTCGGGTGTCGGCGAGGTCTACACCGAGATGGCAGGCACCATGCCGTCGCTCAAGAACATCAGCTGGGAGCGGCTGCAGCGCGAGGGCGCGGTGACCTATCCGGCCGACGCCGTGGACAAGCCGGGCAACGAGATCCTGTTCAATACCGGTTTCCCGACGGCGAGCGGGCGCGGCAAGATCGTGCCGGCCCACGTGCGGCCGCCCGACGAGGTTCCGGACGAGCAGTATCCCTACGTGCTGTCGACCGGCCGGGTGCTCGAGCACTGGCATACCGGCGCCATGACGCGGCGCTCCGCCGTGCTCGACGAGCTCGAGCCCGAGGCGATGGCGTTCCTGTGCCCGCGCGACGTCGAGAAGCTCGGCATCGGGCGCGGCGACATGATCCGGGTATCGACGCGGCGCGGCGCCATCGAGCTCAAGGTCCGCGTCGATCCCGATGTGCCGACCGGCATGGTGTTCATCCCGTTCTGCTACGCCGAGGCGGCGGCGAACATCCTGACCAATCCGGCGCTCGATCCGTTCGGCAAGATTCCCGAGTTCAAGTTCTGCGCCGCCCAGGTCGAGCCGGTCGCAGCGGTCGCCGAGGCGGCCGAATAACGACGGCGGCGCGCATGGCGCAGCTTTCCGACGACTGCTTTGCCTTCGGCGGTGCCCTTTTAGGCATCGACGCGGCGCGCGCGATGATCTTCGAGCGCGTGACGCCGGTTGCCGGCGTCGAGCAGGTGCCGTTGCGCCGCGCGCTCGGCCGGACCCTGGGGTACGACATCACGGCGCCGATCGCCGTGCCGGGCTACGACAATTCGGCGGTCGACGGCTATGCCGTGCGCTTCGACGATCTCGATCCGGTGCGAGAGACGGTGCTGCGCTGCGTCGACCGCGCCGCCGCCGGCCATGGTGCGAAGATCGCGCTCGGGCCGGGCGAGGCCATCCGCATCTTCACCGGGGCGATGCTGCCCGACGGCGCCGACGTGGTGATCATGCAGGAGGACTGCCTGCGCGAAGCCGACCTGGTGACGATCCGGCCGGGCATCAAGCGCGGCGCGAACCTGCGGCGGGCCGGCGAGGATGTCGCGCGCGACTCGCTTGCCCTGACCGCCGGGCGACGACTGGGCCCGGCCGATCTCGGCCTGCTGGCGGCGCTGGGCTTCGTCGAGGTGCCGGTGCGGCAGCGCCTGTCGGTCGCGCTGCTCTCGACCGGCGACGAGGTGCGCGAGCCCGGCGAGCTGTTGCGGCACGGCCAGATCCACGACGCCAACCGCTACGTGCTGGCCGGCATGCTGGAGCGCCTCGACGTCGACGTGTCGGACCTCGGCATCGTGCGCGACGATCCCGCGAGCCTCGGCGATGCGCTGCGTCACGCCGCCGACAGGAACCACCTGATCGTCACCTCGGGCGGCGTCTCGACCGGCGAGGAGGACCATGTGCGCGCGGCGATCGCCAATCACGGCTCGCTCTATTTCTGGCGGCTAGCCATCAAGCCCGGCCGGCCGGTCGCCATGGGCCAGATCGGCGCGACGCCGCTGGCCGGCCTGCCCGGCAATCCGGTGGCGGCGCTCCTCACCTTCGCGCTGGTGGCGCGGCCGATGATCGAGGCGCTGTCCGGCACCGCGCCGCACATTGCCCGGCGGTTCCGCGTGCAGAGCGCGTTCGACTACAAGAAGAAGGCCGGCCGCCGCGAGTTCGTCCGCGTCTCGCTCGACCGCCCGGCCAGCGGTCTCGCCAAGGCGACGCGGTACGGCAAGGAAGGTGCCGGCATGCTGACCTCGCTCACCGAGACCGACGGCCTGGTGGAGCTGCCGGAAGACATGACCAGGCTGCAGACGGGCGCGGAAGTCGACTTCGTGCCCTACAGCGAGCTGATGTGAGTTTCATGCTGCTCCCCAACGCTTCGCGTTGGGGAGGTGCCCCGTCTCACGGGGCGGAGGGGTCATGAGCGACCCACGTGTGGTTTGAGCATGCGTCATGTTCGGAATGTCATCGAAAGAAAAGAGAGAGAGGGATGCCGAACGCCATGAACGACGCCGATCTTCCCGAGCTGCGCCAGCGCCTGATGCGCTGGCTGCACAATGACGCCCTGCCGACCTGGTGGGACGTCGGCGCGGATCGCGCGGCGGGCGGCTTTCACGAGGCGATCGATCATTCGGGACGCCCGGTCCTGGGCGAGCGACGCGCGCGCGTCCAGGCGCGCCAGATCTTCTCCTACGCCGTCGGCGGCGGGCTGGGCTGGTCGGGGCCGTGGCGCGACGCCGTGCAGCACGGTCTCGACTATTTCATCGGCCGCTACCGGCGCGACGACGGCCTGTTCTGGAATGCCCTCCAGGCCGATGGCCGGCCGGCCGAGACGGCGCCCTACCTCTACGAGCAGGCGTTCGCCCTGCTGGCGATGGCGACTGTGACGGCGGCGACCGGCGATCGCACCCTCGAGCCGTTCGCCGCGACCATCGTCGAGCGCCTGCTGGCCGAGCGGCACAATCCGGCCGGCGGGTTCACGGGGTTCGTCGACGATTCGATCTACCAGTCCGATCCGCACATGCATCTGCTGGAGGCTGCCCTCGCCTGGGAGCAGGTCTCGCCCGACGCCCATTGGCGCGCCATCGCCGACGAGGTCGCCGAGCTCGGGATGCGCCGCTTCGTGGTCGCCGAGGGCGGCTACCTGCTGGAATATTTCAACGCCGACTGGTCGCCGGCAGCCGGCCTGGCCGGCCGCCTGGTCTGGCCGGGCCACCAGTTCGAATGGGCCGGCCTGCTCGAGCGCTGGGGACGCGCCCGCGGACGGCAGGACGCGCGGCAGATCGCGCGCCGGCTCTATCGCACCGGCATCGACCACGGCATCGATCGCGCGCGCGGCGTCGCCGTCTTCGAGCTGCTCGACGACATGACGGTCCATGACCCGAAGGCCCGGCTGTGGTCGCAGACGGAATGGCTGAAGGCGGCGCTGATCCTGGCGCAAGCCGAAGAGGATGCCGGCCTGCGGCAGCGCTACCGCGGCGATGCCGCCGCGGCCGCGCGGGCCTTGCTGCGCTATGTCGAGACGCCGCGGCCCGGCCTGTGGCGCGACAAGCTCACCGGCGAGGGCACCTGGATCGAGGAGCCGGCGCCGGGCAGCTCGTTCTATCACATCATCGATTCGCTGCGCGTGCTTGCCCTTGTCCCCGACCCCTAGCCTGCTACTCGTTGCGGAGGCTGCGGGCGCGACCGCCCAGCGCGTTGGGGTCGTTCAGCTCCTTGCGGTAGTCCTCGCGGCGCTGGTGGATCGAGGCGATCACCAGGCCCATCGGCACGCCGAGATCGACCAGCAGCGACTCGGAAAGCTGCAGCGAGGCCTCGATCGTCTCCGGCACGGCATCGGACGCGCCGAGGCTGTAGAGCCGCTTGGCCTGGCGGGCATCGCGCGCCCGCGCGACGATCGGCAGGTCGCGGCGGATCTGCCGCGCCGTCGCCACCACCGCCTCCGTGCCGTCGGGCGAATCCATGGTCACCACCACGGCCAGCGCCCTGTCGAGGCCGCAGCGCTGCAGGAACTCGGGCCGCGAGGCATCGCCGTAGAGCACCTCGTGACCGGCCTGCCGAGCTTCCTCGATCTGCTTGGGCGTGCGATCGACGGCCAGCCAGGGGATACCGTGGACCGTCAGCATCTCGGCCACGAGATGGCCGACGCGGCCGTAGCCGACCACCAGCACGCGCGGCGCCGTCGTCGGATCGTGCGGGATCGGCGGGTGCTCGGCCGAGGCCGCGGCGCGCCGGCCGAAGCGGGCGCCGGCGGCGGCAAGGACGGGAATGCAGAACATCGACAGGGTCGACGAGACCAGGATGGCCTGGCCGAGCGGCACCTCGACCAATCCCTCCGACATCGCCGAATGCAGGACGACGAAGGAGAACTCGCCGCTGGCGGCGAGCAGCAGCGCGATCTCCGTCGCGGCGGACGCGGCGAAGCCGAAGAGCCGAGCCAGCACGAAGATGACGCCGCCGTTCAGCACCATGAGGCCGACCAGCATGCCGATGATCTGCAGCGGCCTGGCGACCAGCAGCGACAGGTCGAGGCCGATGCCGACCGAGACGAAGAAAAGGCCGAGCAGCAGGCCCTTGAAGGGCTCGACGGTGGTCTCGACCTCCTTGCGATATTCGGTCTCGGCGAGCAGCAGGCCGGCGATGAAGGCGCCGAGCGACATCGACAGGCCGCAGATCGCCGCGACCAGCCCGGCGCCGACCACCACCAGCAGGCAGGCCGCGACGAACAGCTCTTCGCTGCGCGCCCTCGCCACCAGGGCCATCAACGGCCGCAGCGCCAGTCGGCCCAGCACGACCAGCGCCACCATGCCCAGCGCGGCCGGCGCGAAGGCGAGCAGCAGCCGCGGCGAGAAGCCCTCGCCCATGCGGTTGCCCAGGAACGCGATGGTCACCAGCAGCGGCGCCACGGCAAGATCCTGCAGCAGCAGGATGGCGAAGGTCGCCCGGCCGCCGGGCGTGTACTGGCGCTTCTGCTCGGCGAGCAGCGGCATGACGATGGCGGTCGACGAGAAGGCCAGCGACATGCCGAGCAGGGAAGCGGCGATCGCGTCCTGTCCGAGCGCGATGGCGACGGCGGCGATCACGGCGGTGCAGATGGCGACCTGCAGCCCGCCCAGGCCGAACACCAGGCGGCGCAACGACTTCAGGCGCTCCCAGGAAAGCTCGAGGCCGATGCTGAACAGCAGGAAGACGACGCCGAGATCGGCCAGCTGCGCCACGCTCGTGGGGTTCTTGATGGTAAGGTAGCTGAGCCACGGCACGGCACCCTGCAGGGCGCCGAGGCCGTGGGGCCCGAGCAGAACGCCGGCCGCCAGGAAGCCGAGGATCGGACTGAGCTTCCATTGCCGGAACAGCGGAACGACAACGCCGGCAGTGGCCAGGAAGAGGACGACGTCGCCGTAGTCGCTGGTCTCGACCGTGGTCACTCTGCCGCAGTCCGCACTGGCGGCGGAGCGCCGCCAAAACCAGGCAGCCGGCCATGTGCCTGCTGCGCACCGTGCATGCCCGCTCCATATGGAACGGCACACGACGTCGACGCTTCGATTTGGAGCATCATGATTTGGCTATACGACACACCTGATGAAATGCGAAGCGGGATTGCCCGCGGCAAGACTGTCGATGCGTGCCCAGGCGTTGTCATGAGCGTCAGGTCGCTGACGACAGTTGGAGGATGTGCCGCAGGAACACGCCGTCCGCTGGCAGATCGCCCAACCGCGCCGTAGAACGGAACGATCGTGGCCCACGCCGTCAGCGCCTTCGCTCACCGATCCAGCCGGATGTCGCCGTCCGCGCTGGCGCTGACGATCGCCCTGCACGCGCTGGTCGTGCTGGCGCTGGTGTGGCTCGCAGCAAATCGGCCGGAGGTGCCGATCACCGAGACCGCGATCGAGGTCACGGTCGAGCCGCCGAAGGTCGAGCCGCCGAAACCGGAACCGCCGAAGCCCGAGCCGCCGAAGCCCGAGCCGCCGAAGCCGAAGGCCGAGTTGCCCGTTCCGCCGGCGCCGGAGATTCCGCCTGGCCTGCGCCCTCCGGCCGAGCTCACGGCCGAGAAGCCGACGCAAGTGCCGCGCGCCGCCGAGCAGCGCAACACGCCGCCGGCGCCCGATCCGCCGGCCGCCCGCGAGACGACGCCGCCGACGCTCGTGCCGCCGGCGCCGCCCCCCGCGCCGGTCCGCGAGCCGCCCAAACAGGCATCGCCGTCGCCGCTGCCGAAGCCCGAGGCGCACGCCGCGCTCGCGCCGCCGCCGGTCAAGCCGGCGCCGCCACCGCCGCGACCCGAGCTTCAGCCCTCGCCCCTGGCGGCCCCCAGCCAGCGCAAGCCCTCGGCTGCGCCGCGCGCCGAGGAGCCTTCGCCGTCACCCTTCGTCAATCCTGCCGATTCGTACAATCGGGCGCGAGTTTCCGACAATTATCTCTGGCAGGTCGTGCGCAAGCTGGCGGGCTACCAGTATCAGGCGCGCGTCAATGTGCGCGAGGGCATCACGGTGGTGCGGATCGTGATCGCGCGCGACGGCCGGCTGCTCGACGTCGGCATTGCCCAATCGAGCGGCGTGCCGGCGTTCGACCAGGGCGTCATCGCCGGCGTCCGGGCTGGTGCGCCCTACGCCCCGTTGCCGCCCGAGATCAAGGGCGAGCAGGCGACCTTCAACCTGCCGCTCGTGTCATCGAGCGTACGGTGAACAAGGTTCAGAGATTGTGAAAGCGTTTCGTACATGGGAGAGTTGCGAAAGTAGCGCATCGGATGAAGTGCCGTGGGGCAGCCTGCTGTGTCGGGTTGGTCCGGGTGAAGGTCGCAGGTCAATGGCGAGGAGGCGGAATGACCGGGGAAGAGGCCGCAATACCGCCGCCGGATTTCTGGACGAACCGCGCCGACGAGGCGCGCAACCTGGCCGACCGACTTTGCGATCCGATTGCCAGGACCTTGCTGCTCGATATCGCCAACAAGTACGACCACATGGCGGCGCACGCCGCGCGCCGCTGCAGATCCCGCCCGGGCTGAGCGGCTCCAGATTGATCGGCCTCACGCGGATCGACGCGCCTTCATTCTGCCGCAGCCAGGGCACACGATCGCCCGATGCGCGCTTTCCGTCTTGCCTCCCTTCTCCTGACCCTCGCGACCCTCCCTGCTGCAGCCCAGACCGCCGTCAGTGGCGACGTTCTCAAGCTCGGCGACACGACCTACCGCCTGTGGGCGATCGACACGCTCGAGACGCACCAAGCCTGTGCCGACGGCTGGCCGGCTGGCGTCGAAGCCAAGTCGGCGCTGCGCGGCTTCATGCGCGACAGCGCGATCGCCTGCCAGACGGTGGCGCGCGACGGCAAGGGTCCGGCGATCGCCCGCTGCACGGCCGACGGGGCCGACCTCGGCGCCGAGATGGTGGCCGCCGGCATGGCGCTGCCGCTCGATCCGCAGCGGCCCGACTATGCCGCCCAGGAGGCGACCGCGAAGGAGCATCATCGCGGCCTGCACGCCCATGATTGCGCGGCGGCCTGGAAGTGGCTGGAGCGCAGCCGCAAGAGCCGTTGAGCCGCCGCGCCGTCCTGCTTGGTTTTCCGCCCGACCTGTCGATAGGATGCCGGGCCTTAGGCCATGGGAGAACGGCATGCCCGACTTGTTCGAGACCATCGAAACCCTGCGCTCGATGCGGCGCCTCAAGCCCGACCCGGTGCCTGACGACCTGATCGCCAAGATCCTGCGCGCCGGCATCTGCGCGCCCAACGGCGGCAACAGCCAGCGCTGGCGCTTCCTGGTGATCAAGGACCGCAAGATCAAGGAGGCGGTGCAGGTCTGGTACAAGCGCGCCTACGACGAGGTCATCGGCCCGCGCTACGCCAGCAGCGAACCGCCGCCCGGCGCCACCAAGGAAGGCTACAAGCGCCAGCACTCGGCCGTGGAATACCTGACCGAGCACTTCCACGAGGCGCCGGTGTGGATCGTCGCCTGCCTGGAGGACGGCCCCAGCCCCAACCGCATGGCCGGCGCCTCGATCTACCCGGCCGTGCAGAACATGCTGCTGGCGGCGCGCGCCCTGGGACTGGGCTGCACGCTGACGACGCGCCACATGCTGTTCGAGAAGGAAGCGGACAAGGCGCTCGGCCTGCCCGACGGCGTCCACTCCTACGCCATCCTTCCGATCGGCTATCCGATGGGCAAGTTCGGCCCGGTCGGCCGCGGTGCGCTCACCGAGTTCGTCTACCAGGACCGCTGGGGCGAGCCCTACACCGCAACCTGATTGCGAGGAAGTTCAGCGCGAGGCGTCGCGCTGCTCGAGCGAGCGGGCGACCTGGCGGCGGAAGCGTTCGAGATCCGGCCCCTGCAGGCGCTCGACCTTGAACAGCGGACTGCGGAGCGGATCGACCGGCCTGTCGTCTGTCCGAAGCTCGAAATGGAGATGGGCGCCGGTCGAATGGCCGGTGCTGCCGACCAGGCCGATGACGTCGCCGCGCGCCACCTTGCGGCCGGGCGCAATGCCGGGCGCGAACGCCTTGAGATGGCCGTAGACGGTGGCGAGCCTGCCGGCATGCTCGATGCGGACCCAGTTGCCGTACGGGCCGTTCGGCGCGGCGCCGGAGACGACACCGTCGGCGGCGGCATGGATCGGCGTGCCGGCCGGCGCCACGAGGTCGATGCCCTGGTGCAGGCAGGACGCACAGGGACCGCGCGCCGCCTTCCTCAGAGCGCCAACCGCCCGCTCGTCCAGGCCGAGCAGCACGCCGAGCGGCGTGTCGATGGCGAGCGGGACGTCGGCCTCAGCCGCGCCCGGCGCCGCACGTTTCAGGCTGACCGTCGAGGCCGCCTTGACCGACTGGGCGGGCTGCTGGTCGAACGGATCGGGCCGCACGCCAAACCCGGACGACACCGCCACGCTGTCGAGCGGCAGCCGCATCGCCGGCGGCCGCGTCGCTTGTCCATCGGCCAGCCACAGCTGCTCGACATGGTCGCGCGTGCGAAAGCGATGGACTGCAACGCTGCCCCTGGCGCGGGTGCGGAGCTCAGCCCACAAGAGCCGACGCGCGATCACGTCCCCTCCCGGGGCGCGGGTCTCGGCGTAGCGCACATGGAAGGCATCGCCCGGCTGCACGTCGCGCTCGAGATCGACGGCAGCGGCAAAGGCCTTGCGCAGCTCCGCCGACAGGCCCGCGCTCAGCCGCGCGCGCACAAGGGCAAGGTCGAGCAAGCCCACGACAACGCCATCCACGGCGATCTCGCGCGTGACCGGAAGGTCCTCGTCGCGCGCCCCCAGCATGCATTCTTCCGCGCTGGTCCATTCGGAAAATCGACCCGTGGGGCCGGGCGCCGCCGATCCGACCAGCAGCGCGAGAGCCGCCGCCGCCATGAGCGGGACCTCCTTCATGCCGCCCTCCTGACAGGCCCGCCCCTCCTGATATGCCTGATCGCC
>Ga0310811_10008514_pt1 | contig 13197 bp, 10 predicted proteins | sample YCmetagenome_FD_207642 | JGI IMG/M metagenome (GOLD analysis project Ga0310811, IMG submission 207642) | Soil microbial communities from experimental microcosm in Duke University, North Carolina, United States - YC | ecosystem: Engineered > Artificial ecosystem > Soil microcosm > Unclassified ...
GCCGGCGTCTTCGAACGCGCTGATCTCTTTCAGTGCGGGCACATAGCCGAGCAACACTTCGCAGCGTTCGCAGCGGACGTTCTCAAAGAACACGCGTTGTGCGCAGCGATTGCAGGGGAAGGTTTTCATCGGGCGGCCTTGGGGCGAGCGTGAGCAAAAGCGGGCGCAATCTTCATGCCGCGATTGCCAGCACCTTCGTGAAGATGGATTTCGACGACGTGCTCAGCGAACTGAACGAAGCCGGCTTTGCGTTCGACGGCAGCTGATGCATCGGATTCACGAGGACTTCGCGTATAAGCCATCGGCGACGCTGTTCGATACGCCGGCCGAGCGCGCGTTCGAACTGAAGAGCGGCGTCTGCCAGGACTTCGCGCAGGTGATGATCGGCTGTTTGCGCTCGCTCGGTTTGCCCGCGCGCTATGTGAGCGGCTATCTGCGCAACGATCCGCCGCCGGGGCATCCACGTCTGATTGGCGCGGATGCGTCGCACGCGTGGGTGTCGGTGCATTGTCCCGGCAGTGGGTGGATCGATCTCGATCCGACCAATGACGTGCTCGTCGATCTCGATCATGTGACGCTGGAGATCGGGCGCGACTACAGCGACGTATCGCTATTGCGCGGGACGATTCTGGGTGGCGGCGCGCATCGGCCGGAGGTGGCGGTGACGGTGCTGGCGCTTTGATCCCGCGCTAACTCGCCACCTCCCCCACGACCGGCGTGCGCTTCACTTCCGACAGATAAATCAGAATCAGCGACACCCAGACGATGCCGTAAAGAAACATGAAGCACGTCGAACGGATCTTGAAGAAGTCGAGCAGTATGCCGAACAGAATCGGCAGCAGGAAGCCGCCCAGCCCACCGGCGAGGCCGACGATGCCGGTCACCACGCCCATGTTCTCCGCGAAATCGTCGGCGACGTATTTGAACGTCGACGCCATCCCGAACGCGAACACGCCGCCGAGGATGAACGTCAGCAGCACGAAGCCGATCAGCGTGACGCGGATATGCAGACTGACCGTGCCGTCTATCGTGTGAATGACGAAGTCGGTCGGTGGATACGACAGCAGAAACAGGCATATCCACGCGACCCACAAGCCCCACCACGTCACGCTATGCGCGCCGAAGCGATCGGCCAGTCCACCGCCCACGGCGCGCAGTATTGCGCCCGGCAGAGAAAATCCGGCGGCGAATGCCGATGCCATCACGAGCGACATCCCGTATTCGGCCTTCAGGTACTGCGGTATCCACAGCGACAGCGCGGTGAAGCCGCCGAACGTGATCGAGTAGTACTGGCAGAGCCGCCATACGTGCGGATTGCGCAGCACCTTGAACGAATCGAGTAACGAACCTTGGCTTTTGCCGGCACCCGGATCGCGCGCCGATGCGAACCAGAAGATCACGGCGGTCACGAGCAGCGCGATTGCATAGACGCGCGGTACGAAGCGCCAGCCATAAGCGGCCTGCAACGACGGCGTGACGAACAGATTCACCGCGGCGCCCACCGTACCCGCACCGAAAAAACCCATCGCGAAACCGCGCCGCTCAGGTGGAAAGAAACGCGCGACATACGGCGTGCCGACCGCGAACGACGCGCCGACGCAGCCGAGAAAAAGCCCGATCAACAGAAACTGCCACAACGCGGTCGCATAGCTGACGATATAAACGGGGATCGCGCAGACGGCCAGCAACACCGTCATCACGATGCGTCCACCGAAACGGTCGGTCCACAAGCCGAGCGGCAGACGCATCAATGCACCTGTCAGAACCGGCGTCGAGGTCAGCAGGCCGAACTCGGTGCTGTTCAGTTGCAGGTCCTCGCGCAGTTGCACGCCCAGCACGCCGAACATCATCCACACGACGAAGCAGACCAGAAACGCGAGCGTGCTCGCCAGCAACACCGACCAGGCCTGCGCGCTGATGCCTGGCGCCGCACCAGGATTGTTCATGCCGCTTTGTACGCTCATGCCGTTCTCTCTTTTATTGAACCAGCGGGCCATTGACCTCACCCAGAACCGCGCCTTCGATTCGCGCCTGCGAGGCCAGCACGCTCACATACTGCTGAATCGCCTTATGGCGAACCCGCTCGCCGAGAAATCGGGCGATATCCGCTTCGACCGATTCGAAGGGAAGCCGCTCGCCTTCGACGCGGCGATCGATACGCACGATATGAAAGCCAAAGCGTGTATTGACGAGTCGCGGCAGCACGCCGACGCCCTGCGTATCGAACAGCGCGCGTTCGAATTCGGGCACGCTATCGCCGCGCAGCAACTGCCCGAGGCTGCCGCCGACCTTCGCCGATGGGCAGTTCGATAGCTCGCGCGCGGCGTCTTCGAACGTGTCCGGTGCACTCACCACCTGCTGCAACGCGGTCTCGGCCTTGTGGCGGACCAGCGCGAGCGGTGCGCGATCGGTAACCGCGAACAGAATATGGCTCGCAAGCACGATGTCGTTCTGCCGGAAGCTCGCGGGGTGGCTGTCGTAATAGCGCTCGCAGTCGGCGCGGGTCGCCATCGGTACGTTCAGTTCGAGATCGAGCAATGCGTCGAGCGCGGTATCGTCGAGTAGTGCGCCGTCGGCGATCAGCTTCAACTCGGTTGCACGCTGCCGCAGCAGTTCGCGGATCACGAGCGCATGCCGCGCGGCCGCGTGTGGATCGGGCGCATCCGCTTGATGCGCGATTTCGTCGTCGATCGCGGCTGCTTCGATTGCGATGCCGTTGACGCTCAATGCATGGCCACTGTCCGTCAGCGCGCTCTGGTCGATCGTGCTCATCGGCAGCCCCTTAGCGTTTACGCACGAGTTGATACGGACGGATCAGATAAGCCAGCGACGCGAATCCGCTCCAGATATGCACCATCCGCGTGAACGGCGAAACAAGGAAGATCGTGAAGCCGAGCGCGATATGGATCCGATAGGTGAGTGGCACACCCACCAGCAGCCCCGCGATATTCGGGCGGAACGTAACCACGCCCTTCACGTAGTCGGTCAGCTGCTCGAACATCACGCCGTCCATATGCCGCATCGACAGCACGACCGTACCGAGCCCAAGCGCGAGCTGCGCCCACAGCATCAGCACGATGACGATATCGGAGATGCGGCTATTGCGGCGGATCCGGACGTCGCTGAGGCGACGGTGAATCAGAATCGTCAGGCCTATGATCGCGACGACCCCCGCCGCGCCACCCGCCACCATTGCCAACAACTGGTGCATCGATGCGGACATGAACGGCGACACGAGCCAATGCGGCGCGAGAAAGCCGACGAAATGACCGCCGACCACGATCAGGATGCCCCAGTGAAACAGGTTGCTGCCCAGGCGCAACGCACCATGCCGCAGCATCTGCGACGAATCGCTTTTCCATGTGTATTGCTCGCGATCGAAACGCACGAGACTGCCGAGCAGCAGCACCGCCAGGCAGATATACGGGTAGATGCCGAACACGAACTGATGGAAGTAGTCGCTCATGACCTGTTCTCCCGAGTGGTACCGCGTTGCGCTGGCGACGCGGCGCCAGGACGGCTGTCGTAAAAGTGAACGGGTGCGCTTTCGCCGCTGGTGGGCGTCGCCGCGCCGACGAAGCGAACCGGCTCGTCGGCCCAGGCGGCATCGAGCGCGCGATAGTCGGCCGCGGAGGGCGGCGATTGCGCGTCGTCCTCGTTGAGCGTGTCGGGCTTCTCGCCGCGGCCGAGCCCCGCGAGCGGCAATAGCGCGCCGACGACAAAGCTGTACGGGCTGCCTCGTTTCGCGAGATGCGCGGTGATCGATTGCAAAATCTCACCGGTTTCCGCGAGCAGATCGCGTGCTTCGCGCGTGGGCAGGCGCGACAGATATTCGAGAAACACAGGCAGATAGTCGGGCAGTTCTCCCGTGCCCAGATACAGCCCATGCTTTTCATACATCTGTTTCAGATCGACCATCGCCTGGCCGCGATCGCGCGATTCGCCGTGTACGTGTTCAAACAGATAGAGCGATGTCCCACGCCCGCGATCGAACAGCGCCACATAGTTTTCCTGCAGCGTGAACAGATCGCGTTGTGCGCAATAGTCGATGAACTGATCGAGGCCCGCGCGCGCGTCGCGGGTCAGGCCGCGTTCGCCGTGCAGCAATTCGCGTGCTTCCGGCACCGCGTCGAGCAGCGGCTGGTCCGGATAACCGAGCAGCGCGCCCAGCACCGCATAGGTCGCGCCGGGTGGCGTGGCGTCACGAGATGCCATATCAGAACTCCTGGCGAATCGGGATTTTGCGGTTGCTCTTTTTCGTCGTGAACAGACTCGCTTCGGAGCGTCCATCGGAGCAGCCATTGCCGAACGAGAAACCGCACGACGAGCGCAGATCGAATGCGTCTTCCGCATATTCGCGGTGCGATGTCGGAATCACGAAGCGGTCCTCGAAGTTCGCGATTGCCAGATAGCGGTACATGTCCTCGACTTGCGCGACCGTCAAGCCGGCCTGCTTGAGGACGCCGGGCGCTTCGACCTGATCGACGTGGCGCGCGCGCATGAATGCGCGCATCGCGAGCAATCGTTCGAGCGCAAGCTTGACCGGCTCTTCCTTGCCCGCCGTCAGCAGATTCGCGAGATAGCGCAGCGGAATACGCAGCGATTCGATATCCGGCAGATAACCGTTCATGCCGAGATCGCCGCTATTGGCGGCCGCATTGATCGGCGAAAGCGGCGGCACGTACCAGACCATCGGCAGCGTTCGGTATTCCGGGTGCAGCGGGAACGCGATCTTCCAGTCGATCGCCATCTTGTAGACGGGCGAGCGCCGCGCGCCTTCCAGCCACGCGGCGGGTACGCCGTCGCGTTCGGCTTGCGCGATCACCTCCGGATCGTTCGGATCGAGAAACACCGACAGTTGCGATTCGTACAGATCGGCTTCATTCTCGACGCTTGCCGCTTCGCTGATACGATCCGCGTCGTACAGCATCACGCCGAGATAGCGGATGCGGCCCACGCAGGTTTCCGAGCAGACGGTCGGCTGTCCCGCTTCGATACGCGGATAACAGAAAATGCATTTCTCCGCCTTGCCGCTGTGCCAGTTGAAATAGATCTTCTTATACGGACAACCGGACACACACATGCGCCAGCCACGACACTTGTCCTGATCGATCAGCACGATGCCGTCTTCCTCGCGCTTGTAGATCGAACCGGATGGACACGCCGCGACGCACGCGGGGTTCAGACAGTGCTCGCACAGCCGCGGCAGATACATCATGAACGTGTTTTCGAACTGCCCGTAAATGTCCTTCTGCACGTTCTCGAAGTTGTAGTCCTTCGAACGTTTCTCGAACTCGCCGCCGAGAATTTCTTCCCAGTTCGGCCCCCACTCGATCTTTTCGAGCCGCTCGCCGCTGATCAGCGAGCGCGGACGCGCAACCGGCATCGCCTTCGTATCGCCGGAATCCTGCAGATGCGCGTAATCGAAAGTGAAGGGCTCGTAGTAGTCATCGATCTCGGGCAGATGTGGATTCGCAAAGATCTGCGCGAGCAATCGCCACTTGCTGCCGAGGCGCGGTTCGATCTTGCCGTCGGCCTTGCGTTTCCAGCCGCCGCGCCAGCGGTCCTGGTTCTCCCAGTCTTTCGGATAGCCGATGCCGGGCTTCGTCTCGACGTTGTTGAACCACGCGTATTCCATGCCTTCGCGGCTCGTCCACACGTTCTTGCAGGTGACCGAACAGGTATGGCAGCCAATGCACTTGTCGAGATTCAGCACCATCGCGATTTGCGCGCGCACCTTCATGAGGTTTCTCCCTGGCGGTGTTTATGCTCGGTAGCGGGGTTGACGGGATCGGGCGGCGCATCGTCGAGCCAGTCGATGTTTTTCATCTTGCGCACGATCAGGAATTCGTCGCGGTTCGATCCGACGGTGCCGTAGTAATTGAAGCCGTAAGCCAGTTGCGCATAGCCCCCGATCATATGCGTCGGCTTCAGCGCGACGCGTGTGACGGAGTTATGGATGCCGCCGCGTGTGCCGGTAATTTCCGAGCCCGGCGTATTCACGATCTTTTCCTGCGCGTGATACATCATCACCATCCCGTGCGGGATGCGCTGGCTCACCACGGCGCGCGCGCACAACGCGCCGTTCGCGTTGTAGCACTCGATCCAGTCGTTATCGACGACGCCGATCTGCTTCGCGTCGGTCTCCGACAGCCACACGATCGGGCCGCCGCGCGACAGCGTGAGCATCAGCAGGTTGTCCGTGTACGTGCTGTGAATACCCCACTTTTGATGCGGCGTGATGAAGTTCAGCGCGATTTCCGGGTTACCGTTCGAACGCGCGCCGAGCATCGTTTCGTAGTTGCCGGTTTCGATCGGCGGCTTGTACACGCACAGCGATTCGCCGAACGCGCGCATCCACGTGTGATCCTGGTAGAGCTGTTGACGGCCGCTGATCGTGCGCCATGGAATCAACTCGTGAACATTGGTATAGCCCGCGTTGTACGACACGTGTTCGGATTCGATACCGCTCCATGTCGGCGATGAAATGATCTTGCGCGGCTGTGCCTGGATGTCGCGAAAGCGGATCTTTTCGTCCGCGCGCGCGTCAGCCAGATGCGCATGCTCGATGCCGGTCAATGCCGATACCGCTTCCCACGCTTTTACCGCGACCGCGCCGTTGGTTTCCGGGGCGAGCGACAGGATCACCTCGGCGGCGTCGAGCGCGGTGTCGATACGTGGCCGTCCGGCTGTGCCGTTTTTTGGGGCGTTCCCATTGCTTCCGTCACTTGCGACGCGATAGTTCAGTTCGCCGAGCAGTTCGACCTCGTCTTTCGTGTCCCACGAAATGCCTTTGCCGCCGTTGCCGAGCTTGTCCATCAGCGGACCGAGCGACGTAAAGCGGTCATACGTGGCGGGGTAATCGCGGTCGACGACGATCACCGACGGCATCGTCTTTCCCGGCACAGCTTCGCATTCACCGTGTTTCCAGTCGCGCACCTCGAATGGCTGTGCGAGTTCGCCGGGGCTATCGTGCGCGATCGGTGCGAGCACGACGTCGCGTTCGACGCCCAGATGTCCGTCGCTCAGTTCCGAAAACCGTTTGGCGATGCCCTTGAAGATTTCCCAATCGCTCTTCGATTGCCATGCGGGATCGACCGCGGCCGACAGCGGATGAATGAATGGATGCATGTCGGACGTGTTCATGTCGTCCTTCTCGTACCACGTCGCCGTGGGCAGCACGACATCCGAATACATGCAGGTGGTCGACATGCGGAAGTCGAGCGTCACGAGCAGATCGAGCTTGCCGCGCGGCGCGTCGTCATGCCACGCGATTTCCTCGGGGCGCTTGTGGCCGGATTTGAAAACCTCGTCGCCCTGCACACCATTGGTCGTGCCGAGCAGATGCCTGAGAAAGTACTCATGACCCTTGCCCGACGAGCCGAGCAGGTTCGAACGCCACACGAACAGATTGCGCGGAAAGTTCTCGGGGCTATCGGGGTCTTCGCATGCCATGCGCAGGTTGCCCGCTTTCAGCTCACCGGCGATCTTCGCGCCGGCTTGCGCCGGGTCGTTCAGCATGCGGCCGACATTGAGTGGGTTGACGGACAGTTGCGGCGCGGACGGCAGCCACCCCATCCGCTCGGCGCGCACGTTGTAGTCGATCGGTGCGCCGTGAAAACGCGTTTTGTCTTCGAGCGGGGAGAGCAGCGCGGTCGGGTCCATCGGGTCGTAGCGCCATTGGTCCGTGTGTGCGTAGAAGAACGATGTCGCATTCATCTGGCGCGGCGGCCGGTTCCAGTCGAGCGCGAATGCGAGCGCGGTCCAGCCTGTTTGCGGACGCAGCTTTTCCTGCCCGACGTAATGCGACCACCCGCCGCCCGATTTGCCGATACAGCCGCACATGATCAGCATATTGATGATCGCGCGGTACGACATGTCCATATGGAACCAGTGATTGATCCCCGCGCCGATGATGACCATCGACTTGCCCAGGGTCTTATGCGCGTTCTCCGCGAACTGTCGCGCAACGTTGATCACGTCCGCGCGCTTTACGCCGGTGATCGCTTCCTGCCATGCAGGCGTGTACGGCAGATCGTCGTCGTAGCTCGTGGCGATATGCTCGCCGCCGAGCCCCTGGTCGAGACCGTAGTTCGCGACGAACAGGTCATAGACGGTGGCCACCAGCATGTCGCCGTTGCGAGTCGCAATCCGGCGCGCGCCGATTTTGCGCGACAGTTCCGATGCATGCGCGGTGTGATTGAAGTGCGGATGCCGGATATTGCCAAAGTATGGGAAAAGCACGTCGAGCACTTCGTCGTGCGCGTCGACGAGCGTCAGGCGCGGCTCGATTCCAGCGCCCGTCGCCGACTGTTCTTTCAGGTTCCATTTGCCCTTGTCTTCGCCGTCTTTCTGCCCCCAGCGAAAACCCGCGGAACCGACCGGCACGACGACATCGTTGGTCTGCGTGTCAATAACGACGGTCTTCCAGTCCGGATTGTTCGCCTGACCGAGCGCATCGTCGAAGTCCGATGCGCGTACCAGCCGCTCCGGCACATAGCGGCCATCGCGCTCGACAAGGCGCACGAGGCAGGGCATATCGGTAAAGCGGCGGCAATAGTCGGCGAAGTAGTCGCTCTTGCCCGTGAGGTGAAACTCCTTGATGATCACGTGCCCCATCGCCAGAGCCAGCGCCGCGTCGGTGCCTTGCTTCGGATGCAGCCAGAGATCGCCGAACTTCGCGCCTTCCGCGTAATCGGGGAAGATCGACACGATCTTGGTGCCCTTGTAGCGGACCTCGGTCATGAAGTGCGCGTCGGGCGTGCGCGTTTGCGGCACGTTGGACCCCCACATCATGATGAACGTGGAGTTGTACCAGTCGGCCGATTCCGGCACGTCGGTCTGTTCGCCCCATGTTTGCGGCGAGGCTGGCGGCAAATCGCAATACCAGTCGTAGAAGCTCAGGCACACGCCACCGATCAGCGACAGGTAGCGCGAGCCTGCCGCATACGACACCATCGACATCGCGGGAATCGGCGAAAAGCCCACCACGCGGTCGGGCCCGTGTTGCCTGACCGTGTAGACATTGGCGGCGGCGACGATCTCGTTGACTTCGTCCCATGTCGAGCGGATAAAGCCGCCGAGTCCGCGCCGCATCTGATAGCCGCGCCGCGCGGTTTCGTCCTCGACGATCGATTGCCACGCCTGAACTGGCGCGAGCGTCTGTCGCCGCTCGCGCCATAGCTTGACGAGCGCGCTGCGCACCAGCGGATATTTGAGGCGGTTCGCGCTATATAGATACCAGGAGTACGACGCGCCGCGGGAGCATCCGCGCGGCTCGTGGTTAGGCATGTCGGGGCGGGTGCGCGGATAGTCGGTCTGCTGGGTTTCCCACGTGACGATCCCGCCTTTCACGTAGATTTTCCAGGAGCACGAACCCGTGCAATTCACGCCGTGGGTGGAGCGTACGATCTTGTCGTGCTGCCAGCGCTGTCGATACGCGTCTTCCCACTTTCTGTCTTCATCGGTGACGGCGCCGTGACCGTCTGAGAATTGGGCGCGCGTCGTAGTGAAGTAACGCAACCTGTCCAGAAAATGGCTCATGGCAATCCTGTGGCGGTTGGGGAACGTCCACAGACATTAAAGGATGCCGATCTACATAAGTAAAGTTGATGGGGAAATTAACCAATTGCCTTGATCCTGATTCAATTACTTCATGTTTTTACCGTCACTGAGGTAGCGGTGAAACACCGCAGCGGGTAGACATTTCCGGAACACCGCGGGTTTGGGCGTTCTAGCCGATACAGTGGGTTTCGCGACATGCGAAATGAATCGGTAGTTCGCTACGCAGTCAAGAAACTGGAAGGTGCGCAGCCGTCGACTACTAATTGAAATCGATGACGAGATGAATATCGATGCGCGCCGCGGATGCCATACCGCAAAAATACCTCGCGGAAGCTTTCCTTCAGGTACCGCGTTTCCGGATACGTCGCGGCGGGACCCGTCATGGCTGCCACACCGGCAACCACACATCCCAGTCCGAGCCAGGCTGACATCGGCAACGATTCACCCAGAAAAATCATGCTTATCCCGACGCCCATTGGCACGCGCAGATAGGCTTGCGCGGCGTCACTCGTTCATGACGAGTGATGAGCCACGTGCCGACAAATGCGAGCACAGTCGAAGAGGAATTGAGGATCGGCGCGAGGCCAGCATCGACCGAACGTTCCGCCCATGCGATCAGCGATCAACGCGCGCGACCCAGGCCAGTGCTTCATGACGCGACCCATGTTGTCGTTGTTCCATCTTTTGCTGAACATAGAAAAACTTGACACCGTGCATATGCACACCTACACTCCGTTTCCATGAACCGTCCTCTTGCTTACGACGAATGTAACTGCTTCGCGCTGCGCCAGGCGGCGCGGCACGTCACGCAGGTCTACGAACGCCACCTCGGCGGCGTGGGGCTGACTGCTGCGCAGTTCACGATCCTTGCGAAGCTCGCGCGCACGCCTAATACGCCGATCGCGGATCTGGCCGATTCGATGGTGATGGAGCGCACTACGCTGGTGCGCGCGATGAAACCGTTGCAACGCGATGGCCTCGTAACGGCCGAAGCGGCGGAGCACGATGGCCGCACGTTCCTGTTTAGTCTGACGGAAAAGGGCGAATCGACGTTCGACGAGGCATCTATTGCATGGCGCGCCGCGCAGGACGAATTCGAACAGAAGTTTGGCCGCGGGCGGGCGAAGACGCTGCGCGCCGAGCTGTTCAGCATCACCGGTTAGACCGTATCGATGAACCCGCCTCGGCGGGTTTTTCTACACCGATTCGTGTGCATATGCACTCACGCGTGAAGGGAGGCGCGGCGATGGAAGCACTCTTTGACGACGACTGTTTTGCGATCCGCCAGGCGACGCGTCACGTGTCGCAGATCTACGACCGGCATCTGGCGAATGTCGGTCTGACGATCACGCAGTTCTCGCTGATGAACAGACTTAAATGGACCGGTCCGATGACGATGAAGCAGATCGGCGAAATCATGCGCATGCAGCGCACCACGGTGGTCCGCACGATTCAGCCGCTGCGGCGCGATGGTCTGGTGACGAGCGAGGCGATGGGCGCGGATGCGCGCGCGCTAGTGATTTCGCTGACCGACGCCGGCATGGAGCGAGTGAGCGAAGGGCGGCCACATTGGTATGCCGCACAAGCTGAATTCGAGCACAGCTTTGGCGAGCAACGCGCGGCGTCACTGCGCCGCGAACTATTTGCCGTCACCGGCGATTCGCTCTGAGATTAGAAGCAGTGGAGGCTGGCGCGTCGCGCCTTTTTTTTCAACCTGAAGAGTGCATACGCACATATAGACATCATGTCCACAACTCCCTCGACAGTCGCGCCGGTGGGCGCGGTACCCGCCAGACAGGCGCGACGCATTCCGTGGATGCTGCTGGCGATCATCTCGGTTCTGGTCGTGCTCGCGCTGGCCGTTTCGTACTGGTTCTTCGTCGGCCGCTTCATCGAGACGACCGACGACGCCTACGTCGGCGGCGACGTCACGGTGATGGCGCCGAAGGTGAACGGCTTCGTGACCGAAGTGCTGGTACGCGACAACGAGTTCGTGCACGCGAACCAGGTGCTCGTGCGCCTCGATTCGCGCGACTACGACGCGCGGCTCGCGCAGGCGAAAGCCGAAGTCGAGAGCGCGCAGGCCGCGGTCACCGAACTCGAGGCGAAGAAATCGCTGCAACTGGCGACGATCAATGAGCAGGCCGCCGAGGTTCGCGCGTCGGGCGCCGAGTTGACGCGCAGCGCGGCCGATCAGACGCGCTACCGCGAACTCGTGAAGGACGAAGCGGTATCGAACCAGGTCGTCGAGCGGGCCGATGCCGATCTGACCAAGGCGCGCGCGGCGGTCGACCGCAGCGGCGCGGCGCTGGTTGCCGCGCAACGGCAACTGACGGTGCTCGATGCGCAGATCGGCGACGCCAAAGCACGTATCGCGACCGCGCAGGCGGCGCAGCAGGTCGCGGAGCTCAACGTCGAGTACACGACGATCCGCTCGCCGATCGACGGCTATGTCGGCAATCGCACCGCGCGTGTCGGGTTGCTCGCGAATACCGGGGTCTCGCTGCTGACGGTGGTGCCGTCGAGCGGCCTGTGGATCGATGCGAACTTCAAGGAAGATCAACTGAAGAAGATGCATGCGGGCGATAGCGTCGACGTCGATCTCGATGCGTCGAGCCGTGGCCTGCATGGCGTGGTCGAAAGCCTGGCGCCGGCCACCGGTGCGACGTTCAGCGTACTGCCTGCCGAAAATGCGACCGGCAACTTCACGAAGATCGTGCAGCGCGTGCCGGTGCGCGTGCGCCTCGATGTACCGAAGGACATGCAAGGCGTGTTGCGTCCGGGCCTCTCGGCGACCGTGAAGGTGCATATCGATGCCGGCAAGACCGCCGCGCAGGGATGAGCCGATCATGAACCCCGCACTCGACAACCCCGCCGACCAGCCGATGCGCACGAAGGTGTTCGCATTCGTGCTGATGTGCGTGGGCTTTTTCATGGCGACGCTCGATATCCAGATCGTCGCGTCCTCGCTGCGCGACATTGGCGGCGGCCTGTCCGCGAGTCAGGACGAGCTCTCGTGGGTGCAGACCTCGTATCTGATCGCGGAGATCATCGTGATCCCGATGTCCGGCTGGCTCACGCGCGTGTTCTCGACGCGCTGGCTGTTCACGTTCTCCGCGTTTGGCTTCACCGTCACCAGCATGCTGTGCGGACTCGCATGGGACATCAACTCGATGATCCTGTTTCGCGGTCTGCAGGGCGCGCTCGGCGCCGCGATGATTCCAACGGTGTTCACGACCGCGTTCGTGTTGTTTCCCGGCAGGCAGCGTCTGGTCGCGGCGACCACGATCGGCGCGCTCGCCTCGCTCGCGCCGACGATCGGCCCGGTGATCGGCGGCTGGATCACGTCACAATGGTCGTGGCATTGGCTGTTCTATCTGAACCTCGTGCCGGGTGTGTTCGTCACGCTGATGGTGCCGAAGTACGTGCATATCGACAGGGTCGACCTGTCGTTGCTGAAGAAGGGCGATTACTTCGGCATTGTGCTGATGTCGGGCTTTCTCGGTTGCCTTGAATACGTGCTCGAAGAGGGCCCGCGCAAGAACTGGTTCGGCGATGACGTGATCCTGGTGTGCGCGTGGGTGGCGGCAATCTGCGGTTTTCTTTTCATCGTGCATGCGCTCACCGCGAAGG
>Ga0310811_10008517_pt1 | contig 13193 bp, 7 predicted proteins | sample YCmetagenome_FD_207642 | JGI IMG/M metagenome (GOLD analysis project Ga0310811, IMG submission 207642) | Soil microbial communities from experimental microcosm in Duke University, North Carolina, United States - YC | ecosystem: Engineered > Artificial ecosystem > Soil microcosm > Unclassified ...
CGATACGAAACCTGCTGTGCTTCAAACACCGCGGCGACCGCATCAGGCGTCGCCTGCGCCTGCTGCTCGAACAGCGCATGCACGAACGTATCGCGCGGATAATCGACCGCCGTATCGTTGAACCCGAACAAAAGCTTCTGCCGCTCCTGCTGGTCGATCAACGGCAACTGCCCAACCGGCACATCCGCCATCTCCAGCACGGCTGCGAGCAGCAGCGCCACGCGCCGCTGAATCTGCTGGACCTCGCCGAGCGTCAGCGCCGCGGTATTGAAGTTGAAATCCACCACCACGTCTTCATGCGGATGGTAGTCGCGCACGAAAATCGACAGCGGTGTCTGTTCCGCGCCGTTGTCCAGCGCCACCGCGCGGCCCAATGCGCTGCCGTACATATGGTCGCCGTCGAGACTCTCGAACGACAGCCGCACGTCGAACAGCTGCTTGCGTCCTGCCTGCGCAAGCTTCAGGTCGCGATTGAGCTGGGCAATCGGAAAGCGCTGATGCCGGTAGCAGCTGCGCAGCTCCGTCCCCACCTCGCCGATCAGATCGACGATGGTGGCCTGCGGATCGACCCGCAGCCCAACCGGGCTGACCGACGAAAACATACCGAAGGTGCGCTTGGCGCGCGCGCTGCCGCGGTTGTGCACCGGCAGCCCGATCACCACTTCATCGACGTGGCTCGCGCGCGAGAAATACACGCCGAGCACCGCCAGAAACACATTGGCGATCGATGCATCGTGCGCAGCGGCGAACGCCGTCAGCGAATCGAACAGCTCGCGCGCGATGCTCCAGCGCAGTTGCGCGCTCGGCGCGAACGAGCCGAGCGTCAGTGCGCCGGCGCGCTCGAGCAGCGGCGGCGGCAGCACGGCAAAGCGCGTGCTCCAGAACTCGCGGTCGCGCGCAAAGCGCGGCGACGCCAGGTAGGCCTGGTCGTCCGCGATCAGATCCAGATACGACGGGCCGGCTTCGATCGTCGTTGCCGTATCCTGCTGCAAGCGGTTGTACAGATCGGCGAAGCCAAGAACGCTCAGCGACACGCCGATGCCGTCGGTCACCAGATGGTGATACCGCTGCAGCCAGTAGCAGCGCGTGGCGCTGACGCGTACCAGCTGGGTGCTCCACAGCAGTTCGCCGGGCTTCGTAAACGGGCGGCGGAATTCGTCCTTCACGAAAGCGAGGGCACGCGCATCGGCGTCCGGCTCGCCCGAAAAATCCAGCACCGGAATGCGGATCTGCAGGGCCGGCAAGCGCTTTTGCCGCGCCAGCCCGTCGCCGTCGCACATCACGAGCCGCAGCGCATCGTTGGCCGCGACGACCTGATTGACGGCCTGTTCGAGTGTGGCGAGATCGAGCTCGCCGTCGATCCGCACGGATACGCCAATGTTGTACAGCGGTGCATCGGGATGGGCCAACTGATCGATCCACACGACCTGCTGGGCTGACGACAGCTCGTAAGTTTCACCGTTGTCCGACGACGGATGAACGGCTGCGAAGACCATGCTGGGCGATGCCATATGCGATACCTTTCGACGATTTGGGCCAGCGGGCCGTGTCGGCGTGGCGAGACGGCCTGCTGCACGAATGAGAATCACGGGTTGATGCGGGTTGCGACGATGCGATGCGAATCGATCCGGTCCGGCATGAGCGGCGCGGGTCGCACGCGCGAGGCGTGCGCCGCGCCGCTCATCTGCGCTCAGCCGCGATCGACGGCGCGCAGCGCCTGTTCGAAGCGGTCGAGCACGGCGCCGGCGTCGGCTTCGCTGATGATCAGCGGCGGCAGCATGCGCAGCACCGCGCCGTGGCGTCCGCCGGTTTCGAGAATCAGGCCGCGCTTGAAGCAGTCCATCTTGATGGCCCTGGCGCGCGCGCCGTCGGCGGCGCCGACGCGCCCGTCGCTGCCCGGCCGCACCACTTCGACGCCGATCATCAGGCCGCGGCCGCGTACTTCGCCGAGGAACGGATAGCGCTGCGCGAGCGACTTCAGGCCGCCGATCAGCAGTTCGCCGATCTTTGCCGCATGCGCGGCGAGCTGGTCGCGCTGGATGATGCGCATCGTCTCGCGGCCGGCCACCATGCCGATCTGATTGCCGCGGAAGGTGCCGGCGTGCATGCCCGGCGTCCACGTATCGAGGTGCTTGCCGTACACCACCACCGACATCGGATAGCCGCCGCCGATCGCTTTCGACAGCACCAGCGCATCCGGCTTGATGCCGGCGTGTTCGATCGCGAACAGCGTGCCGGTGCGCGCGAAGCCGGTTTGCACTTCGTCGATGATCAGCGGCACTTCATGCGCGAGCGTCAGTGCGCGCAACTCGCGCAACCATTGCGCGGAAGCGGGGATGCAGCCGCCTTCGCCCTGGATCGGCTCGACGATCACCGCGGCCGGTTTTGCAATGCCGCTTTCCGGATCGGACAGCACGTTGCGGATGTAGTCGATCGACAACCGGTCGGTTTGCGAGCCGTCGGTGCCGAACGGGCAGCGCAGCGTGTACGGGAACGGCAGAAAGTGCACGCCTTGCGTGTTCATCCCCGGCCGCGACTTTGGGCCGAGGTTGCCCATCGCGGCGAGCGAGCCGGCCGTCATGCCGTGATAGGCGCCGTGGAACGCCATGATCGACGGGCTGCCGGTGTAGTGCTTCGCCAGCTTCAGTGCGGCTTCGACCGCATCGGACCCGGTCGGGCCGCAGAACTGCAGCTTCGAGGTGGTGCCCATGTCGCCCGGCAGCATCGACAGCAGCTGTTCGACAAAGCCCAGCTTGGCCGGCGTGGCGAGATCGAGCGCCTGCTGCAGCTGGTCCGACGACAGAAACTGCAGCACCGCTTCCTTGACTTCCGGATGGTTGTGCCCCAGCGCCAGCGTGCCGGCGTTCGCGAGGCAATCCAGATATTCGCGGCCGTCCGCGTCAATCATGCGCATGCCGGTGCCGCGCGTAAATACCACCGGAAAATTCCCCGCATACGTGCGGGCATTCGATTCGACAGATTGCAGATAGCTGACCTGGTCCATGAGGCGCTCCCGGGAACGAAGGACGAAACACGTTGAGTGGGCCGACCTCGTCTGAGCGGCGCCGCACGGTCGATGGCAGCGCGGGGCAAGGTCGATTGCGGCAGTTACGTGGACGGATTAAAGCAGCGGCCAAAGCGAGCGTCTGTCACGGTAAAACAGGACATTGCGGCGTTTTGCGCGGCTTGCGCGCGGCGGGCCGGCGCGCCATGCCTGGGCGGCTAACTATCAAAAATGAGGGTTGCGCGCGCGGCGCTTCGTATGGGCGAAGTCCGCATTTGTCCCGGATAGGCGTGACAGATTTCCTCAGGACCCCATGCTTAAATCGGCTTACACGATCGCAGGCGGCGCCGCAGCGGCCCGACGCGATGTCTGGTGAACCGACTCACTTCACACGACGTTTGTCGACCGGGAGATCCCGTATGGCTATGTGGTTATGTCAGCTTGCGCTGGTGATCAGCGCGTGCGCACTTTGTGGATGGCTGGCCGAGCAGGTCGGCCAGTGCCGGGTGGTCGGTGAGATCGCTGCGGGCATCGTGCTGGGGCCGTCGGTAATCGGCGCGCTCAGCCCGTCGTTCTACAACCTGATGTTCAGCCCGAGCGCATCGGCTGGCATGGCGCAGCTCGGCGAAGTCGGCGTGGTGTTCCTGATGTTCGAAATCGGTCTGCATCTGGACCTCGGCGCGCAACGCGGCGCCGCCGCGCTGAAGGCGCCGCTCGCGGTCGCGGCCGGCGGCATGGCGCTGCCGTTCGCGGCAGGACTCGTCGCGTTCTATCTGTCGCATGCGCTGCTCGCACCGGACATTCCACTGCTGCGCTACGTGCTGTTCGGCGGCGTCGCGCTGTCGGTGTCCGCGGTGCCGGTGATGGCGCGCATCGCGAAGGACATGCGCATCACGCAGTATCCGGCCGTCAAGCTCGCGCTGTCCGCGGCCATGCTGACCGACCTGGCGGGCTGGCTGATGCTCGCGGTGATCGCGTCAGTCGCTGCCGCCGAAGGCAGCGCGGCGACGCTGTGGCGCACGGTGATCGGGCTGTCCGCGTTCGTGGTCGTGTCGCTGGCCGCGATGCGGGTGGCGGTGTGCCCGTTCGCGGCGCGCGCCGTACAAGCTGGATCGATGGGCAAGCTGATCGCGGTGGTGGTGCCGTACATGCTGGTGTCCGCATGGGCCACCGCGGACCTGGGTCTGCATAGCGCGTTCGGCGCGCTGTTCGCCGCGGTTCTGCTGCGCAGCGTGCCGGGCCTCAAGGAGCAATGGGACCGGCATTTCGACGGTTTCGTACGGGTCGTGCTGCTGCCCGTGTTCTTCGCGTACGCCGGTCTGCACGTGTCGATCAGTTCGCTCGACGGCCTCACGTCGTGGCTGTGGTTCGCGATCTTCCTGTGCATCGCGTTTGTCTGCAAGTTCGGCGGCTCGTATCTCGGCGCGCGTCTGGGCGGCATGAATCGCCAGGACTCGGCGGTAGTCGGCTCGCTGATGAATACGCGCGGTCTGATGGAGCTGATCGTGCTGTCAATCGGTTTGCAGATGCATGCGCTGTCGCCGGGCGTGTACGCGATTCTCGTGTTCGTCGCGCTGGTGACCACCTCGATGACGGTGCCGTTTATCCGCCGCTGGGGCGGCATGGAAGTCGCGGCCGGCGAGCGTCGGACCGCCGTAGAAAGAACCTGATGGCGCACTTGCCGTTCGGCCGGAAGCTGAACCCGACGATGCGTGCCGCCCGTTGGCTGAGCAGATGGCGGCGCGGCGCGCCAGCGGCACTGGCGTTGCTGCTGTCGGGTTGCCTGCTCGGGCCCGGCTATCGTCCGCCCTCTGCCAGTTCGCTCAATGTGCCCGACGCGTGGCACGCAAGCCTGCCGCACGGCGGCAGCGTGGTGGAACTGGCGCACTGGTGGCAACAGTTCGACGACCCGGAGTTGACCGTCTTGATCGAAACCGCACAACAGAACAGCCCGACCATCGGGATCGCCGCCGCGCGATTGCGCGAGGCGCGCGCCGTGCTCGGCAACAGCCGCGCCGCGCTGCTGCCGAAGCTGGACGGCTCCGCATCGTTCAACCGTTCGAATGCGAACACCACCGCGGTGACGTCGGCCGACGTCAATCAGCCGGCCCAGGTGCAAAGCGGCGAATTGAACACCGGCTCGGCGCTTGCCGAAGCGTCGTGGGAGCTCGACCTGTTCGGCAAGCTGCGCCGCCAGAAACGGGCCAGCGCCGCGCGCGTCGAGGCCGGCGTGGCCGGCTGGCACGATGCGCGCGTCAGCGTCGCGGCGGATGTCGGCGATACGTATGTGCGGCTGCGTGCCTGCCAGACGCTGCTGCGCGTGCTGCAAAGCGATCAGCAGTCGCGCGAGACCGTGCAGGCGATCACCGCGCACAAGGTGCAGTACGGCTTTGCTTCGAGTGCGGATGCGGCGCTTACGCATGCATCGGTGGCGGAAGCGGCCGATGCCATCGAAGAGCAGCGCAGCCTGTGCGAGCAGGATGCCAACGAACTGACCGCGTTGACCGGCGTGAGCCGCGCGCTGCTCGATGCGCAGCTTGCGCCGGGCTTTGCGCGGATTCCGGTGCCTCGCGACGCGGCGCTGTCGAGCGTGCCGGCGCAGTCGATCGCGCAGCGGCCCGACGTGCGTGCCAGCGAGCGCGAAATGGCGGCGGCCAGCGAAGAGATCGGCGCAGCAATCGCGGCGCGTCTGCCGTCGTTTTCGCTGACCGGCTCGATCGGCGTCAACCACTATCAAGCCGACGGCCAGACGCTGACGCTGCGGCCGTGGGCGTTCGGCCCCGGCGTGACGGTGCCGTTGTTCGACGGCGGCAACGGCGCGGCCAATGTCGAGAATGCGCGCGGTCGCTTCGACGAAGCGCGCTATACGTATCAGAAGCAGGTGCGCGAAGCGGTGCTCGAGGTCGAGAACGCGCTCACGCGGGTGGACAGTTCGGTGCGCCGCGAGCAGGCGGCGTCGGAAGCTGAACGGAACTACCGCGTCTACTTCGACTCGGCCGAGCGGCAGTATCGCGGCGGCACGCGCGACGCGCTCGATCTCGAAACCTCGCGGCGCCAACTGCTGGCTGCGCAGCAGCGCGTCGCCGCCGCGCAGCAGGAGCGCGCGCAGGCGTGGGTCTCGCTGTACCGCGCGGTGGGCGGCGGCTGGGGCGACATCGCGGTGGCCGCGAATGCGTGTGCGGCGGCCGATTGCACCGAGATGCGAAACGCGGGTCCCGACTCCGCCGGTAACCCCGCCGGCAACGTACCCGAAACGATCGGACATTGATGATGAACGCACCCAATCCGTCACGCGGCGGCGCTGCGATCGCCGGGCTCGCACTCGTGTGCGCGATGGTCGGCGGCTGCAGCGAACGCGGCGCGGTCGCGCTCGCCGCGCCGGCTCCCGCGAGCGCCGAGCTCAGCGTGATCGCCGTCGTGCCGTACGCAAAACAGTGGCATCGGCGCGTGCTGGCGAGCGGCAGTGTGCTGCCGTGGCAGGAGCTGACGATCGACGCCGAGATCGGCGGCTTGCCGGTCGAGCAGGTCGACGTCGAGGTCGGCCAGCGCGTGCGCAAGGGCCAGTTGCTGGCGCGCATGGACGCGGCCAGCACACGCGGCGACCTCGCGCAGCAGCAGGCGGCGCTGGCCGAGGCGCAAGCCAACGACGAGCAGGCGCGCACCACGCTGGCCGGCGCGCAGGGTCTGGCCGCGTCGGGCTCGATCAGCGGTCAGGAGCTTGCGCAGGCGCAGACCCAGGCGAAGGTATCGGCCGCGCGGCTGGAAGCGGCGCGCGCGCAACTGGCTGGCGTGCAGCTGCAGTTGCGCCGCACCGCGATCGTCGCGCCCGACGACGGCGTGATTTCGGCGCGGCTCGTCACACCCGGCACGGTACTCAACGTCGGCACGCATCTGTTCAGGATGATTCGGCAGCAGCGGCTCGAATGGCATGCCGAAGTCGACGGCCGCGACCTCGCGCGCGTCGAGAGCGGCCAGCGCGCGCAGATCGAGCGCGGCGACGGCACCTCGGTGGCCGGCACCGTGCGCCAGGTCGCGCCGCTGGTCGACAGCACGACGCTGACCGGCACCGTGTTCGTCGATCTGCCGGCCGACAGTGGCATCGCGGCGGGCAGTTTCGTCAGCGGGGCGATCGCGATCGGCCGCGGCGAGGCGCTCGCGGTGCCGCAGACGGCGCTGGTCGCGCGCGACGGCTTTCAGTACGTGATGAAGATCGGCGCCGATCACCGCGTGCATCTGACCAAGGTGACGCTCGGCCAGCAGCAGGGCGGCGACGCGGAAGTGCGCGCGGGGCTCGCCGGTACCGATCGCATCGTCGCGGCCGGCGCGGGCCTGCTGCACGACGGCGATCCGGTCAATGTGCTGGCCGAGCCGGCGCCAGGTAGTCACACCGCAACAGGAGAGAAGTCTTGAATATTTCTGCATGGTCGATTCGCCGTCCGCTGCCGGCAATCCTTTTGTTCGTATGCCTGTGCATCGGCGGTCTCGTCGGTTTTCGCGTGCTCGGTGTGACCGACATGCCGGAGTTCGAAGTGCCGGTGGTGTCGATCAGCGCAACCTTGCCTGGCGCATCGCCGTCGCAGCTCGAAAGCGAGGTGACCGGCAAACTCGAGAACAGCGTCGCGAGCCTCGGCTCGGTGAAAAGCCTCGTCTCGACGATCAGCGGCGACACGTCGAGCACCACCGTCGAATTCGAGCTCGGGCAAGATCCGCGCGATGCGCTCGAACGCGTGCGCGCGGCGGTCGGACGCACGCGTGCACAGCTGCCGGCCGCGCTGGAGGCGCCGGTGGTCGCGCCCGTCACGCTGCCCAATACGCTGCTCACTTATGCGGTGTCCTCGCAACGCATGGATGCGCAGGATCTGTCGTGGTGGGTCGACAACCAGTTGACGCGGACGCTGTCGGCCGTGCCCGGCGTCGGGCGCGTCGAACGCGTCGGCGGCGTCGAGCGCGAGATTCATATCGATCTCGACGCGGTGCGTCTGCGCGCGCTGAAAATCACCGCCGCGCAAGTGTCGCAGCAATTGCGCGCGCTGCTGGCGCGCGATCCGGCCGGCAAGCTGCGCAGCGCCGATGGCGGCGATCTGCCGGTGCTGCTGGCGGACCGCGCGACCAGCCTGCAACAGATCGCGGCGCTGCAGCTGCCGCTCGGCGACGGGCACACGGTGACGCTCGGCGAGCTCGGCAAGGTGAAGGACACGATCGCGCCGCAGCGGCAAATCGCGCTCTTCAATGGCAAAGAGGTGATCGCCGTGCGCGTCTATCGCGCGCCGGGCCGCGACGAGGTGTCGACCGCGGCCGGCGTGCGCGCCGCCATGGCGGCGGTGAGCGATGCGAATCCGCAGCTGCGCATCGCGCTGCTCAACGACCACGCGCGGCCGATCAGGCAGGTGCTCGACAACGTGATGCGGGCACTGTACGAAGGCTGTCTGCTGGCGGTGGTGGTGGTGTGGCTGTTCCTGCGCGACTGGCGCGCCACCGCGGTGGCGGCGCTCGCGCTGCCGCTGTCGATCCTGCCCACCTTCGCCGCGATGGCGCTGCTCGGTTTCACGCTGAACCAGCTGACACTGCTCGCGCTGGTGCTGGTGATCGGCGTGCTGGTCGACGACGCGATCGTCGAGGTGGAGAACATCACGCGCCATCTGCAGTCCGGCAAAGCGCCGCGCGAAGCGGCTACCGATGCGTCCGGCGAGATCGGTATCGCGGTGATCGCGACCTCGCTGACGCTGGTTGCGGTGTTTCTGCCCACCGCGTTCATGGGCGGCTATATCGGCAAGTATTTCAAGGAATTCGGCTGGACCGTCGCGCTGTCCGTCCTCGCGTCGCTGCTGGTGGCGCGGCTGCTGACGCCGATGCTGGCCGCCTACATGCTGCGCAGGGCGCCCCATCCGCGTACGTGGCATGAGCAGGCTGCGCCGCGCCTGCAGGGCGCGCTGCTGCGGCGCTATCTGCGCGGCGTCGAAGCGTGCCTGACGCGGCCGCGTATCACGCTGCTGGCGGGTGCCGCGTTCTGCTTCGGCTCGATGCTGCTGCTCGGTGCATTGCCGAAGTCGTTCATCCCGGCCGACGATCGCTCGCGCATCGTGCTCGACATGACCACGGCGCCCGGCAGCGGCCTCGATACCGAGCGCAACGCCGCCGAGGCGGCGCGCCGCGCGGCCTCCGGCGTGCGCGAAATCGTGTCGAGCTACGCGACGATCGGCGCTGCCGGCGCCGGCGACGCGGCTGCCGAGCCGCACGCGGCGACGCTCAGTTTTGTGTTGCAGCCACTCGACCAACGGCAGCGCAGCCAGGCGCAGATCGAGGCCGATTTGCGACAGCGCCTCGCCAGCGTGCCCGGCACGCGTTTTTCGAGTGCGGCGGAAGAAAGCGGCAAGACCGCTTCACTGGTGTTGTCCAGCGACGACCCAGCATTGCTCGAGCGCACTGCGCGCGAGGTCGAGCAGCAGATGCGCGGGCTGCCGCATCTGGGCAGCGTCAGCTCTTCCGCGAGCGCGCTGCGTCCCGAGCTGATCGTCAAGCCCGACGAGGCGCGTGCCGCTGCGCTCGGAGTGACCGAACAGGCGCTTGAAGAAGCGCTGCGTGTGTCGCTGGAAGGGGACTATCTGGCGAACCTGCCCAGCTTGCAGCTGCCGGCGCGACAAGTGCCAATTCGCGTGCAGGTCGCAGCGCTCGATAGCAGCGGCGCGAGCAGCGGCACCGACTGGCCGGACCTGTTCGGCCAGCTGCTGGTGCCGGGCCGCAACGGCAACGTGCCGCTCGCGAACGTTGCCGAGCTGACGAGCGGCAGCGAGCCGGTGCGCATCGATCGCCAGGATCGCCGCCGCAGCGTGACGCTGAATGCCGAGATCGGCAACCGGCCGCTCGGCGACGTGGTGGCCGCGATCGACCGGCTGCCGGCGGTGCGCCATCTGCCCGTCGGCGTGCAGCGCGCGGCGAGCGGCGATGCACGCTCGCTCGCGGATCTGTTCGGCAGTTTCGCGTACGCGATGTCGTTCGGCATTCTGTCGATCTACCTGATGCTGGTGCTGCTGTTCGGCGGCTTCATGGTGCCGGTCACGATTCTGGTCGCGTTGCCGTTGTCGCTCGGCGGCGCGGCGGCCGCGCTGCTGTGCATGCGCCTCGACCTGTCGCTCGCGTCGCTGATCGGCATCCTGATGCTGATGGGCATCAGCACCAAGAACTCGATCCTGCTGGTCGAGTATGTGGTTGCCGCGCGCCGCGCCGGCCAGATGTCGCGCGCCGAGGCGATTCGCGACGCGTGCCGCAAGCGCGTGCGGCCGATCGTGATGACTACGTTCGCGATGCTGGCCGGCATGCTGCCGCTCGCGCTCGAGTCGCGCGGCGACGGTTTTCGCACCGCGATGGCGGTGACGGTGGCCGGCGGCCTGATTACGTCGACCCTGCTCAGCCTGTTTCTGGTACCCGCTGCATACGTTGCCTTCGACGATCTGCAGCACTGGTTGCGCGGCCGCTTCGCGGCGGCTGCGCGTGCCCGCCTGCCCCTGGCGCCCGGGGCCGCGCGGAAATCCCGGCGCACGCACCTGGAAAGCCGATAAACATGAACCTCCCACATTCCGTTTCCTTCCCCGCCGTCCCGCAGGGCGAACGCCACGCCGTCGTGCTGTTGCGCGAGGGCAGTGCGAAGCGTTCGCTGTTCCTGATCGACGCACATCGCGAGGTGGAGCCGCGGCTCGCCGCGCTCGCCGCGCACCTCGAGCCCGGCATGTCGATCTATGGCCTCGCGTGCCCGTTTCTCGGCGATCCCGCGCTGCCGACCGTCGAGGCGCTTGCGGCGCGCGTCGTCGACACAGTGCGCCGCGTGCAGCCGGAGGGGCCATACTGCGTCGCCGGCTGGGGCTTCGGTGGACTGCTTGCCTACGAGGCAGCGATCCAGCTGACCGGTCTTGACCAATGGGTGCAGTTCGTCGGGCTGATCGATCCCGACTTGCCCGAGCTGGCCGGCGGCGTGCCGTGCCTTGCGTCGTGCGACGCGGCACAGCAGCCCGCTTGCGATCATGCGCGCGAGCACTACGCGGTGTTTCCGCTGTCGGTGCCCGTGCATCTGCTCAGCCAGCACGCCGGGCCGGCTGCAGCGGAGTCCGCACAGTGCGGCGGGCTCCACTGGGGCGCCGTGATGTCGGGCCGCAAGGTCGAACGCGTGTATCTGCCGCCCGGCGAACGGCGCCGCAGCGCAGCGCGGGTCGACGCAATCATCGACACGCTGGCCGACGCGGCCATCGAGGACGGCTTCGACCCCGATACGATCGGCACGCTGCTGGCCAAGCTGCTGCGCGACGAGGCCGCGGCGGGCCGCAGCATGCCGGCCGATCTCGAGTATCGGCCGCTGATGACGATCCAGAGCGGTGCCGTCGACGAGCAGAGCCTGTTCTGCATGCCAGGGGCCGGCGACAACGTGATCAACTTCCTGCCGTTCGCGGATGCGCTCGGAGCCGCGTGGACCGTGCATGGCTTGCAGCCGCGCGGCGTCGATGGCGAACTGGCGCCCTACACGGACGTCGAGACCGCGGCCGAAGCGTACCTGAGCGGCATCGACGCCGCCCAGCTGCAGCCGTCGGTGCCGCTGCATCTGGTCGGCCACTCGTTCGGCGGCTGGGTGGCGTTCGAGGTCGCATTGCGGCTGCAGGCGCGCGGCCGCCGCATCGCTTCGCTGACGCTGCTGGACAGCGAGGCGCCCGACGGCGGCGGCATGCTCGGTCTGCCGTACACCTTCACCGAGATCGTGAGCCGGCTGATCGTGGCGCTCGAACACGGCACCGGCAAATCGCTCGGCGTGCCGCCACAGCGCCTCGAGCAGGCGGACCAGGCGGGCCAATGGCGTCTGCTGCACGACGGCATGAAGCGCATCGGCCTGATGCCGGCGCGCTCGAAGCCGATCGACGTGGCCGGCCTCGTGCGCACCTACGGCAGCGCGCTGCGCACCGCCTACCGGCCGCTGCGCGCCTATCAGGGCCCGGTGCGCCTTGCGTGGGCCAGCGACGATGCGCTCGACGAACTCGCCAATATGCGCGCGCATCTGAAGACCTGCGCGCAATGGCGCCGCTTCGCCCCGCAGCTGACCAGCTGGCGCAGCCCCGGCAATCACTACACGATGCTCAAGCGGCCGCATGTCGCGGCGCTGGCCGAGTGGTGGCAGCAGGCGCGGTGAGCGTTGCATGAGGGCGGCAGGCGGTCGTTGCATGGCGCAGGCGGCGTTCAGGCGAGTTCGGGCAGCGGTTCGGCCATCATCCAGCGCGCGAGGCCGTGACGGCCGCGCACGTCGAGCTTGATCGCGGCGCGCTTGATGTAGGTTTCGACCGTGTTGGCGCGCAGCTTCAGTTCAGCGGCGATTTCGGGCACGGTATTGCCGGTCAGCAGCAGCACGCAGACCGACGTCTCGCGTGGCGACAGCACCTGGCCGGCGCGTTGCAGACGGTCCATGAAGTTCTGGCGCACCTGCTCGAACGCGGGCTCCGCGGTCTTGCCCGCTGCGATCACCTGCGGCGCGGTGCGTTCGATACGGCGGCGCGTCAGCGCGTGCCATTCGACCACCGGCAGCAGGATGTCGGACAGATCCTTCAGGAACGCGAGCTCCTGCAGCGAGAAATCACGTTCGCGCAGCGGCCGGTACAGCGAGATCAGATAGCGGTGCGGCGCGCGCGGAAACACCAGGTTGCACTGCGCGAGCGCGCTGGCAGGCGCTGGATCGGCGACGGCCCGCATGCCCGGCGTATTCAGCACGATCGCCAGAATCAGTTGGGCATCCTGTGCATCGAGAATCTTGCGGACCGTCGTGTGGGCCGCCTGGTAGTTGCCATACAGCGCCGGAGCGTGCGTCGCCAACCGGTCAGCGGCCGGACCTGCGCTACCCAGATCCAGCACTGTGGCGATCTGTTCGCCGGCTTCGTCGGTGGTCCAGGATTCGATGGACAGAAAATCGGTCGGCACCGAGCGGGCGATCAGTTCGTGCATCGTCACCGGAAAGCTCGGTTTGCCCGCACTGGCTACCAGATTTCCCAGACTCGAAAACAGCGTTCTCAGATCCATCGTTTGCTCCTGTATGCGCTGCGCTGCACGGACTTCATGCAGTGACGTCATGGTCGTGCAAAGCGCGTCGCGCGAATACTCTAAGAATTAACAGGCGCAGCGAGGGGAAGGGCGACGCAGAGGGCGGGCGGCGTACGCATGCAAA
>Ga0310811_10008518_pt1 | contig 13192 bp, 11 predicted proteins | sample YCmetagenome_FD_207642 | JGI IMG/M metagenome (GOLD analysis project Ga0310811, IMG submission 207642) | Soil microbial communities from experimental microcosm in Duke University, North Carolina, United States - YC | ecosystem: Engineered > Artificial ecosystem > Soil microcosm > Unclassified ...
TTTTGTTTTTCTGCGCGACCTATTCTGCTACAAAACAGCTACAAAATCGGAGCCAGCCAGCGTTCGGCTTCGGTTTCCGGCATTCCGGCACGCCGGGCCCAATCCGCAAGCTGATCGCGACCGATCTTGCTGACTGCAAAATAGTGCGCCTCTGGGTGCCCCAAATAGAAACCCGACACTGCCGCCGCCGGGATCATGGCGTAGGTTTCGGTCAGTTTCATGCCGATGCCCTGCTCAGCCTCAAGCACGCGGAAGATTTCACCCTTGGCGGTGTGGTCCGGGCACGCCGGATAACCAGGCGCCGGGCGAATGCCCATGTAGGCTTCGTCGATCAATGCGGCATTGTCGAGCGTCTCGCCTGCGGCATAACCCCAGTAGTCCTTGCGCACGCGCTGATGCAGCCATTCGGCGCACGCTTCAGCAAAACGGTCGGCAATCGCTTTCAGCATGATCGAACGATAATCGTCATGTGCCGCTTCGAAGGCGACAAGGCGTTCCGCAATGCCATCGGCACATACGGCGAACATTCCCGACCAGTCGGCGGTTCCGACAGGCGCAACAAAATCGGACAAACATTCGTGTGGCTTGCCTTGCGGCCGTTCATGCTGCTGGCGCAAGCCGTACCAGGTTGCACTGATGCTGTTTCTGTTCTCGTCGGTATAAAACACGACATCGTCGCCAACGCGATTCGCCGGATACACGCCGAACACGGCATTCACGGTGATCCATTTTTCAGCGATGGCTTGTTTCAGCATGGCTTGCGCATCACCGAAAACATTGCGTGCAGTCTCGCCGACAATCTCGTCGTCAAGAATCTTTGGGAAACTGCCGGCCAGATCCCAAGTCTGGAAGAATGGGCCCCAGTCGATATAGTCGGCGAGGGTAGCGAGATCGATGTCCTTCAGTACATGCCGGCCCGGCTGCTTCGGCGCCACCGGCGCGTACGCCAGCTTGGCGGCATTGGCACGGGCTTCTTCCAGTGTCACCAGCGTAACGCCCTTTTTGGCCGCATGCTGAGCGCGTACTTTTTCATAATCGGCAGCAATCTCGGCCTTGTAATCGGCGGACTGGTCCTTCGACAGTAATCGTGTCACCACGCCCACCGCGCGCGATGCGTCCGGCACATACACAACCGGTTGCGCGTAGTGCGGCGCGATCTTGATTGCAGTATGCGCGCGGCTCGTCGTCGCACCGCCAATCAGCAGTGGAACGTCAAACCCTTGTCGTTGCATTTCACCTGCAACATGACTCATCTCTTCCAGCGACGGCGTGATCAGGCCGGACAGGCCGATCACGTCGGCCTTGTGCTCCCTGGCCGCCGCAAGAATCTTGTCGCTCGGCACCATCACGCCAAGGTCAACGATGTCGTAACCATTGCAGCCAAGCACCACGCCGACGATGTTCTTGCCGATGTCGTGCACGTCGCCCTTGACCGTGGCCATGACCACCTTGCCCTTCGCGGTCGCACCCGTTTTGGCCTTTTCCGCTTCGATGAACGGTAGCAAATGCGCAACGGCCTGCTTCATGACACGTGCCGACTTCACCACCTGCGGCAGGAACATCTTGCCCGCGCCAAAAAGATCGCCAACGGTGTTCATGCCGTCCATCAACGGCCCTTCGATCACGCCGAGCGGCGGCTTGCCGGCTGCCTCGAAAGTGGCGCGGCATTCCTCCGTGTCCTCGACAACAAAGTCGGTGATGCCGCGCACCAAGGCGTGCGACAAGCGCGCCTCCACGCTTTGTTCGCGCCAGGCAAGATCAACGACCTGCTCCTTGCCTTGTCCTTTCACCGTTTGCGCAAACTCGACCAGCGCATCACCGGCATCAGGCGACTGATTGAGCACCACAGCTTCGACCTTGGTGCGCAGTTCCGCAGGCAATTCATCGTAAACACCGAGTTGACCGGCATTGACGATGCCCATGGTCATGCCGGCCTTGATCGTGTGATACAGGAACACCGTATGGATTGCTTCACGCACCGGGTCATTGCCACGGAAGCTGAACGATACGTTCGACACGCCACCGGAAATGTGCGCATGCGGCAGATGTTTGCGAATCCAGTGCGTGGCTTCAATGAAGTCCACCGCGTAGTTGTTGTGCTCTTCGATGCCGGTAGCGATAGCAAAAATGTTCGGGTCGAAGATGATGTCTTCGGGCGGAAAATCATTTGCCACAAGCAGATCGTAAGCGCGCTTGCAGATTTCAATCTTGCGCTGATAAGTATCGGCCTGGCCGGTTTCATCGAAAGCCATGATGATGGCCGCGGCACCATAACGGCGCACCAGATTTGCCTGGGCAAGGAATTTTTCCTCGCCCTCCTTGAGCGAGATCGAATTGACGATGCCCTTGCCCTGCAGGCATTTGAGGCCGGCTTCTAGTACTTCCCACTTCGACGAATCGACCATTACCGGCACGCGGGCGATGTCTGGCTCGGATGCAACCAGATTCAGGAAGCGCACCATCGCTGCCTGCGAATCGAGCATGGCCTCGTCCATATTGATGTCGATGACCTGTGCGCCACCTTCAACCTGGTTACGCGCCACAGCAACGGCTTCCTCAAATTGGCCATTCAAGATCATGCGCGCAAAGGCTTTGGAACCAGTGACGTTGGTACGCTCACCGACATTCACAAACAGGCTGTCTGGGCCGACATTGAACGGCTCAAGGCCGGAAAGATGCAATTCAGGTACATGCGTGGCTGGCACACGCGGCTTGAGATCACGCAGCGTGTCGGCAATCGCCTTGATATGCGCAGGCGACGTGCCGCAGCAACCGCCGGCGATATTGATGATGCCGGTCTCGCCCCACTGACGGATTTCGCCTGCCAGTGCTTCGGGCGTTTCGTCGTAGCCGGTCGGTGACAACGGGTTCGGCAGACCGGCGTTCGGGTGCGCAGAGACGAAGCAATCGCAAACGCGCGACAGCTCTTCGACGTATTGGCGCAACTCCTGTGCGCCCAGCGCACAGTTGAAACCAAAGGAGAGCGGCCGCGCATGTCGCAGTGAATTCCAGAAGGCTTCTGCCGTCTGACCCGACAGCGTGCGGCCCGATGCATCGGTAATCGTGCCGGAAATCATGATCGGCCAACGGCGGCCGGCCGTGTCGAAATACTGTTCGATGGCGAACAGGGCAGCCTTGGCATTGAGTGTGTCGAACACTGTCTCGACGAGGATGATGTCGGCACCACCCTCGGTCAAACCACGACAGGCCTCGACATAGTTCACGACCAACTCATCGAAAGTGACGTTGCGATAGCCCGGATCGTTCACGTCTGGCGAGATGGATGCAGTCCGTGAAGTCGGCCCCAACACGCCAGCAACGAAACGCGGCTTGTCCGGCGTCGAAAAATCGTCACAGGCTTCGCGCGCCAGTTTCGCGCCGGCAAAATTCAGGTTGTAGACGATATTTTCAAGGTGATAGTCGGCCTGCGACAAACGCGTTGCATTGAAAGTATTGGTCTCGATGATGTCCGCACCCGCCGCCAGATATTCACGGTGGATGCCGACAACCACTTCCGGCTTGGTCAACAGCAACAGGTCGTTGTTGCCCTTCACGTCGTGGTCATGATGGGCGCACAGCGTGCCGCGATAGTCCGCTTCGCCCAGCTTGTGCTGCTGGATCTCGGTGCCCATTGCGCCATCCAGAATCAGGATGCGCTGCTTGAGCAGGCTGCGGAGTTCTTCGGTACGGTCGGGTTGCATGGTTTTTGTAATGGGGAATTTGATTGGCGAAAATCCGGCGGGGATAGTCGCGGAATCCCGCATTTTACCAAGCCATGGCAAGCCCTATACTCCTCGCCATGTCCACACAACTTCCACCCTGGCTATCCGCCTTGCTCACCCGCCGCATGCTGATCTGCGTGCTTACCGGTTTTGCATCAGGGTTGCCACTCTATCTGCTGCTCAATCTGGTGCCGGCCTGGCTGCGCACCGAGGGCATCAATCTCAAGACCATCGGCCTGTTCGCGCTGATTCAGTTTCCCTACACGTGGAAATTCGCCTGGGCGCCGTTGCTGGATCGTTTTGCGCTGCTGCCGGGTGTGTTGCGACTAGGACGGCGCAAAAGCTGGATGCTGGTCATGCAGCTCGGGTTGCTCGTCGTCATCGCTACGCTGGGTCAGTTGTCGCCGCAAAGTCTTGTCGCACCGACCGATGCAGCGTCAACGCTGACGCTGCTGCTGCATCCCGTCACGCTGGCCGTCGGTGCCATTGCCTTGCTCTCGGCAACGCAGGACATTGCACTGGATGCCTTTCGGCGTGAAATTCTTCATGACGACGAGCTCGGTCTCGGCAACTCCGTACACGTCAACGCCTATCGCATCGCCGGACTTGTGCCCGGCTCGCTGTCGCTGATCCTGGCCGATCACATGAGTTGGAACTGGGTGTTCGCGATCACGGCGCTGTTCATGCTGCCCGGTGCAATCATGTCTGTCGTGGTCAACGAACCACCGGCTGCGGGTGGTTCACCACGCACGCTGCGCGCCGCCGTGGTCGAGCCGTTCAAGGAATTCATTCATCGCGCTGGCTGGCGTCCGGCACTGTTGATCCTTGCCTTTATTTTTCTCTACAAGCTCGGCGACTCGATGTGTACCGCGCTCGCTACGCCCTTTTATCTGGACATGGGCTACGCCAAATCACAGATCGGTCTCGTCGCCAAGAATGCCGGATTGTGGCCGGCCGTCATCGGCGGTCTGCTGGGTGGGTTGTGGATGGTGAGGCTCGGCATCAACCGTGCATTGTGGCTGTTCGGCCTCGTGCAGATTGTCTCCATTCTCGGTTTCGCCTGGCTCGCCTGGCTCGGCCCGCATACGATCATCGGCTCATCGCAACTTGCCGCACTGGCGCTCGTCATCGGTGTTGAAGCGCTGGGCGTAGGGCTTGGCAGCGCTGCATTCGTTGCCTACATCGCGAAGAACACGCACCCGCTTTACACCGCAACTCAATTTGCGCTTTTCACCAGCCTCGCCGCCGTACCGCGCACCGTGGTCAACGCAAGCACCGGCTGGCTGGTAGAGCAGCTTGGCTGGTTCCATTTCTTCCTGCTCTGTACCGCGTTGGGTATCCCTGGCATGTTGTTGCTGCTCAAGGTTGCACCGTGGGGTGAAGTGGAACGGAAACCTAAAACCGCCAGCCTTTCAGGCTGACCTTGCCTTCGGCTTCGCATTCCTTGTTTTGGACAAAGAATGAAATTCCAGGCCTGAATTTCGCCTGAGAAGAAATTCGCTCAACTTTTCCGACAGTGCGGCGTTAAGACAGATGTACCTCGACAAAACCGAAAGGGGAACATCATGGACACATCCGCCGAAGCACTCGCCCGTCTGCGCCTGGAACAGGAGTTCGGCGTTCACGCCGATACGGTCTTGAATGCAGGCATTCTCCCGCAACAGGTTTTGCAGTACATGCTGCAATTGCGCCTGCAGGAGGTCGTGCCGAGTACACGGATGGGTACTTCGCCGTATCTGCGCCGACGCTGATTGCAGCAGGGGAAGTCGGCGATGCTTGCGACATGAAGTCGCCGGTTTTCCTCAGCCGTGCACGAAGAAGGAGTAGCGCAGCTCGGACAGCACTCTCAGCAAGAGCTGCACGACTAGGATGAGTGCAATCGGCGAAATGTCGATGCCGCCAATCGGCGGAATGAAACGGCGGAACGGCCGCAGGAACGGTTCGGCAAGGGCATCCAGCACAGACGCCAGCGGCGCATGCGGATTGACCCATGAGAGAACCGCGTTGGCGACGGTAATACCGAACACCAGATACAGGAACAGACGCGCGGTTTCGATCAATGCAGCGATCGCGACCGTGCCATGCACGGCCAAATTGATCACGGCATCAAACCCGCCGACGCCAGAACCGAAAAAAGCAAAGAGGTAGTAGAGACATTGAACCAGCCATGCCAGTACCAGGCTGGACATGTCCACGCCCCAGAAACCCGGCAAGACACGGCGCAGCGGCACCACAGCCCAATCGCTGAGTGCAAAGATGAATCGGCCGAGCGGATTGCGGAACGGCGCGCGTACCCACTGCATCATGAAACGAATAAGGAACACGCTGCCGAACAATTCGGCGCAGAGCTTCACGATGTAAAGCAGGAAGTCGACGATCATGATTCAGTCCTGTCCGAGTTGCATGCCGAGTTCGCGGCCACGTGCGGCAGCAGCTTGTGCCGCGCGGGCAACCGCCGCACGCACGTGATCGCTCTCAAGTGAACGCAGGGCCGCTTCGGTCGTGCCGCCCTTGGAAGTGACGCGCTCGCGCAAAGTGGCCGGGGCATCGTCGCTGCGCGCGGCGAGTTGCGCGGCACCCAACGTGGTTTCAATGGCGAGCTTGCGTGCCGCTTCCGCATCGAAACCCAGGTCGAGTGCAGCGCGCTCAAGGGCTTCGATGAAATAGAAGACATAGGCCGGACCGCTGCCGGAAATGGCAGTCACGGCATCTACCTGCGTTTCATCCTCGACCCAGACCGTGCTGCCGACGGCATTCATGATGGTGTCGGCGAGTCGTTTTTGTTCTGCATCAACCTCGGGCGCAGCGTAAAGGCCGGTAATACCGGCGCCGATCAATGCCGGCGTGTTCGGCATGGTACGCACGATCCGGCCGTAGTTGCCGAGCCAGCGCGCAATGTCGACGCTGCGCAGGCCGGCAGCAATGCTGATGATGAGTTGCGTGTGTAACTTGCCCAGCAGCGGCTGCACGGCTTCCTTCATCTGCTGCGGCTTCACGGCCAACACCAGCGCATCGCAGTTGAGTGCGGAATCGTCGATGCTATCGGTGCAGCGCACACCGAATTTCTCGGTCAGCGCCGCACGCACCTCGGCATTGAGTTCGACAACTTGCATACCCGCTGCGGAAAAACCTTTTTCGCGCAAGCCGCCGATCAATGCAGCAGCCATGTTGCCGCCACCCAGGAAAGTGATTCTCATCATTTTGTTTCGTTTCCGTAACTATGTCGTTAAGTCGCCGACAAGCCTTCATAGGTTCGTTCGCCGAAGATTGCCGTGCCGACGCGCACAATCGTAGCGCCTTCGGCGATGGCCAGCTCCAGGTCATGCGACATGCCCATCGACAAGGTATCGAGCGGCAGGCCGTGTTGCTTGAGTTCGTCTTGCAACTCGCGCAAACCGCGAAACTGCACGCGCAATCTTGCCTCGTCTTCGGTCGCTTCGGGCACAGTCATCAAGCCGCGTAATGTCAAACGCGGCAAAGCTGCCACAGCCTGCGCCAATGCCAGTGCATCGGCTGTAGCAACGCCGCTTTTGCTGGCTTCATTGCTGACGTTGACCTGAATGCAGACTTGCAAGGGTTGCATGTGGTCGGGGCGCTGCGCTGCCAGTCGTTCGGCAATCTTGAGGCGGTCGATCGTGTGCACCCAACCAAAATTCTCGGCGACAACGCGCGTTTTGTTGCTTTGCAGTGGGCCGATGAAATGCCATTCAAGCTGGGGAATATCGACCAGGGCAGCAATCTTGTCCACGCCTTCCTGAACATAGTTTTCACCGAAAGCCTGCTGTCCGCACGTTGCCGCTTCACGCACATCGACAGCCGGCCAGGTCTTTGAGACGGCCAGCAGGGACACACTGCGTGGCGTCCGCCCGACAGCCTTGCAGGCAGCGGCAATACGCGCGTTCACGGCTTGCAGGTTGGCAGCGATAGTGGTCATATAATGGCCCGGCAGTATATCGTCATAGCAGTCGCCTTCCCATTTTCCCCGGAGTCTCGATGGACATCACCGAACTGCTCGCCTTCGTCGTCAAGAACAAGGCGTCCGACCTGCATCTTTCCGCCGGCCTGCCGCCGATGATTCGCGTGCATGGCGACGTACGCCGCATCAACCTGCCGCCGCTTGAACACAAGGACGTGCACGCCATGGTGTACGACATCATGAACGACGGCCAGCGCAAGGTGTATGAAGAACATCTGGAGTGTGACTTTTCGTTTGCCGTGCCCAATCTGGCGCGCTTCCGTGTCAATGCCTTTGTCCAGCATCGCGGGGCTGGCGCGGTGTTCCGTACGATTCCATCCACGGTGCTGTCGCTGGAACAATTGAATGCGCCAAAGATTTTTGCCGAAATCGCACGCACGCCGCGCGGCATCGTGCTCGTCACCGGCCCGACGGGCTCCGGCAAATCAACAACGCTGGCCGCAATGGTCAATGACGTCAACGAAAACGACTATGGTCATATCCTCACTGTTGAAGATCCGATCGAATTCGTGCATGAGTCCAAGAAGTGCCTGATCAACCAGCGCGAAGTCGGCCCGCACACCTTGTCGTTTTCGAACGCACTGCGCTCGGCGCTGCGCGAAGATCCGGACGTCATTCTCGTCGGCGAAATGCGCGACCTCGAAACCATCCGTCTCGCGCTCTCCGCGGCCGAAACCGGCCACTTGGTGTTTGGCACGCTGCACACCTCGTCCGCTGCAAAGACTGTCGATCGTATCGTTGACGTTTTCCCCGCGGCCGAAAAGGAAATGGTGCGCGCCATGCTGTCCGAGTCGCTGCGCGCGGTGATTTCGCAAACATTGCTCAAGACCAAGGATGGCGCTGGCCGGGTTGCTGCGCACGAAATCCTGATCGGCACGCCGGCCATCCGCAATCTCATCCGCGAGAACAAGATTGCACAGATGTACTCGGCGATCCAGACCGGCCAGCAATTCGGTATGCAGACGCTGGACCAGAATCTGCAAGACCTTGTCCGCCGCAACATCGTGTCGCCGGCGGAGGCACGCAGCAAGGCTACCAACAAAGACGCCTTTACTGGTTAAACCTACCGAAGCAGAGACGAAAAATGGAAAGAGACGAAGGCCTCAAGTTCATGTACGAACTGCTGAAGAACATGGTCGGCAGAAAGGGTTCTGACCTTTTCATCACGGCCGGGTTTCCGCCGGCGATGAAAGTCGACAGCAAGATGACGCCGGTCACGCAGCAAGCACTCTCGGCACAACACACGCTCGAGCTGGCGCGCGCCATCATGAATGACAAGCAGGCAGCGGAGTTCGAAGCGAACAAGGAATGCAACTTCGCCATCAACCCTGCCGGTATCGGTCGCTTCCGCGTCAATGCCTTCGTCCAGCAGGGCCGTGTCGGCCTGGTACTGCGCACGATCAATACAACGATTCCGACTTTCGACGACCTCAAGTTGCCATCCGTTTTGAAGGATGTCGCCATGACCAAGCGCGGTCTCGTGCTTTTCGTCGGCGGTACCGGTTCCGGCAAATCAACTTCACTTGCTGCAATGATCGGCCATCGCAACGAAAACTCTTACGGCCACATCATTACCATCGAAGATCCTGTCGAGTTTGTACATGAACACAGGAACTGCATCGTTACGCAACGCGAGATCGGTGTGGATACCGAATCCTGGGAAATCGCGTTGAAGAACACGCTGCGACAGGCGCCGGATGTCATTCTCATCGGCGAAATTCGCGACAAGGAAACAATGGAGCATGCCATTGCGTTCGCCGAAACAGGTCACTTGTGCATGGGTACACTGCATGCCAACAGCGCCAACCAGGCGCTCGACCGCATCATCAACTTCTTCCCGGAAGAACGTCGCCCGCAACTGTTGATGGATCTGTCGCTCAATCTCAAGGCCATCGTGTCGCAACGTTTGATCCCGCTGCGTGACAGCAAAGGTCGCGCAGCAGCAATCGAGATACTGCTGAACTCGCCATTGATTTCCGACCAGATCGGCAAGGGTGAAGTCCACGGCATCAAGGAAACGATGAAGAAGTCGCGCGAACTCGGCATGCAGACTTTCGACCAGGCGCTGTTCGACCTCTACGAAACCGACAAGATCACCTACGAAGATGCGCTGCGTTTTGCCGATTCGATGAACGAAGTACGCTTGATGATCAAGCTGCACGGCAAGGAAGCGCAAAACACCGATATCAACGCAGGCATCCAGCATCTGGATATCGTCTGATCTCTCTTGCCGCAAACAAAAAGGCCACGGCATGCCGTGGCCTTTTTGTTGAAACAATGCTTAACGCGTGGCTGCGAAAGACCGCAAACGCGCAACACGCTCCTCGGTCGCAGGATGTGTACTGAACAAACCTGCCAAACCTCGGCCTGAGAGCGGATTCATGATCATCATCTGCGCGGTTTCGGGGTGTGCTTCGGCTGTCGCCATGGGAATCCCCTGCGCAGAATTGTGAATCTTCACCAATGCATCGGCCAGCGCATGTGGATCGCCGCTGATTTCGGCACCACCGCGATCGGCTTCGAATTCACGCGCCCGCGAAATTGCCATCTGGATCAGGCTGGCGGCAAACGGTGCCAGCAGGGCTACGGCAATGCCGGCAATCGGATTGGTCGGACGGCCTTCGGAATCACGGCCACCAAAGAACACGGCAAAGTTGGCAAGCGCCGAAATTGCACCAGCCAGCGTGGCCGAGATCGTCGAGGTCAGGATGTCGCGATGCCTCACGTGCGCCAATTCATGCGCCATCACACCGCGCAACTCACGCGCCGAGAGCATTTGCAGGATGCCGGTGGTCGCCGCAACAGCAGCATTTTCAGGGTTACGGCCCGTGGCAAAGGCATTCGGCTGGTCTTCATGGATGATGTAGACCTTGGGCATGGGCAAGCCGGCGCGGCCGGCCAGTTCCTGCACCATGTTGTAGAGATACGGAGAAGACGCGGCATCTGCCTCCTGTGCGTTGTACATCTTCAGCACCATGTCGGCGGAAAACCAGTAGGCGAAGAAGTTCATGCCGCCACCGAAAAGCAGCGCGAGGAGCATGCCGTTGGCGCCGCCGATATACGCACCAATGAGGCCGAACAAGGCCATGATGCCCGCCATCAGGATCGAGGTCTTGAGCCAATTGCCGAACATGGTTGAATCTCCGCGAAAGGTTGACGCAAGGTTAGATGGGGTGGTACGACAAAAATTCAATTGCCGCGGCCCCCGCATGCGCCTTTCGGGGAAAAATCAGGTCAAACGATCACCTGTCGCCAGGGTGAAACCCTTCAAGAAATCGCCTACAGGTAAGCGCTTGCTTCCGGCTTTTTGCAGTATCTGCAGACTCAATGCACCCGTTCCACAAGCCACAACAAGCTGCGCGGCAGTGCTTGCCAAGACCTCGCCGGGCGCACCGTTGTCTGCGATCAACACCGCACGCCAGACCTTAATGGCATTGCCGGCATGTTCGGTCACCGCACCGGGGAAAGGATCGAAAGCACGAATGCGGCGCTCTATGACGGCGGCTGGCTGCTGCCAATCAATGCGCGCCTCTGCCTTGCTGATCTTTGCCGCATAGGTACCGCCGGCTTCGGGCTGAGGCTCCGGGATCAATATTTCGTAGCGCGCCAATGCATCAACGATCAGGCGAGCGCCCTGCGCGGCGAGCTTGTCATGCAAAGTCGCTGCGGTATCTTCAGCAGCGATCGGCAAGGCCTCCTTGAGCAGCATGGCGCCGGTATCGAGACCGGCGTCCATCTGCATGATCGTGATGCCAGTTTCAGAATCGCCTGCTTCAATGGCGCGTTGAATCGGCGCCGCGCCACGCCAGCGTGGCAGCAGCGAAGCATGAATATTCAGGCAACCGATGCGCGGCAGGTCAAGTACGGTCTGCGGCAAAATAATGCCGTACGCAGCCACCACCATGCAGTCGGCTGCGGCCTCGCGAATCGGCGCATGCGTCGCCGGATCACGCAGCTTTTCCGGCTGATACACAGGAATGCCATGCTTGAGCGCCACTTGCTTGACCGCACTGGCCTGCAATTGCATGCCGCGCCCGGCCGGGCGATCCGGCTGGGTCAACACAAGTGCAATCTCATGACCGGCGGCAATCAGTGCTTCGAGTGCCTGTGCGGCAAATTCGGGTGTGCCGGCGAAAATCAGCTTCATGCAAAGGTCACGCGGTGATGCGCGCCTGCTTGACCAATTTGCTCTTGATCCGCGTCTGCTTCAAGTTGGACAGGTATTCGACGAACACCTTGCCGAGCAGATGGTCGCACTCGTGCTGAATGCACACGGCCAGCAGACCATCGGCCTCCATGTCGAACGGTTTGCCCTGCAGGTTCAACGCTTTCACCTTGATGCGCTCGGCACGTGTCACGGTTTCGTAGATACCGGGCACGGACAGGCAGCCTTCTTCGCCCACGCATTCGCCCTGTTTCTCGATAATTTCGGGATTGATGAAGGTCAGCAATCCGGACTGGTCTTCCGACACATCGACCACGATCAAGCGGATATGCCGATCCACTTGCGTCGCCGCCAAGCCGATGCCCGGCGCGGCGTACATGGTCTCGGCCATGTCGGCGGCTAATGTGCGGATTTCATCCGTGACTTCCTTGATGCGCTCTGCCTTTTTGTGCAGACGGTTGTCCGGATACCTCAGAATCGGAAGTAAAGCCATAAATTTGTCACTGATATTGTTGATTGCAAAGCAACTTGACGGCAGAATCGGGCGACCATTACTGGAGATGCCTGCATGCGTCGCATTATATCTGCCGCTTTGATTTTGACACTCGGCCTGTCGTTTGTTTCCGTCAGTGCCGAGGCCGCTGCAAAAGCTACGGCCCCGCTGGAAGTTGCGCCTGGCGCACCGGCGCGTTATACCGTCGTGCGCGGCGACACGCTCTGGGACATCTCCGGCAAGTTCCTCAAGAAGCCGTGGCGCTGGCCCGAGCTCTGGCGCATGAACAAGGCCGACATCAAGAACCCGCACTGGATCTACCCGGGCCAGACCTTGGTACTCGTGTACGACACCGACGGCCAGCCGCGCCTGTGCATTGAAGGTCAATCGTGCGGCGACAGCAACGTGCCCGACGTCAAAGTCGAGCCTCACATCTATGTCGAGCCGCAAAAGAAGGCCATCAGCTCGATTCCCTACGAGCTGATTCGTCCATGGTTAACGCAACCGCTCGTCATGGACAGCAAGCAAACCGAAACCTTGCCGCATATTGTCGCCGCTGAGAATGACCGCATTTCGCTCGGCGCGGGCGACCGCATTTACGTCACGGGAATCAAGGGTGATGCTGAGCGTACGTGGTTGATCTACCGCCCGGGCAGCGAACTGCGCGACCCCGACAGCGGCAAGCGACTCGGCTACGAGGCCATCTACGTTGGCAGTGCGCGCCTGACTACCACCGGGGATCCAGCCACGTTGCAAGTCACTCGCTCGGACATTGAAGTGATGCGGAACGACCTGCTCGTCCCCGCACCAGCACCGGAAGTCATCGCCTACATGCC
>Ga0310811_10008519_pt1 | contig 13191 bp, 11 predicted proteins | sample YCmetagenome_FD_207642 | JGI IMG/M metagenome (GOLD analysis project Ga0310811, IMG submission 207642) | Soil microbial communities from experimental microcosm in Duke University, North Carolina, United States - YC | ecosystem: Engineered > Artificial ecosystem > Soil microcosm > Unclassified ...
GTGTGCTTAGGGATGACTCGTCCACTCATCCGCCCCACGCCTACTATGCAGGTGGCGAATGCCTCTCCAGAATGGCCGTATGTCCCTCGGGGACACACGGCGACGCTTCGTTTCGAAAGCGGCCGGCGATAAAGATCGCGCCGCGCGCGGGCCCCATGCCTCTCGGCGGCGCGACGGGAGACAAGCATGAATGGATCATCCTTGCATAGTGCGAGCCGGCGGCGCCTGCTGGCGGGTAGCGCGGGCGCCTTGGCTGCGCTGGGACTGGGCGCCGCGACGCGGACGGCACACGCACAAGGCGCCTCGGCGCCGGCCACGTCTGGGCAAATAGGTCCTGCCCCGACGATATCGCAGCCCGCCGCGCCCGCGGCCAAACCGCTACCGGCCTACGTTGCCTGGAAGAACGCGGATGCCCTCATCGTTCACAGCAGCAACACCATAGAAACCCGTCGCACCGTTTTCGGCGACGGGGTCATCACGCCCGCGAGCCAGCTCTATATCCGCAACAACGTCGCCCCGCCCGATCCGTCCATCCTCAAGGATCGCGACGCCTGGAAGGTCGCCATCGAAGGAGTCAAGAACCCAGGCGAGGTCACGGTCGGTGAATTGAAAACCCTGGGCCTCGCCACAATCGCGATGGTCCTTCAATGCAGCGGAAACGGCCGCAAGTTCTTTCCGCACAAACCCAGCGGCACGCCCTGGAACGTAGGTGCGGCAGGCTGCGTCATGTGGAGCGGACTGCCTGTAAAGCAATTGGTCGAAGCGATGGGCGGCATGGCGGACGGCATGGGGTACATGACCGGACGCGGCGGAGAAATCCTGCCGGCAGGCATCGACGCGAACACCGTCGTCGTGGAACGCTCAGTGCCGCTGGAAGCAATGCAGGATGCGCTGCTGGCTTGGGAAATGAACGGCGAGCCGATCTCGCTGGCGCACGGCGGTCCATTGCGCCTGATCGTGCCCGGCTATTCCGGCGTCAACAATATCAAGTACATCGCGCGACTCGCCTTCACGCGGGAGCAAACGCAGGCCGCCATACAAAACGTGCGCTATCGCCTGGCACCGGTCGGCGCGAAGGAAACACCTCAGCAGCCCGCCGTCTGGCAGATGGACGTGAAGTCGTGGATCAATGGTTTCGACAGTGAAGGCACGCTGCCGACCGGCAGGTATGTGATCCGGGGTGTCGCCTTTGGCGGAATGGATGCCGTCAAATCGGTCGACGTGTCCGTCGATGGCGGCAAGACATGGAGGCCGGCGTACTTCGTCGGCCCCGACCTGGGCAAGTACGCATGGCGTCAGTTCGCCTTACCCGTGGACTTGAAGCCTGGCGACTACGTGTTCGTAAGCCGGGCGACGGATGCGAAAGGGAATGTCCAGTTGGAAAACCGGAACGACAACGAAGCTGGCTACCTGAACAGCAGTTGGCGCGACCACGCTCTGAAAATCAAGGTGGCCGCGTGAAACGGCAATGGATGCCGGCACGCGCGGGCGTAGCTCTGCTGATAGCTTTTCCATTCGCGGCTTCGCATTCCGCGGATACCGGAGCCACGCTGACGGAACGCGGCCGCATGCTGTTCACGGGCGGGGCGACGCCTGCCTGCGCGATCTGCCACACGCTGGCGAACGCCGACGCGACCGGCGCGGTCGGCCCTTCCCTGGACGAATTGAAACCCGATGCCGCGCGCGTGGAAGCCGTGTTGCGCAAGGGAATGGGCGTCATGCCGGCGTACACCACGCTCAGCGAGGAAGACATCAAGACACTATCGACCTATGTGTCGCAAGCGGCAGGCGGCTCTTAAGCGACGTGCGCCTGCTGATTCCCGCGCCGGCAAACTATGTGTGCTTGCTGATCGCCCGTGCCGCGCGTATCACCAGCGGGCCCAGTTCCGCGCGGGCACGTTCCAATGACCATAGTGGCTTGGGCACGGAGATATTAAGCGCGGCGACCGGCTCGCCGCTGTCATCCAGCACGGTCGCGGCAACGTTGACGTCGCCGGGGTAGAACTCTTCGTCCGCATAGGCGTAGTGGTCGCGCCGCGCTTCGTCGATCATCGCGCGCAGCGCCGCCGGGTCGACGGTGGTGCGCGGCGTGTGCTTGATGCGCGCGATGGAGCGCAGTTTTTTATCCAGGTCCGCGGGCGGGAGATGGGCCCATAACGCGCGGCCCGAGGCCGACGCGATGCATGGGATACGCGTGCCCGCCGGCATGTAGACCGGGATATGCCTGGCCGGCGCCACGCGCATGACGAAGATCATGTGGTCGAAGTCATCCGGCACCGACAGGTTGACGATTTCGCCGCATTCCTGGTTTACCTGGTGCATGACGGCGTGCGCATGCTGGAACAGAGGCTGGCGGTAAAGATAGCTATAGCCCAGCCCCACCGCCTTGACCGTGACGCTGTAGCGCTTGCTGCGCGGATCCTTGAATAAATACCCCGTTTGCTCCAGCGTGTGGGCGACGCGCTGGGCCGACCCCATGGTGATGCCGTTTTCCCGCGCGATTTCCTGCAGGCTCATCGATGCGTGCGCGCGAAAGGATGCGAGTACGGTCAGCCCTTTTTCCAGGGATTGGATCAACAGGGCGGAAGCTTCGGGCATTGCGTCTCCGGATCGGGTCAGGGAAACCCCAAGTTGTTGAGCAGGTTGCCCCGCGCTATAAGTATCGGTATACGGATTTTATTATCGTACAGCGATAACACGATCACAGCGCAACGAGGCAAGTGTTGGATTCCCCCAAGATGCAGGCCAGTCCGGCTCCGGCTGCAGCTATTTCTCAAAACGCCGCACCCGGCATCGCCGGTCCGCGGGCGCAGGACGCCGCCGCGGCCTTGCCGTCATCCGTCGACGTCGCCATCATCGGCGGCGGCGTAATCGGCGTCAGCACCGCGTATGCGCTGGCCCGGGCCGGCATCCGCGTGGCCCTGTTCGAAAAGGCCTCGCTGGCCTGCGAGCAATCCTCGCGCAACTGGGGCTGGGTGCGGACGCTGACGCGCGATCTGCCGGAAGTCCCGCTGGCCATGCGCTCCAATCAGCTGTGGGGCGAAATACAGGGCCGGGTCGACGTGGGCTTTCGCCGTACCGGCATGCTTTATCTGCAGGAAACGGAAGCGGATGCCGCCAGCCACCAGGCCTGGATCGACAACGCCAGGACGTACGGGATAGACGCCCAGCAGCTCGACCGCCGCGCGACCCTGGCGCACCTGCCGGACTCCCAGCGTGACTGGACCGGCGCCATGTACAGCCCCACGGACGGTGTGGCTGAGCCGCAATTCGCCGTGCAGGGTATCGCCTCCCTGGCCCGCCAGGAAGGCGCCATCATTCTGGAACGCTGCGCCGTGCGCGGCATCGAACGTGCCGCGGGCAGGGTATCGGCGGTGATCACTGAACGCGGGCGCGTAGCGGCGGGGTCCGTACTGGTCGCGGCCGGCGCCTGGTCGCGGCTGTTCTGCGGCAATCTGGGCGCGGATTTTCCGCAACTGAAAGTACGCGGCTCGGTCATGCGCACCCTGCCCTTCGACGCCGGCCTGACCGCCGCCATCAACGGCAAGGACTTTACCTGCCGCAAGCGCGCCGACGGCGGCTACACCGTATCGCAGTTCGGCGCCTCGATGGCCGATCTGGTGCCGGACAGCTTCCGCCTGATGCGCCATTTCATTCGCCCCTGGCTGGCCAACAATACTTTCGTGCGGCTGCGGTTCGGCAAGCGCTTCTTCCAGGAGCTGGCAACGCCGCGGCATTTCGCGGCGGATCGCGTATCGCCGTTCGAACGGCATCGCGTGCTGGACCCGCTGCCTTCGCGCAGCGGCGTCGAGCAGGCCTGGCGCCGCTTGTCCGATGCCTTTCCGGTGTTCCGGAATGCCACGATCGCGCAATCCTGGGCGGGCTACATCGATGTAACGCCGGATGCGATGCCGGTGATGGACGCCGTGCCTGGCCTGCCGGGGATGTATCTGGCTTCAGGCTTTTCGGGGCATGGATTCGGCATCGGACCGGCGGCGGGCGAAGCCATGGCTCAGTTGATCCAGGGCAAAGCCGCCTCCGTCGACCTGCGGCCTTTCCGGTTCAGCCGATACAACGAGTAGGCGCGGCGATATGCGCGGATACAGCGACAATCGAACCGCGCCGGCGTTGCGTCGCCGACAGCCGGGTTTTCTTTAGCGATGGCAAAAAAAAATGCATCAAGGGGTACGTCTATGATTGCTTCGGTATTCCGCTTCCCGCGCTCAAATGCGCGACGCTTGCCGGCCCTGCTGGCCGGCGGCCTGCTGGCCCTGGCCGGCATGGCGCAACCGCAACCCGCGCGGGCCGCCGACTGGCCCGACCGGCCGATACGCCTGATGGTGGGCTACCCGCCCGGCGGCGGCACCGACACGGTGGCGCGCGTGCTGGCCCAGCAGTTGACCAAGGTGTTGCATACATCGGTGGTCATCGAAAACCGCGCGGGCGCCAGCAGCACCATTGCCGCGCAGCAGGTGGTGCGCGCCGAACCCGACGGCTACACCGTGCTGTTCGCGACGGGTTCGCCGCTGACGGGCGCGCCCTTGACCATCAAGGGCCTGACCTACGATCCGCTCAAGGACCTGGTCCCTGTCACCCTGATCGGCGGCGGCCCGTTCATCCTGGTCGCCAATCCCTCTTTTCCGCCCAATACGCTGCCCGAACTGGTCGACTATGCGCGAGCCCATCCCGGCCAGGTGAACTACGCATCGCCCGGCATCAGCACCGCGGACTATTTCTTCGCCGAACTGCTGAACCAGGACGCCAATATCAAGACCACGCACGTGCCCTACAAGGGCAGCTCGGCGCTGATCAACGACCTGATTTCCGGGCAGGTGCAGTACACGCTGGACACTCCGGGCACCACGCTGCCGCTGATTCATGCCGGCAAGCTGAAGGCGCTGGCGATTTTCAGCCAAAAGCGCCTGGATCGCGCGCCCGAGATTCCCACCACGGTGGAAGCCGGCTATCCCGACCTGGTCGGCGGATCCTGGTATGGTCTGCTGGTGCCGAAGGGCACGCCGCCGGCCATCATCGATGCGCTCTACAAAGCCACCCGGCAAGCGTTGTCCGGCGACGATGTGCGCCGCGCCATGGAAGCGCGCGACGTGATCATCCAGGGCAGCACGCCGGCGGAATTCAAGGATTACATCCAGGCCGAATATACGAAGTGGAAGACGGTAACGGACAAGCTCGGCATACGCCCGCAGTAAGTGCCGTGCCCGTATTGGACCTGCTTCCTCACAACACACTGAACACCGCGGTGAACACCCATACCGCGGAAGCCATCGCCAGGAGACCCGCATGGCCACAACCGCCTACAACCCAGACCTGACCGCCGGCAGCGCGCCGCTGTCGATGCGGCCGACGCTAAGCGGCCTGAACCACATGATTTCCGCCGGCCATTATCTTGCCACGCAGGCCGGCATGGATGTCCTGCAGGCCGGCGGCAATGCCGTGGATGCCGGCGTCGCCGCGGGCATTGCGCTGGGCGTGGTGCAAAGCGACATCGTCAACTTCGGCGGCGTCGCGCCCATCCTGATCTACCAAGCCAAGACGGGAAAGGTCTGGAGCATTTCCGGCCTGGGCTACTGGCCCAAGGCCACGCGGCTGGAAACCTTCCTGCAGAAGCACAACGCCACCATCCCCGCCGGCGTCCTGCGCACCGTGATTCCCGCGGCGCCGGACGCCTGGATCACCGCGCTGGAACGCTTCGGCACGATGAGCTTTGGCGAAGTCGCGGCCGGCGCGATCCGCCTGGCGCATGACGGCTTCGTCATGTATTCGCTGATGGCGGAAGTGCTGGCGGAAAATGCCGCGAATTACGCCCGCTGGCCTTCCAGCGCCGCCATCTATTTACCGGGCGGCAAGCCGCCGTCGGCCGGCGACATATTCCGGCAGACGGACCTGGCGCGCAGCATCCAGTACCTGGCGGATGAAGAACGCGCGCATCAGGGCCAGGGCCGGCTGGCCGGCCTGGCGGCCGCCCGCCGTGCCTTCTACGAAGGCGATATCGCCGCCGCGATCGTCAAGTACCACAAGGAAGAAGGCGGCCTGGTCACACACGAGGATCTGCGCGACTTCTCGGTGGAAGTGGACCCGGCGCTGGTCACGGACTTCCATGGCACGCGCGTGCACAGCTGCGGCTTCTGGTGCCAGGGGCCGTCGCTGCTGCAGATGCTCAATATCCTTGAAACGCGCGACATCAAGGCGCTGGGACACAATTCCGCGCCCTATGTGCATCTGCTGACGGAGACCATCAAGCTGGCCTTTTCCGACCGCGAAGCGCACTACGCCGATCCGCGCCACGTGCATGTGCCGCAACAGGCGCTGCTGTCCAAGGAATATGCCCGCCAGCGCCTGGCCATGATCGACCCGGACCGTGCAGGACCGGACATGCCGCCGGCGGGACGCCTGCCCGCGGCGCGCGATATCGAACTGCGTGAGGCCGGCGCGGGCGATACCGCGCGCACCGATCCGCGCCTGGATACCTCGTATGTCGCGGTGGTCGACAAGCACGGCAATGCCTTCTCCGCCACGCCCAGCGATGGTTCGTACAACTCGCCGGTGATTCCCGGCACCGGCCTGATCGCCTCGGGGCGCGGCAGCCAATCCTGGGCGGAAGCCGGCCATCCCTGCGCGGTCGGTCCGGGCCGCCGCCCGCGCCTGACCCCTAACCCTTCCATGGCGATCCGTGCCGGCGGCTACGTCATGCCCTTCGGCACGCCGGGCGGGGACGTGCAATGCCAGGCCATGCTGCAGACATTCTTGAACGTCGAGGTCTTCGGCATGGAGCTGCAGCAGGCCATCGAAGCGCCGCGCTTCGCCACCTTCAGCTTCCCCTCATCCTTCGAGCCACACACGGCCGTGCCCGGCCGCCTGATGATCGAAGACCTGATCCCCAAGGAAGTCGGCGACGCGCTGGCGGCCATGGGACATTCCGTGAAATGGTGGAACGATCGCAGCTGGCGCGCCGGCGCGATGTGCGCGGTGCGCCATGATCTGGAAACCGGCATCCGCTGGGGCGGCGCGGATCCGCGCCGGCCGGCGTACGCGGCGGGCTGGTAACGGTGGCCTGGCGGACGGAAGAGTAACCGCCAGCATACGGGCCAATCCGCCTTGGCGGCGGGCGGCAGGCGGTGAGTGGCGGACGGAGAGAAGCAGCCTCCGTTCAGCGGACCGCGGATTGTCGATTTCCACCCGCCCCGATCGTCGTTGCAGGACGGCCCGCTCATCCCGCGCGCCGCGCACGATTAGGAGACTTTCCCCATGGCGCTGCAACTCTACTACCACCCGTTTTCGTCCTACTGCCAGAAGGCGCTGATCGCGCTATACGACAACAACATCGCCTTCGAACGCAACGTACTGGAAGGCCCGGATAGTCCAGCCGGCAAACGGCTGGCCGAACTTTGGCCGATGAAGCGCTTCCCCGTGCTCGTGGACGGCGATCGCACGGTGATCGAGGCGACCTGCATCATCGAATATCTGGGCCTGTACCATCCGGGCCCGGTTCGCATGATCCCCGAAGATCCCAAGGCCGCACTGGAAACGCGCTTTATGGACCGGTTCTTCGACAACTACGTCGCCGCCCCCCAGATGCAGATCGTGTTCAACCAGATACGCCCGGAGGACGTGCGCGATCCCCATGGCGTGAAGCAATCGCGTGGCTGGATAAGAAGATGGCGAATCGCGAATGGGCCGCCGGCGACCGTTTCAGCCTGGCCGATTGCGGCGCGGCACCCTTTTTGTTCTACGCCGACTGGACTCACGCCATTCCGCCGCAATACGCCAACGTGCACGCCTACCGCCGCCGCCTGCTGCAATATCCGTCGTTCGCGCGCGCCGTCGACGATGCACGGCCCTTCCGCGAATACTTTCCGCTGGGCGCGCCGGACCGGGACTGATGCGGTCCGGCGACGGAGGGATCGCCGGCCGGTCTGTTCTCGCCGAGGCGCGCCGCGCCTGGACCGAATCTATCCGCGGGACAACGGCCTGCGCCGCGTGAAGCGCTGCTCCGTGACCGGCTCGCCCCATTGCGAGCCGGCGGCCTCTTCCGCCAATTGGAAGCCGGCCGACTCGTACAAGTGGCGCGCGGCGTCCAGGCCGCTGAAGGTCCATAGATAGGTCTCGTCATACCATTCGTCGACGAAGTCCAAGGCGCGCGATAGCAGTCCGCGTCCCACGCCCTTGCCGCGCAGGCTGTCGTCGACGATGAACCAGCGCAGGTGCGCGACGCGCGCGTCGATATCGCCATCGATAACCACCGATCCCAGCACGCGGCCGGCATCGACGTATAGCCACATCCCCTTGCCGGGCGCGGGCAAGGATTCCGCGAATGCCGCCAGCTCCGTCGCCACCTTGCGCTCGAAGAACACGCCGAAACCAACCGCGCGTGCGTAATAGCGGGCATGCAAGGCAGCGATGTCGCCAACGCAACCGGCTATATAGCCTTCGATCAGATGCATCGGCGATCCGGTAACTGCCTTGGCACCGGACACCTTGTCGGCCATGACGTGGGCGGCACCGGCTGCCTGCATGTCGGATTCGGTGTCGGCTGCCTGAACCTCGATATCGGCCGCGCGCATGTCGAACTCGGTATCACCGGCTGCACCGCGATCGAAAATATCAGCGGCGACGCCTGTATCGAGAAGCTCCCCCGCCAGATTCGGATTGTCGCGGGACAGCGCATCGCCATACAGGGCCAGCAAGCGCAAGAGAGCCTGCTGATCGCCCGGCACCAGTTGCCGCAGTGCCTTGGATACCTGATCGGTGGCGAAACGATCGATGCGCGCGCGCAAGGCAGCCCCCTGGCGGGTCAGATAAAGCCTGGATGCCCGCGCATCACCGCTATCGGTCTCGCGACGCAGCAGGCCCATCCCTTCCAGCTTCGCCACCTGCCGGCTGGCGTTGGATTTGTCCAGCCGCAGCATGGACGCGAGATCCCGCGCCTGCAGTCCAGGCGCCAATCCGACTTCGATGATCGCGTGCACAGCCGACGGCGACAAACCGCTGTCGGCCAGGTGCGGCCGCATGAAACCAAGCTCGCGAACCAGCTTGCGCGACAGCTCCCGCACTTGCTGGATGGTCTGCTCACGGGACTGCCCCCAGCCTTCCGTCACGTCCATGATGATCCCCAAGCCGGCGGCCTATCGCGCACCGCTAAAAGTTGCGTTTCGCAACCAATATAGCGGAAAGGTCGGGTGGGGAACAATAGGTTCTTAATCTTCGTTGCCTGCCGCGTCAGGCCGATACCGCATCCGCCTTATATTTTTCCGGCTCGGGGGAACAGGGGCCAGGTCGCCAGCGCGATCAGGCCGGCCACCAGCCAGACGCCGCCCCAGGACGAGGCCGCCAGCACATGCGGGATGGAAAGCGGAGCCAGGAACAGGCTAAGGTAGACCATCGTGTTGCACATGCCCAGCGCGGTGCCGGCGCGGGCCGGGCCGGCCAGCGTTGCCAGTTCGGTGTAGGCCACGCCATGCCATGCCGACACCGTCACCCCGGCCGCGATGATGGCCGCGATCAGCAGTGGCGCGGGTGCGCCGGCGGCGGTGGCGAGCGCCAACGCCGCGAACGCCGCCACGGCGATCAGCACCACAGTTCGGACATAGCCGCGCCGGTTGCCATGCAGGTCCGTATAGCGGCCGCTCCAGACCCGCAGGATCATCGCGCCCAGTTGTACGGCGACCATCGCGAACGTAGTGCCGGCAATGCCGACGCCGGCGAAATCGTGCAGATAGATGGTCGCGAAGCTCAGCACCGCGAATTGCGGACCGCACAGCAGGCCGATCGCCAGGACTATGCGCCGGATCATCGGGTCGCGCAGGGGGCTGCTGCTGCTACTGCCATCGCCGTCACGGCCCGCATCGCGCTGGATGCCGGAAGCACTTACGGTATGCCGTGCCGCAGTATCCTCGTCCCGCGGATCGTGCAGCCAGCGCCAGGCCAGCCCCATCGATACCGCGCACATCAGCGCCAGCAGCCCGTATACCGGGCGGAAACCGCCTATCGATGCCAGCCAGGGCAGCAACAGGGCGCCCAGGCCGCCGCCCAACGGTACGGCGGTCTGGCGGATGCTCATGGCCAGGCCGCGTTCGCCTTCCTTGAACCAGCGCATGATCGCCCGCCCGCTGGAACCATTCACGCTGCCGCCCGCCAGGCCCACCACGCACATCAGCGCCAGCAGCCAGGGAAATGCCGGCACGAAGGCGGCCGAGGGCACCATGAAGGCCGCCATGGCCAGCAGCGCCAGCGTGGTGGCCGCCAAGCCAACCAGCAGGATGGGCCGGTCGCCCCAGCGATCGGTGGCGACACCCCAGGGCAATTCGGTTATCGCCACGCCCAGGCCGATGGCACCCAGCGCCACGCCCAGCGCGGCGTCGTCCAGGCGGTAGCCGGAGCGCAGCCAGACGGCGGTCGTCGGTATGCCGGCAGCCGCCGCCGAGAAGCTGACGTTGGCGATGACGCCGGCCGCCAGCACCTTCCAGCGATGCTCAGGGCCCAGGACAGGGGCCGCAGGCCCAATCGCGGGCATGCCCGTATCTGCCCGTCCAGCCAGCACCACGCAGGCGTTCGCCTGTCCAGCCAGAGGCACGCCGGCCTCCACCGTCCCGGCCAGGGGATATCCCATCGCGGCCGGCGTGCCGCTTTTGCTTACTGTCGCAGAGCTCATGGTCCGCACCTTCGAAAAGTCCGATGGCGTCAGTCTGGGCGCTTTCAATCATTCTGAATATCACATAATATTTGTCGTATCGTTCGATAAAACGGGATGTTCATCATGCAAGTGAACCTCGACATCGCGGCCCTGCGCACCCTGGTGATCGGCATGGACCTGGGCAGTTTCGCCAAGGCCGCCGATCGCGTGGGCCGTTCGACGTCCGCCATCAGCGCGCAGATCAAAAAGCTGGAGGACCAGGCCGGCGCCCCCCTGTTCCGCAAATCCGGCCGCGGCCTGGCCCTGACGGACGCGGGCGAGGTGATGCTGGACTACGCGCGCCGCCTGGTCGGCCTGAACGATGAAGCCGCCGTGGCCACGCGCGGCCTGGACATGGAAGGCTGGATCCGCCTGGGCTTGCAGGAAGACTTCGGCGAAGCGCTCTTGCCGCAGTTACTAGGGCGCTTTGCGCGCGCGCATCCAAAGGTGCGCATCGAAGCCCGCGTGGCGCGCAATACGGAATTGCAGGAACGCTTCGATGCCGGCCAGCTCGACCTGGCCCTGCTGTGGAACAGTGCCGGAGATGTCGATGACCCGGCCGCGCAGCCGAGCGGCGGCGGAACACGCGAACGGATCGCGCGCCCGCGCATGTGCTGGATCGGTTCGGCGCTGGTGCCCTGGCGGCCGGAAAGCGGCGAGCCGTTGCCCTTGATCGCCTTCGACCGCCCCTGCCTGTTCACCCAGGCCGCCACCGCCGCGCTGGATCGCGCGCGCATCCCCTGGCGGCTGGTCTTCACCAGCCCCAGCCTGAACGGCCTGTGGGCGGCGACCGCCGCCGGACTGGGCATGAATGTACGTACGCCTTACGGCCTGCCGGCGTCAGTACGGCCGCTGGACGCCAAGGCCGCCGGCCTGCCGTCCCTGCCGGCCATCCCCTTGATGCTGTTGAAGCGGCCGGGAGAGACCCAGCCGCTGGCCGACCGTCTGGCCGACATGATGCGCGAACACATGGACGGCGAAATCGAACTTGATCGGCATAGGGAATAGCTCAAGGATCCACGCCGGATCAGTCGCTCGGCATAGGGAATAGCTCAGGATCCACGCCGGATCAGTCGCGCGGATAACCCGCCGGCGCGACGGTCGCGCCTTGCACGCCGTGCCGCGCCAACGCGGCCGCCACGAAACCTTCGCGCTTGAGATCCTCTATGCAGGAATTCAGCCAGGCGGCGGCGGCTTCGCCGCGATCCTTGGCCGTTGCCATGGACTGGTGAATGGCCATGAAGCGCCCGTCCAGCATGCGCAGTCCGGCTTGCCGTTCGACATCCGCGCGCATCTGCTGGCGTACTCCCGCGGCAGCGTCCAACCCATCGCGCAGGAAGACCTCCACCGCCTGGCCCGATCCGGGCGCATCCACCACGCGCGCATGCTTCAACTCGCGCGCCAGGTGCAAGGCATACGCGCTGCCGGCGCCCACCGCCACGCGATGCCCAGGCCGGTCTACCTGCTCGTTGGCCAGGATCGGCGAATTGGCGCGCACCACGTACACGCCTTCCATCAGCACATAGGGTGGCGTGAAATGCAGCGTGTCGCCGCGCAGCGGATCGATGGCGAAGAAGCCGATGGCTGCCTGCCCTTCCTGCACGGTGCGCACGCATTCCTTCGCCGACGGCAGGAGCGCGAGTTCGATCTCCACGCCAAGTCGCCGCGCCAGCTCCGTCGCCAGATCGGCCGCCGGGCGCGCCCGTCGTCGCGTCGGCCTTGAACAGGACCGGGTTCGCCAGATTGATTGCGGCGCGCAGTGTGCCCCGCGGAGCCAGCGCATGCCGGGCATGCGCCGCAATCGAGCCTTCGTCCGCCGTGCCTGACGTCGTCATCGTTTATTGCTCCGAGATCCCGGCCTTCCGGATGATGGCGGGCCATTGCTTGAACTCGCGGTCCATCAGCGCGCTAAGGTCCGCCGCCGATCCGCCGATCGGACGCGTACCGCTGTCTTCCAGCTTGGCGGCCACGGTCTTGTCGTGGACGGCTTCCGTAAAGGCTTGCTCCAGCTTTTTGCGCACATCGGCCGGCACGCCGGCGGGCGCCACGATACCGATCCAATACGTCGACTCGAAGCCGGGATAGCCGGACTCCGCGATCGTCGGCACATCGGGCAGTTGCGGCATGCGCTGCAGGCTGCTTACCGCGTACAGCTTCAGCTTGCCGGCTTTGACGAAATTCGCGGCCGTGATGTAGGCATCCATCTTGACGTCGTACACGCCGCCGACCAGATCGGTCAGCGCGGGCGCGGCACCCTTGTACGGAATGTGGGTCATGTCCAGGCCCGCGGCGGCTTTCAGCAATTCCATCGACAGGTGCGGGAAAGTGCCCGAGCCCGCAGTGCCGTACGACAGCTTGTGCGTCTTGGCGTATTGGATGAATTCCTTGAAATTGTTCGGCGGCAGCGACGGGTTGGCCACCAGCAGGCCGGGCATATCGCCGATCAGCGCGATGGGCACGAAGTCTTTCTGCGTGTTGTAGGGCAGCTTCTTGTAGATCGA
>Ga0310811_10008520_pt1 | contig 13191 bp, 9 predicted proteins | sample YCmetagenome_FD_207642 | JGI IMG/M metagenome (GOLD analysis project Ga0310811, IMG submission 207642) | Soil microbial communities from experimental microcosm in Duke University, North Carolina, United States - YC | ecosystem: Engineered > Artificial ecosystem > Soil microcosm > Unclassified ...
CGTCACGCAAGGCTATCGCGGCCTGCCGGCGACGGTGGAGCGGATCGCCGGAAAAGACGGATGCGGCGATCACCTGGTTGCACGCTCGTCATGGGGACAGGACGCGCCGGGAATCCTGGTGCTGAGCCATCTCGACACCGTGCATCCGCTGGGATTCATCGCACGGCTGCCGTTCAGGATCGACGGCGACAGCGCGTTCGGGCCCGGCATCTATGACATGAAGGGCGGGGCTTACCTCGCCTACCATGCGTTCCGGCAGGTTTGCGCGGATAACTCCCGGTCGCCGCTCGGCGTGACCCAGATCTACGTCTCCGACGAGGAAATCGGCAGCCCGACGTCGCGGGCGCTGATCGAGGCCGAGGGCCGCAAAGCGAAATATGTGCTGGTGACCGAACCCGCGCGCGACGGCGGCAAGATCGTCACCGGGCGCAAGGGCGTCGCCCGCTTCGAGGTGTTCATCAAGGGCGTGCCTTCGCATGCCGGCTCGCGGCCCGAGGACGGCCGCAGCGCCATCCGCGAACTCGGCAACGTCATTCAAACGCTCGAGGCGATGAACGACTTAAAGCGCGGCATATCCGTCAATGTCGGCGTCGTCCGGGGCGGCACCAGGCCGAACGTCATTGCCGAGGAGGCCTATGCCGAGGTCGACCTGCGGGTGCCGACGATTGCCGCCTCCGAGGAGATGGTCGCAAAAATCCTCGCCGTGAAATCGAAGACCGACGGGGTCAGCGTCAAGATCGCCGGCGAGTTGAACCGGCCGCCGTATGAAAAGGGCAATGCCGGCGCGGCCTTGTACGAGCACGCAAAAACGCTCGCGGCCGAGCTCGGTTTCGATCTGGTGGATACGGCAACCGGCGGCGGCTCGGACGGCAATTTCACCGCGCCGCATACCGCAACCCTCGATGGTCTCGGCGTCGACGGCAAGGGCGCGCATACCCATTACGAGCAGATGTATATCTCCTCGATCGAGCCGAGGGCGCGGTTGTTGCACCGGCTGTACCAGACGCTGCGGTGACCGCGCGCGACATCTCAGATCGCGATGCGATCAAAGATCGTGATCCGCCGCCGGACGGTGGCGCAGCCACGCACGCGCGCGGCTCGTTCTTCGGTCGCCGCAAGGGCCACAAGCTCCGCATCCACCAGGCCGACCTGATCGAAAACCTGCTGCCGCATCTGGCGCTCGACATCGGCAGCCCCGCGCCGGCCAACCTCGCTGATCTGTTCGAGGCGCCGACGAACGACGTCAGGCTCGAAATCGGATTTGGCGGCGGCGAACATCTGATCGCGGAAGCGCTGGCGTTTCCCGATACGGGGTTCATCGGCTGCGAGCCCTATGTCAACGGCATGGCAAAAATCCTGACGCAGATCGAAGCCCACAACATCGGCAACATCCGCCTTTACGCCGGCGACGCCGCGGAATTGCTGGCCTGGGCGCCGCCGCGATCGATCGCCCGACTCGATTTGATCCATCCCGATCCCTGGCCGAAACGCCGGCACTGGAAGCGCCGCTTCGTGCAGGATGCGACCGTTGCCGCGATGGCGCGCATCCTGAAGCCTGAGGCTGAGTTTCGCTTCGTCAGCGACATCGATGATTACTGCGCCTGGACGCTGATGCACCTGATGCGCGCGCCGGAATTTTCCTGGACCGCCGAGCGCGCCGCCGACTGGCGCGAGCCGTGGCCCGGCTACACCATGACGCGCTACGGCCGCAAGGCGGAGCGCGAGGGACGTGTGACGGCGTATTTAAGATTTCGCAGAGTCGTTTCCTGAAGAAGCGCGCGGCTTCGCGGCCTGGTCATTACCGTCATTGCGATTAGCGAAGCGACGAAGCAATCCATTGTTTCGTCGCGGCACTATGGATTGCTTCGCGGGGCCTGTCATCGGGCGCGCCTTCGCGCGACCCGTTGGCTCGCAATGGCGGCCCAAACTCAAACCTGCGAGTGGGTCTTCCAGAAGCCGACGACGCGCTCGGCGGTCGTGGGCATCAGACGCGCGTAATTCACCCGCGCGCTTTCGATATCGGCGGCCGACGTGGTCCGGTTCGGACCGAGCCGAAGCATGATCAGCGCGCGCACGGTCGCCCATTCGAGATCGAGCGACTTGCCGGCGATCAGGATCGGATCGAAGCGATCACCACTGATCAGTCGATCGAGGGTTTCGATCTTCACGCCGCTCATCGCCGAGAGCGTGGCTATCGACTCCTCGTGTTTGAAAGCCTTGGCAAAGTTGAGCAGGGCGCCTTCGCCGAGCGCGCCATCGCGGTGCAACGCCAGCACGGTGCGCTGTGCTTGCGTAAAGTCGCGGCGCTCGGCCCGCTCGGGCGCACCCGATACCGCGCTGATCGCCTGCTTGATCATGGTCTGCCGCTCGGGCTTGACGACCTGAAACAAACGGCGGCGGACCACGTCGATCGATCCAGCCAGAAGATCTTTCAGTTGATCGGCCGAGAGATCGGCACGCTGGCCGATCTTGAGTGTCAATACGCCATCCTGGCCGGCGCGCTTGATCAGCGACGAATAGCCGTCGCTCGAGAACGCCGCGCCCGCATTGCCCGCCGTGTGCCTGACCACGTCGCGATCGCCGCGGCGCACGATGACATCGGTGAGGTCGGGCGAGAGCACCAATCGCTCCGCCATCGCCAGGAGATGGCCCTGGCCCTTCACGCTGGCGATTTCGACCAGTATCTTTTCATCGATCACGGGCGAGCGGCGCAGCAGCGGACCCGCGATCGCAATTTCATCCTCACGCGCGAGTTGACCGACCAGCCCTCGCGGCGCGTTGACCAGCAGCGACAGCCGTTCGGCGAGATCGGCGCGCGCCGCGAGTTCGGTATGCGGGACCAGGCTGGTCAATACGCCGTCGAACAGATCGACGTGATCGGCGCGGAAATTCGCAGCACCCTGCAGGAACAGCTCGCTGATGCGGCGCGCGGCATCGGCGCGGCGTTTGGGGTCGCCGCCTCGCACGATTTCGTCGAGTTCGGGGATCAGCGCTGTCGCTGGCGTCATGAAGCTTCCCAAACCGGCGATATTGGCCGGTTTTTCGGCAATCTAGGCGGCCTTCGTGAACGAAGGGTTAGGTTTCCGTCCCTCGGCAATCTCCTCAAAATCTCCCTTAACGCGCTCGCGGGCCTTGCCGGATTGAGGAAAAACCGCTATATCCGCCGCAACTTATGGTTCTCATACGATCGCGTATTGAGAGTGGGCCCCGCGGGACCCGCTCTTTTTTATTACCTGAACGAGCTAGGCCCAGAAGGGACCTCGGGCGCGGTTCAGGGAACCGGCCGGACCGCCGTTAAGGCCCGACCTAACCCCATGTAAGTAAAGACGCTTTTGACCCTGGACATGACCGATCCAACTGCTGTTTCCCAGGATATCGACCTGCTCGCCGAGCCGCGTCTCGTGGTTGAGCCGGGGGTGGCTGCGCGGGTGTCGGCGGTGGCTGGTCCGGTGCTGCAGGGGATGGGCTACCGGCTGGTGCGGATCAAGATCTCGGCTGAGGCCGGCTGCACCGTGCAGATCATGGCGGAGCGGCCTGACGGCACGATGCTGATCGAGGATTGCGAGGCGATTTCGCGGGCGCTGTCGCCGGTGCTCGACGTCGCCGATCCGATCGAGCGCGCCTACCGGCTGGAGATTTCATCGCCGGGTATCGATCGCCCGCTGGTGCGCCGCTCGGATTTCGAACGCTTTGCCGGTCATCTCGTGAAAATCGAGATGGCGGTCGCCCATCAGGGCCGCAAGCGTTTCCGTGGGCTGCTCGGAGGCGTCAAGGGCGATACGGTACGGCTTCACCGCGACGACATACGCGCTGGCGAAGATGCCGACGTCCTGCTCGTGATGGAAGACATCGCCGACGCCAGGCTGGTCCTGACCGATGAACTGGTCGCGGAATCGATGCGCCGCGGCAAGGCCGCCGAGCGCGAGCTGCGCCAGAATCTCGGACTCGAGGCGCCGCCCCCGCCGCACGCCAGAAAAAGCGACCCGGCCAAGAGCAATAAACCGAAACCGAAACCGCAGAAGAAGCCGTTACCGAAGAATACCAAGAAACATCGCCTCGCCGCGCAAGGATTGCCCGGCGGCGAATTCGATCCCACCGAAGGAGACTGAGCCATGGCAGCTGTCAGCGCCAATAAACTCGAACTGCTGCAGATTGCGGACGCGGTTGCCCGCGAAAAGTCGATCGACCGCGGCATCGTGATCGCGGCGATGGAAGACGCGATCGCGAAAGCGGCCCGCGCCCGCTACGGCAGCGAGACCGACGTTCACGCCGAGATCGACGCCAAGAAGGGCGAGCTCAGGCTGTCGCGCCACATGCTGGTCGTCGACGTGGTCGAGAATTCGTCGAACCAGATCTCGCTGGCCGACGCGCAGCGCGCCAATCCCGGCGCCCAGGTCGGCGACACCATCGCCGACACGCTGCCGCCGCTGGAATATGGCCGCATCGCCGCGCAATCCGCCAAGCAGGTGATCGTGCAGAAGGTGCGCGAGGCCGAGCGCGACCGGCAGTACCAGGAATTCAAGGACCGCATCGGCGACATCGTCAACGGCATCGTCAAGCGCGTCGAATATGGCAGCGTGATCGTCGATCTCGGCCGCGGCGAAGCCATCGTGCGCCGTGACGAGATGCTGCCGCGCGAAGTGTTCCGCAACGGCGACCGCGTCCGCGCCTATATTTTCGACGTCCGCCGTGAAACCCGCGGGCCGCAGATCTTCCTGTCCCGCACCCATCCGCAGTTCATGGCAAAGCTGTTCGCCCAGGAAGTGCCGGAGATCTACGACGGCATCGTCGAGATCAAGGCGGTAGCCCGCGATCCCGGTTCGCGCGCGAAAATCGGGGTTATTTCCCGGGATTCCTCGGTCGATCCGGTCGGCGCCTGCGTCGGTATGCGCGGTTCGCGCGTGCAGGCGGTGGTCAATGAATTGCAGGGCGAGAAGATCGACATCATTCCGTGGTCACCCGACATCGCGACCTTCGTCGTCAACGCGCTGGCGCCGGCCGAAGTCGCCAAGGTCGTGATCGACGAAGACCGCGAGCGCATCGAGGTCGTGGTGCCCGACACCAACAACCAGCTGTCGCTGGCGATCGGCCGCCGCGGCCAGAATGTGCGCCTCGCCTCGCAGCTGACCGGCTGGGATATCGACATCCTCACCGAGCAGGAAGAGTCCGAGCGGCGTCAGGCCGATTTCGAGAACTCGACCCGGGTGTTCATGGAAGCGCTCAACGTCGACGAAGTGGTCGGCCAGTTGCTGGCGTCGGAAGGTTTTACCTCGGTCGAGGAATTGGCGCTGGTCGACGTCAAGGAGCTTGCCGGCATCGAGGGCTTCGACGATGAAACCGCCAACGAACTGCAGAGCCGGGCCAAGGAATATCTGGAACAGCTCGAGACCGAGCTGGAAAACAAGCGCAAGGAACTCGGTGTGGATGACGCTTTGAAGGAAGTACCCGGCGTGACCTCGAAGATGCTGGTCAAGTTCGGCGAGAACGACATCAAGACCGTCGAGGATCTGGCCGGTTGCGCCACCGACGATCTGGTCGGCTGGACCGAGCGCAAGGAAGGCGGCGAGCCGACCAAGTTCCCCGGCATTCTCGACGCCAACGAAATTTCGCGTGACGATGCCGAGAGCATGATCATGCAGGCGCGCGTCCTTGCCGGCTGGATCACCGAAGCTGACCTCGCCAAGCAGCAGTCGGAGGTGGCGGAAGCCACCGAAGACACGACGGCGTAAGGAGATGCCCCGCGCATGCTCGCTTTGGCTGACCCCGATCTCGACAACGGACCGCGGACCGACAGGTCCGCGACGATGCGGATGTGCGCGGTCACCCGCAAGGTGCGCCCGATCGGGGAGCTGATCCGGTTCGTGATCTCGCCGCAGGGCGAGGTGGTTCCTGATCTGAAGCGCAAGCTTCCCGGCCGCGGCCTGTGGGTTTCGGCCTCCCGCCAGACCGTTGCGGAAGCGGTGCGGCGTAACCAGTTTGCCAAGGGTTTCAAGCGCGAAATCCGCGCTCGCGCGACCCTTCCCGCCGATACCGAGGCGTTGCTGGTTCGCAGTGCGACCGAGGCGCTGGCGATGGCCGCCAAGGCCGGCCAGGTCGTCTCAGGCTTCAGCAAGGTCGAGGGGGCGCTGGCACAGGGGCAGGCCCAGGCCCTGATCCACGCTTCCGATGGCGCGGCCGACGGAATCCGCAAATTGGACGCGATCGTCCGGCAAAAGCGCGGAAATATTGGTGAATCGCAGGATTTTCCGCAAGATTTTCCGATCGTCAATGTTCTGACATCGGCAGAATTGGATTTGGCACTGGGGCGGTCAAATGTGATACATGCTGCCCTGCTCGCGGGCCCGGCGAGCAAGACGTTCCTGTCGCGCTGCCAGATCCTGGTCCGATACCGGATGGCCGATGACGACAAGACCGCCGACGCGGCCAGAAATTCTGACTAACACGACGTGCTTCCAAGAACTTGCTTCAATGACGGTGCGGATACGCACAACGCAACGAGATTAGGACTGCTGAATGGTTGATACCAAAACGCCTGGCGACAAGACTTTGAGTGTCCCGACCAAGACCTTGACGCTCAAGCCGCGCGTCGAGACGGGCACCGTCCGCCAGAGCTTCAGCCATGGCCGGACCAAGCAGGTCGTGGTCGAAAAGCGCGGCAAGCGACGCGTTGGCGGCGATGCGTCCGGAACCGAAGCCCATGCGCCCGAGCCGGTCGCGGCCAAGGCCGCGACTGTCGTCGCCAAGACGCCGAGCGCCCGACCCGCGACGCCGGCATCGCCGCGCGCCGGTTCCGGCGTGGTACTGCGGACGCTAACCGAGGACGAACGTTCCGCACGCGCGAGCGCATTGGCCGATGCCAAGGTCCGCGATATCGAGGAACGCCGGCTGGCAGAAGAAGAAGCCAGGCGCCGCAGCAGCAAGGAAGGCATCGAGCAGGCCGAGCGCGAGGCCGCCGAAGCGCGACGCAAGGCCGAGGAAGAGCGTCATCGCCAGGAAGAGGAAGCCAAGCGCAAGGCCGAACTCGAAGCCAAAAAGCGCTTTGGCGAAGCCGAAGCCAAGGCTGCGACGAGTTCCGCGCCCGCCACCACGGCCCGCCCGGCCGCCCGGCCGACCGCCTCGGCCGTGCCGCCCGCGCGCGCGCCGGGCGTGGCTGCCGACGGCTCCGATGAGGATGAAGGTCCGCGCCAGGTGCGCCGTGGCCCCGGCGGCGTCATGCGCCCCGCGGTTCCGCCGAAGACCACCCACAAGCCGGGCCCGCAGAAAGATCGCGGCCGCCTGACGCTGGTCACCGCGCTCAATGCCGACGAAGTGCGCGAGCGCTCGATCGCCTCGTTCCGCCGCCGCACCCAGCGCCTGAAGGGACACGCCGCCAACGAACCGAAGGAAAAGCTCGCGCGCGAGGTCGTGATCCCGGAAGCCATCAACATCCAGGAACTCGCCAACCGCATGTCGGAACGCGCGGTCGACGTCATCCGCCTCTTGATGAAGCAGGGCGCGATGCACAAGATCACCGACGTGATCGACGCCGACACCGCGCAGCTGATCGCCGAGGAAATGGGCCATACCGTCAAACGCGTTGCCGCGTCCGACGTCGAAGAAGGCCTGTTCGACATCGTCGACGATTCCACCGACACCGAGCCGCGCTCGCCGGTGGTGACCGTGATGGGCCATGTCGACCACGGCAAGACCTCGCTGCTCGACGCGCTTCGCCATGCCAACGTGGTCTCCGGCGAAGCCGGCGGCATCACCCAGCATATCGGCGCCTATCAGGTCACCTCGCCGGAGAGCGGCAAGAAGATCACCTTCATCGACACCCCCGGCCACGCCGCGTTCACCGCGATGCGCGCGCGCGGCGCCAAGGTCACCGATATCGTGATCCTGGTGGTGGCGGCCGATGACGGCGTCATGCCGCAGACGATCGAGGCGATCAACCACGCCAAGGCGGCGAAGGTTCCGATGATCATCGCCATCAACAAGATCGACAAGCCCGACGCCAAGCCGGAGCGCGTGCGCACCGAACTGCTGCAGCACGAGGTTCAGGTCGAATCGTTCGGCGGCGACGTCGTCGACGTCGAGGTGTCCGCCAAGAACAAGACCAATCTCGACAAGCTGCTGGAAATGATCGCGCTGCAGGCCGAATTGCTCGATCTCAAGACCAACGCGGGACGTCCTGCCGAAGGCACCGTGATCGAAGCCAGGTTAGACCGCGGCCGCGGCCCGGTCGCCACCGTGCTGGTACAGCGCGGCACGCTGCGGGTCGGCGATATCATCGTGGCCGGCGCCGAGATGGGCCGCGTCCGCGCCCTTATCAACGACCAAGGTGTGACCATCAGCGAGGCCGGACCGTCGGTTCCGGTCGAGGTGCTCGGCTTCAACGGTCCGCCGGAAGCCGGCGACCGCCTTGCCGTGGTCGAGAACGAGGCCCGCGCCCGTCAGGTCACGAGCTACCGCGCCCACCAGAAACGCGAGAACGCCGCCGCCTCGATTTCGGGCATGCGCGGCTCGCTCGAGCAGATGATGTCGCAGCTCAAGACCTCGGGCCGCAAGGAATTCCCGCTGATCATCAAGGCCGACGTGCAGGGTTCGCTGGAAGCCATACTGGGATCGCTGGAAAAGCTCGGCACCGACGAGGTCGCCGCGCGCATCCTGCATGCCGGCGTCGGCGGCATCTCCGAATCCGACGTGACGCTGGCGGAAGGTTTCAACGCCGCCATCATCGGCTTCTCCGTCCGCGCCAACAAGGAAGCGGCGGCCGCGGCCAAGCGCAACGGCATCGAGATCCGCTACTACAACATCATCTACGATCTCGTCGACGACATCAAAAAGGCGATGTCCGGCCTGCTCGCGCCGACGCTGCGCGAAACCATGCTGGGCAATGCGCAGATCCTGGAAGTGTTCAACATTTCCAAGGTCGGCAAGGTCGCCGGTTGCCGCGTCACCGACGGAACCGTGGAGCGCGGCGCCAATGTCCGCCTCATTCGCGACAACGTCGTCGTGCATGAGGGCAAGCTGTCGACGCTGAAGCGCTTCAAGGACGAAGTGAAGGAAGTGCAGTCCGGCCAGGAATGCGGCATGGCGTTCGAGAATTACGGCGACATGCGTGTCGGCGACGTTATCGAGTGTTATCGCGTGGAGACGATCCAGCGCTCGCTGTAAGTCCAAATCTTACGAGCGCATGGATTTTTTTGGTTAAACCGTCATGCCCCGCGAAGGCGGGACATCCTGTAGTCACCGCAATCGATTTTGACCACGGAATACCGGATCACCCGCTTTGGCGGGTGATGACGATAATTGGGATTTCGACCAATGCCCCGGCATCACACCAGGAGTTCCGGCCCCGGCGGCTCGCAGCGTCAATTGCGCGTCGGCGAGACCGTACGCCATGCGGTCGCCGACATTCTGTCGCAAGGTAGCGTGCATGACCCCGATCTCGAGGGTCACATCATCACGGTTCCGGAGGTGCGCATGTCACCGGACCTGAAGCTGGCGACCATCTATGTGATGCCGCTGGGCGGACGCGACACCGATGTCGTGCTCGCCGCACTCGCGCGCAACAAGAAGTTCCTGCGCGGCGAGATCGCGCATCGCGTTAACCTGAAATTCGCGCCTGATCTCCGCTTCCGCGTCGACGAGCGATTCGACGAAGCGGAACGGATCGAGAAATTACTGCGAACACCTGCGGTGCAAAGAGACCTCGCACCCGATTCGGACGACAAGTGATGATTGTGACCCCCGCCAACAGCGTGATCGATTCGCAAAATGCCGAATCGCATGACGTCCCGAAAAATATTTTCACCGATCAATCGCCCAACGAAGAGACGCGGCGCGGTGACGATACTCGGCGCGGCAACAACGATCCGCGCCAGAACAGGCAAGGCAAGCAGCCGCGCCAGAACAATCAGCCGCGCCGCGACAAGCGCGACGTCCATGGTTGGGTGGTGCTCGACAAGCCGATCGGCATGACCTCGACGCACGCGGTCGCGGTCCTCAAGCGCCTGTTCCAGGCCAAACGCGCCGGCCATGCCGGCACCCTCGATCCGCTGGCCTCCGGCGGCCTGCCGATCGCGCTCGGAGAGGCGACCAAGACCGTTCCCTTCGTGATGGACGGCCGCAAGCGCTACCGCTTCACGGTGAGCTGGGGCGAGGAACGCGACACCGACGACACCGAGGGCCGGGTGGTCAGGCGCAGCGATCTCAGGCCCTCCCCCGAGGCGATTCAAGCCCTGCTGCCGCAATTCACCGGCCTGATCGAGCAGATCCCGCCGCAATATTCGGCGATCAAGGTCCAGGGCGAGCGGGCCTATGACCTGGCGCGCGATGGCGAGACCGTCGAATTGAAGCCCCGGCCGATCGAGATTCACGAATTAACCCTTGTAGAACATACAGATAGCGGTCAATCCGTATTCGAGGCCGAGTGCGGCAAGGGAACCTATGTCCGGGCGCTGGCCCGCGATATCGGCCGGATTCTGGGCTGTTTCGGCCATATCAGCGCGCTGCGCCGAACCCTGGTCGGCCCATTCCGCGAGGCGGACATGATTCCGCTGGAACAGTTGGAGGCTTTGTGTAATAGAGCCGCGTCGGGCGAGGGTAGCCTCGCCGACGCGCTTTTGCCCGTTGAGACCGCGCTGGACGACATCCCGGCACTGGCCGTCACACGGGCTGATGCGGCAAGGCTCCACAGGGGCCAGGCCGTTTTGTTGCGCGGACGGGATGCGCCCAATAGTAGCGGCACAGTCTATGTCACGGTGGCAGGCCGGCTTCTGGCCCTCGCCGAAATTGGCAATGGCGAACTCATCCCCAAGCGTGTGTTCAACCTGACCGGACTGACTGCCAGTTCCGGTCGCAACGACGAGAAAGTTTGACGATGTCGATTACCGCCGAACGCAAAGCGGAAGTCATCAAGACGAATGCCAACAAGGCCGGCGACACCGGCTCGCCCGAGGTTCAGGTTGCGATCCTGTCGGAACGCATCAACAACCTCACCGGGCATTTCAAATCCCACGTGAAGGACAATCATTCGCGCCGGGGTCTTTTGAAAATGGTCGCGACACGCCGTTCTCTGCTCGATTACATCAAGCGGAAGGACGAGGCGCGTTACAAGGCCTTGCTCGAAAAGCACAATATTCGTCGTTGATCCCAGACTACGCGCGCGCCAGTTGCGCGCGTTTTCGCATGGTCTTCCGGAAGAAACCGGACTCCGAATTGTCGGAGACGATCACGCGCTAGAGCATGAACAAGATCATGCTCAATAGACGTCCAGCAGCAATCCGGCCGCTGGGCAGGGCAAGGTGCCCGGACTACCGAGAGGATGGACGCCATCCGAAAGATAAAGACCATGGCAGGATCGCCGGATGCTGATCACCAGTTGCGATCAGCATCTCGCAATCTTGCGCATGGTCTTTGTGTTTCCGGCGCCTGCCCTTTCGCGAAACCATGAAAGAAATCGAAATGTTCAATACTCATTCAGTCGAAATCGACTGGGGTGGTCGTCCCCTCAAGCTTGAAACCGGAAAGATCGCCCGTCAGGCCGACGGCGCCGTGCTCGCGACCTATGGCGAGACCGTCGTTCTCGCCACCGTCGTCGCCGCGAAAGCGCCGCGCGAAGGCGTCGACTTCCTGCCGCTGACCGTCGACTACCAGGAAAAGACCTACGCCGCGGGCCGCATTCCCGGCGGCTATTTCAAGCGTGAAGGCCGCCCGACCGAGAAGGAGACGCTGGTCTCCCGTCTGATCGACCGTCCGATCCGTCCGCTGTTCGTCGACGGCTGGCGCAATGAAACCCAGGTCATCGTCACCGTGCTGTCGCACGACATGGAGAACGATCCCGATATCGTGGCGCTGGTGGCGGCATCCGCGGCGCTGACGATTTCCGGCGCGCCGTTCAAGGGCCCGATTGGTGCTGCCCGCGTCGGCTTTGCCAACGACGAATATGTGCTCAATCCGACGCTCGATGAAATGGTCGACACCCAGCTCGACCTGGTGGTCGCCGGCACTGCCGACGCCGTGCTGATGGTGGAATCGGAGGCCAAGGAGCTCAACGAAGACATCATGCTCGGCGCCGTGATGTTCGGTCACCGCCACTTCCAGCCGGTGATCAAGGCGATCATCGAACTGGCCGAGAAGGCCGCGAAAGAGCCGCGCGATGTCAAGGTTGTCGACGAGAGCGCGCTGGAAAAGGAAATTCTCGGCATCATCGAGACCGAACTGCGCGCCGCTTACGCCATTCCGGTCAAGCAGGATCGCTATGCCGCGGTCGGCAAGGCCAAGGAAAAGGTGATGGCGCACTACTTCCCGGAAGGGCAGGAGCCGAAATACGACAAGCTCCGCGTCGCCGGCGTGTTCAAGGAAGTGGAATCGAAGATCGTTCGCTGGAACATCCTCGACACAGGCAAGCGCATCGACGGCCGCGACGCCAAGACCGTGCGCAACATCATCGCCGAAGTCGGCGTGCTGCCCCGCGCCCACGGCTCAGCGCTGTTCACCCGCGGCGAGACCCAGGCGATGGTCGTGACCACGCTCGGCACCGGCGAGGACGAGCAGTATATCGACGCGCTGTCGGGAACCTACAAAGAGACGTTCCTGCTGCACTACAACTTCCCTCCCTACTCGGTCGGCGAAACCGGACGCCTCGGCGGCACCAAGCGCCGCGAGATCGGCCACGGCAAGCTCGCCTGGCGTGCGATCCATCCGGTCCTGCCGCCGCACCACGAATTCCCCTACACGGTGCGCGTGGTCTCCGAGATCACCGAATCCAACGGATCGTCGTCGATGGCCTCTGTTTGCGGCGCCTCGCTGGCGCTGATGGATGCGGGCGTTCCCCTGAAGCGGCCGACCGCGGGCATCGCGATGGGCCTGATCCTGGAAGGTTCGCGCTACGCGGTTCTGTCCGACATTCTCGGTGACGAGGATCATCTCGGCGATATGGACTTCAAGGTCGCCGGAACCGACCAGGGCATCACCTCGCTGCAGATGGACATCAAGATCGAGGGCATCACCGAGGAGATCATGAAGGTGGCGCTCGGCCAGGCCAAGGATGGCCGTATCCACATCCTCGGCGAAATGGCGAAGGCGCTGACCAATGCCCGCGCCGAGCTCGGCGAATACGCGCCGCGCATCGAGACCTTCAAGATCGCCACCGACAAGATCCGTGAAGTGATCGGCACCGGCGGCAAGGTGATCCGCGAGATCGTC
>Ga0310811_10008521_pt1 | contig 13191 bp, 12 predicted proteins | sample YCmetagenome_FD_207642 | JGI IMG/M metagenome (GOLD analysis project Ga0310811, IMG submission 207642) | Soil microbial communities from experimental microcosm in Duke University, North Carolina, United States - YC | ecosystem: Engineered > Artificial ecosystem > Soil microcosm > Unclassified ...
GGCTTCCTTTTTCTATCTACAGCCGAGTCTGCAAATTACTTTGACTATGCTGTGATCTTTATCCTGGCCGTCTTTGGCGGACTGCTGGGAACACTGATGATGATACCTCTTCGCCGGGCGCTGATCGTAAAAGAGCACGAGACCCTGCCTTATCCCGAAGGTACGGCCTGCGCTTCGGTGCTGAAAGCCGGAGAAAAAGGCGGCAGCTTTGCACGAACCGCTTTCAACGGACTCGGGTTTGCCTTTGTCTATGCATTGCTCCAAAAGATGTTCAAGGTCGTTGCGGACACTCCTTTATATGATACGGTAAAAAGCAAGGGACTCAATAAGATCTTCCCTGCCGCACAGGTCTCCGCAGACATTACGCCGGAATACATGGGCGTGGGTTATATCATCGGACCCCGGATCTCGGGCATACTCGTCGCGGGCAGCGTCCTGAGCTGGTTTGTCCTGCAGCCCCTGCTGGCATCCCTGATAGACCCCGTTCGCATCGCCATGCAGCAGGTGAAGCTCGGTTATCTGAAGGATATCAATACCGCAGGCGGATATGGAGGCTGGGACCCGGTCCTGCATACGTTTGCCGATCCGGCTTCGGCCATTTACCGGTCCTATATCCGGCTGATCGGAGCCGGGGCCGTTGCAATGGGCGGGTTTATAACTTTAATAAAAACGATCCCTACTATTATTTCGTCCTTTAAGGATAGCATTGGCTCAGTAAAGGAAAAAGGCGGCGATACCCGGCTGCGAACCGAGCGTGACCTGAGCATAAAGGTCGTTCTCTTTGGAAGCCTTGCGCTCGTGCTGTTTATAGGAATGCTGACCATTATACCCGGCAATGGCTTTTTCCAGAGATTGCTCATCGGCGTTCTGATCGTGCTGTTCGGCGCCTTCTTTGTCACCGTTTCCTCCCGGATCGTGGGTCTCATCGGGAATTCCAATAACCCCATCTCCGGTATGACCATTGCCACCGTCATGAGCACCTGCCTGATCTTTCTGGCGGTAGGCTGGGGTGGTAAAGCCTATGAGGCAATGGCACTGGTCGTAGGAGGGATGGTTTGTATTGCCGCAGCCAATGCCGGGGCGACTTCCCAGGACCTCAAGACAGGCTACCTGGTCGGCGCCACCCCAAAATACCAGCAGCTGGCCCTTTTCGTCGGGGTCATCGTATCGGCCGTCGCTATCGGATTTACGGTAAAAACCCTGGATACGCCAAGCGCCGAGCTGCTTTCAAAAGGCATTCACCATGCAATAGGAAGCACCTATAATGCTCCCCAGGCCACTTTGATGGCAACCCTGATAAAGGGAATTCAGTCCGGGAATCTGGACTGGAATTTTGTGCTGGCAGGAGCCTTCCTGGCCCTCGTAATGGAATTATGCGGAGTCCGGGCGCTGAGTTTTGCGATCGGGGTCTACCTGCCGCTATCGACTACCCTGCCCATCTTCGCCGGAGGCGCTATTCGCGGGGTGGTGAATTATATCAAAAAGAGAAGGGGCGTACAGGCCGGAAAAGAAGGCGAGGAAGACCTGGAAAAAGGCAATCTCTTTGCAACCGGCCTGGTTGCCGGAGGATCGCTGATGGGAGTATTGTTTGCCTTCCTGAATATCCCGGAAAAAGCAAAAGAGCTGATAGGCAAACTGAGCGTGGAGCAACTCCTGACCGGAAGCCTGGGACAGGGAGGCTATTACCTGCTGGGCGTAGCCTTCTTCGCCGTCATGGGCTTTGCGCTGTACAGGACCGGGATCTCGAAGGAAGAAAATGTAGAATTATAATTTCCGGATAGAAACAAGATAGACGACCCGGCAATTGGTGCCAAAATTCAAATGGGCCATCTTGCCCGTATTGACAATTTTTATGGCAACCGGTGCATTGATGCCTTTTTGCTGAAATTCCGTCGGCAGATTGATAGGTTCTACGATCTCATGGGTATTATCGATCGAAATGACGATCCCCAGCCCGTCGACTTCCGGATCACCGCCATCAACGACATGAGCGTTGGTTTCAGAAAGATTGGCCGGGGTGCTTTTCTGGCATCCGGCGAACACAACCACAAGCATTATGAGTAGAAGGCTGGAGAGCTTTTTCATGGAACTGCGTTGTAATGGAATTGACACAGCAAAATACTCAACCGTTGCATTGAAAAATGTTAAAATTCGCCCTTAATTCATCTTAAAAGGAACGATCATCTCAAAGATGGGGATATTTACTTCGAAAGAGATCTTATTATTCAAATTCTCCATGGTATAGGAACCATACATTTTCCCCATTTCCGTACGGAGATTACAACCGCTGACATACTGGTACCTTTCTCCCGGCTGCAGAATAGGCTGAACACCTACGACTCCCTCGCCCTCTACCTCCCTGTAACTCCCGTTACTATCGAAAATATGCCAGTGGCGGCGATGTAATTTGACTGAAAAATTATTATGATTCTCAATTGTAATACGATAGGCAAACATGTACTCGCCGGATATAGGGTTGGAATAATCCGGCTGGTAAAAGGTCTCTACACTCACCTCCATTCCTTCTGAGATCTTATTTGCCATCTAACCAAAGTTTTTCTAAAGTTAATCAAAATAGGCACAAAATCTTAACCTAATTTTGCAGCCGAATGGAGGTTGCAGGGAGACAAAGAGGAGCCGATCGCGGACACGCATGGCGCAGCGCTGACCACCAGGTACTGCAACCGAACTGGTACCCCGGGGCCGAATATCCGAAATAGATAAAAATTTTAACATATGAAGATCGCAGTTGCAAAAGGAGATGGAATAGGACCGGAAATAATGGACGCAGTTCTCGGAATTTTTAAAGCAGGGAAAGTAGGCCTCGAATTTGAGGTGGTAGACATGGGAAAATGGGTTTTTGACAAGGGTTTTTCAAATGGAATGACACCCGAAGCCCAACAGACTATCGAAGAGCTGGGCATCCTGTTCAAAGGTCCCATGGAGACACCCAAGGGAAAGGGCGTAAAAAGTGTGAATGTGACAGCCCGTAAGACCTGGAATACCTATGCGAACAAACGGGTTTTCCAGACCCTTCACGGCGTGGATACGGTATTTTCCAAAGCAGGGATCCCCATCGATATTACCATCGTCCGGGAGAACATCGAAGATACTTACGGAGGCATCGAGCACATGCTGACTCAGGACGTTGCGTTGAGCCGTCGTTTCATCACCCGGCCAGGCAGCCTGCAGGTGATAAAATATGCTTTTGAGATGGCTAAGAAAAATGGCGCCCGCCGCATCACCTGCGGACATAAGGCGAATATCATGAAACTGACGGACGGACTTTTCCTGGAATGTTTTCAGGAAGTGGCAAAAGAATACCCGGAACTAAAGGCCGATGACATCATCGTAGACGACCTTGCCATGAAACTGGTCGTAAAACCCCAGGACTTCGACGTGGTTGTCCTGACCAATCTCCAGGGAGACATTATTTCTGACCTTTGTGCAGGGCTTGTCGGCGGACTTGGCTTTGCCCCTTCAGCGAATATCGGAGACCACATCGCCATCTTCGAAGCCGTTCACGGTACAGCTCCGGATATTGCCGGCAAGAATATCGCCAATCCTACGGCGCTCCTGTTAAGTGGCATTGCGATGTTGCGCCACCTCGGTCTGATGGAAAACGCCGCGATCATCGAAAACGCTTTATTATATACCCTTGAACAGGGCATCCATACAGGGGATTTCGGGGACAGGAACACACCGGCCCTCAATACGACGGCTTTTGCTCAGGCCATTATCGACAATTTCGGTAAGACCCCCGAGCACCTGGCCAAGCCTTTGCTGCCGAATATGCCCGTCACCCCAACCTCATTCAAGCTCGCACGCAATGAAATGATGGTCACCGAAGAGACGCAGAAAGAGTTCATCGTCGGCGTGGATCTTTTTATTGAAAGTTCCGAACAGCCGGAGATGATCGCAAAGAAATGCCAGCGTCATGCCGGTGTAAAATTCAAACTCGTAAACATCAGCAACCGCGGTACACAGGTATGGCCTACAGGTTCGGTTTATACCAACCTCGTAAACCAATACAACGTGCGCTTCGAAAGCCTTGACGGATCGGCCCTGAATCAGCAGGATGTATTAGGTCTTTATGTAAGCCTGAGTGGTGATTTCAAGATCTGTTCGTCCGAGCTGCTCAATATGTGGGGAGGTAAGAAAGCTTATTCGCTCGCACAGGGACAATAAGAACGCCCCCAGGACTTTTCAATTACACGGAGCCTTTTAAATCACCGGTAAATTACAGCCGAATGCCGATTTTTTCCCGCAGCAAACCAGTTGGCACAAATGTTGCATAAGGAAGAGTCCCAACCCCACAAATTTTATCCATCGATTGTTGCTGACACTGCTCTGCCTTTTTTGTGAAAAAACAGGTCTCAAAATTATTTTGCCCAAATCTTCCTGCTAAATGAAAGAATTTTACACGTTCTTACGGGTATCCCTATTTGCATTTCTGACAAATGTGTTTGCAGGCACACCTGCCGCCGCGCAAACCCTCACACCGCGCTACATATCTACATGCGCACATAGTCTTGGATTTTATGAGTATCTGCCCGCAGGGTATGACCCGGCTTCCTCCAAAAAATATCCCTTGATCGTCTTCCTCCATGGGATCGGCGAGCTGGGCAACGGCACAACGCAATTGCCCAATATACTGGACAACGGTATCGCCAACCTCATCGGCAACGGTACTTTTCCCAAATCATTTACCGTCAATGGCCAGACCTTTTCCTTCATAGTGATCATGCCACAGTTCACCAACTGGCCCGGAGCGGCCGATGCGTCCTCAGTTCTGGACTACGCGGTAGCCCATTACAATGTTGATCTGAACCGGCTCTATATGACCGGTCTCAGCATGGGTGGCGGCACAGTATGGGCTTATGCAGGCGCCTCTATAGTCAACAGCCAGCGCCTCGCCGCGATCCTTCCCGTCTCGGGGGCGTTTGACCTGGATGCACAGGGCGGTCAGAATATCGCGACCGCTGAACTACCGGTATTCGCTACCCAAAATCAGGACGACCCTACCGTCAACGTATATACTACTATCAATAATATCAAGTTTATCAATTCCAGCACAAATCCCGCACCCAATCCCCCGGCGCTCGATACCATCTTCCCCGTCTCCGGGCATGATTCCTGGACGACTACCTATAATCCGAACATTGCGCTGCACAACGGATTGAACGTCTATCAATGGCTTTTGCAATTTCAGCGCGGCACGGCGGGTGCAGTTCCCCTCCCCGTAACAATGACGGCTTACGCTGCTGTTGTATCCGGCTCAGTGGTCAACGTCGACTGGACAACAGCAATCGAACAGAATAACAGATATTTTATTATCCAGCGGTCTACGGACGGCCAAAACTTCAGCAACCTCGATACCATTGCGTCAGCAGGCCCGACGCAAAACGGTCATTCCTATATTTATACTGATGCCCATCCCGCGGCCGGAGATAATTTTTACCGGTTGGAGCAGGTAGACCTGGACGGTACAGCAACATATTTCGGGGTTCTGAAAGTGAGCCTGTCCACAGGTTCCGGTACGAGCTTCCATCTTACGCCCAACCCGGCATCCGGACCTGTTTACCTGGAAATGGCCAATGCCGTCACAGGACCTCTGCAGGTTCGTTTATCCGACGCACAGGGCAGGATACTTCGGGCCTGGACATTTGACAAGCAAAGTTTGGACTGGACGCAGGCTATCGACCCGGGAACTATTCCGGCAGGCAGCTATTTCATTACCGTCTATGGCAACTCTTTTAAAGAGGTACGACAGCTGATCCGGAAATAAACCGAACTGCTCATCAATGCGCTTCATCGCAGGGAATACGAAGCCCCGCTGTTGATGCTATCGGAAAGATGCACAAGGATCAGCACGCCAAAAAGGATAAAAAGGAAAAGCGTGATAAAATGCAACGCGAGGTATCGGCGCTCCTGCCGGTCCAACACCGCTATGCGCCTGGCATACCCTTCGGGATCACCGCCATGATCCTCTGCCCTTTCGGCCATTCTGGCCCTGAGATACAGGAAGAAGGTGATCAGCGTCGCGATGGCGCTGGCAATACACCCGATGATCAGTAACATAAAGATCATTTTTTTGCTTACCCGGCTTTTTTAGATCCGCTGTACCCATTATTCAGCAACCACTGCAGGATCTTGTCACGCTGATCGCCCTGGACGATGATCTCACCATCCTTTACCGACCCCCCCGTTCCGCAATGCGTTTTTAATTTTTTCCCAAGGTCTTCAAGGTCTTCCTTTTTACCGGAAAATCCTTCAATAAGGGTCACCGCCTTGCCAGCACGCTGGCGGGTATCCAGTCTTATTCTTAGCTTTTGTTGTTTGGGGGGGAGGGTAAATTCGGCCGGAGTATCTTCCTCCTGCCGGAAAGAGGGATCGGTAGAGTAGACGATCCCGTTACCGCTGGCTTCGCGAGAGGATTTTTTCTTGCTCATGCTTTATATTTTTACTGCTTTCAGGCTAAGGTCCAGGCTCTTCGCCTGGTGGATAAGGGCGCCGACACTGACATAGTCTACGCCCGTACGGGCATAGTCCTCGATATTGTTGAGAGTAATGCCTCCGCTCGCTTCTGTCTCAAAACGTTCCCCGATAAGGGACAGGGCCTCGGTCAGCTGGCGGGGAGTAAAATTATCCAGCATGATCCTGTCTACTTTTCCGACGATCAGCACCCGGCGTACCTCGTCCAGGTTACGGGTCTCCACTTCTATTTTCAGATGGGGCTTGTGAGCCTGCCGGTAGACGCTGGCTTTCTCAATGGCGGCTTCCAGGCTGCCCGCATAGTCAATATGGTTATCCTTCAGCATGATCATATCATAAAGGCCGAATCGATGGTTGATGCCACCGCCGATCCGGACCGCGTCCTTTTCAAGAAGACGGAAGTTGGGAGTCGTCTTACGCGTATCGAGTATCCGGGTTTTGTATTTCTGCAGCCTGTCCACATAGGTCCGCGTGAGAGTAGCAATGCCGCTCATACGCTGCATACAATTAAGGATAAGCCGCTCGCATTTGAGGATAGTATGTACCGAAGCCTCTGCGACAAAAGCCTCTTCCCCATCGCGCATGACGTCGCCGTCCCGTTTATACGCGGTAAACCGGGAATCAGGCGCTACCATCTTCAGGATCTTTTCGGCTATTTCCATTCCGGCGAGAATTCCATCCTGCTTGATATGCAATACCGCTTTCCCCCGCGCTTCGGGGGGGATACAGGCCAGCGTGGAATGGTCACCGTCGCCGACGTCCTCCTGCATAGCATTCTGTACAAGGAGCCTTAGCTGCTCATCAAAGAAATTTGGCATGCGGCAAAGCTACGGAAAAAAATAAGGGCCCGTCTGACGACAGGCCCCGGAGAACATTCTAAACTAATAGGAAGCTCTTTACTGGTTATTTTGGAACCTTAGTTCCTGCAAATATTGTTTATCCCCTTTCTGTTTGATAAAAAAAGTCGTCCGATAATCACCATTACGTGTTTGCAGGACCCCTACACAAAACTCCGATCCTCCATTCGTTCCTCTGCGTTTGACCAGGAAATTTTGTACGCCATTGGTGGAAAAGAAATCGCGGATGATCATTTCAGCCTGTATCTTACTGTAGGTATCGCTTTTTTCCGGAAGAGAGATGTCTACTCTGTTATCCAGGAATTGGCTTAATTGGCCGGCGTTACCCGACCGCATGGCATAAGTAATTTCGTCAACCGTATAGAGGGGGCGGAAAGAGACCAGGACCAACGAGAGCGAGAGAACCGCCAACCCAAGTATGCTTTTCATATAAATAGAATATTAGTCGCCCTGCTTAATACCAATTATATGCCAAACTGTCCTGGCTGCTAAAAAATACCACTAAATGGTGGGGTAAGTTGCTATAAGCCCTACATTTGCGCGAAGGCAACAATTACAAATCTGTCTATTTATATGTCAAATTCAAAAAAAGTTATTCTGGTCATTATGGATGGATGGGGCCTCGGAAAGCGGGCTTCATCGGATGCCATACAAAATGCCCGGGTGCCGTTCGTCAGCTCCTTGTATGCATTGTATCCCAATACTACCCTGGTCACCTATGGCGAAGAGGTTGGTTTACCGGAAGGTCAGATGGGTAATTCAGAAGTAGGTCATCTGAACCTGGGGGCCGGCCGCATAGTCAACCAGGAATTGCAACGCATCAATGTCGCAATCCGGGACGGCTCCTTTTCAAAAAATGAAGTGTTGCTGGCTGCTATCCGGGGAGCAAAGTCGGAAAACAAGCCCCTGCACCTGCTGGGCCTGGTGAGTGACGGCGGAGTGCATTCCCATACCCGTCACCTGAAGGCAATAGTCGACACCTGTCTGAAGGAAGGGCTCACCGATGTCTTTATCCATGCCTTTACCGACGGACGGGATACAGACCCTAAGAGCGGACTGGGTTATGTCAGGGATCTGCAGCAGCACCTGAACAGTTCCACCGGCCGGATCGCCACAGTAAGCGGCCGCTATTATGCCATGGACCGGGACAAACGCTGGGAAAGGGTCAGACTTGCCTATGATGCAATGGTCCTGGGCAAAGGACCCGCAGCCACGGATGCCCTGGCCGCCATAGAGACCTCCTATGCCGTCGGAATTACCGATGAGTTTATAAAACCAACGGTTATCGTCGGTTCGGATCAACTGCCCCTGGCCGTCATTAAAGACGGGGATTATGCCATCTGCTTCAATTTCCGGACAGATCGCTGCCGGGAGATCACCGAAGTGCTGACACAGACCGATATACCGGACCAGGAAATGAAAAAGCTCGGGCTGAACTATACGACAATGACCCAGTATGATGCCCGTTTCAAGGGCGTACACGTCATTTTCGAGAACGACGATCTGAAGAATACGCTTGGTGAAATAGTTGCCGCAAATGGGCTCAGACAGATCCGCATCGCAGAAACGGAAAAATATCCGCACGTCAGCTTTTTCTTCAGCGGCGGCAGGGAAACACCTTTTGAAGGAGAAAGCAGACTGATGGTCCCCTCCCCCAAAGTGGCGACCTATGATCTCCAGCCTGAAATGAGCGCCGTAGAGCTGACCGATGCCATCGTCCCCGAGATCCGCAATAAGACCGCCGACTTTATCTGCCTCAACTATGCCAATACGGACATGGTCGGTCATACCGGCGTCTGGGAAGCGGTGATCAAGGCTGCCGAAACGGTGGACAAGTGCGTAAAAAGAGTGGTGGAAGCCGCGCTGGACAGCAATTATACGGTTTTCCTGACAGCCGACCACGGGAATGCCGACTATATGGTCAATGACGACGGCAGTCCCAATACGGCCCATAGCATGAACCCCGTCCCCTTCTTTATCATCGACAAGGAGTTTAAGGGGGGTATCCGGCAGGGCAAGCTGGGAGACCTGGCTCCTACCATACTGACAATGATGGGGTTAGAAATTCCAAAGGAAATGACCGGCAAAATATTGATCTGACGCGGCTTTCCGCGAAATGGGCCCGGCCGCTTTTACCAGCAGCCGGGCCCCTTCCTGGCTCCTTCCCCGGGCCTCTTCCCTGCCCCTTCTTTTTTTATTAGTATGCAGCTTTACCTCGTTAAAATTGTCTAAATTACAGGGCAACCAATTTACGGTTAAAATATGACCGAAGAAGCCATACTACAAGGCTGTTTAAAAAATGAGGCGGCTGCTCAACGGGAATTGTACAACAGGTACAGTCCAAAGATGCTTGCTGTTTGCTACCGGTTCGCCCACAACAGGGAAGATGCGGAGGATATGTTGCAGGAGGGGTTCATAAAAGTATTTTCCCAGATACACACCTTTCAAAACAAAGGTGCCTTTGAGGGCTGGATCAGGCGCATCATTGTTCATACCTGTATCAACAACCTCAAAAAGAACAAGCGGTTCAACGAAAGCCTGGATATCGTGCATGCGCACGGTGTACAGGTTCGTGAGGAGAGTGTCCCTTCGATCGTACAGGCCAAACAGGTAGTCGAGTGCATCCGGCTCCTGCCGATAGGTTACCGGACTGTCCTTAACCTGTACGCGATCGAAGGTTATTCGCACAAGGAAATTGCCGACATGCTGGACATCGAAGAAAGTACAAGCCGTTCGCAATATACCAGGGCGAAACAAATGCTGGAAGATATCCTGATCAAAAAGAAAATACTACCAAAACCAAGAGAAAAATCTGAATGGCTGGTCGCAATTCGTTAGCTAAATCCAATCCGATGAAAACATCCCTAAAACTGATTGACAAATGAAGGAAAGCAACTTCTATAGTGATGAATTTGAGCAACTGATCAGGGAAAAGACAGAGCAATATAAAATGTACCCTTCCGAGAAAGTATGGAAAGGGGTTCACAACTCGCTACACACAAAAAGAAAATGGTTTATAGGCAGTATGGCCCTCCTGGTCGGAGGTATTCTTTTCTTAGCCGGCCGGGAATTGATAAATCCTCCCACACATCCTGCATTGGCTACGAAGGCGCTTGCCGGCAGTGACTCCGGAGCAGCTCTATCAAAAACTCCTGTTCCCGCCGTTGTCCGCCGCAGCACTTTAACCGCATATCGTTCCACCAATAGCTCAACAGCGATCACCGGGCGGGATCCCAATACCGGCGCCGGCGATGAAGAAACGCAGGATCAGGCCTACAAAGGAATTACCATCACCCTGAGCCACCTCGTTATCAGCCAGCCCGACCTTTCAGAATTCCTGAGTCATGCCGTGAAACTTCCCGACGAGGCGCCTGCCCTGGCCGTCATCTCAGCTAAAAATACCAACCCCGCAGACGCAGGCCTGGCAAGGGTTTCCGAAGACGCGGCCGCACGTAATATGCATGGCGCCGGCGAGACCGGACGTGGTGTTTCCGGCGAGACAGAACACGGCATCGCTTCAACGGATGTGGACGCATCTACAGGACTGTCTGATGGTCAATCTGTTGGTCTTACGGCCCGGAGCGTCCTGGAAAGCCTCAGCGAAAAAGGCGTACAGGAAGCCCGTGACAGCCGGTTAGGTCATAACCTCCTGGCCAGAACAAGATCGACCAGCGCTTCTCCATCCGGAGGCCGGGTGTCCGATCTGTCAGAAGGCCGGTTATCCGACTCTGCCGCGATCTCCGCAAAAGCCTCCGCTGCAGCCATAGCAGAAGCCTCCGACCGGCAACGGCTCACCTGGCTTCATGACTATGCCATGTATACGCTGCCAACGACAGCCCGCCAGCCCAGGACTTATCTTCAGCTGACACTGGCGCCTACGGTAAACTACCGGACGCTGTCAGGAGGCGACTTTGGCCCCGGAAAGTTCGTGCCACAGGCGCCCGTATCACCGATGCATCTGGGTGATGCACAGCGATACGTCGATCATTCTCCTGCCATTGGCTTCCAGGTTGGCGGCAGCGTTCTCTACCGCGTCACACGTAACCTTTCCATCAAGGGCGGTCTCCAATTCAATTTCAGCCAGTACAAGATAAAGGCTTATGCTTCCAACAGCCCGCAACAGGCAACTATCGCATTGAGCTCTTATTACGGTTATATCATCGACTCTCTCACGTCCTATACAAGGGTCGGTAATTTTGGGGGCAGAACACAGCAGACTTACAGCAACGATTACTATCAGCTGTCCGCACCTGTTGGCTTTGAACTGAGAGTGCTGGGGAACGAACGTCTGCAGTTCAACATCGGCGCCACTATCCAGCCGAGCTACCTGCTGAACACCAACTCCTATATGCTGACTTCTGACTATACCGGCTATACAAAAGAGCCTTCTCTTTTCAGACACTGGAATTTCAGCGGTGGTCTGGAAGCCTTCCTTACATACAAGGTCGGCGGCATCCGCCTTCAGGCAGGTCCGGAATTCCGTTACCAGCTGCTCTCCACCTATACGAACCAGTATCATATCAACGAGAACCTGAAGGGATACGGGCTTAAGCTCGGGATCGTGAAGGAGCTGCCATAGACCAGCGCAGCCCCCCCGGCAGGCAGCCGGAACCATCACGGTCCGCGTAATATTCGTATTTTTGCAGCATGAAGTATTTCGTTCTCCTTTATCTCGCAGGAGCAATTTTTCTGACCGCCTGCGGTAATCACCAACATCCTGCCGATACCTCCAAAAAGGATTCCCTGTCACAAGCCGACTCCGGCAGGAATGTTTATCTCCCTGTAGCGGAATACCTCGAAGCCGAGATCCTGCATGTCGACTCCATTCCTCTCGCGCTGAAAAGATACAGGACTTTCAATGGCAAAACCGATTCCGCCTTTATCCAGGTGCCCGAGTTCAATCAGCTTGCCCTGCAATTCCTTCCCACTGAGCTGCACGATGGCGGCTTTGAAAAGAATTTTACGGAGAGTTCCTTTGCAGATCAATCCACTCAGTCAATAATGTTTACCTATACCACGAAGTTCAGTGATCAATCCTTACGAAGGGTGGACGTGCAGACAGTTACAGGTCATGGTTCGCAAAAAGTAAAAAGCATTTACCTCGAAAAACGACGTGTAGCCGGTGATAGCCTGATCCTGGAAAAAATGTACTGGCGTATCGGAAAGAGCTTTCAAATCGTGACGATGACTACTGTAAAGGGGGAGCCTTCTGCGGAACAGCAGCTAAAAGTGGTTTGGGACGATGAAGAATAAAAGAAGACATGACAGCAGAACAATTCAGCCAGATCGCCCATACGATCCCCGTCAATCCGGGCATCTATAAGTATTTCGACGAAAAGGACGAGCTGGTCTACGTGGGAAAGGCCAAACACCTGCGCAAGCGGGTGAGCTCCTATTTTACAAAAACATTTACTACCTATAAAACCCACGAATTAGTACAGCGCATCCGGCGTATCGAGTTTACGATAGTCAATTCGGAACAGGACGCTTTTTTGCTGGAGAATTCGCTGATCAAACAATTCCAGCCGCGTTTTAATATCAACCTGAAGGACGACAAGACCTATCCTTACATCGTCATAAAGAACGAGCCCTTCCCGCGTGTTTTCCTGACCCGGCGGAAGATCAACGATGGCTCGGAATACCTTGGCCCCTTTACTTCCGTAGGAAGGGTGCGCGAATTGCTCGACCTGGTAAAGAGCAATATCCAGCTGCGGACATGCCAGCTCAATCTTTCGGATGCACAGATCAAAAAGGGAAAATACAAGGTCTGTCTCGAATATCATTTAGGCAATTGCAAAGGCCCCTGTGAAGGCCTTCAAACGCATGAGGACTACCAGGA
>Ga0310811_10008523_pt1 | contig 13190 bp, 14 predicted proteins | sample YCmetagenome_FD_207642 | JGI IMG/M metagenome (GOLD analysis project Ga0310811, IMG submission 207642) | Soil microbial communities from experimental microcosm in Duke University, North Carolina, United States - YC | ecosystem: Engineered > Artificial ecosystem > Soil microcosm > Unclassified ...
GGGTGTGACCGTAGTTGAGGATCTCCCGCACGCCGCTCTCGCGCAGGTCGGCGCCGACGACGTCGGCCTTGACCTGGATCTTCCGCTCGATCAGCTGGCGGGTGTGCCCGCCCTCCGGCGTGCAGGCCCCGGCCGGGTCGTCCTCGATCAACATGAGGATCGTCGGGTCGGCGATGAAGCCGCCCTTGATCACCTCGGCGAGGCCGGCGACGTAGTCCTCGCGGGGCACGCTCACCAGCGTCGCCAGGTCGCACAGGACACCCGCGGGTGGGTGGAAGGAGCCGACGAGGTTCTTGCCCTCGGGAGTGTTGATGCCGGTCTTGCCGCCGACGGCCGCGTCGACCATGCCCAGCAACGTGGTCGGGACTTGCACCACCTGCACTCCGCGCAGCCAGGTCGCGGCCGCGAACCCGGCCAGGTCGGTGGTCGCTCCCCCGCCGACGCCGACGACCGCGTCGGACCGCGTCACGCCGTAACGTCCGAACGCCGACCAGAGCTCGGCCGCGACCTCGACGGACTTGGCCGCCTCGCCGTCGGGGACCGGCAGGGAGAGCACCTCGAGCCCGGCATTCTCCAAAACTCCGCAGACCGGGCGCGCGATCTCGGGAAGGCTCGCCGGGTGGACCACCGCCACCGTCCGGACGCCCGCGGCGAGCAGTCCGGGCAGCTCGCCCAGGATGCCGGTGCCGACGACGACGTCGTAGGGGTTGTCCCCCCGCACGGTGATGCGCGTGGCGGTCACAACGTGGCCGCGATCTCGGCGACGATGTCCGCGGGCTCCCGGTCGTCGGTCTCCACCGTGGTGACGGCCAGCCGCTCGTAGACCGGACGGCGCTCCTCCATCAGCTTCCTGAGCTGGCTGCGCGGGTTGAGCACCAGCAGGGGTCTGGCGGAGGCGAGGCCGACCCGCTTGACCGCCTGGTCGAGCCCCACCCGCAGGTAGACGACCCGATGGCCGGCCAGCAGCTCCTGGGTCGGACCGTGCAGGACCGCTCCGCCGCCGAGCGACACCACGCCGTCGTGGCCTTCCAGCGCGGCCTGTACGGCCACCGCCTCCAGCTCGCGGAACCTGGCCTCGCCGTCCTCGACGAACACGTCGCTCACGGGCTTGCCCGCGACCGTCTCGACGTCGGCGTCGGTGTCGCGGAAGGACAGCCCCAGGCGGTCCGCGAGGAGCAGGCCGATGGTCGACTTGCCGGAACCCGGCGGCCCGATGAGGACCACTGCGGGCTGTTGAGACGCGGAACTCATGATCACAAACCTTATTACTTGATCACCAGAGAAGAGAGGTAACCCGCCAGGTTGCGGGCGACCTCTTCGACCGAGTCGCCGCCGAACTTCTCGACGGCGGCGTCGGCCAGCACGAGTGCGACCATCGCCTCGGCGACGATCGCCGCGGCGGGCACGGCGCAAACGTCGGAGCGCTCGTGGTGGGCCGTGGCCGCCTCGCCCGTCAGCACGTCGACCGTCGCGAGCGCGCGGGGAACGGTGGAGATCGGCTTCATGGCGGCGCTGACACGCAGGGGCTCCCCGTTGGTCATGCCGCCCTCGACGCCGCCGGCCCGGTTCGTGATCCGCCGGACGCCGCCGGCGGTGTTCTCGATCTCGTCGTGGGCCCGCGAGCCCGGCCGGCGTGCGGTCTCGAAGCCGTCGCCGACCGCCACGCCCTTGATCGCCTGGATGCCCATCAGCGCGCCGGCGAGCCGGGAGTCGAGGCGCCGGTCCCAGTGGGTGTAGCTGCCGAGACCGGGCGGCAGACCGTAGGCGAGGACCTCGACGACGCCGCCAAGCGTGTCGCCGTCCTTGTGCGCCTTGTCGATCTCGGCCACCATCGCGGCGCTCGCCGCGGGGTCCACGCAGCGCACGGGATCGGCGTCGACCGCCACCATGTCGCCGGGGCCGGGGATGACGCCGCCGGGCGCGGACGCCCCGCCGATGGCCACCACGTGGCTGACGATGTCGACGCCGAGGGCCTGCTTGAGGAAGCTCCGGGCGACCTGGCCGAGTGCCACACGGGCGGCGGTCTCCCGGGCGCTGGCCCGGTCGAGCACCGGGCGCGCGTCGTCGAAGCCGTACTTCTGCATGCCGGCCAGGTCGGCGTGGCCGGGCCGCGGACGCGATCGGGGCGCGTTGCGCGCCTGCCCCTCGAGAACCTCGGGGTCGACCGGGTCGGCGGCCATCACCGTCTCCCACTTGGGCCACTCGGAGTTGCCCACCCGGATGGCCACGGGCGAGCCGAGCGTGCGGCCGTGCCGTACGCCGCCGGAGATCGTCACCACGTCCTGCTCGAACTTCATCCGCGCGCCGCGGCCGTAGCCGAGGCGGCGGCGGCGCAGCGCCTCGTCGATCTCGGCGGTGGTCACCGCCACTCCCGCGGGCAGGCCCTCCAGGATCGCGAGAAGCTCGGGGCCGTGCGACTCCCCTGCCGTCAACCAGCGCAACATGGTGACAAGTCTTCCATGTGTCACACGCGGGTCAGCACCGCCACGAGGGCCGCGACGAGCATGAACGGCCCGAAGGGGAACTCGGTGGTGCGATTTGCCCGGCGCGTGACCAGCAGGCCGACCGCGTAGATCGCGCCGAGGAGGTGGCCGCCCAGCCCGGCGACGATCGCGGCCTGCGAGCCGAGCGCGCCGGTGAGCATGCCGACGATCCCGGCGAGCTTGACGTCTCCGAGCCCCAGCCCGGTGGGACGGATGAACCACAGGACGGCGTAGATGCCGGTGAGCGCGAGTCCCCAGATCACGGCCGAGGCCAGGTGCCCGGAGGGGGCGAGGAGCACGAGGATGATCGGGTAGGACGGCAGTGTGATCATGTCGGGCAGCCGGAAGGTCCGCCAGTCGATCACGGCGAGGGCGATCCCCGCCACCACCGCGTAAAGCCACGGCGCGAGAAGCCAGTCGTCGTGGAGCCGCCAGGTGACCAGCCCGGCCGCGAGCGCGGTCGCCCCTTCGATCAGGTACGGCCGGCGGGGCAAGGGGACGACCCGGATCGCCCGTGCGAAGGCCTGCCGGGCCTCCTTGCGGTGGTCGTCCACGTCGGCGCCGAACCCGTCGGCGACGGCGCGGGCGTACGAACCGGCGATCAGCCCGAGAACCGCCGCGACGGCGACGGGCAGGGCCACCTGAACAGCCATGGCCCCGCCCCTATCCGCGCCGTCTCCTGGTCCACCATCGTCGCGGCGGTTCGCCGCCCACCCTGGCCACGGTGGCACCGGGAAGCGCCTCCACCAGGCGGTCGACGGCCGACGAGTCGCGTCTGGCCTCCTCGATCGTGGCGAGGGCCTGCAGCATGCCGCCCTCGATCACGAAGGGGACTGGCCCCGCGACGTCGACGACCACGGCCGCCGCGTCCTCGTGGCGGGCGGCCTGGCACACCTGGGGGGCGGTCGCCTGGACGGGGCGGGCGTCCGCGCGCCACCTCCGCATCGACTCGGCCCCCGTGAAGGCGAGGACGGCCTCCCGGCCGTCCTTGCCGACGAGCTTGGGGAGCGCCATCTCGCTCTCCTTCTCCTGCCTCAGCCCGTGCTCCCCCACCTCGGACTCGGTGAGCAGGGCCACGACCGGCACGAGCAGCCGGGCCTCGCCGATGGCCACGAGCACGTCGGCGGCGGTCGCCGTCCCGGCCTGGAAGCCGGAAAGGGCCGCGGAGACCGACGCGTCCGCGCCGCCGTCGTCGTCAGGTCGCAGGGGCTGCGGAATGGCGGGCACGGCTCACGACCCTACCCAGCGAGGTCGGCTATGGCGATTACGGGGCCGCCTCCCGAGGGGCCCTGGTGGACGGCCGCGACGGAGACGAACACGGCCGGGTCGCCGGTCACACTGGCCGCGACGCCTCCCACGGTGGCCTTGATCTGCCGGTGCCAGTGCACGTCGGAGTCGTCCAGCATGATGTTGCGCCGTCCGCGGACCCGTCCCGAGGGGTCGGCCTCGCACTTCATGAAGACGTTGACCAGCCGGTCGCCCAGGTCGTCGGGGTGGGGCCGCTCGGGAAGCTCGATGCCGGAGTCGCGGATGGCCTCCCAGATGCCGTCGGCGTCCAGGGCGTCCTTCATGACCGAGTGACCCGCCCGGTAGCGGCCGCCGATGCCCCGGACGTTGCCGACGACCACGATCTGGGCCACGTCGAGTTCGACGCCGCTGGAGCACGAGGCGACCGACGAGTAGAGGGACAGGTCCTTGTGGATCTGCTCGGCCGCGGGCATCTCGATCTCCCCGAGCGCGACGGCGATGCCGAGCGCGGTCGTGGAGTTGGAGATGTCCATCGACTTGAGCGTGTCCTCGGTGACGACCGAGTGGCCGCGCCGCTTGGCGTCGGTGATCGTCGAAAGCGTGAGCAGCGGGGTCTTGGTCTGCACGTAGTGGACGTCGGCCGGGCCGTCGATTCCCGCGATCTTCATGGCCTCCCGCACTCCGGCGGCCACCTTCTCCACCATCGCGGGCCTGCCGATGTCCTCGGGCAGGATCACCTCGCTCATCGCCACGCCGACGCTGACCCGCGGCTCGTCGGTCGGCACGGCCTTGGCCGGGTCGAGGCTCGCGAAGACGGTGGCATGCGGGCTGAGCACGCCGTCGGTGCCGCCGGACCAGACGAGGGGAACCTGCCTGACCTCGTCCTCCGACCGCGTCCCCTTGGCCACGAGCACCTCGCGGAAGGCCCGGTCGGCGAGGATGCGGGTGTAGTCGTTCACCCCTCCGTTGCCCTCGGTCTTCCCGATCACCGCCAGGACCCGGTCGGCCTCGATGACTCCGTCGTCGATCAGCCTGGCGAGCCCGGACGCGTCGGTGACGCTCTCGATGGCGACCTTCCGTACCTCGATCGGATCCGGCATCTATCTCTCCGCCCCTCTGGATACCCTTGTACCGATATTTCCTGATAGCGCCTCGCCGATGTGCTCCAACGAGGTGATCACCGCCCGCTGCCCGCCGTCCTCGGCGAAGCGCAGGGCCGCCTCCACCTTCGGCCCCATGCTGCCGCTGGCGAAGTGCCCGGCGGCCTGCAGGACGCGGAGCCCGTCCGTGGTGATCTCCTCGATCGGCCGGGCGGACGCCGTGCCGAACCCGATGACCGCGTTCGGCACGTCGGTCGCGATGACCAGGTCCGTCGCGTGCACGGCTCTGGCCAGCGCCGCGGCCGCGAGGTCCTTGTCGATGACGGCCTCGACGCCGTCCAGCGCGCCGTCCGCGCCGCGGACGACGGGCACTCCCCCGCCTCCGGCGGCGACCACCGTGTACCCCGCCTCCATGAGGGCGATCGCGGCGGGCGCGTCGAGGATCTCCACCGGCTCAGGTGAGGCGACGACCCTGCGCCAGCCGCGCTCGAACCGCCGCCAGGTCTGGCCCCGGCCCTCGATGCGGCGGGCCTCCGCCTCCTCGAAGTACTGCCCGATGGGCTTCACCGGATCCTGGAACGCGGGATCGTCGCGATCGACCAGCGTCCGGGTCACCACGGCGGCCAGCCGGGCCCGCTCGGGTGCCAGCGCGCGCTCCAGCGCGTTCATGATGAGGGTGCCGATCGTGCCCTGCGTCTGCGCGACGCACCAATCCAGCGGGACCGGCGGCAGCACGTGGGCGGTGAGCTGGTTCTTCAGCAGGATGTTGCCGACCTGTGGACCGTTGCCGTGGGTGAGCATCACCTCGTGACCGGCCCTGATGAGGCTCGCGACATGTGTCATCGCCCGCCCGATCGCCCGATGCTGGTCAGCCGGCGCGGCGCTCCCGTCGGGAGCGGTCATGGCGTTGCCGCCCAGTGCGATCAGTATGCGTCCGCCCACATCGCGAAACTATCCAGCTCACGACGGCCCTACATTGGCGAATATCGCCCATCGAACGCCCATCCTTCGGCAAGCCTTCGCATCTTTGGCGCGGATCTGCCGCAGTGGCGCGAAATGACGGCAGAATCGATCTATGCCCCCCGAGAAGCTGGAACCCAACGAAGTCGGCGCGGCCTTCGCCGCCCGCCGCGAGCTCGGCCCCCAGTACGAACTGGAGCTGGCCGAATCGCTCGTCGACAGGGTCAACGCCGTGATCGACTCACGGCTGGCCGAGAAGAAGGGCAAGCGTCCGCCGCTCGACTGGGCGCAGATGACGCTCGGCCTGGGTTCGCTGGCGTTGTCCATCCCCCTGGTGGCGATCGTGTCCTCCAACGTGCCGGGCACGCTCGGCCTCATGCTCGTCTTCGGCGTCCTGGCCGTGGTGAACCTGGCCTACGTGCTCACCCGGGCGATGCACAACAACCGCGACTGAACGGGCCCGCCCCTTACATGTAATCCCATTTGCGGCTGATGTCGTGGAGCGCTTCCGGCACGTCCTCGGGGGACGGAAGGGCCCGCCCCCGCTGGACGGCACCGGACCGGATCTTGTCCCGCCAGTCGCCGATGCCCTTGACGAACTCCTCGTCCTGCCGTTCGCCGTACCGCAACATGGACGGCTCCCAGTCCACGCCGAGGAACTCGCAGATCCGCCTCAGCTGGGTCTCCGGCTCGTCCGTGAGTTCCTCGTACCGCACGGTCAGGCCCGCCAGTCGGCTCCTGGCGTTCTCCAGGTACGTCATGTAGTTCAAGGTGTGCCGGACGGCCTCCTCCGGGGAACGCCGCTCGGGATCCGCCTCCGCCCAGGACTGGGCGATCGACATCGGGTGCCTGATCAGGAAGATGAACCGCGCCTCCGGCCAGCACGTCGAGATCCGCCGCCAGGCGAAGACGTTGCTCGGCGTCTTCTCCACGAGGATGCGCTTGCCGCTCCTGGCGAGTTCCCGGTGGAGGAGGCGGTCCCAGAGGATGTGCTCGATGTCGCTCTGCGTGTGCCCCAGGGTGTCCATCGCCTGCCGTAACGGCTCGGTGGGGAGATTGACCGACAGGCGGCGCACGTGCAGTTCGTGGGGTGCGTGGATCTCGGAGTGGCAGTTCAGCATGACGCGCAACAACGTCGACCCCGAGCGGACCGAGGACAACACGAACACGGGGTCGCGCAGGAGGCGGTCGGTCGCACGATCGGCCGGAGGCCGCACGGCGTCGTTGGGCATCCGCATGAACATCTCGGGGATCGAGTCGGGCCGCTTGATCGAGTACCCGGTCAGGCCGACGAGTTTCGAGTTGACCTTGCGTTTCCAATTCATGACCTTGAAACCTTAACGCCCGGTTAAAAACGGTGCCAAGGCCATGCAAGCACTTCACAGGCAGGTGACAGGCACACTTCAGCCAAGACGCTGGAGGCGGGTGACGGCCTCGTCGATGACCTCGTCCCTCTTGCAGAAGGCGAAGCGCACGAAATGTCGCCCGCGTTCCCGGCGGTCGTAGAAGACCTGGGTGGGGATGGCGACCACGCCGGCGAGTTCGGGCAGCCGCATGGCGAACTCGAGGCCGTCGTCGAACCCCAGCGGGCGGATGTCGGTCTGGACGAAGTAGGTGCCGGCGGGGCGGAGCACCTCGAACCCGGCCGTGCGCAATCCCGCCATCAGCCGGTCGCGCTTGGCCTGCAGGGCCGCCCGCTGCGCGGCCACCCATTCCATCTCCTCGCGCAGCGCGAACGCCACGGCCAGCTGCCAGGGGGCGCTGGAGGTGAAGGTCAGGAACTGCTTGACCGTCTGGACGGCCCGCGTCAGCGAAGGCGGCGCGCAGATCCAGCCGGTCTTCCAGCCGGTCACGCTGAAGCTCTTGCCGGCCGACGAGATCATGATCGTTCGCTCCCGCATGCCGGGAAGGGTCGCGAGCGGGATGTGCTCGACGCCGTCGAAGGTCAGGTGCTCGTAGACCTCGTCGGTGATGGCGATCAGGTCGTGTTCCCCGCAGACCGCCGCGATCTCCTCGAGCTCGGCGCGGGTGAAGACGGTCCCCGTGGGGTTGTGCGGAGAGTTGACCAGGACGGCCCTGGTCCGTGGACCGACGGCGGCGGCCAGTTCCGCGGGGTCGAAGGTGAAGCGGCCCGCGTCGACCCGCAGGGTCACGGGCCTGCGCACGGCTCCGGCAAGAGCAACGGCCGCGCCGTAGGAGTCGTAGAAGGGCTCGAAGACGATCACTTCGTCGCCGGGCTCGCAGACGGCGAGCACGGCGGCCGCGATCGCCTCCGTGGCGCCGACCGTGACCAGGACCTCGGCGCCGGGGTCGTAGGACAGGCCGTACCAGTCCTTACGGTGATCGGAGACGGCCTGCCGCAACTCCGGGACGCCGGGGCCCGGCGGGTACTGGTTCAGTCCGCCCTTGATCGCCTCGATGGCGTGCTCAAGCATGCGGGCCGGCCCGTCGGTGTCGGGGAAGCCCTGGCCCAGGTTGATCGAACCCGTGTCCACGGCCAGCTTCGTCATCGTCGCGAAGACGGTCGTGCCGAACTCGCGCATCCGTCCCACCAGCGGCTCTTCCACAGCGGCCACTTTATGCCCGGGCGGCCCCGGTCCCATAGCCCGGCCGGACGGTCGCCGCGCCTCCTCCGCACCAGAACGAGCCTCCGCGAATTTTGATGAAAAGACTAATTCGGGCTGATTGGCCGACTTCACGCTTAACAGCTCTAGATGGTGCTGTTTCGCCGGGTTACTTTCTAGGGACAGATCCTTTGGCACGTGCCACCCAGCGAAGGAAGAGAGGAATGACGCTTTCCGCGACCTTTGTGGTACGGGTCGCCTTCGTGATTCTCGGGCTCGCGGCACTGGTGGCCGGATACGTCGGACTGGACATCCTCGAGCCGGTCATGGAGGGCCGGCCCCCCACACGTCTCGACCTCCTCTACTGGGACCTGCAACTGTTCGTCTTCGACTCCGCCCCTCTCGACGGAAACGGGCCTCTGCCGGGCGCGCTGGAATTCGCCCGGTTCGCGGCGCCGGGAGTCACCGTTTACACCCTGGTCGAAGGCGCCCGTCTGCTCCTTTCTTCAGAAATGCGCCGGATACGCGCCCGTGAATCCCGTGACCACGTCGTCGTCTGCGGATCCGGAGCGGTGGCGATCGCCCTGGTCGAGAAACTCCGCCGCACGAGCGAGAGAATCGTGATGATCGGCCCGTCGGCCACCCCTCCCATGGGCGACAACAAGGTCCTCTACGTCAACGGGGACGCCCGGAGCCCTTCGACGTTGCGGGCCGCCGGCGTGCAGCGGGCCTCGGTGCTGTACGCCTGCGAAGCCGACAGCTCCGTCAACACCGCCATCGCGCTGGCCGCGCACGGCATGCCCCGAAGCGGTGAGCGGCACCCCCTCTCCGCGTACGCGCACATATCCGACCCCGACCTGTGCGCCGCCCTCCGGGCGCGCAGGCTCAGCCTTCCCGGCACGCCGCGTCTGCGACTGGACTTCTTCAACCTCGACGAACTGGCCGCCCGCGTGCTGCTCGAAGAGCACCCCATCGTGAACGACCGGCCCATCGTGGTGATCGGGCTCGACGCGTTCGGCCGCAGCCTGCTCACCGAGATCGCCAGGCGACGGCGGCTGCAGGGCTCCCCTCCGCACCGCCTGCCCGTCACGGTGATCGACGCCCATGCGAGCCAGGCCGCGCCCGCCCTGTGCCGCAGATTCGAGTTCATCAGCGAGGTGTGCGCGCTCACCTGCCACGACGTCTCGCCCAGCGACCTGCCGCTGACCGACCTGCTGCCCGGAGAGACGCCCCAGCGGGTGTTCGTCTGCTACGCCGACCAGGACCTGGCGCTCAAGACCGCGCTCACATCCCTGAGGCTGTGGTGTTGCGGGCCCGGCTCCCTGGTCGTGCGGGTCGAGCAGACGGCCACGTTCGGCAGCGCCTTCGACGACGTCCGGCTGCTCGAAGGACTCTCCGGGGCCCTGCGCATCTTCGCGATCAACGAGGCGGCGGGCGATCCTCAGCTGATCACCGAGGATCTGGTGGAGACCCTCGCGCGGGCGATCCACGACAACTACCTCCTCGTCAACGCGGCCCGCCACACCACCGCCGCCGCGAACGCCTCCATGGTCGGCTGGGACGGGTTGCCCCCGCATCTGAAGGCGGCCAACCGGGCGCAGGCGGAGGACATCGGCCGCAAACTCGCCGCAATCGGCTGCGCGCTCGCCCCGCGGGTCGAGCCGGAACTCGCCTTCGCCTTCAAGGACCACGAGATCGAGCGGCTCTCGCAGATGGAGCACGAGCGCTGGCTCAAGGACCTGATCAGGAACGGCTGGGCGTGGGGCCCGATGAGGGACCCCGAGCGGAGACGGCATCCCGACCTGGACAGCTGGGACAGGCTGTCGGCGGACGCCAAGGAGAAGGACCGCGACACCGTGCTGAGCCTGCCGCGGATCCTCGCCGACGCCGGCTTCCAGATCGTCAGAATCTCGTGACCGGCCCCGGGGTCCGTGGTGGACTGGCCGGCATGGACCACTCCCCGGTGACCGGCCGCGTCCGCTCGCTCGACGCGCTCCGCGGGCTCGCGATCTGCGGGATCATGCTCGTCAACACCTGGCAGCACACCCTCGCCCACCGGAAGTCGACGTCGATCGACTGGGTGATGGGCAACCTGTTCCAGAGCCGCTTCTATCCGATCTTCGCGTTCCTCTTCGGCATGGGCTTCGCGCTGTTCCTGCAGTCGGCGCGGTCGCGAACCGGTCATCCGCGGCTGGTGCTGCTCCGGCGGCTCGTCGTCCTGGCCCTGCTCGGCGCCGTCCACTGGTGGGTCGAACCGGGTGAGGTGCTGCTGCCGTACGCGATCCTCGGCGTCACCGTCCTCCTCCCGGTGAGCTTCCTGCCCACCCCCGTCGTCCTGCTCGCCGGCACGGGGACGACGGTCGCCGCCATGGTCACGGGCAAGCCGTACGTGCTGATCGCCGCGCTGTTCCTGCTCGGCCTCGCCACGGTCAGGTACGGCGGAGCCGCGCGCCTGGCGTCGCCGGTCGTGTTCGGGACGAGCGCGGTGCTCGCCGTGGCGCTGACGTGGTGGTGGAACCATTCGCCGCCCGGCGGCGGGGTCTACCAGGCGGCGGCCCTGTGCGGCGCGGCCGCGTACGGCACCGGCTTCCTGCTCGTCGTCCGGCGGACCGCCGTCTTCGAGGCACTCGGCAGGATGGCGCTGACCAACTACGTGAGCAGCACGGCCGTCATCCTGGCCGCGGTGCCGCTGCTGAGAGCGGACGGCACGGGAACGGCCGTGGTCGGCGTGACCGTCGCCACGCTCGTCGTGCAGGCCGCGTTCAGCCGGTGGTGGCTGGCACGCTTCCGGTACGGCCCGCTGGAATGGGTCTGGCGGTCCCTCACCTGGTGGGAACCGGTCGTCAACCGGCAGACTGGGATCCGTGACCCGCATAGCCCTGTGCCAGATCCCCATCGACCACGATCCGAAGACGAACCTCGAGACCGTTCGTGACGCTCTCGCCCAGGCGGAAGGCGCCGACCTGGCCGTTTTCCCCGAGGCGACGCTCACCCGGTTCGGCAGGGGCGTCGCGGAGGCCGCCGAGCCTCTCGACGGCCCGTTCGTCACCGGGCTCGCCGACGCGGCCAGGGAGCACGGCATCGCCGTCATCGCGGGCGTCTTCGAGCCGGCCGGCGACGGCCGGGTCCTCAACACGGCCGTCGCGCTCGACGAGACGGGGCGGCTCGCCGGGGCCTACCGGAAGATCCACCTGTTCGACTCGTTCGGCGCCCGGGAGTCCGAGCTCGTCGCGCCGGGAGACGCACCGGTCGTCGTGGAGCTGGCCGGGCTCAGGATCGGCCTCATCACCTGCTACGACATCCGATTCCCCGAGCTGGCCCGTGAACTGGTCGACCAGGGAGCCGACGCCTTCGCCGTCATCGCGGCGTGGGGCTCCGGCCCGATGAAGGAGGATCATTGGGTCACCCTGGTCAGGGCGCGGGCGATAGAGAACACGACCTGGACGATCGCCGTCGGCCAGGCTCCGAATCCGGCCGCCCGCGACGCGTTCGGCGTGGGCCGCAGCATGCTGATCGATCCGATGGGCGCCGTGCGGCACGACCTCGGTCCCGGGCCTGCCGTACAGGTCGGGGAGATCGACCCCCGCCTGACCGAAAGCGTGCGAAGGACCCTTCCGTCACTGGAACATCGCCGGCTTGGAATCACCAGCTCGTAAACTTGGGCCCATGAGCGAGCCGGGACACAGGACACAGATGCAAAAGGTGATCCCTCCCAGGCTGCTCGTGCCCTACCTCGGGAGCAAGCGGACGATCATCTCGGGGTACGTTTACCGCGTGCAGGACTGCGGTCGTCTCACCACTCCCGGGTCACTCGTGGAAGCCCTCGACCTGGGCTTCGAAGGATCGGAGCTGACGCCGGACGTGCCCGAGCTGTACATCATGCGGTGGTACGCGCGTGACATCGACACCTACGTCGTCCCGTACGGCCCGCACATGGGCGGGGATTGGAGCGATTCACCGCCGTTCACGGGAAACGGGTTCACCACGTCCCGCGAGCATGTGGTGCCCCAGTTCCACACCATGCCGATGCCGATCCCGGCCGGAGCCGAGATCATCCACCTCACCGGCGCGGGGGAACGCTCCTTCGCCGGGTACGACGGCCTGACCTGGCGGCCCGCGTCATGACCGACATCGAACCGGCCGGCCTGGGTTTCGTCGCCGCCTACCGCGACCAGACCTACGCCGCGGCCATCGGCCCGGAAAACGACGACGTCGTCCTGTTCAGCGAGTCCGCCGACGAGGGGTTCGTCAAGGTCGGCAGCTACTGGCGGCTGACCGTGCGCCGGTCCGACCTCGAGTCGCTCACGCTGCTGCGCACCGTCGGGGCCTTCGGCGGCGAGCCGTGCCTCGTCCTGGACGAGGACGACAGCGGCGAGGTCGACGGCCTGCACATCGCCTACACCGGCCACAGCGGGATGAAGGCCGAGGCTCTCGGCTACTGGCTGGTCGACCACGGCGCGTATGAGGTGGTCGTCCCCCGGGACGAGGTGCATTCGATCCGGGTGGAGCGGGTGCCCGTCCCCACCACCGGCGATCAGGACCCCAGCGACCTGTAGCGCGCCAGCCGCGCGGCGAGACGGTCCCGGGGAGGCGTGTCGAGCAGGCCGATGATCTCGTATTCGAGTGTCCGGGCAACCCTGCGGCAGAAGGCGCCGGGCTCGTAGGCCGCGTCAGGGCATTCGGGGACGATCCGGTCGACGATGCCGTCCCGCATCAGGTCCGCGGCCCGGACGCCCTGGGCCCGCGCGATCTCGGGGGCGAAGTCGACCGTCCGGTAGAGAATCGCCGAGGCGCCCTCCGGCGGGAGCGGGGACAGCCACCCGTGCTGGGCGCAC
>Ga0310811_10008524_pt1 | contig 13190 bp, 13 predicted proteins | sample YCmetagenome_FD_207642 | JGI IMG/M metagenome (GOLD analysis project Ga0310811, IMG submission 207642) | Soil microbial communities from experimental microcosm in Duke University, North Carolina, United States - YC | ecosystem: Engineered > Artificial ecosystem > Soil microcosm > Unclassified ...
CGGCCATCTCCCCGGGAAGGTCCTCGAGCGAGCCGCAGACATGCCGCAGCAGGAAGGCCGCGCGGATCACCTCCGCCGGGGTGGCGCCGGGGGGGATCATCGCCGCCTCGCCGCCGGCCGGGCGGCCGGCTTTGTCCGCGCCTTCGCCTTGGGCTTGGGCTTGCCGCCGGCCGCCGGCTTGCGGAAGGCCACGACCTTCGGTGCGGCCTCATCCTCGTCACGGGCGGCCGCGCGGCTCTTGCCGGCCTTGCCGCCCAGGCTCTTGCGCAGCGCATCCATCAGATTCACGACATTGGTCGGCTTTTCCTCCTCCTCGACCTCGTGGACCGGCTTGGCGCCCCGGGCGCGGCGCTTGAGGAGGTCGACCAGCGCCTCCTCATAGGGGTCCTTGAAGGTCGCCGGCTCGAACTTGCCTTCCTTTTGCTCGATGATTCCGGTGGCGATCTCGACCATTTTGGGATCGACCTTGATCTTGCCGAGATCTTTGAAGGGCGCCTGGCTTTCCACCTCGCGGGCATCGCGCATGCGGAACAGGATCAGGCCGTTGTCACGGGGTTGGAGGATGACGACATGCTCGCGATAGGAGAGGACGAGGCGCCCCTCGGCAGCCTTCTGTTCCTTCTTCATGGCCTCGCGGATCACCGCATAAGCCTCCAGCGCCATCTTGCCGTCGGGCATGACGTAATAGGCGCCGTCGATATAGAGGGGATCGATCTCGTCGAAATCCACGAAGCGCTCGATCTCGATGGTCTTGGTGGATTTCAGCCGGATCTCCGCCAGATCCTCATCCGTGACGGTGACATATTTCCCGTCGGCGATCTCATAGCCGCGAACCAGATCCTTGCGCTCGACCTCGCCGAGATCGGGGTCGAAGGGCTTCATCTGGATGCGGTTGCGAGTCTTCGGATGAATGAAGTGAAAAGAGACCGTCTCCGAGCGGGTCGTCGCGCTGATGAGCTGAATGGGACAAGTGACCAGGGAGAGCTTCAGGAAGCCGGACCAGGAAGGACGCTTCGCCATGAGCCACCCCGCGTGATTTCGATGATTGTACCACGGCTTGAATGCGGCAAGACTAGGGTGAGTTCCGGCCCCGCCCCACCGCAGGCGCGGCGGAACCTGTAGGCCTCACAAGCGTTTAGCACGAAGCGACTCCGAAAAGCCGGAGTCGAGTCGAAGTTTCGGAAGGGGAGAGACATCATGCGTAAAGCATCATTTGCCGTCGTCGTCACGGGCCTGATGGGCCTGACTTTGGCCGGTTGCGGCAATAGCCCGGGCTGCCGCGCATTGACGGGGGCCACGATCGGCGCCGGCGCCGGCGCGATCCTGGGTGCCCTGGGCGGTGCCCCGGCCATCGGTGCCGCGGCGGGCGGTGCGGCGGGTGCCGCCGTGGGCGGCCTGACCAGCCCCGAGCAGATCAACGCCGGCAAGGCCCCCTGCGACTAATCTGACGGGGCGGTCCAGCCTCCTGGATCAGAAGCGGGACGATTGGAATCGGGGCTAGGCGATCGCGACGCCCGCGGCGTCCAGCTCCGGTTCGTCCATCGACTGATGCGAGCTCTGGCGCACCGACAGCGTGGCCCAGGTCGAGATGACTCCGCCCAGCGCGACATAGAGCCCGGGCGCCAAGGCGTAGCCCGTCGTTTCGATGAGCCAGGTTGCGACGATGGGGGCCGTGCCGCCGACGACGCCGAGCGTGATGTTGTAGGCGGTCGAGACGGCGGAGCAGCGCACCGAGCGGGGGAAGAGCTCGCAGATGGCGATGGGGTTGACGGCATTGTAGCTGCCGACAAGGAGTACGAATCCGAGCTGGCCCAAGAAGACGTTCAAGAAGTCGCCGGTTTGCATCAGCGCCATCAGCGGCCAGCCGAACAGGGCCATCCCGATGGCGGCGGCGGCCATTACCGGTTTGCGGCCGACCTTGTCGGAGAGCCAGCCGGCGGCCAGGATGACTCCCAGCATGATCGCCATATTGATCGAATTGACCAGCAGCGCGTCGCCGATCTTCATCTTGGCGTAGAGCTTCAGCCAGGTCGTCACATAGACGAAGATGAGATAGAAGCCGATCGCATTGGCGATGCAGATGCCGACGACCTGGAGCATCTCCCGCGGCTGCTCGCGCAGCGCCTGGGTCAGCGGAAAGCCCTTGCCCGGCGGCGCCTTGTCGAAGCTGACATGTCGGCGAATGAAGAAGCCGACAGCGCCGACCACCACCCCGATCAGGAAGGGCAGGCGCCAGGCCCAGCCCACCACCTCTTCCATCGGCCAATGGTTGATGATGGCGGTTCCCATGACGGAGCCCAGGAGGATTCCCGCCACCGCGCCGAACGGCGCCCAGGCGCTGGCCAGGCCGCGCTTGCCGGGCGGCGCGCGCTCGGCCAGGAATACCACCGAGCCCGTATATTCCCCGCCGACGGCGAGGCCCTGCAGGATGCGGCAGAGCAGCATCAGCACGGAGGCGCCGATACCGATGTCGTGATAGGTGGGCAGCAGGCCGATGGCGAAGGTCGGGATGGCCATGGCCACCACCGACAAGAGCAGGGAATGGGCCCGGCCGACGCGATCGCCGATATAGCCGAAGACGATGGCGCCCAGAGGCCGCATGAAGAAGCCGACCGCGAAAGCCCCGAAGGCGGCCATCAGGGAGAGAAAGGGATCTTCCGACGGGAAGAAAAGCTGGCCGATGGTCCGGGCGAAATAGCCGTAGACCGCGAAATCGTACCACTCCATCACATTCCCGGCGATGCCGGCCGCGATCACCCGGCGATGCACCCGCCGCGCGTCCTCGCTCGCCATGCTATGGCTCATTCTCAGTCCCCCTGTACGTCCCCGGGGGGAGGATATGGGGAAATGGAATCCGCCGCAATTCCGGCGGCAGGCCAAGCGCCCCGGGGAATCTTCCCCGAGGGGAGAGACCGTGGGAAGCCCCGCGGGTTATAGTGGCGGCGCTTGCTGCCGGGAACGAAAGGCAATGGGTATGCGCTGTCGGATTTTTCTTCTGCTGGGTCTGGTGATGATGGCCGCGGCGATCGCGCCGGCGGCCGCCCGGGCCGATGACCCCGTCGCGGTCTCCTGCGACGGCTTCGTCTTGGGCTATCAGGGGCCGGCCAAGCAGCGAGGCTGCGTGGTCGTCAAGGTGGAGGAAGGCACCCAGACCTACACCTCCTCCCAGCTCACGGTGATCGACCACGAATTCTTCATCCTGATGTACTACATCGAGAGCGGCTTCAAGACCTACATGCCCCTGCACACGCTGCAGGAGATGACCGAGGACAGCAAAGTCTTCGGCATCACCGGCGACTGGCTGCAGCAGCGCAGCATCCTGGGATTCGACGTCGCGGTCTTCAACGGCGCCCTCAAGGGGCGCCAGATCCCGTCGACCTGTGCCGTCTTCTCCCGCTACAGCGGCGATCCCGGCAATCAGGTCGACTACACGATGGGCCCGGGCTTCAAGAATCATGCGGTGGGCTATTACTGCGCCGTCACCGCCAGCCTGCCGCCCGAGCAGCAGGGCGAAGGCTTCTATGCCGTCGTCCAGAACGTCATCGGCCAGCTCGTCGTCCCGCCGGCAAATCAATAGCGGCCTTGCAAAACCTGTCGATCGATACGATTTGAGGGCTGGTCAAGAACACCGCAAGAACGGCCATCCCTCCCGGCGCAGCAAAGAGAAGCCTGGCTTCCCCATCGCTCAGATGCGCTCACATCGATCACGCTGTCGCTCATGAGACCGACCGGCATTCTGGACAACATGCTCCGCTGGGGCGCGGAGCGCGCCGAGGGAGCGGTCGACGAGGTTCTCGACTGGGTCAACGAGCGCACCCTGCGCCTGGCGGTCACCGGCCTCAGCCGCGCCGGCAAGACCATCTTCACCACCGCCCTGGTCCATAACCTGATCCGCTTTCCCGGCCGGCCGCAGATCCTTCCCGCCATCGCCGATTTCGACAACATCATCTCGGTGATCGAGCGGCCGCAGCCCAATCCCGAGCTCGCCACCTTTCCCTATCTGGCCAATCTGGAGGCGCTGACCGCCGACCCGCCGCGCTGGCCGCCCTCCACCGACCAGCTCTCCGAGATCCGCCTCGAGCTGCATCACCGCCCCGCTTCCTGGCTGCGCCGCCAGATCAACCGCCAGGCCGTGCTGAACATCGATATCGTCGACTATCCCGGCGAATGGCTGCTCGACCTGCCGCTGCTCGATCTCACCTACGAGGCCTGGTCGGCCAAGATGTTGCGCCTGACCGAGCGCGAGCCGCGCCGCCGCCTGGCCGATCAATGGCTGGCCGCCGTGGCCAGCGCCAAGCCCGCGGGGCCCGCGGATGAATCGGAGATCCGCCGGCTCGCCGAGGTCTATCGCGATTATCTCAAGGCCTCGGCCGAGCCCTCCCTCGGTCTCACCTTGATCCAGCCGGGCCGTTTCCTCACCCCTGGCCATTGGGACCTGCAATCGCCCGCCCTCAATTTCTGCCCGCTGCCGGCGCCGGCCGGTGCGGCGCCCAGCCGCCGCTCCCTCTACGCCGCCATGGCCAGCCGCTATGAGATCTATCGCAGCCGGGTGGTGGGCGAGTTCTACGAGAAGCATTTCAAGGATTTCGATCGCCAGATCGTGCTGGTCGATCTGCTGCGGAGCCTGAAGGCAGGCCCCGACGCCTTCGACGAAGCGCGCGAGACCATGGCCACGATCCTCGCCAGCTTCGAGCATGGCCAGAGCAGCCTACTGGCCCGGCTGGGGTTGCCCTGGGCCCGGCACCGGATCGACCGCGTGCTCTTCGCCGCCAGCAAGGCCGATCACGTCTCGCGCAGCCAGCAGGGCAATCTCGAATCCCTGCTCCAGGATCTGCTCGACCGGGCCGGGCGCGAGATCAAGGCCAAGACCATCCAGACCAAGGTCCTGGCCCTGGCGGCGATGCGCTGCACCGCCGACCGGGTCGCCGAGGCGGATGGCCATCGCCTCAGCGTCGTGGTTGGCGTTCCCGTCGGCGGCAGCCATGAGCGCGTGCTCTGGACCGGCGAGGTGCCGGACCGCATGCCGGCGCGCGGCGACTGGCATGAGGACGACTACCGCTTCATCGATTTCCTGCCCAAGCGCGTGGCGCCCGGCGCGCCGCAGGGCTTCGAGCATATCCGCCTCGACGAGGCCATCCGCTATCTGATCGGGGACCGGCTCGCATGAGCGACAAGCCGCGGCATCGTCCCTATGAAGCCGAGGCGGACGACGTCAGGCTCTCTTATCTGCCAGGCGATGCCCCGCAGGAAGACCCGGCGTCGAAGGCGCCGCCGCCGCGGGAATACAGCCTTGGGGACGTCAGCCTCCTCGAGGACGGCAGCGAGCTGCCCGTCCCCCTGGAGCTCGCGCGCAAGCGCTCCGGCTTCTGGAGCACCGGCACGGCCTTCGCCTTTGCCTTCGCCTTGTTCGCCGTCGGCTTCCTCGCCTATGAATCCCTGCGCGCGGTGCTGGACGCCTTCACCTGGTGGGCGCCCTCGGGCGTGCTGCTGGCCCTTCTGCTGGCGGGCGTCGTCGTCACGGGGCTGGTCGCCATCGGGCGCGAGCTGGGCTCGATCCGCCGGCAGCTCCGCACCCTGGGGACGATCGCCGCCGCCCGCAAGGAAGCCGATCTCCTGACGGCCAGCCGCGGTCACGACCGCGGCATCGCCTTCGCTGCCCGGGTGATCGCCATCTATGAGCGCCGTCCCGGCATGGCCGAACCGATCCGCGCCTTCCGCCAGAGCCTGAATTCCAGCCTGCGCGATCATGAGGTGGTGGCGCGGCTCTCGACCCAGATCCTGCGCCATCCCGATGAGGAGGCGCGCGCCGCCATCGGGCGCGCGCTTCGGGACACCGCCTTCATTTCGCTGGCCAGCCCCAACGGTCTGGTCGATGGGCTGATAACCTTGTGGCGCGAGCTGAAGATGCTGCGCGAGATTGCGGTGATCTACGGCCTGGCGCCGGGGCTGCTGGAGCAATGGACGCTGCTGCGCCGCGTGCTCTGGATCGCCGCCACCTCCGGCATGGCGGCCCAGGCCGGCGACATGGCGGTGCAATCCCTGGGCGGCGGGCTGGTCGGCCGCCTCTCCGCCAATGCCGCCGATGCGCTCTACACCTCGCTGCGCACGGCGCGGCTCGGCCTCTATGCCATGGAGACCTGCCGCCCGGTGGCGCTTCTGCCGGAGGAGCGGCGGGGCATGTGGAGCCTGCTGCGCAAGGCCGCGGTCAGCGTCCTGGCCCTGCTGGAGCGGGGCAACGCGGCGCGGGAACCGATCGAACCCCCGCGTTAACGATTCGCCGTTCGTTAGCCCGTGGGAAAACGGGCCCGTTCATGCCATCCTGCGAGCTCGCGCCAAGGCGATGCCATCGACCCTTCGGTCGACGGCCGGGGGAGGGGAATATTGGTCGAAAATCTGAGCTCTCTGAGCACGGCGCTCGTCATCCTCGCCATCATCGTCCTCTGTATCTTCGCCGGCGTGTGGCTCGGCCGGCGCCTGCCGACCCACCATCTCTCCAAGGAGAGCCAGGATACGATCATCATTTCGATCGGGATGGTCGCGGCGATGACATCCCTGGTGCTCGGCCTGCTGACCGCCGAGGTGAAGAGCGCCTATGACGCGGCGGACAGCGAGATCAAGCAACAGGCCGCCCGGCTGCAGGAGATGAACATGGGCACGCGGGAGATCGATACGCCTGCCGCCGCGACGATCCGCCAGAACCTTGCCCGTCTCGCCTCGCTTGCGATCGCCGAGACCTTCGAAGGGGCCGGTCCCCAGGGGCGAAGCGCCGAGATCTATATGTCGACCTACCAGACCATCATGAACCTGCCGTCGCCCACGATCCTCGAGCAGCAGGTGAGATCCGATCTCCACGACGAGCTCGCCGATCTGGCCGCCCATCGGGTCGAAGTGCTGCAGGCGACGAAGGGCACGATTCCGGAACCCTTCCTCTACATGATGGCCGCCTGGACGGCGATGATCTTCATGTGCTGGGCCATCTTCGCGCCGCGCAACGCCACGGTGATCTGCATCCTGATCATCTGCGCCGCCTCGGTCTCCGGCGCGCTGTTCCTGATCCTGGAGATGGACACGCCCTTCGACGGGATCATCGCCATCAGCAGCCAGCCGCTGCGCGACGCGGTCACCGCCCTCTCGCTCTGATGCGCCGCGACGTTCGGTAGCGGAACGAGTCGATAGAGGGGGGGTTTCGTTCGGACAACACCCCGAACGGAGCCATCCCATGAGCCGCATGATCACCTGTCTCTATGACGACTATGACACCGCCCTGGAGACGGCGCGCGATCTGGAAGCCAGCGGCGTGCCGACCGCCGATATCAGCATGATCGCGAACGATGCGGATGCCCGCGAAGCCATCGCGTCGTCGCCCCCGGCGGGCACGCCGGCTGGCGCCGGTGCCGGCGTCGGCACCGTCCTCGGCGGCGGCGTCGGGCTGCTGGCGGGTCTGGGCATGCTGGCGGTTCCGGGCATCGGCCCGGTGGTCGGGCTGGGATGGCTCGCGGCCACCGCGGTGGGTGCCGTGACCGGCGCGGCGGTGGGGGCGGCGACGGGCGGCATGATCGGCTCCTTGACCGAGGCCGGGGTCTCGGAGCAGGACGCCCATGTCTATGCGGAGGGCGTTCGCCGCGGCGGTACCCTGCTGTCGGTACGAGCGCCCAACGGCGTGGCGCAGGACGTCGAAGCCATTCTCCATCGCCACCACCCCGTCGATATCGATGTCCGTGGCGAAGCCTATCGCAATGCCGGCTGGACGGCCTTCGACGAAGCCGCACCACCCTATGACCTCGCCGACATCGAACGCGAACGCGCGCTTTATGGCGCGCCCATGGCCTCGCCCACCACCCTCGGGCGTTAGGCGGCTCGCTGGATTATTTTTTCGTCATCTCGGTAGGACATATGAAAAAGGGGCGGGCCGCGGGGCCCGCCCCTTTCCTCTTGGATTGTCGAGCTAGCGGCTAGCGCTGCCCGTCCTTATCGCGATCCGGGCCGCCCTGCTGGGACCGGTTCCCGGAACCCTGCCCCGTCGGGGCCTTCTCCTGACGACTGGGCTGGCTGTGACCGGCCTGCTGCTGGCCGGCTGTCTGATGCTGTCCGGCCTGCTGCTGTCCCGGCTTGTGCTGGCCGGGCTGCTGCTGGCCAGGCTGATGCTGGCCAGGCTGAGACTGGCTCGCTTGCATCGGCCGGCCCGCGCTTTCGGAGTCGCGCGAGCGATCCCGCTGGCCCTGCTGACCCCGGCTATCCCCGCTTTCGGTGCGAGTCTTGCGACCGTCATCGCGGATGCTGTGCTTGTCTTTCTGGTCCATAGCGAAAGCTCCATGTTGTTGTACGCATCCCCCTGCCGACAAAACAAATGCCCGCGACGCTCCGTTCCAAAAACTTCTCGCGGAACCGCCGCGGCGCCGGCGGAACCGCCATCTTCGGCGCTGGTTCTATCTGCGTCCCCCTGCTGTGAGATGCCCGATGTCCGCTTCCGCGCCGCGTATTCCCTACCAGCCGCTCACGGAGCGGGATCAATTCGCGACCATCTATCGCGTGGCGCGCTGGCTGCGCGCTTCCGTCGATTGGTCGTCCGTGGATGGCGAGGATGCCGCGCGCTTTCGCACCGAAGTCTGGGAACCGCTGACCCGCGAGAATCCCGCCGAGCGTTCGATCAGCGCGGTGGGGCTTCAGCATCTCAACAAGATGGCGACCGCGCATCTGCCTCTCGATCTCAACCACCGCTATCATCTGTCGCGGCTGCATGTGGCGGGGGACAGCGATCGTTTCGAATTCTCCTGCCTGCAGATTCAACCGCCGCAGCTGACCATGGCGATCGCCCGGGTGCCGCGCCGCGGCACGCGGGCGCGCGAGATCACCGTCGAGTTCGACGATCGCGGCGCCGTGCTCAAGCTGCGCCCGGATCCCACGAAGGGGCTGCGCAAGCTCGCGGCCGACTCACCGGCGCTCGCCGCCTCGATCAAGGAATTCGTGCTGCACGCCTTCGATATCGACCGCCGCTGCCGCGAGATGGCCTGAGGTTCTTCAGTACCGCGCTCAGCCTCGATGGCGGTCGAGGAAGTCCTTGAGGACGGTGAAATAGGCTTCCGGCTCCTCGTAGAAGGGCGTGTGGGAGCTGTTGGGGAAGACCTTGATCTCGGCATTGGGCAGGCCGCGCTTGATCTGGGCGGCGACGGGTGGGGCTACCTCGTCATGGAGGCCGCTGATGACCAGCGCCGGCTGGGTGATTTCGTGCAGGCGGTCGACGACGCTCCATTCCTTCAGCGTGCCGATGCAGGTCATTTCGTTCGGCCCCCACATGCTGCCGTAGATATCCATGTTCATCCCGTCATGGGAGCGCTGGAGCGGCGCCGGCCATTCGGCAAGCCGGCAGAGATGGCGGCGTTCGAGAATGGTGACCGCGGCCTGATACTCGACATGCGCCGTCGTGCCCTCCGCCTCATGGCGCGCCATCATGGCGACCGTCTCGGCGCCCAGCGCGCTGCGCAGCCGCTCCATATGGAGCAAGGTGAAGGGCGTATCCGCGAGCCCGTTGACCGAGATCAGCGTCTTCACCCCCTCGGGATGGGCAAGGGCATATTCCAGCGCCAGCATGCCGCCCCAGGACTGGCCGAGCAGATGCAGCTTTCCCAGCCCCAGGGCCTGGCGCACGGTCTCGACCTCGGCGACGAAGCGCTCGACCCGCCAGAGGCTGAAATCCTTGGGCCGGTCGGAGGCCCCGGTGCCGAGCTGATCGTGGATCACCACGCGATAGCCCTGGTCGGCCAGATGGCTGTGGCTTTCGCGCATATAGTCGCAAGGTGCCCCCGGTCCGCCACTCATGCAGAACAGCACCTCGGGGCCGGTGCCGAAGCTATAGGCCAGGACGTTGTGGCCATCGATCGTGAGCCGGACGGTTTCGTCGGGCTTTCTGTCGGCTTGCATGATGTGACGATCCCCTGAAGCGATGCTGACGAGTCCCGGCGCAATCTATCCGCCGAGGGGGCGATCGTCAGCTGCCGTTTCGCCGGCGCATAATCGCCTTGCCCCGACTTCCCGGACAGGCTCTTGTGCACCCGCGCTGCCGCGGGGCAGGGCGGCATTTTTCTTTTCTCGGGGCTCATGACGGCCGAAGCCATCATAACGTCGGATCAGCGGCGCGGCCTGGCGGCGGCCATCATCTGCACCTCCGCCGTCGGCACGACCATGGGGCTGATGTGGCCGCTGCTCTCCCTCATCCTCGACGGCCAGGGCGTCGATGGCCGGCTGATCGGCCTCAGCTCCGCCACCCAATCCCTGGCGGGGCTGGTGATGTCGCCCTTCATTCCCTGGCTCATCAGCCTGTTCGGGATGCGGCGCACCGCCGGCGGCGGCATCCTGGTGATCCTGGCCGCGCTCGCCTTCCTGCATCTGTTCGAGAATGTCTACCCCTGGTTCGCCATCCGGCTGGTTCTGGGCGCCGCGGTGACGACGCTCTTTCTCTGCACCCAGACCTGGGTCAATCGTTTGGCCCCGGATCACGCCCGCGGCCGCATCATCGGCATCTACGGCTTTCTCTGGTCGGCCGGCTTCGGCATGGGGCCGCTGATCATCCGCTTCGCGGGCACCGGCGGATGGCCGCCTTTCCTGATCGCCATCCTTCTCGTCGCCTTGGCGGGCATTCCCCTGCTGCTGGCGTCCGAGCCGGAGGTGCTGGTCTATCGTCCGGGGCTGCCGCGCCTGCCGCCGCTCCTCAGCCTCGGCGGCGTGGCGCTGGCCGCCTCGCTGTTCCAGGGCATCATGGATGCCACCGGGGATTCCTTCTTTCCGCTCTTCGGGCTTCGCAACGGGCTGGCCCAGGGGAATGCGGTCATGATGCTGATCGTGCTGCAGATCGGGGTGCTGGCGATCCAACTGCCCATCGGCTGGGCCGCCGATCGCATGAGCCGCAGCCGGCTGCTCCTTGCCATGACGCTCCTCGCCTTGGCGATCTGCCTCCTCTTGCCCCATACCGTGAATTTCCCTCCCGGCCTCTGGCCCAGCCTCTTCCTCCTGGGCGTGGCGACGGGGGGTGTCTGGACCGTGAGCCTGGCCCTCATGGGCGAGTACTTCCGCGGCGAGCGGCTGGCCTCCGCCCTCGCCCTGCGCAGCATCCTCTACGGCCTTGGCGCCGTGGTCGGGCCGCCCCTCGGCGGGCTCGCGCTGGGCGCCTGGAGCGGCTCCGGCCTGCCCCTCATGTTCGCCGTGGTCTGCGCGGCCTTCGCCTTGTTTCAGATCGCTTTGCTGCGTGCCGGAAGATAGGGGGCAACCTCCATGAAGATCATTGGGATTCTCGTCCTGCTGGGCTTGGCGGGGTTTGCTTCCAACGCCCGAGCCTGGAACGACCGCGGCCATCTGGTCATCGCAGCCATCGCCTGGTCGGAAATGACGCCTCAGGCCCGTGCCGGGGTATCACGGCTCCTGCGGCTCAATCCGGAATACCCCAGCTGGGTCGAAGGCCTATCCCAGGACCGGGACGAAGTGGCCTTCCTGCGCGCAGCCACCTGGCCCGACGCGCTCAAGCGCGAGGCCGGCTACGAGAATGACGGCGGCGCGCCGGTCGGCCCGGGCGCCAGCTTGAATTTGGGCTATGCCGATCGTCGCCAGCATCGTTATTGGCATTTCGTCGACATGCCCTTCTCGACCGACGGCACCCCCTTGCCGGCAGTCATGGCGCCGAATGCGGCCACCCAGATCGCCGTGTTTCGCAGGACCATCACCTCTGCCACCGCTTCGGACGAGCTAAAATCCTATGACCTGACATGGCTGATCCATCTCGTCGGCGATGTGCATCAGCCGCTGCATGCCGTCACCCGGTTCAGTGCCGCCGAGCCCAAAGGCGACAAAGAAGCCTCGACCGTCATCATCTGCGATCCCGTCTGCAACGGACGGCTGCATGATCTCTGGAAGGATGGGCTAGGGTCCGGCAATGGCATCGCCGATGTGCTCCGGCAGGCGGCGGAAATCCCTGCGGCCCCGGCGGACGCGGCCGCAGATACCGACGTCGATGACTGGGTGCGCGACTCCCTCGAGGTCGCGAAGACGGTGGTCTATGCGCCGCCGATCGGCGATGGCGACGGGCCTTATCGCCTGACGGAGGCCTATAAGGCCAAAGCCGGGAAGGCCTGCCGAGACTTGGCGGCCCTCGCCGGCGCACGGTTGGCCCATTTTCTCAATGCGGCTTTTCCTTAAGGGGACGGATCTGCCGCGTTGAGCGAGGGTCAGTCGAAAGCGAACCGCCGGACGGCGGCCTCGTCCACCGTTACGCCGAGGCCCGGCGTATCGCGCACTGCGATCCAGCCGTCCTTCATCACGATCGGATCGCTGACGATGTCGTTCTGCATCGGCGAGGGCTCCGGCTTCAGCTCGAGCAGCAGCACATTGGGCGAGGCGGCGCAGAGATGCAGCGAGGCGGCGGTGTTGATCGCGCTCGACCAGGAATGGGCATTCCAGGACATGCCGGCATTGGCGGCGATGTCGATGATCTTCTTGGAGCCGGTGACGCCCTCGGCCCGGCCGGGGTCCATCATGATGATGTCGAGGGCGCCGCTGTTCACCAGGCCCTGGAAATGCGGCACGGTCCAGCCCTTTTCGCCCGTGCAGAGCGGCGTCGCCGTGCCGGCGCGCAGCCGCTTCCAGCCCTCGATATCGGCCTCGGGCAGCGCATCCTCCAGCCAATAGAGCCGGTAGGGCTCGAAGGCCCGCGCCATGGTGATGGCATGGCTGGCGGTCCAGCCCGATCCCGCCACCACATCGACGATGATCTCGGCATCCTCGCCCACGGCCTCGCGCATGGTGCGCACGATGGCGACATCGCGCTTGGCGTCGCGGCCGAAGGCGATGGAGAGGTCATGGCCCCAGCCGCCCTTGAGCACGCCATAGCCGCGGGCGCGCAGATCGGCGAATTGCTTGCCGAGGCCCGCCAGATTGCCGGTATCGAAGATGATGGAGGAGGCGGCCCGCACGCGGTCGCGGCGCTTGCCGCCGAGCAGGCGGTGCACCGGCAGACCCGCGAGATGTCCGGCCAGATCCCAGAGCGCCATGTCGATGGCGCTGAGGGCGAAGGTCACGATGCCGCCATTGCCGGTCCAATAGGTCGACTCGCGGAATTCCGACCAGATCGCCTCGACGTCGCGGGGATCGCGCCCGATGAGCCGCGGGTTGAAGCCCCGCTCCATGATCACCTTCATGGCGACGGC
>Ga0310811_10008526_pt1 | contig 13189 bp, 10 predicted proteins | sample YCmetagenome_FD_207642 | JGI IMG/M metagenome (GOLD analysis project Ga0310811, IMG submission 207642) | Soil microbial communities from experimental microcosm in Duke University, North Carolina, United States - YC | ecosystem: Engineered > Artificial ecosystem > Soil microcosm > Unclassified ...
ACGCGCGTTGCGAGCGGCGTTTGAAGATCGGGTGATTGAACTCGATCTCGAAGTTCACCTTGAAGCCATCGAATGGCTCGAACTGCGCCCACTTGTCGCCGTCCTCGACGCGCAGGCGCTTCTTCACTCGGATGAAGCGCTTCGGCCGGCGCTGCTCCTCGATCCCCGCCGACTGCAGCAGGAAGACGAAGGGCCCGGCGCTTCCGTCCATGATCGGCACCTCGGGAGCGCTGAGCTCGACGATGGCATTGTCGATACCCAGGCCGGCGAAAGCCGACAGCAGATGCTCCACCGTGGAGACACGCGACTCGCCGCGGCCGAGCGTCGTGCCGAGCGTCGTGTCACCGACGTTGTCCGCCGTCGCACGAACGTCCACCGGGCGCGCGAGGTCGGTGCGCCGGAACACGATGCCCGTATCCGGGTCGGCCGGCTTGAGCGTCATCAGCACCTTTTTACCGGTGTGGAGCCCTACGCCGGTCGCGCGGATCGAGTTCTTGAGGGTGCGTTGTCCAACCATGCCTTATCTTTCACCAACGACGGCAGCACCTTGCGGATGACAGACGCACCCCGTGTGCCCTTCTCACGAGGGGGCCCCGCGACCCGGAGGCCCCTCCGAGGGCGCTTAAGTTAAGCCGCGTTACCGTATCACATCAATCCGCCTGCCGTCGCAGGAACGCCGGAATATCCAGCAGCTCCTCCGCGTCTGAGTCGCTCCGTAGTCCATCCCCGACGGCCCGCTGACGCTGCACAGTGGGCTTGTCGAGGGCCGCATAGTCACTGCTCGAGAGCGGGGTGCGCCGCACCACGCGCATGCCCATCTCGGGGCGCGCCTCGCGTTCGCGGACATGCAACGCCTCACGTTCCCGCGGAGGGCTCAGCGGCACTCGGGCAGAGGCAGGGCGGCCGAGCCCGGTGGCGACCACCGTGACACGCACCTGGTTGGAGAGCTCCGGGTCGATCACCGTGCCCACGACCACCGTGGCATCATCGGAGGCAAACTGTTTGACGATCTGACCCACTTCCTGGAACTCACCGATGGAGAGGTCCATGCCCGCGGTCACATTCACCAGGATGCCGTGGGCGCCGGCCAGATTGATGTCCTCGAGCAACGGCGAAGACACCGCCGCCTCGGCCGCCGCGCGCGCCCGGCCCTCGCCGCACGCCGCACCCGAACCCATCATCGCCATGCCGGTCTCGGCCATCACGGTGCGCACATCCGCGAAGTCGACATTGATCAGACCGGGTCGCGTGATGAGTTCCGCGATTCCCTGCACCGCGCCCTGCAAAACCTGATTGGCGGCCTTGAATGCGTCGAGCAGGGTCGTCTGCGGACCCAACACCGTCAACAGCTTCTGGTTAGGAATTGTAATGAGGGAATCGCAGAACTTGCCGAGCTCCGCGATTCCGTGATCGGCGACGTACGAGCGCTTGTTGCCCTCCATCTCGAAGGGCTTGGTCACCACCGCGACGGTCAGAATCCCGAGCTCGCGCGCCACCTGGGCCACGACCGGAGCGGCGCCGGTGCCCGTTCCTCCGCCCATGCCCGCGGTGATGAACAGCATGTCGCAGCCTTCGACCAGCTCGACGATGCGATCGCGATCCTCCATAGCAGCCTGACGGCCGACCTCCGGATCCGCCCCGGCACCGAGTCCCTTGGTGATGTTGCAGCCGATCTGCAGCGCCGTCTTGACCTTGGCGTGCTTCAGCGCCTGGCTGTCAGTGTTGATGCACATGAACTCAACGCCATCGATGCCCTCGCTCACCATGTGCGCCACGGCGTTGCCGCCGCCGCCCCCCACGCCGATCACCTTGATGATCGCGCTCTGGCTGTATGCATCCATCAGTTCGAACATGTTGTCGCTCCTCTACACGAATACAAGTGGTTGGTTGATTCGTCGTCGTCAGCTCTGTCAGCTTCAAAAATTCCCCTGGAACCAGGAACGCATGCGATCCAGCACGGTCCTGGCGTTGCCCAGGGATCCACCACGGCGGGCTGGCAGCGCGTTGTCGCGCGCGTAGAGCAGCAGCCCCACGCCGGTGGAAAAAATCGGATTGCGCACCACGTCGGAGAGTCCCTGTACGCTCTGCGGCAGACCCAGGCGCACGGGCACGTGGAAGACTTCCTCGGCGAGCTCGATGGCGCCTTCCATCTTGGCGCTGCCGCCGGTGAGCACGATGCCCGCGGCAATCACTTCCTCGAAGCCGCTGCGGCGCAGCTCCTCACGCACGAGTCCGAAGAGCTCCTCGTAGCGCGGCTCGACGATCTCGGCGAGCGTCTGCCGCGCGAGGCGCCGCGCCGGCCGCTCGCCGACCGAGGGCACCTCGATACTCTCGTCCGGGTTGGCGAGCTGCGAGAGCGCACAGGCATAGCGGATCTTGATGTCTTCGGCGTACTGGGTCGGGGTGCGCATCGACACCGCGATGTCGTTGGTCACCTGATCCCCGGCGATCGGGATCACGGCGGTGTGGCGGATGGCGCCGCTGGCGAAAACCGCAAGGTCGGTGGTGCCGCCGCCGATATCGACGAGGCACACCCCGAGCTCCTTCTCGTCTTCGGTGAGCACCGCGAAGCTCGAGGCGAGCTGCTCGAGCACCACATCGTCGACCGCCAGCCCGCAGCGCTGGATGCATTTCTCGATGTTCTGCGCCGCCGAGTCCGCGCCGGTGACGATGTGCACCTTCGCCTCGAGGCGCACCCCCGACATGCCGATCGGATCGCGGATACCCTCCTGCCCATCGACGATGAACTCCTGCGGCAGCACGTGCAGGATCTTCTGGTCGGCGGGGATCGCCACTGCCTTGGCGGCATCGATCACGTGCTCCACATCGCCGTGGCTCACTTCCTTGTCGCGCACACCCACCACTCCGTGGGAGTTGAGGCTGCGCACGTGGCTGCCGGCGATGCCGGCGAACACCGAGTGGATCTCGCAGCCAGCCATGAGCTCGGCTTCCTCCACGGCGCGCTGGATCGACTGCACGGTGGATTCAATGTTGACCACGACTCCCTTCTTGAGCCCGCGCGAGGGCTGCGAGCCGAGACCCAGCAGCTCGATCGAGCCGTCGAGCCCCACCTCCCCTACCAGCGCCACCACCTTGGAGGTGCCGATGTCGAGCCCGACGATGAGATTGCGTTCTGCGCGCTTAAGCATCGTGACCGCCGTCCTTCCCCGCACCGCGGCCGGGGTTGCCGCGCCAGCCGATGGCGAACCCGTTGGTGTACCGCATATCCACGTAGGCAATGTCCTCACCGCGCTGCGTGACCAGCTTCAGCGCGGTGTTCATGAATTTCTCGAAGCGCTCATCGACCTGCCGTCTGCCGAGGCGCACGGTCACGCCGTTGGCGAGATCGATCTCCCAGGCGCCGCGCGCATCGAGACGCATGCCGGTCAAGCGCAGGCCCGCCTGCTGCAAACGTCCTTCGGCTGCGAGATAGCGTTGCGCCACCAGCGACTCCTTGCCCGCGGGCCCGGAGAGCTGCGCGAGCTCCGGTGGAATATGGCGTTCATCGGAGTCGAACAGCTCGCCACGCGTGTTGAGCAGTCCGCGCTCGCCCCAGCGCGCCGCAGCGGTCTGCTCGATGACGAGCACGTCCAGTCCACGTGGCCAGGCGCGCTGCACACTCACCGCGTCCACCCAGGGGAGCGTGTGGATGGCACGGCGCACCGACGCCAGATCCACCGTGAGAAGTCCGGCACCATGCACCTCGCTCTTGACCAGACGCTCGACGTCTCCCGGCGCGACGCGCTGAAAGCGTCCGGCGACCGATACGGTCTCGATCGGCTGGTCGAGTACCCAGCCGACACCGAGCAGGCCGGCGCCAATGACGGCCGGCACACCGAGCACGACTGCGAGCGCGCGCCAGTTGATCCGCGGCATTCGCCAGCGCGTCTGCTGCGGCTTCCTGCGATTTTTTGGTCGACCCAGCATCCTCTCTCCGCAACTCTCAGGGCCGCGCCGCAGCGCGCTGCGCCGGCACCCGGGTTAAGCTCGTCTCGAGGACGCGCCAGGCGAGCTCGGCAAAATCGATACCGACCGCGCGTGCGGCCATCGGCACCAGGCTGTGGCTCGTCATACCGGGGATGGTGTTGATCTCGAGCAGCAGCGGTCGGCCGGCAGCATCCATCATGAAATCCACGCGTCCCCAGCCGCCGGCGCCGGCGGCCTCGAACGCCGCGAGCGCGAGACTCTTCAGGTGCTGCTCCGCGCCCGCGGCAAGTCCCGAGGGGCAGAAGTAGCGTGTGTCGTCCCGGAAGTACTTGGCCTCGTAGTCGTAGAAGGTCTTGGGCGTCTCGATGCGGATCGAGGGCAACGCTTCTCCCTGGAGGATCGCGACCGTGTACTCCTTGCCCGGAATCCACGGCTCCGCGAACACGAGCGACTCGAGCTTGCAGGCCGTCGCAAACGCGATCGGCAGCTCCTCGGGCCTATCGACCTTGCTCATCCCGACGCTCGATCCCTGAGTCGCGGGCTTCACGATGAGCGGCAGCTTCAGCCGCTCGAGCGCGAGCTCGAAATCCGCAGGGCCCTGTAGCACGACGAACTCCGCGGTCGGCACCCCGACGGCAAGCGCCAGGCGCTTGGTGCGCAGCTTGTCCATGCCGATGGCCGAGCCCATTACGCCGCTACCGGTGTAGGGAACACCGAGGTATTCGAGCGCGCCCTGGAGCGTGCCGTCCTCGCCGCCAGGGCCGTGCAGTGCAATCCACACGCGCTCGAAGCGCGCGGTGTGCAGATCCGAGAGCGGCAGCTCGCGCGGGTCGAAGGCGTGCGCATCGACGCCACGCGAGCGCAGCGCCTCCAGCACGGCGTTGCCGGAAAGGAGCGAGATCTCCCGCTCGCTGGAATCGCCGCCGAAGAGCACCGCGACGCGGCCGAAGGCGCCGGGGTCGCTGACATGCCTGAGGAGTTCGGGCCGGTAGTTGAGGTGCATGTTCACGGCACTCCCACGATGCGCACTTCCGGATGCAGCGCCACGCCGTGCACCCGTGCGACCGTGTCGCGCACGTGGCCGATGAGGCGCTCGAGGTCGGCGGCGCGCGCCTGCCCGTGGTTGATGATGAAGTTCGCGTGCTTCTCGGACACCGAGGCATCGCCGATGCGAAAGCCCTTGAGGCCGGCCGCCTCGATGAGACGTGCAGCGTGATCGCCCGGCGGATTGGTGAACACCGAGCCGCAGCTCCACTCCCCGATCGGCTGAGTGGCCTTGCGCTGGTTGAGCAGCTTCTGCACTTCGCTCGCATGCGCGCCGGGACGGCGCTCGAAGCTGAGCTCCGCGCCGAGGAACCATTCCTCCGGTACCGGCGCGATGACCTCCCGGTAACCGACGCGATATTCCTCGGGCGCGCGGCGGTGCGTGCGCCCGCGGCGATCGATGGTCTCGAGCGCGCGCACGTGCGTCCAGGTCTCTCCGCCGAAGGCACCGGCGTTCATCGCCAGCGCCCCGCCCAGGGTGCCGGGAATGCCGGCAAAGAATTCCGCAGGTCCCAGTCCCCACTTGACGCACTGTCGTGCGATGCGCGCGCAGGCGACTCCCGCTTCACCGCGCACCGTGGTCTCGGAGAGCCGCTCGAGCGCATCGAGGGTGCTGTGCGCGCTGATGACGATTCCCCGCAGGCCCCCATCGCGCACGAGCAGATTGCTGCCGAGTCCGATCCAGTGGATCGGCACATCGGCCGGTGCGGCACGCAGGAAGGCGGCGAGATCCTCGCGGTCACGCGGATTGAAGAACACCTCCGCCGGTCCGCCGACGTGCCAGGAGGTGTGCCGGCTCAGGGGCTCATCGCGTCGCACGCGCGCGGCGAACTGCGGAGTGAGGGCGAGGCTCATGTCTGCGGCTCCGGCGGCAGCAGCCTTGCCAGCGTGGCGGGCAACGTGTGCGCCACCGCGCTGATGTTGCCGGCACCCATGGCGACGATCACATCGTCTCCGCGGATGAGGTCGCGAAGCACCGAGCCGAGCTCCTCGACACGCTCGAGGAACAGCGGCTCGAGCGCACCAAGGCCGCGCACCGCACGGCAGATGGCGCGTCCGTCGGCGCCCGCAATCGGGGCCTCGCCGGCGGCGTACACCTCGGTGACGCACAGCACGTCCGCCGCGGAGAGCGCCTTGGCGAAGTCATCGATCAAGGCGAGCGTGCGCGTGTAGCGGTGTGGTTGAAACGCAAGCACCACGCGACGCCCCGGATAAGCCTGGTGCACGGCCTCGAGAGTGGCGCTGATCTCGGTCGGGTGATGGCCGTAGTCGTCGATGATGCTGACGGTGCCGCTGGAAGTGGCCACATCGGCGATGTGCTGCAGACGGCGATCGACTCCCTGGAACCCCTCGAGCGCGCGCAGGATGGCGCGGTCCTCGATGTCGAGCTCGGTCGCCACCGCAATGGCAGCGAGCGCATTGCGTACGTTGTGAAGGCCCGGGAGATTGAGCATTACGGTGAGCGACGCTGCTTGGCGGCGGGTCACCTCGAAGCGCGTCTGCAGCCGTTGCTGGCGGATATGGGTGGCGCGGATGTCCGTACCCGCGCCGAGGCCGTACGACAGAATGGGCCGCGCGACCTCCTGCACGATGCTGCGCACGTGCTCATCGTCGGCACACAGCACCGCGAGCCCGTAGAACGGCAGGTTGTGCAGGAAATCGAGGAAGCTCTGCTTGAGAAGCCCGAAGTCCCCGTCATGGGTAGCGAGATGATCGTTGTCGATGTTGGTGACGATCGCGATCAGCGGCTGCAGATGCGTGAACGAGGCGTCGCTTTCATCCGCCTCCGCTACCAGATAGCGTCCAGCGCCGAGCCGTGCGTTGCTCGCTGCGCTCTTCAGCCGTCCGCCAATCACATAGGTGGGATCTTCGCCACCTTCCGAGAGAATGCTGGCGAGGAGACTCGTGGTGGTGGTCTTACCGTGGGTGCCGGCGACGGCAATGGAGTAACGGAAACGCATCAGCTCCGCCAGCATCTCCGCACGGGAGACCAGCGGAATGCGCGCGGCGAGCGCCGCGGCGATTTCTGCGTTGTCACGCGGCACCGCGCCCGAGACCACGACCACATCGGCGCCGGCGACGTTGGCCGCCGCATGACCGATGCTGATGCGCGCTCCGAGGCCCGCGAGCCACTGGGTGACGGCGCTCTCGCGGGCGTCCGAGCCCTGCACGCGGTAGCCGAGATTGAGCAGCACCGCGGCGATACCGCTCATGCCGCTGCCGCCGATGCCGACGAAGTGGATGGTGTTGATACGGCGCATGCGATCGCGCCGCTCCGGCCGCGCGCGCCGTTCCTCGGCCGGCGGCTGCGGGAGGTTGCGCCGCGCGGCACTCATGCGGCGCTCCGTGCGAGGGTGAGGCAGGACGCCGCGAGCTCCTCGGCGGCGCGTGGCTTGGCGAGCAGCCGCGCACGCTCGGCCATCGCGAGCAGCTTGCCGCGCCCGACGCACAGGCGCTGCAGCTCGCTCGCGAGGCGCTCGGCGGTGAGCTCGCGGTCGGGAATCAGCACGGCCGCATTCTCACGCACCAGGTACTGAGCGTTGCGCGTCTGATGGTCATCGACCGCATGCGGAAAAGGAACGAGGATCGCCGCGACCCCGGCGACTGCGAGCTCGGAGATCGTCAGCGCACCGGCGCGGCAGATCACCAGATCCGCCCATCCGTAGGCCTCGCTCATGTCCTCGATGAAGGGGCGCACATCGGCGCGTACCCCGGCCTCTGCATAGCTCGCGCGTCCCGCCTCGAGCCAGCGCTCACCGGCCTGATGGCGCACGTCGAACATGAGCGCGCCGGCGAGGCGCTTGAGGGCGAAGGGCACCACGGCGTTCAGCCGCGCGGCACCCTGGCTGCCGCCGATCACCAGTAGCCGCGTAGGCCCCGAGCGGCCGGCGAAGCGCGCCGCTGGCGGCGGCAGGGCGCTGATGTCAGCGCGCACCGGATTGCCGATGGCGCGGGCGTGAACGCCCTGCCCGAAACTTCCGGGAAAAGCCTCGAGCACCTGACGCGCGAGATGTGCGAGCACGCGATTGGTCAGGCCGGCAATGGCGTTCTGCTCGTGGATCACGAGCGGACGGCGCGCGAGCCAGGCGGCAAGCCCGCCGGGACCGGTAACGAATCCGCCCAGCCCCACCACCACGAGCGGTCGGTAGCGGCGCATGATCGCGAGCGCCTGCAGCAGTGCGCGTGTCAGGCGGAAAGGCGCCGCCAGCCAGCTGAGCGTGCCCTTGCCGCGCAGCCCGCCAACCGACAGGTGCTCGATCAGGATCCCTTCGGCCGGGATGACACGCGACTCGAGCCCGCGCTCGGTGCCGAGCCACACCACTTCCAGCGCCTGCGCGCGCAGCAGCCGCGCGAGCGCCAGTGCGGGGAACACGTGCCCGCCCGTGCCGCCTGCCATGATGAGCACCGGGCGGCGGCTCACTGGGCACCCCGCACCGTGGCGGAGCCGCGTTGTTCGCGCAGCGCCTCGTGGTACACGCGCAGCAGGATCCCAGTCCAGGCGAGTGCCACGATCAGGCTGGAGCGCCCGTAGCTCATCAGCGGCAGTGTGAGTCCCTTCGTCGGCAGCACTCCCATGTTCACGCCGATGTTGATGAACGCCTGAATGCCGATCCACAGGCCGAAGCCGGCGGCGAGATACGCGGGAAATTTCAGTCCGGCATCGGCGGCGAGGCGCGCGATGTAGAAGCTGCGCCAGATGAGGGCGAGAAAGAGCGCGAGCGTGAGTACCACGCCAAAGAGTCCCAGCTCCTCGCCCAGCACGGCGAACAGGAAATCGGTATGCGCCTCCGGCAGATAAAACAGCTTCTGCACCGAGTCGCCGAGCCCGACGCCGAACCACTGGCCGCGACCGATGGCGATCAGCGATTGGGTGAGCTGGAAGCCGCTGTTGAAGGGATCTGCCCAGGGATTGAGGAAGGCGGTGAGCCGCCGCACGCGATAGCTCGAGCTCACCGCGATCAACGCAAAGCCGCTGGCTGCGAGCGCGGTCATGGCGATCACGTAACGCAGCCGCGCACCGGCGAGGAACAGCAGGCCAAAGCCGGCGGCGAACAGCACGGTGGCCGCGCCGAAGTCCGGCTCCGCGAGCAGCAGCGCGCTCGCGCAGCACAGCAGTGCGAGCGGCTTGGCGAGCCCGGCCAGCGATTCGCGCAGCTGCGCCTCGTAGCGTACCGCGTAGCTCGCCAGGTAGATGAGCACCAGCACGCGCGCGAGCTCCGATACCTGGAAGTTCGCTCCGGAGAGTCGCAGCCAGCGCCGGCTGCCGTTCACCGCGTGCCCGAGCCCCGGAACGAGCACGAGCAGGAGCAGCACGAGGCCCGCGATGAGTAGCGGGCCGGCCGCCTTCTCGAGCAGCGCGCTCGGCAGCGCGAACAGCAGTGCCGCGCACGCGAGCCCGATGAGGGTCAGCAGCAGCTGCCGCTCGAGGTAGTAGAACGCCTGACCCGAGTCCTGACTGGCGATCGACACCGAAGCGGAGGTCACCATGATCAGCCCGAGCAGCACGATCGCGGCGATGATGGCGAGCGTCACCGCATCGAGGTGCACCGCCCCGCCGCGCGCGCCGCTGCGATCGAATCCCATGAGCGCGGCCGCGCTCATGCGGCAAGCTCCTGCACCGCCTCGGCAAAGACCGCAGCCCGGTGCGCGTAGTCCCTGAACATGTCGAAGCTCGCGCAGGCGGGCGAGAGCAGCACCGTGTCCCCCGCGCGTGCGGCGCGTGCGGCCGCCTGCACTGCCTGGGGAAGTGTCGCGCAGCGCTCGATCGGGCACACACCCTCGAGCGCCGCCGCGATGCGCGCTGCGTCGCGGCCAATCAGCACCACATGCCGCACCTTGCCGCGAAACGCTGCCGCGAGCGGCGTGAAATCCTGATTCTTGCCGTCGCCGCCGGCGATCAGCACGAGCGGGCCTGGCATCCCCGCCACCGCTGCCACGGTCGCGCCGACATTGGTGCCCTTGGAGTCATCGATGTAGGCGACGCCGCGTACGTCCGCGATCCACTGCGAGCGGTGCGCAAGCCCCGCAAAGTTGCGCAGCTCCTCGAGCATCGCGGTGAGCGGCAGCGCCAGCGCTTCCCCGAGTGCGAGCGCGGCGAGCGCATTGGCGGCGTTGTGTGCGCCGCGGATTCTGAGCTCGGCCAGACGCAGCAAGGGGACTTCAGCGCGCATCAGCCACCACTCGTTCTCGTGCAGAGCGAGCGCGTAGGTCGCCCCGACGCTGGCGCGCAGTGAGAACGACAGCGTGCTCGAGGCGCTGCGCGGCATGGCGACTACCAGCGGGTCGTCGAGATTGATGACCGCGGTGTCGCAGCGCGCAAAGATGCGTGCCTTCGCGGCGGCGTAGCTGGCGAGCGAGGCGTAGCGGTCGAGATGATCGGCGCTGACGTTGAGCACCGTCGCCGCACGGCAGTGGAGCGAGGTCGTGGTCTCGAGCTGGTAGCTCGAGAGCTCGAGCACGTACAGCTCGGTACCGTCGGCGAGCAGATCGAGCGCCGGTGGTCCCAGGTTGCCGCCCGCCCTGACCTTGAGACCCGCACGCTCTGCCATGCGCGCGACCAGTGTCGTGACGGTGCTCTTGCCATTGGTGCCAGTCACCCCGACCACCGGCGCCACAGCGGCCCGCGCGAACAGCTCGATGTCCCCGACGATGGCGAGTCCGCGCCGGCGCGCCTCATCGAAGAAGGGTCCGCGCACCGGCAGTCCCGGCGATGCCACCACGCACATCGCTCCCTCGAGCAGCTGCGGGTCGAGCTGGCCGAGGCGCAGCGGTATTCGGCTATCGAGCGCGCCGAGCGCCGCGAGCTGCGGCGGTGCCGCGCGCGTGTCGGTCACGGCGATGCGCCAACCGTTGGCATGCAGATAGCGCGCACACGAGAGACCTGTGGCTCCGAGGCCCGCGATCACGGCATAGGGCACGTTGGCGCTGAGGTGGCTCATCGCAGTTTCAACGTTGCCAGGCCCGCGAGTACGAGCAGCAGCGAGATGATCCAGAAGCGCACGATCACCTTCGGCTCCGCCCAGCCCTTGAGCTCGAAGTGATGGTGGATCGGGGCCATGCGGAACACGCGCCGGCCGGTGAGCTTGAAGGAGGCGACCTGCAGGATGACGGAGGCGGTCTCGAGCACGAACACCCCGCCCATCACCAGCGCCACCAGCTCCTGGCGCACGATCACCGCGAGCACGCCGATGGCAGCGCCGATCGCGAGCGCACCGACATCTCCCATGAACACCTGTGCGGGATAGGAGTTGAACCACAGGAAGCCGAGGCCCGCACCGGCGAGCGAAGCACAGAAGATGAGCAGCTCGCCGGCGCCGCGTATCTCGGGGATCTGCAGGTAATGCGCATACACGGCGTTGCCGCTGGCGTAGGCAAAGATGCCGAGCGCAGAAGCGACCAGCGCAGCGGGCATGATCGCGAGGCCATCGAGTCCGTCGGTGAGATTCACCGCGTTGCTCATGCCCACGATCATGAGATACGCGATGGCGATGAAGGCGGCGGCGGTGAGCGGCTCGTGGAAGGTCTTGACGAATGGCAGGAACAGCGTCGTCTGCGCCTGATCGGTGGCGGTGTAGTAGAGCGTCGCCGCCGTCGCCAGTCCCGCGAGCGACTGCCACAGGTACTTCCAGCGCGGCAGCAGGCCCTTGGGATTGCGTACCACGAGCTTCAGGTAATCGTCGTAGAAGCCGATGAAACCGAAGGCGAAGGTGACACCGAGCACGGTCCACACCAGGCGGTTGGCGAGGTCGGCCCACAGCAGCGTGCTCACGAGCGTGGTGACCAGGATCAGCGCGCCTCCCATCGTGGGCGTGCCGGCCTTCGGCAGGTGGGTGACCGGCCCGTCATCGCGCACCACCTGGCCGATCTGGTAACGCGAGAGGCGCGTGATCATCGAGGGGCCGACGATGAGTGAGAGGCCGAGGGCGGAAGCGGTCGCGAGGATCGCGCGGAACGTCAGATAGGAGAAGACGTGCAGGCCGCTGATGCGGCTGGCGAACTGCTGTGTGAGCCAGTACAGCATTCAGTGTCCGCCCATCGTCGAACCGGCCGCGCCGGTCAGTGCATCCGCCACACGCTCGAGACGATTGAAACGCGAGCCCTTCAGCAGCAGGCGCACCTCCGGCCCGGCGCTGGCGAGCGCGGCTCTGAGCGCGCGCGTGAGGTCGGCGGTGTCGGCAAACCAGCGTGCGCCCGCACCGAAGCTCGCCACCGCGCGCTGCATGAGCTCGCCCGTGGCATACAACCGCTCGATCCCCGCAGCACGCGCAAATTCGCCGATCTCCGCGTGCGCCTCGGCGGCGAACTCCCCGAGCTCGGCCATATCGCCGAGGGCGAGCCAGCGGCGGCCCGCGGTTGACGCCAGCACCTCGATCGCAGCGCGCATCGAGCTGGGATTGGCGTTGTACGAGTCATCGATCAGCCATGCGCCGCTCACGGCGCGCTTCACCTGCAGGCGGCCGGGTACCGCACGCATCGCCGCGAGACCGGCGGCGACCTGTGCGAGCGTCGCGCCCGCGCTGACCGCAGCCGCTGCCGCGGCGAGTGCGTTGGCGATGTTGTGCGCGCCGCCGAGGGCGAGCTCGATGGCCGTGCTGCCCAGGGGGGACTCCAGGCGGAAGCGCGTGCGGAATCCGCTCGCCTCGAGCTCCGTCGCCACCGCGCTTGCGCGATAGTCGGCATCCGCGCGCATCCCGAAAGTGACGACACGTGCGCGGGTGAGGCCGCGCCAGAGCGCGGCGAACTCGTCGTCCGCGTTGATGACTGCCGTTCCCGTCGGCGCAAGGCCCGCGACCATCTCGCCCTCGGCGCGCGCCACCCCCTCGAGGCTCCCGAACCCCTCCAGATGCTCGGCACCGGCATTGGTGATCAGCCCGATGGTCGGACGCGCCACCGCCACGAGCGCCGCCACCTCGCCGGCGTGATTCGCGCCGATCTCGATCACCGCAAAGCGATGCTCGTCGGAGAGGCGCAGCAGGGTGAGCGGCACGCCGACGTGATTGTTGAGATTGCCACGCGTCGCGAGCGTTGCGCCGGCCTCGCTCAGGACCCTCGCGGTCATTTCCTTGACAGTGGTCTTGCCGTTGCTGCCGGCGACGCCGATGAGCGGGCCGCTGAAGTGAGCACGCCAGCTGCGCGCGGCGCGGGTCAGCGCCGCCTGCGTGTCATCGGTGACGATCTGCGGCAGCGCCAGTGGTTGCGCCGCATCCACCACCGCGCC
>Ga0310811_10008527_pt1 | contig 13189 bp, 12 predicted proteins | sample YCmetagenome_FD_207642 | JGI IMG/M metagenome (GOLD analysis project Ga0310811, IMG submission 207642) | Soil microbial communities from experimental microcosm in Duke University, North Carolina, United States - YC | ecosystem: Engineered > Artificial ecosystem > Soil microcosm > Unclassified ...
CCACCTCGTCGGGGGCCGCCCGTGGGAGGGCACCTCTGAGCGAACCGGCGAGGTCTTCAACCCCGCCACCGGAGCGGTCACCGGCCGCGTCGACCTCGCGTCCGCCGGCCTCGTCGGCGAGGTCGTGGCCACGGCCGCGGCCGCGTGGCCGGGCTGGGCCCGCACCTCCCTCGCCAAGCGCACGCAGGTGCTCTTCGCCTTCCGCCAGCTCCTCAACGAGCGCAAGCACGAGATCGCCGCGCTGATCACCGCCGAGCACGGCAAGGTCCTCGACGACGCGCTCGGCGAGGTGACGCGGGGCCTCGAGGTCGCCGAGTTCGCCTGTGGCATCCCGCATCTGCTGAAGGGCGGGTTCAGCGAGAACGCCTCCACCAACGTGGACGTGTTCTCCATCCGGCAGCCGCTCGGCGTCGTCGGCGTGATCTCGCCGTTCAACTTCCCCGCCATGGTCCCGCTGTGGTTCATCCCGGTCGCCATCGCCTGTGGCAACGCCGTGATCCTCAAGCCCAGCGAGAAGGACCCCTCGGCCGCCCTCGCCGTGGCCCGGTTGTGGACTGAGGCCGGCCTGCCCGACGGGATCATGAACGTCGTCCACGGCGACAAGGAGGCCGTCGACACGCTGCTGACCCATCCTGACGTCAAGGCCGTCTCGTTCGTCGGCTCCACCCCCATCGCCCGGTACGTCTATGAGACCGGGACCGCGAACGGCAAGCGGGTCCAGGCCCTCGGCGGCGCCAAGAACCACATGCTGGTCCTGCCCGACGCGGACCTCGACCTGGCCGCCGACGCCGCCGTCAACGCGGGCTTCGGCTCCGCGGGCGAGCGCTGCATGGCGATCTCCGCCCTCGTCGCGGTCGACACCGTCGCCGACGAACTCGTGGAGAAGATCAAGGACCGGATGAGCAAGCTGCGTACCGGCGACGGCACCCGCGGCTGCGACATGGGCCCGCTCGTCACCGGTGCGCACCGCGACAAGGTGAGCGGCTACGTGGACGCCGGGGCCGCCGAGGGGGCGACCGTCGTCGTCGACGGCCGCGACGGCGAGTTCGACGGCGGCGCGGACGGCTTCTGGCTCGGCCCGACGCTCCTCGACCACGTCACCACCGACATGTCCGTCTACCGTGACGAGATCTTCGGCCCGGTGCTCTCGGTCGTTCGGGTGAAGTCGTACGAGGACGGACTCCGCCTCATCAACACCAACCCGTACGGCAACGGCACGGCGATCTTCACCAACGACGGCGGCGCCGCACGGCGCTTCCAGAACGAGGTGGAGGTGGGCATGGTCGGCATCAACGTGCCGATCCCGGTGCCGGTGTCCTACTACTCGTTCGGCGGATGGAAGAACAGCCTCTTCGGCGACACCCACGCCCACGGCACCGAGGGTGTGCACTTCTTCACCCGCGGCAAGGTCGTCACCTCCCGGTGGCTCGACCCGAGCCACGGCGGGCTCAACCTGGGCTTCCCGCAGAACGACTGACCGCCGTGACGTGTGACCTCACCCCCGAGCCGGGTGAGGTCACACGGTCATGCGGAGGCGGCCCCCGGTCAGCGGCTCAGCTTGGCCGCGGCCTGGGCCGCGAGGCGCTCGGCCAGGACCTCCGGGGACGTGCCCGCGTCGAGCGCCTCCTCGACGAGCGCGGCCTGGGTGGGCGGGGCCATGCCCCCGATCGGCCGGTCGCGGTCGAGGTTGGTGGGGAAGGAATAGCCCTCGGCGGTGGCGGCCACGACGTTGGCCAGGGCGCGGCGATCCCACCCCGCGGCCTTGCGGGAAAGCAGCGCGGGGTAGACCGCGTTCACCATGCGCTCGCGGTCGACGGTCTCCATGGCCCGCCCGAACGCGGACGAGACCTGCAGCAGGTTGGCCATCCGCCTGATGTCCGCCGAGTGGTTCGACCCGGCGGCGTGGAACAGCGCCGGGTTGAAGAAGACCGCGTCGCCCTTGCCCAGCGGCAACTGGATGTGGTGACCGGCGAAGTAGTCCTGGAACTCCTTCAGCCGGTAGGCGAGGTAACCGAGGCCGTACTTCTGCGAGTGCGGCAGGTAGAGCGTCGGACCCGACTCCACCGGCATGTCGCAGTGGGCGACCGCGCCCTGGAGGGTCAGCAGAGGGGAGAGATCATGCACGTGCGCGGGATACAGCGCCGAGACCTCCGGCGACTGGAAGCCGAGGTGGTAGTCCCGGTGGACCGTCTGCCCCTCTCCCCCGGGGTTGACGACGTTGACCTGGGAGGTGACCTGGTAGCCCGGGCCCAGCCAGGCGGTGGACACCAGGGCGACGGCGTCGTCGGCGTAGTAGTCGGCGAAGGCCTCCGGATCGGCCACCGCGAGCTTCTCCAGCGCGTTCCAGACCCGGTCGTTGGCACCGGGCTTGGCGAAGTGGTCGCCGACCGCGACCCCGGACGCCCGCTGTTCCTCGATCATCCGCGTGAACGCCGCGCTGACCCGATCGACCACGGCGGGGTCGAAGGCCCCCTCGACGACGACGATGCCGGGCCCCGCCGACAGGGCGTGGGCGATCTCCGCCTGCAGGTGACACCCGCCGTCGGGCTCGGCCGCCGCGCCCCGCAGCACGGCCGCGGCGTACACCGGGACCTCCTGCTCGACGCGGTCGGCGTTCGGATGGTCTGCGCGGTCGGTGCGCGCCTTGAGCACCTGGAGGAGATCTTCGAGCCGGGCGTCGCCGGCACGCAGCCGGCCCTGTGGAGCGGTGGCCATGGAATCCTCCTGTAGACGACGGAGTCGGCGTTTCCTCCAGCATGTTGCGGGCCGCCGGGCCGTACCAGCGGCGAAGTGCCTCAAGGCGGCCGTCAGCGCGCGACCAGGGCCAGCGCGGCGAGGACCGACGCACCGAGCACGGCCTGTTCGAAGCGGGCCTGGCTGATCCGCCGCGCCACGTGGAGGCCCGCCCAGCCGCCGACGAGGACCAGCGGCGCGAGGACGAGCGCCAGGGTCATCGTCTCGGTGTGGAACAGCCCCAGGCTCGCGCTGAAGGGCACCTTGCAGAGGTTCACGCCGAAGAAGAAGAACGCGCCGGTCCCGAGGAAGCGCCGCTTCTCCACCCCCCGCGCGATGAGGTACAGGGTCATCACCGAGCCCGCCGCGTTCGCGATCATGGTCACGAATCCCGCGGCGAGGCCCGCTCCCACCGCGGCCGTCCTCCCGGACGCGATGCCACCGGCCGCCGGAGGGCGCCAGCGCAGCAACAACTGGAGGACGGCCATGATCACGAGCAGTACGCCGATGACGCGCCGCAGCAGGTCGTCGTCGACCACGGCGAGGAACAGCGCGCCCAGCACGAGCCCGGGCAGCACCGCGGGGATGAGCCGGCGCAGCAGCGACCAGTCGCAGTCATGGCGGTAGTGCCAGACCGCCATGACGTCCCCGACGAGCAGCACGAGCAGGATGGCCGCCGTCGACTCCCTGGCCGGCATCAGACTGGCGAAGACGGCGACCGAGATGGTCGCCAGACCGCCGATCGCGGTCTTGGCGAATCCCACCAGGAGCGCCGCCACCCCGAACAGGACCGCGACGGCCACGGTCATCGGGGAGCCCCCGTGGTGGCCCGGACCACCAGGGCCGGCGCCACGACCACCGGGTTCCCCGGCGGCTCTCCTCCATCGAGGCGGGACGCGGCGCGCTCGATGGCGAGGCGGCCCAGCGCGTCCGCGTCCTGCCGAACGGTCGTCAGGGCGATGTGGGCGTAGGACGCCGCCCGGATGTCGTCGAACCCGACGACCGACAACTGCTCGGGGACCTTCAGCCCGGCACGGCGGACCGCGTCGACGAACCCGAGCGCACAGCGGTCGTTGAAGGCCGTCACCGCCGTCGGCCCCTCCCTCGGAGGCAGCCCCAGCAGCACGGCGGCGGCCCGGGCGCCGTCCTCCTCGGTGAGGCCACCGGGCAGGAGCGGTATCGCGGGAAGGCCGAGGCGGCGCACGGCGCTCCGGTAGCCCCGGCGGCGCTGCGCCGCCCCCGGCGCCCGGCCTCCGTCCGCGTGGACGATGCGCCGATGGCCGAGCCCGTGGAGATGCGTCACCGCCTGGCGCAGGCCCTCCGCATCGTCGGTGCGCACCACGTCGACGCCTTCCACGCGCACGTCGCGCAACACGCTGACGGTCGGCAGCCGGCCCGCCAGTTCGGACAGCGCCGGGGACGGCAGCGCCGAGCCGACCAGGACGATCCCCTCACACCGCTCCGCGAGCAGTGCGCGGACCGCCTCCTCCTCGGAACGGCGCGGGGTAACGCCGCTCAGCACCACCTCGTAGTCCGAGACGGCCGCCGCGGCGTACAGGCTGTCGATCAGATCGCCGTGGAAGGCGTGGCCGACGCCGAACACGACGCCGAGCATCCGGGTGCGGGTCCTACCCAGACGGCTGGCCCGCCGGTCCGGCTGGTAGCCCAGATCGGCGGCCGCGGCGAGCACCCGCTCGCGGGTGCCCTCCGAGGCGCCCACCGCGCCGCGGAAGACGATGGAGACCAGCGCCCGGGAAACACCCGCGCGGGCGGCGACGTCCTCCATGGTCGGGCGAGCGACACTCATGCGGACCACTGTAACTGGAGCGCTCTAGTCGCGCGCCCTTGACGAGGCGCCGAGGTCGGCGCGATGCTCGTACTAGAGCGCTCTAGTCTAGGAGTCTTCGTGCCCTTCCCCTCCCCTCTTCCCGAGCCGGTGCGCTTCGGGCTCATCGGCGCCGGCCGCATCGGCACCTTCCACGCCACCACGCTCGCCCGGCGCCTTCCGGAGGCCGAGTTGGTCGTCGTCGCCGACCCCGCGGGCGGGGCGGCGGAGCGGCTCGCCGCACCACTCGGCGCCGCGGCCACCACCGATGTCGACGCCGTGCTGGCCGACGATCGCGTCGAGGCGGTGGCCGTCACCTCCTCCTCGACCGCGCACGCGGACCTCGTGATCAGGGCCGCCGCGGCGGGCAAGGCCGTGTTCTGCGAGAAGCCGATGGCGATGACCCTCGACGAGGCGGACGAGGCGATCGCGGCCTGCGAGCGGGCGGGCGTGCCCCTGCAGGTCGGGTTCAACCGCCGCTTCGCCGCCGACTTCGCCGCGGCCAAGAGGATCGTCGAGGACGGCGGCGTCGGCACGCCGCAACTCCTCCGCTCGCTGACGCGCGACCCCGGCCTGGCGGATCCCGGGGCGGTCCCGCCGTGGACGATCTTCACCCAGACGCTCATCCACGATTTCGACACCCTCAACTGGTTCAACGCCGGCGCGGCGGCCGTGGAGGTCAACGCCATGGCCGACGCCCTCGTCGCACCCGGTTTCCGCTCCGCCGGACTCCTCGACACCGCCGTGGTGACCATCCGGTTCGGCAACGGCGCGCTCGCCACGGCGGAGGCGAGCTTCTCCGCGGCCTACGGTTACGACGTGCGCGGCGAGGTCTTCGGCTCCGCCGGGATGGTGACCGTCGGCACCCCGGCCCAGCCTGCCGTACGGCACTGGAGCGGCGCCGGCGTGGCGGGCCCGACCGTGCGTGCGGACACCGAACTCTTCCCCGACGCGTACGCCGCCGAACTGGCCGCCTTCTGCCTGGCGGTGCGTGAGGGCACCCCGCCCCTGGTGGGAGGACACGACGCGCGGGCCGCGTTGCGGATCGCGCTGGCCTGCGTCGCGTCGGTCGAACGCGGCGCTCCGGTCCGCGTCGGCGAGATCGACCGGCCCGAGGAGGCCGCCGTATGAGCACGCGCGGCAGGCAGGGCCCGTTCACCTTGGCGGTCTGCGCCGAGATGGTCTTCCGTGAGCTGCCCGTGGCCGAGCGGGTCCGGCGGATCACCGAACTGGACTTCCAGGTCGAGATCTGGGACTGGACCCGCCACGACATCGGCATCCTGGCCGCCCTCCGCGAGGAGGGGGCCGTCTACTCCTCCATGACCGGCTACGTGCGGGGAGGTCTCACCGATCCGGCCGGCGCGGACGAACTGCTCGCGACCGCCGCGGAGTCCGTCGCGGTGGCGCGGCGGCTCGGGATCCCGCGGCTCAACCTGCACGGGACCGGCCTCGACGGTGACGGCCTGCCGGTGGTTCCGGCCACGGAGGTGACCGGCGCGATGTGGCTGGCCGCGCACCGCACGCTCGGCAGGATCGCCCGCCTCGGCCAGGAGCACGGGGTCACCTTCGTGCTCGAGAACCTGAACACCGCCGTAGACCACCCGGGCGTGCCCTTCGGCCGGGCCGAGGACTGCCTGGCCCTCGTGGAGTCGGTCGGCAGCGAGCACCTGCGGCTGATGCTCGACCTCTACCACGCCCAGATCGGCGAGGGTAACCTCATCGAGCTGTGCCGCCGGGCCCTGCCGTGGATCGGCGAGATCCAGGTGGCGGACGTGCCGGGGCGCTGCGAGCCCGGCACGGGCGAGATCAATTACCCCGTCGTCGCGCGGGCCCTGGCGGACATGGGCTTCACCGGAACGATCGGCCTGGAGGGCTGGGCCTCCGGGGACGGCGCGGCGGCCCTGCGCGCCTTCAGGGACGCCTTCACCGTCGAGTCCGCCGTACGCGGCACGGGGATCACAACCATCCCCTCCGTTTGAACACCAGGTAGAGCGCGGCGGAGGCCAGGACCATGGTGACCAGAGCCAGGGGGTAGCCGAGGAACCAGTGCAACTCCGGCATGTGCTCGAAGTTCATCCCGTAGACGGTCCCGATGAGAGTGGGAGCGAAGAAGATCGCGGCCCAGGCCGAGATCTTCTTGATCTCCTCGTTCTGGGCGTAGCTGGCCTCGGTCAGGTGCTTGACCTCCTCGTTCTGCGCCTGACCGATCAGCGCCGCCTTGATGGTGAGGGTGGTCTGGTAGAACTCGATGACCCCCTGGAGGTACTCCCGCTCACCGTCGGCCACGCGGCGGATCCGCTCGAACTGGCCGGCGATGTCGACCACGAGGCGCTGCCCTCCGGGCGAGATCCGCGTGAGACCGGCCATCCCCCCGTAGATCGCGCTGCTCAGCGCGCCCATGGTCCGTACGGCGAGCAGGCCGTGGCGGGCGCGGAACAGCTCGTTGAGGAACTCTTCGGGTTCGCCGACGTGCCCGCCGGTGACCCGCTGCTCCAGTCGCCACACGTCGCTGGTCACCGTCTCCACGTACTCCTCCTGGTTGCGGATCAGAGCGGAGACGATCGCGTGGGACAGTTCGAAGGCCGTGGCGGGCCGCAGGCGCCCGGCCTTGATCCGTGACAGGACGGCCCGGGTCTCGCGCAGCGCGATCTCCGGATCGACCGCCGGGTTGATCGGACCGTGGACCGTCACCAGGTAGTTGCGGCCGACGAACTGGTCGAGCTCGATGTAATGCACGTGGCCGCGCTCGCCCCGCTCCGGCGTGTGCAGGACGACGAACACGTGGTCCAGGTAGGCGTGCATCTTGGGCACCCGGTTGCGTTCGACGCAGTCCTTGACCGCCATGGGATGGAAGGCGAACACCTCCGACAGCACTCGTGCGGCGTCTCTGTCGCAACTCGGGATGTCCACCCACACCAGGCCGTCCTGCCGGGCGAGCAGCCCCGCCAGTTCCTCGACGGTACGCTCCTCGATCCCCTCGTCACCGATCAGGCGCACGTCCATTCGGCCTCCACCCCCGAGCGCAACCGCTGGACCAGACCCCGGCGCCGTGTTGCCCCACTCATTCGATCCTGCCAGGGCGGCCATTCCCATCTCGGTCATGGACCCCCGAATCCACCCATCATGGAACCTCCCCCGTCAACCGGGCGTAGCGATGCGAGCCGAAGCCGTAAGGATCGAATCAAGATTCCCGTGGCAAACGACTGATCAGCTCATATTTGGTCCATGACGATGATTTCCTCGTGGCGAGCGGCGGACGTCCGGCAGTGGCACGGCCGCGGCATGGAGCAGTTCCATCACCCCCGTCCCGCCTGCTTCGGCCACGGATCGTCCCTCCGGCCCACGGAGGAGCGCCGGCTGCTGACGGAGGGTCTCAGCGGGACGGTGCTGGAGATCGGTGCGGGCGACGGGGTCAAATTCGCCTGCTACCCGAACACTGTCCAGGAGATCGCCGTCGCCGAGACCGATTCCTTCCTGCTCGACACGGTCCGCCTGAACTGCGAGCGGGGACCGGTCCCGGTCTACCGGGTCGCCGGCGACGTCACCCGCCTCCCGGTGCCGGACGGCGCGTTCGACGCCGTCGTCTGCTCGCTGATCCTGTGCACCGCGCCCGACCTCGGGCAGTCCCTCGCGGAGGTCAAGCGGGTGCTCAAGCCCGGCGGCGAACTGCGCTTCTACGAGCACGTGCGGTCGGCCAACCCCCTCGCCGCGGTCGCCGAGAGTCTCGTCACGCCCCTCTGGTCACAGGTGTGCGGGGGCTGCCACCCCGCCAGGGACACGCTGACCGCCATCGAGACGGCCGGGTTCGTGGTCGATCACGTGTTCCGGTTCTCCGTCCTCGCGGTCAGCCACGTGATCGGCGCCGCCGGGAAGACCGCCTGACGGCCGGCCACCCGACCGCCGGCGGCGGGAGGTCATGTTCTCGGGGTCCCCTGGCCCGGCCTGGCCGGAGCCGCCGCCCGATCACGCAGAGCGGCCGCGCGGACGGCGAGAGCCTGCGACAACGCTTCGCAGTCGTCGAGGGTGAGCGGAGCCCGCGGCAGGAGATACAGCAGCCCGGCGGGCCCGTCGACGAGGTCGACCGGCAACGGGCGGGTGGGCGCTTCGATGGATGCGGTAGTCACAATGGGCGTCATTCTGCCGCCTGGCACCGACAGAAATCGCGGCATTTGTTCGCGGACCGGCGGCCGCGCGTCTTCAGGCGGGAGCCGCCCCGTGCTGACGGGCGAGCCAGGCCGCGTAGTGCGGGCGTTCGGCGATCGCCTCACGATGCGCCTGCGCCGCGAACGCGGTCAGTTCCTCGGCGCGCCGGGCGAGCGGGCCGTCGCGGCGCCAGGCCACGAGATGCCGGAGCCACAGCGGATTCCCGGCGAGCGGGCGCACCACGATGCCCGGACCGTCCTGCACCGTGGCCTGGCAGGGTGAGACCGCGTGCCCACCGGCCACCAACTGCCGGATCATCGTCTGCTCGGTCATGCTGTGCGGGACCCGTGGCGTGAAGCCCGCCTCCTGACACGCGGAGTAGACGCACTCGGGCCAGCCGACGCCGTCGGGCGGCGAGATCACCCAGTCGTCACCGGCGAGGTCGGCCAGACGCACCTCCTGCTCGCCTGCGAGCGGGTGCCCACTGCTCATGAGCACGAAGACCGGCTCGGTCGCCACGAGCCGCATGCCGACCGAGGGGACGGGGGGCAGTTCGTTTCCCGGGTAGTCGACCAGGGTCGCCGCGTCGAGGCGGCGCGAGGCCAGCAGGTCGAGCAGGAGCCGCGGGGAGTATTCGGTGTGCACGGTGATCGACACGCCCGGCACCGCGAAGAGCCGGCTGAGCAGGCCGGACAGCATGGGCGTCACATATCCCCCGATGCGCGCCACGTCCGACTGGTCATCGTCGGCCCTGACCCCGCTGAGCAGTTCGTCCACCGTGAGCAGGATGGATCTGGCCCGGGTCAGCACGAACTGGCCGAAGGGCGTCGGGGTGATGCCGAGGCGTCCGCGCCGGAAGAGCTGCCCGCCGAAGGCCCCCTCGACCCGCTGGAGCTGGGCGGTGAGCGCGGGTTGCGACACCCCGACGGCGATGGCGGCCTTGCTGAGGCTCCCGGCGTCGGCGATGGCGCAGATCACCCGCAGGTGGCGAAGCTCCAGCTGCACAGCAGCCCCTCCTTTCACCCCTATAACGCCAGGAATATACCTCTTCAGGATTTGCGGCATATTTCGTAGTTCGCCCAGGGTGGAGCCGAGACCGATAAGAGGAACGCCGCATGCCCGTCACCCACCGCCACTCCGGATACGTCTTCACGGACCACACGATCACGGTCCCGCTCGACCACGCCGCCCCAGACGGCCGGACGATCGAGTTGTTCGCCCGTGAGGTGATCGCCGCGGACCGGGAGCCTGCGCACCTGCCGTGGCTGCTCTACCTCGAAGGCGGCCCGGGCAACAGGGCCCCGCGTGAGCTCCCCGCCTGGCTGGAGCGGGCGAGCCGGGACTTCCGGGTGGTCCTGCTCGATCAGCGGGGCACGGGACGGAGCACGCCCGTCACCCGGCAGACCCTGACCGATCTCGCCGTCTCCGCGGACGACCTGCGCCACTTCAGGGCCGACGCCATCGTGCGCGATGCCGAACTGCTCCGGGCGCACCTCGCGGGTGACCGCCCGTGGACCGTTCTCGGCCAGAGCTTCGGCGGGTTCTGCGCGCTCACCTACCTGTCTCTGGCCCCGGAGGGCCTGCGTGAGGTGATGATCACGGGTGGGTTGCCATCACTGACCGCCTCGCCGTACGACGTGTATCGGGCCGCCTACCCACGCGTCCTGGCCCACAACGACCGCTTCTTCGCCCGCTATCCGGGTGACCAGGAAATCGCGGCAAAGGTCGTGGATCACCTGCGGGACGACGAGGTGTCACTGCCGGGCGGCGACGTGCTCACTCCGCGCCGGTTCCAGACACTGGGCATCACGTTCGGCCAGGAGCGGCGCTTCGACCTCCTCCATCACCTGCTGGAGGAGGCGTTCATCGGGAGCGGCCGGCTCTCCGACGCCTTCCTGCGCCGGGTCGACTCCGTGGTCTCCTTCGCCGAACGCCCCCTCTACGCCCTGCTGCACGAGATGATCTACTGCCAGGGCGAGGCCTCCGCCTGGGCCGCGCACCGGGCGTCGGCCGCGTTCCCCGAGTTCGACCTGGAGCGGGGCGGGCCGATCCGGTTCACCGGCGAAATGATCTTCCCGTGGCACTTCGACGAGGACCCCGCGCTGGCGCCGCTGCGCTCGTGCGCCGAGCGACTCGCCGCCTACAGCGCCTGGCCGCACCTGTACGACCCCGACCGCCTGGCCCGCAACACCGTGCCGGTGGCCGCGGCGATCTACCACGACGACATGTACGTCGACCGCGAGCACTCACTCCGTACGGCCGGCGCGGTGGGCGGCCTGGTCCATTGGATCACCAACGAGTACGCCCACGACGGCCTCAGCCGCGGCCCCGCCGTACTGGACCGACTGATCCACATGGTCCGCCGCTGACCGAGGCCGGATCTCCCCCGGCCTCCTGACGGCACGGCGGCATCGGTCGGCGGGACGTCATCCCCTGCTTCGAGAGGTGCGGCTCCCCGTGGATGACGTCCCGCCGGGCTCACCAGGTCTTGCCGGCCTGCTCCCGGATCGTCCGGTTGATCCGGTTGAAGAAGTTGGTCAGCGCGATCTCTAGGTTGATCGCGGACAGCTGCCCCTCGTCGAAGTGAGCGGCCGCGGCGTCCCAGATCTCGTCGGTCACCCCTGGCGCGCCGTCCTGGATCCGGGTGGCGGCCTCGGCCAGCGCGAGTGCGGCTCGCTCCGCCTCGGTGAAGAAGGGCGTCTCGCGCCAGGCGACCACGTTGTGCAGCCGCTCGTCGGTCTCCCCGTGCTTCTTGGCCGCCGCCACCCCGGCAAAGACGCACGGGCTGCAGCCGTTGATCTGGCTGGCCCGCAGGTGAACCAGCCCGAGCACGAGCGGGTCGACGCCGCCGGCGTGAATCGCCTTGTAAAGGTGCTGGATCGCCGTCATCACGTCGGGATTCGCCGGGCTCTTCAGGCGTGCTTCCATCGGTCTTGCTCCTTCATCGGTTACCTGGGCCCCTCTGGGCCCGTCATCACTCATGACGGAGCAGATCCGAGGAAGGTAACAACATGTCCGATACCAGCCCGGCGGACCCGGTGGGCGAGGCGTTCGAGGCCCAGCGCGACCGGCTGCGCGCGGTCGCCTACCGCATGCTCGGATCGCACGCCGACGCCGAGGACGTGGTCCAGGAGGCCTGGCTGCGCCTGGCCCGCCAGGACGCCGCGACCATCCACAACCTCGCGGGCTGGCTGACCACGGTGGTCGGCCGGATCAGCCTCGACGTCCTGCGGTCGCGCCAGACGCGTCCTGAGGCGTCCTACGACGACCAGTTGCCCGAACTCGTCGTGACGGCTGACGACGGCCCCGCGCCGGAGGACGACGTGGCGCTCGCGGACTCGGTCGGGCTTGCGCTCCTGGTCGTCCTGGATTCGCTCGGGCCGAGCGAGCGACTGGCGTTCGTGCTGCACGACCTGTTCGGGGTGCCGTTCGACGAGATCGGCCAGATCCTCGGCAGGTCCGCCGACGCCGCCAAGATGCTCGCCAGCCGCGCTCGCAGGAAGGTGCGGGAGACCGAGCGACCGACGGCCACCGGTCGGGAGCAGCGCGAGGTGGTCCAGGCCTTCCTGGCGGCGGCTCGCCGCGGCGACTTCGAGGGGTTGCTGCGCGTGCTCGACCCTGAGGTGAGGCTGACCGTCGACACCCCCGACGGTGCGGTCGTCATCCTCGGCGCCACCAAGGTCGCCGAAGGCGCATCCGCGCGAGTCGCCGCCGGTGCGGCCGCGAGAGGGCGAGCAGTGCTCGTCAACGGCCTTCCCGGGTTCGTCGCCTGGCGCGAGGACGGAACTCCGCTCTCGGTCATGGCGTTCACCGTCGTCGACGGCCGGATCGTCGCCATCACGACCGTGATCGCCCCGGCCAGGCTCGCGTCGATGAACCTGCCGGATCCGGGGTGAGTCTGCCGAGCCGACCGGCAAATGCAATTCAATCGCCAACAATGGTCGGAATTGCCTTTTGTCTGGTCGCGAATTCACCAGTGAGGTCAGGACGCGCAAATAGTAATTACAGTCACCATTAAGCCATAAATCCAGAGTTATCCCTACTTGGGATGGGCACGCGGGGCACTGCGGGGCGGATAGTGCAGGCACACTCCGATTTGTCGCTGGAGGTCCCCCCGTGCGCATTCCCAGGCCGTTCACGGCCTTGGCGGCCCTCTCGATGACCGCCGTCTTCCTCACCGTCCCCGCGGCCCAGGCCGGAGCCGACACCACCACCACCGCTGCCGTCGGCAGCGCGACCGTGGTGCCGCTCCAGGTCACCGGTGATCCCGCCAAGCGCTTCAACCTGATCATCATGGGCGACGGCTACACCGAGGGCGAGCAGTCCACGTTCGCCGCGGACGCCGATCATCACCTCAACGTGTTGTGGTCGATCGAGCCGTACAAGTCGTACCGCAACTACTTCAACGTCTACCGGGTCGACATCGTCTCCGGCGAGTCCGGCGTCGGCTGCGACCCCGACCTGTCAGCAGGCCGGAAGACCACGCCG
>Ga0310811_10008528_pt1 | contig 13185 bp, 10 predicted proteins | sample YCmetagenome_FD_207642 | JGI IMG/M metagenome (GOLD analysis project Ga0310811, IMG submission 207642) | Soil microbial communities from experimental microcosm in Duke University, North Carolina, United States - YC | ecosystem: Engineered > Artificial ecosystem > Soil microcosm > Unclassified ...
CGCGGCGCTTCAAAAACTGGACGTCGACACCGTTTTTGGCCGCACGGATCGCGAGCCGCAAAGGGGCGGGCGACGCGTCACGTGTCGTCGCGAGCGGTCGCACCATGAAAAAGAGAGACTCAGATGCCTGCGCGGCAAGGTGCAACCGGCGCACCGCCTCGGGCCGCACGTGCTGCTGCCAGAACACGAGCGCGCCGCAGGTGCCGGCGCGCAGAATCTGCTCAGCGGCCCACAACGCGTCGGCCGTCTTCGGTGCTTTCACCGTCATCAGGCTCGACGGATCAAGGCCCCACCACGCGAACGCGGTCGGCTGGACGTTGTGCGGTGGCTGCAGAAGCACGACCGGTTTACCTCCCAGACGCTGAAAGGCAGGTCGCAGCAGCCGCAGTTCTCCGCATCCCGTCTGCTGGACAAGAAGGTCGGTCAGGGCGCCACGTGGCCAGCCACCACCGGGCAATTCGGCCGCAAGCGCTACGTCGCCGCATGTGACGACCCGCGACGCAGCGTGGGCGAGCTGATTACCCCTCCAAAGAGCTGGATGGATCGCTTCGGGTAGCATGACGGCGCTCACGGCTCTCTCCATCAAATACTGTATAAAAACACAGTATAGCCTGGCCGGATCAATCCAGATCAAGGCACATTTTATTGAACGATCGTTCTATTGCACCGGTGCAACATGCCATTGAGCAATCGTCTATTGCACCGGTGCAACATGCTAAAAGAGCGTCACGGAACTTCGTGTAGGAGATCGACTTTATACTATTTTGATTCGTAATCCGAACTTAAATTTGCGGAGTTGATACCCACCGCTTTACCCCGAAAATCCCAAATCGCAAGGGGAGCGCTCGAGTGTGCCCGGCATCGCAGCCGCCCGTCGCATTGCTGCTGTCGTCGGTGCCGCTCCCTGTCCCCACAGGCGGACGCGAAATAAATTCCTCACTTTGTTCTCGAGTAGGCTCGACGCATGGCGATCGAGGGTGGTCCGGCGGACAACAATGCCTACCCGGACGGTCTGTATCGCGCCGTCGCGCGCTAACCTCCCCGCGGGGAACTCCTCATAAGATCAATACCAGGATTTGAAGTCTCGAACGTGAATTTACGACTTTGATGCGGGACTTATGCGTAGATTTCCTCAGATGACAGATACGGCTACGATGGCAGCCAGGTCCAGATGAGGAGGTATCGGTCGATGGCCGCCGTTAAAATTGATTTGGCGTTCGGTGAGCGGGCAATTCTGTCGGAGCGACCAACAACAGCGGTGAGGGTGATGAAGAATCAGCGCGACGCGGACGAATTTTTGCGTCGTTGGCCGCAGGCACGGTCAGTCCAGCAGGCCCGGGGATATCTTCGGCAACTTGGACTCAATGCCGGCTACGCGCCGCCAGGAGTTAATCCAGCCGATTCGATTGCCTTGCTTCGCGCTGCCGTGAAGGAAGGCCGAGTCACAGTATTTATAGAGCGTGCAGGAAAAGGTACGGGGGGAGGCGCAGCGACTACGCGAAGCGCACAAGTCGAGTCGTCCCGACTGCCGTTGGTTGAAACTGCAGGGTCAGGAGGTTGCCTGCAAGCACCCATGACCGTCTCGGCATCAGCTCCAAAGCTTTACTCATGGATGCAAAACTACGACGATGTCAGCGCCGATGACTTGATTGCCTACATTGAAAGCGTGGTCGGTGGCACCCCGGGCGCGGCTTCCGCGACCAGCGCCAGCCTGTCCACACCTCTCGCCGACGCAGAGTCGTACACTCTCGGCGATAGTTCGGGGGCATCCGACCTGCTAGCAGTCGCAGCGCGGGGAGTCGGTGAGTCGGACGAAGCCGAATGCTACGCGCAATACGAGCGGGATATGGACGAATGCAACGCTTATCGTGCCGCGATGGGTGGCGCACGGTTTATGCAATTGTGCTCGCAACGCGCCTTCATGAACTATCAACAGTGTCGAGGCTACTGATGGCAAATCATCCTGAGAAAAAATGCGTAGTGGTTATGTGGTCAGACGAGAAGCAGGCGCTTATTTCGTACACGCTCGACGTTGAGCGTGTGCTGGCAGTGACGCAACGGCTTTTTCCAATGGAGTTGCCGTTGTCCGAGTACGGCTATAACCTCGACGATGAATTTGTGCGCCGATTCGGAGCGGCAACCCTCAATTTGCTCGCTGTCTCAAACCCCGACCTCAAACCGCACCTAAAGTTTACGCCCGCGGAGAACTAAGGGCGCCTGTCCTGAACCTGCGCTCCAGGCATGCCCTAAGTCAGCGCCCGAGAGTTGCGGACACAAGTCGCCTTACCAATACCGTGCGGTATGACCCGAACGGCGCCGGGCTGGGCAAAAGGAGGGGACTTCCATTTCGTCGGGCATTCCAGCTGAACCCAGTCATCCAACGAATCCAGCCGATCCGCCCACTGCAGATCAAGAGCAAGTATGAAAGCAGACACAGGCGCGCCTCGCCCAATCATCTGACGTAAGATGCTGGGCGTCGTCATTTCTGGTCTGTTAAATGAAAGCGAATTGCTCAACCCAACTTGTCTTTGCCGCCGCGGCTTCCGTTCTGCTGCTCGCAGCCTGCTCAAATGGCAAAGAGCCGAACACCTCCAACTTCGAAGCTGCAGTTACGGATGGCCTGAAGTCAGGGCCGAGCATGTGCGTCTCGGTGGCTTTTGATTGGCCCGACTCAGCAGCTGACACCAGTGATAGCGCGCAAGTCAATCGTCCGCTCGTTGATGCTGGACTTCTTTCCGCGACTCCAGTGAGTGTCCCCAACTCCTACGGTGCGCCGGTACCCGGGCACAAATACGATCTCACGGCCGAAGGGAAAAAATACGCACGTCGCCGCGGAGCACTCTGCTACGGAAAGCCTCATCTGCAGAAGCTGCTCGACTGGGACCCCGTAGTAACCGTGCTAGGGGTGCCCCAGACTATGGTGTACTTCACATACACGCTCGACGATGTGCCGGAGTGGGCAAAGCGCCCAGACGTCCAGGCTGCGCTCCCGAACATGCGCGACGCGATCAATGGCCAGAACAAAAACAGAATGCAATTGCCACTGATGTTGGACGGCGACCATTGGCGCTCTGAGATGATTAACAGGTCGTGAAAAATCGCAAGAGCTGGCCGCGAGCGCTCACGCGTATTCCGTCACGGCCAGACTTGGAGCCCCGATAGAACGATGTCTCTGCAAAGTTCAGATGTCGTAGTGCCCGCTAAATAGAGATGTCGTGTTTTCTGATCCGGCCTGTGCTCTCTTTCCGGGGTTGGGGCGGCGCAGCCGCCCCCCGTTCCCTCATCGTTTTTGCGCTGACCTGCAGGATTGCTTCATTGATGTCGGCAAGATCAAGGGCACGCTGTTTCTTCAGGCCGAGGAGCGCCTTCTTCGCATTAACGGCTTCGCCCCGGTGTGTGCGCGAAGGGGAGCCTGATGCACGGCGATCATCCCGTATCGCCTGGACGCCCAGTGCAACTTCCAGCGCGTGGCCAAGCCGCTTGTTCTCGACCTCCGCGCCCTGTTCGATGCGCGCAATGCGGTCATAGGGCGTGTACGGCAGTGCAATGCCTGCGGCCTGTACTTCCACCACGCCATCGGGATACTCGACGACCTCGATGTACTCGTGGACGAGCGCGCGGGTGGCCGGTGAGTCTTCCAGCAGGTACATCACCCGGTCGTACTGCACGGTGAGCGCATGGGTGACCTTGCGCGGCACGCGGTACGCCAGGATCTGCCTCAGGTCCTCGTCAGCATGGACCGGCCGGTGCGCATCGTGATCGCTCCTGGGCGGCTTGCCGAAGCGCCGGTTGAAGTCGGCGATGAAGGAGGGCGCCCATGCATTGGCGGCCTCCCGCGTGCTGATGCCGCGCAGCCGTAACTCCTTCACCAGCCGGTCCTGCAGCGTCAGGTTGGCACGCTCCACGCGCCCCTTGGCCTGGCTCGTGTTCGCGCAGAATGCGTCGACGTTCAGTTCGTACAGGGCCCGCCCGAACTGCGTGACACCCCTGCCGGCGGTGGCCGAACGGTCCTTCACGTAGAACACGCTGGCCTTGTCGCTGTAGAACGCAACCGGCTTGCCGTGCACGCCCAGATACTTCGCCAGCGCCTCGAAATAGCTGAAGGTCGACTCGGTCGCCGTGAAGTGCAGCGTCATCAGCCGCCCGGTCGCGTCGTCGATGAACACCAGCAGCGTGCACGCTGGCGCCCGGTCCTCGAACCAGCGGTGGTCGCTGCCGTCGAGCTGGATCAGCTCGCCCAGACACGCACGCCGGTTGCGCGGCTGATGTACCCGCGGCGGACGATCCCTGCGTGGCACCCACAGGCCGGCAGCCGTCATCAGCGTGCGCACGGTCTCGACCGACAGGCCGATGCCGTGACATTCGCGCAGCTTCTCGCACGCCAGTGTCGGCCCGAAATCCGGGTAGCGTTCGCGGATCAGCGCCAGCGCCCGCTGTGCCTTGCCGGCAGGCAACTGGTGATTGCCCGGGCGCCCGCGCTTGCCCGACACGAGGCCCGCCACGCCGGCTGCGTGGTAACGCGCCACCAGCCGCTCGACCTGGCGCACGCACAGTCCCAGCCGCTCGGCCGCCTGGCCAGGTTTGAGCCGTGCCTCGCTTACGGCCTGGATGACCTTGAAGCGGTCAACCTCACGCATTGTCATCGTGATCGTCCCAGTCACATTCATTTGCCGGTGCTCCCTGATGGGGGTTCCGGCGATCATCGCGCAGCCCGGAACACGACATCTCTATTTAGCGGAAACACGACATTTGAACTTTGGACCTACATACGAAACGGTGTTAATTTATCTTATGTCAAATTACATATCTCACCGATAATCTCCCAACCAGACACTTTCACACCTCCATCCGCCGCCCCAGCCCACCCAGGCGCGCAGCGCGTAAATTTTTCTTCATGCGGCTGCTGTTGAAGTGACGCGGCGCGCAGCGCTAAGGTATCGCCACCTTGCCGAATCTAAGGAGCGTGACCCATGCAACGTCCTCTACACATCGACCTGCTGCGCGACAACGAACAGAAGTTGCTGAAGATCTCGATCGGCGAGCAGACAAAGCTGCTCAACGCAGCCGATACGGAAGCGCTGATCGAACAGCTCGCCTTGTTCCGCGCCACGATGCGCGCCGCGGTTCCCGACCAGATGTCGAGCACGCACCGCTATCACATCGAGATCGACCCGTGCTGGTATGCGCAGCCTCATGGCACGGATGGCGGATTGATGCTGCTGATGCGCCATGAAGGTATCGGCTGGTCCGGATTTGCGCTGTCGGCGCAACAGTTGCGCGCGCTTGGCCAGGATCTGCGCGATGCCGCGCCCGCACGCGCGCGCCCGGCTCTGGCCGATGCGCTCCATTAACGCCGCTGCCACACCTACTTACACTAGCTCGATATGGCGCAGGAGTTGCCCATGCAGCCCGACGTTGAGATGGAACTCGTCAACGAGTTCGGCATCCAGGAACTCAGTATCCGCCTCGGCGGCAACAGTGCGCTGCTGAGCGCACCCGAGATCGACCGGTTGATCGGGCAACTCGGTCTGCTCAGATGCGAGTTGCTGCCCGAAGTCAATCGCGACGTGTCGCGCGACGATTGCTATGCGGTTGAAATGCATCCGCGCTGGAGAGCCATTCCGTATCCGATGATCGACGGCGTCGTGCTGTTTCTGCGGCACGGTGGCTTCGGGTGGACCGGCTTCGCCATTCCGCCAACCGCACTCGATGAATTGATCGAGATGGTCACGAATGCGCCGTTCATCGCTGACAACGATTAACCTCTCAAGACCCACTCAAAACGCACCGCAACCGCGGCGCGTCGCGACATGATGTGCCGCGCATCACCCGGACGCTGCCGGCAATTCCGCCCGCAGCGCGCTGTCGCGCCGGCTATCCCGCGTTTGGCTGCGCAGCCGACGAATGCATGGCCGGTGAATGCGCAGCACAGTCGCGTTGATAGTCCTGGTTCAACTTGTCCTGTGCGGCCCATAGATCGTCGGGATACTCATCGGTATTGTCGTCGATCGAGTAGCCTTCCGCCTCCAGTTCCTCGAGTTCACGCATCAGGTCCTTATGCGTAACCTTTTGTTGCCCGACCACGAACGGATAACTGGTGCACTGCTGCGGAGTCAGATGGAGTCCGGAAGCCGCATGCGCAGCCGTATTCGCCAGCAGCAACACCACCAGAAAATAGCGTTTCATATCACTCTCCTTTGTGAGTAAGCGGCACAGCGCTCGCCGACGCGATCGAACCATAACGTCACCCGTGCGTAACGAAAGCTTCGTTACGGTTAAAAATCTTTTAGGAATGTGAATGAAATCGCATTCGACGCGATGACATATTTTCGCGGTGACGGACATTAAAGACAATTCATGTTGATCATCCCGCATCGCTAAGGTCGATGAACGATGATGGTTCATCACCAGCGCTGGACAAGCCGCCGTCATCGGGCTGTTCCCGTTTCTTCCCTGCCCTGCTTCTACCGTATAGATGAATGCGCTTGTTCTGATTGCGCTGCGGCGCCCGCTGACCTTTGTGGTGATGAGCATCCTGATCGTGCTGTTCGGGATCACGGCGCTCAGAAAAACGCCCACCGACATTTTTCCCGACATCCGGATTCCGGTCGTCGCAGTCGTGTGGACCTATAACGGCTTGTCGCCGCAAGACATGTCCGGACGCGTGATCTATTACTACGAGCGCGCACTGACAACCACCGTCGAAAACATCGAGCACATCGAAAGCCAGTCGCTGTATGGCCGCGGCATCGTCAAGATTTTCTTCCGGCCCGGCACCAACGTCGCCGCCGCACAGGCGCAGATCGCATCGATTTCGCAGACGGTGCTCAAGCAGATGCCGGCCGGCATCACACCGCCGCAGATCCTCTCGTACAACGCTTCATCGGTGCCGGTGCTGGACCTGCAGGTCTCCGCCTCGGGCATGACCGCCTCTCAGGTATACGACATGGCGTCGAATCTGATCAGGCCACAGCTCGTGTCGGTGCCGGGCGCCGCGATTCCGACGCCTTACGGTGGCGCTTCGCTGAACGTCGAGATCGATCTGGACCAGACCCGGCTGCTGGCGCACGGCCTTACCGCAGCGGACGTCGCCAGTGCGCTGAAGGCGCAGAACGTGGTGCTGCCGGCCGGCGACCAGAAAGTCGGCGCGCTCGACTATATGGTCGAAACCAATGCGAGCCCGATACGGGTGTCGACCTTCGATAATCTGCCGATCAAGACGGTCGACGGTGCGACGGTGTTTCTGCGCGACGTCGCTCACGTGTACCGCGGTTCGCCGCCGCAAACCAACGCGGTGCTCGTCAAGGGCCAGCAGGCCGTGCTGATCCAGGTGCTCAAAAGCGGCGATGCATCGACGCTCGCAGTCGTCGACGGCGTGAAAAAGGCGTTGCCGGGCATCATCCGCACCCTGCCCGCCGGCGTGCACATCAAGGTGCTGAACGATGCATCGGGATTCGTGCGCGATTCGGTCGCCGAGGTCGTGCAGGAAATGATCACCGCGGCGCTGCTGACGGGACTCACGGTGTTGCTGTTTCTCGGCAGCTGGCGCTCGACGCTGATCGTCGCAACCTCGATCCCGTTATCGATCCTGTGCTCGGTGCTGATGTTGTCGTGGCTCGGTCAGACCATCAATGTGATGACGTTAGGCGGCCTCGCGCTGGCGGTCGGCATTCTGGTCGACGATGCAACGGTCATGATCGAAAACATCGATACTCACCTCGCAGCCGGCGCGCCGCTGGAGGCCGGCATCATCGCGGCGGCCAACCAGATCGTCGTGCCGACCTTTGTCGCAACGCTGTGCATCTGCATCGTCTGGCTGCCGCTGTTCGAGCTGGGCGGCGTGTCGGGCTATCTGTTCCTGCCGATGGCCGAGGCGATCGTGTTTGCGATGATCGCGTCGTTCATTCTGTCGCGCACGCTGGTGCCGACCATGGCGGCATGGCTGTTGCGCGGTCAGGTTGGCGCGCACGGTGGTGGGCATGGCGGCGCGCATGGTGGTGGAAGCGCGCATGCAGCAGCAGCGAGTTGGCCCACGCGGTTGCAGCGACGCTTCGAGCGCGGTTTCGAGCGCTTTCGTAGCCGCTACACGGAAGTCCTGACTCAGGTTGTCGCCAGACGGCGCGTGTTCGTACCGGTGTTCACTGCCGCCGCGCTGGTGTCGCTTGGCCTCGTCAGCCTGCTCGGCCAGGATTTCTTCCCCGGTATCAAGTCGGGCGAGATCGACATGCATATGCGCGCGCCGATCGGCACGCGCCTCGAGGAAGCATCGAAAACCGCGGTGCTCGTCAACGGCGCAGTGCGCGACATCCTGCACGGCAAGGTGACGAACGTGCTCGATAACTGCGGCTTGCCGGCAAGCGGTATCAACGAGGCCTATAGCGCGACCGGCACGATCGGTCCGCAGGATTGCGACATCACGATCAGCCTGAAGAACGAGCGCTCGCCGGTAGACGACTACCGTTTCCTGCTGCGTCGCGAACTGCCCAAACGGTTTCCGGGCACGACGTTTACGTTCCTGCCGGGCGACATCACCGCCAAGATTCTCAATTTCGGCCTGCCCGCGCCGATCGACATCCAGATTGCCGGGCGTGGCCAGCTGGCGAACTATGAGTATGCGCAAACGCTGGCGGAGCGCATCCGCCGCATTCCCGGCGCGGCGGACGTCAATATCCAGCAGGCCTTCAACGAGCCGACGCTGAAGATTGCCGCATCGCGTTCTTTTGCTTCGGGCATCGATCTTACCGAGGCCGACATCGCCGACAACACCCTCGCGACCCTTTCCGGAAGCGGCCAAACCGCTCCCACCTACTGGCTCGACACCGCGAACGGCGTGTCGCACCTCGTCAATCTGCAAACTCCTCAAAACCAACTGACTTCGATGAACGACCTGGAAACCATCCCTATCGACGGATCAGGCGCGGCGTCGCAGCGCCCGCAACTGCTCGGCGCGCTGAGCAGGATCACCCAGACCGGCACGCCGCTGCTCGCATCGCACTACAGCATCCTGCCGGCAATCGATATCTTCGTGAGCAATCAGCGCCGCGATCTTGGCGGCGTGTATGGCGACGTCGAGCGTGTCGTGTCCGGCATGCAGGGCACACTGCCGCACGGCGCAACGATCCACATCCGCGGCCAGGCGCAGACGATGGGCCTCGCCTATTCGCAGCTGCTGACCGGCCTCGCGTTGTCGATCCTGCTGGTGTACCTGGTGATCGTCGTGAACTTCCAGTCGTGGCTGGATCCGTTCATCATCATCACTGCCCTGCCCGCTGCGCTCGCGGGTATCGGCTGGAGTCTGTTCGTCACGCACACCACGCTTTCCGTGCCCGCACTCACCGGCGCGATCATGTGCATGGGCACCGCGACGGCTAATTCGATTCTGGTCGTGTCGTTTGCGCGGGAGCGGCTTGCGGTGCACGGCAATCCGGTGCAGGCCGCCATCGAAGCCGGTTTTGGCCGGATCCGGCCAGTCCTGATGACCGCGCTCGCGATGATCGTCGGCATGTTGCCAATGTCGTTCAGCAATACCCAGAACGCGCCGTTGGGTCGCGCCGTAATCGGCGGTTTGCTGTTTGCGACGTTCGCGACGCTGCTGTTCGTGCCCTGTGTGTTCGCGCTGTTGCATCGCAACCAGCGTCCGGCCGGCGAGGTGCAGGCATGAGCGCAAATCGCGAAGCAACCCTGCCGCGCAGGCTCGGGCCACGCGGCTGGCTACTGGTGCTTGCGCTCGCCGCGGGCGGCGTGGTGGCGGTTGGGGTGGCGCAACGGCATCTGCAGATGGTGAGCCTGCGCGATGTCGCCGCCGACGAGTCGGTCCCGCAAGTGCAGCTGGTGTCGCCGGTCGACGGCCCGGCCACGCGCCTGCTGAGCTTTCCCGGCACGGTGCGCGCCTACCATTCGGCGCCGATCTACGCGCAGGTGTCCGGCTACGTGCAGCACTGGTACAAGGACTACGGTGCGCCGGTGAAGGCCGGCACGCTGCTCGCGACGATCGATGCGCCGACGGTCGACGAACAGTATCAAAGCGCGCTCGCCGACCTCGGCGTCGCGCAGACCGACTACCGGCTCGCGCAGTTGACGGCGCGGCGCTGGCAGGCGCTGGCCGGCACCCAGGCGGTCTCGCAGCAGGAGGTGGACGTGAAGGCCGCCGACGCGCAGGCGCAAGGCGCGAAGGTGACGGCTGCGAGCCATCAGGTCGCGCGTTATCGGGTGCTCGAAGGCTTCACGAAGATCACCGCGCCGTTCGACGGCGTGGTGACCTCGCGCAAGACCGACGTCGGCAACTACGTGAACGCAGCGGGCGGCGACGTCAGTGCGCGTGGCGGCGCGGACGAGCTGTTCAGCGTCGCGGACATCCATGAAATGCGCGTGTTCGTGTCGGTGCCGCAGGACTACGCGGCGATCCTGCAGCCGGGCCTCACCGCAACGCTGACGCTGCCGCAGTACCCGCAGCGTCAATTCAATGCAAGCTTCGACACGTCGGCCAACGCATTCGATGCGCAAACGCGGACAGTGGTGGCCGAGTTGCTGGTGCCGAATCCGGACCACCTGCTGTGGCCCGGCTCCTACGCAGAGGTGCATTTCAACGTGCCGCTCGATCACAAGACCCCGGTCGTGCCGGAGCAGGCGCTGCTGTTTCGCTCACAGGGCACACAGGTGGCGCTGGTCGGCGCGGATCACCGGGTGCATCTGCGTAACGTCAAGCTCGGCCTGAACTTCGGCAGTACGGTGCAGGTGCTGTCGGGGGTGTCGCGCAACGACCGGCTGGTGATGAGCCCGTCCGCCGGTTTGCTGGACGGCGAAATGGTGCATGTGGTGCAGGCCGCGCCGGGCCTCGGACACGACCTTGCGGCAAGCCCGCGCAAGCAGGCCGTAGCGACAGGCGGCGCGGCATGAGGGCCCGGCGCGAAGTGTGGCGTCTCGGCGCGGCGCTTGCCATCACGTTGCTGATGACAGGCTGCGAACTCGCGCCAGTCTACCGGCCGCCGCAGATGATATTGCCCGCCAGCTACCAGGGCGATGGGCCGTTCGTCAAGGCCGATCCGGCGGAACAGTTGCAGCACGGGCCTTGGTGGCACATGTACCACGACGCGCAACTCGACGCGCTAGAATCGCAACTCGACGCGGCCAATCCCGATCTTGCGAGCGCGGTGCAAACCTATGTGCAGGCACGCGACGCAGTCGGCGAAGCACGCGCGGGGTTATTTCCGCAGCTGGGTCTAGCCGCGGGCGTCAGCGAAAACAAGGAGTCCGTGCATACTTTGTTTCGCCACACTGACGGCTCGCTCCAGCAGGCGTCCAACCAGTATGCGGCGGCACTGTCGTGGCAGCCGGATTTCTGGTCGCAGACGCGCAACATGACGCGGGCAGCGATGAGCGATGCCCAGGCGAGCGCGGCACAGGTGGCGAGCGCACGGCTCGGCCTCGAGATGGAACTGGCCTCCGACTATGCGCAAGCGCGCGGTCTCGACGAGGAGCACCAGGTGCTCAGCCGCGCGATCGGCTTTTACCAGACCGCCGCGCAGATCACGCGGATGCGGCTCGCCGACAAGATCGCCTCCGGCCTCGACGTGGCGCGTGCAGAGAATCAGCTGGCGACGGCACAGGTGTCGGATACCGACGTGCTGGCAAGGCGCGAAGTGCTCGAACACGCAATTGCGGTGCTGGCCGGAAAGAATCCGGCAGGCTTCAGGTTGCCGCCGCAGCCCGCACCGCGCATGGCGGTGCCGCAGATACCGCCTGGTGTGCCCTCCTCGCTGCTGCAACGCCGGCCCGACATCGCGGCCGCCGAACGCACGATGGCTGCGGCGAATGCGCAGATCGGCGTCGCGCGGGCCGCGTTTTATCCGAATATCCGTCTGAGCGCGGTGGGTGGTTTCGAGGACAGCGGCTTCGGTCTGGCGTCGCTGCCGGACAGCCTGTGGTCGGTCGGCGCATCGGCGATGCTGCCGCTGTTCGAGGGCGGCCTGCGTCACGCGCAGGTGCAGGCAAGCTGGTCGCGCTTTACGCAGACGGGCGACCAGTACCGCGCGACCGTGTTGCAGGCGTTCCAGCAGGTCGAGGACAACCTCGTGCTGTCGAGCCGGCTAGCCGACGAGGAGCGACAGCAGAGCGACGCGCTGCACTCCGCGCTGAAGGTGCAGAAGCTCGCGATGCAGCTTTACGAAGACGGTATCGATAACTATCTGAACGTCACCGTCGCGCAGATCGCGGCGCTTGACGCGCAGGTCGCGCAAGTCGAACTGCATACGCGCCGCGTGGAAGCGTCGATCGGTCTGATCGGCGCGCTCGGCGGCGGTTGGCGCAGCACCGACTTGCCTTTGCCGGATCAAACCTTGCCGCCTACAAACGACGCCATCGCGCGCAATAGCGCCGCGCTTGCAACTGCTCCTGCAGGCGCTCCTGCCACCGCGCCTAACGTACAGGTAACGAGCCGATGAACACCTCAGTGCGCTGGCGCACCTCCGCAGCCCGCTGGCTCGCCATCTATGCGACGATTTTCTCGCTCTCGTTCATGGCGCTGCTCGGCGTAATCGACTATTCGGTGACGCGAGCAATGCTGCGCGAAACCGACAGCGGGCTACGTTGGCAGTTGCGCTATTTCGATTCGAAAACGGACGCGGAGCTGGTCGAAACGATCGAAGCGAGGCTCGGAAAAACCGGCATTCACCGCAACTACTACGGCCTGTTCGCGGCAAACGGCGCGCACCTCGCGGGAGATATCCAGGTTTGGCCGGACCGGTTGGAACTTGACCCGTTCGGCCATTCGCACGAACACACCAGCGGCGCTACGCGGGCGCTGCAAGTGGCCGATCTCGACCCTGAACTGCGCGTCATGGGCGAGACGCGCGCAGACGGCACGCGGCTGATCGTCGCCCGTACGCTTTCCGATGTGCGGCACGTGCGCGCTGAACTGTTGCGTGTGCTGATCGGCGGCGGTGTGACCTTTCTCGGCACGAGTCTCGCCGCTGCGCTGATGCTGAGCAGCCGGCAACGGCAGCGCTTCGCAACCATGCGCGAAGCAACGGTACGGATTGCGAACGGCGAGCTTGCGCAGCGATTGCCGGTAACCGGCCGCGACGAACTCGATATGCTGTCCCAACTCGTCAACCACATGCTCGACGAAATCGAACGCCTGATGGGGGAAGTCAAAGGCGCCTGCGATGGGATTGCGCACGACCTGCG
>Ga0310811_10008529_pt1 | contig 13182 bp, 12 predicted proteins | sample YCmetagenome_FD_207642 | JGI IMG/M metagenome (GOLD analysis project Ga0310811, IMG submission 207642) | Soil microbial communities from experimental microcosm in Duke University, North Carolina, United States - YC | ecosystem: Engineered > Artificial ecosystem > Soil microcosm > Unclassified ...
GTCATGGCCTTTTGCGACAGTGTGGCGATGGACGCGGACGGCACCATCCTGAGTGACAGCTACAAGACCTATTACGCCCGCGCGGCGCCCGGGCTGCTCTCGGCGGATGCGACCTTCGCCGGCCGCGACTTCCTGGCCAAGTGCCTCAGCGAGCGCAATCTGATCCTCAATGTCAGCGCCGTGCTGTGGCGCCGCGATGCCCTGCTCGCGGCTTTCGCGCGCCTGGGCGACAAGCTCGACCGTTTCCGCGTCGCCGGAGACTGGTATCTCTATGCGGCGATGCTGAGCCAGCCCGCCGCACGGATTGCCTATATCGCCGAGCCGTTGAACCGCCACCGGCGGCATGGCAGCAGCGTGACCCAGGGTCTGGACGCCCGGCGGCATGTGGACGAGATCGCCGAGGTGCAGCGCTTCGTGGCGGGTGTTCTGGGCGACGACCGCCGGATGAAGCGCCGCCAGTCCCTCTATCTCGCTGAAGTCACCACCCAGTTCGGCCTGCACTGAGCGACCCGCCAGGGCAAATCTGCTGCCGCACGAACGGTTTCGGAAGATTGCTCAGGTTATTGCGCGTTAGCACTGGACAAAGCGCAAGCGAGGCTTGATGCTAGCCTGCGACCGATAAAAATCGGCACCAAGCCTACCAAAAACGTCCGCAAGAAACAGATTTTATAGAAAAACGTGTCCGCAAAGGGCACCGGGAGGATCGGTTCAATGACGCATCCAGCGACCAGACGCGCCCTGCTGCAGACGGCAGGATTCGGGCTCGCCGCTTTGCCCCTGATGGTTGCGCGACCAGGCTTCGCTGCCGAGGGCAAGAAATTCAAGATCGCCCTCTCCAACTCCTACATCGGCAACAAGTGGCGATTGGAGATGGAGAATGTCTTCAAATCCGCCCTGCAGATGGAGCCGTTCAAGTCCCAGGTCGAAGGCTCGATCTTCAATTCCGGCAACGACGCCAGCAAGCAGTCGCAGCAGCTCTCCAACATGATCGCCGAACGGGTCGATGCCATCGTCATCGATGCCGCATCCCCCACCGCGCTCAACGGCATCATCCATCAGGCGACCTCGCGCGGCATCCTCGTGGTCTGCTTCGACAGCGGCGTGACCGCGCCCTCCGCCATCAAGGTCAATATCAGCCAGTATGACCTCGGCAAGGGCTGGGCCGAATGGATCGTCAAGCAGACCGGCGGCAAGGGCAACGTCATCATGGTGACGGGTGTCGCCGGTACGCAGGTGGACCTCGACCGCAACAAGGGCGCGGACGCGGTCTGGGCGCAGAACCCCGGCATCAAGGTCGTCAACCGCTTCACCGGCATGTGGGATTCCTCGACCGCCGAGCGCAATACGGCGGCGGTTCTGCCGTCGCTGCCCAAAATCGACGCGATCTGGTGCCAGGGTGGCACGGACGGCGTGCTGAAGGCCTTCATCTCCGCCAATCGCCCGCTGCCGCCGACCGCCGGAGAGGCGGAGAACGGCTTCCGCAAGATGATGCTGGGCATCGGCGGCCATAAGGTCGTCGGCTACTCGGCGGGCTCCCCGCCCTATCTCTCGCTGATGGCGCTGGAACTCGCGCGTCGCATCCTCGAAGGCAGCTACCCGAAGAAGGATATCGACGTTCCGAACGTCTTCGTGACCAACGCCGACCTGAAACTCGGCGTCAACGTCTTCTCCGACCAGCCCGACAGCTTCTTCGACGACTTCACGGCGGGCAGCGGACCCAATTCGCCCGTCGACATCTGCGCGGCGGCGGCCGTGGACGGCAGCGTCTGCCCGGGTGGGCTTCGCATCAATCTGCCGAAAGCCTGACCCTGTGAGCATCGCCGCTATCGAAGCGGTCGATGTCGGTAAAGCCTATGGCGGTGTCGCGGCGCTGACGAAAGCGTCCTTCACCGCCGAGGCCGGCGAGGTGCATGCCCTCGTCGGCGAGAATGGCGCCGGCAAATCGACTCTCATCAAAATCCTGGGCGGTCGTGTGCGGCCCGATCAGGGCGAGGTCCGGATCGGGGGACGCCCGGTCTCCCTCTCGGGCCCTGAGGCCGCGCACAAGCTCGGTGCTTGGACCGTTTTCCAGGAGCTGACGCTGCTGCCCTGGATGACGGTGGCCGAGAATCTTTTGCTGCGCAGGGAGCCGCGCGGCGGTTTCGGCCTCATCGACCGTGCGGCCACGGCGCGGGAGGCCGATGCGCTGCTCGCCCGCTATGGCGTCATGCATGTCGATCCCCGCGCGCTGGTGGAGGACATCTCGCTGGCCGAACGCCAGGTGGTGGAGATCGTGCGCGCCATCAGCCACGATCCGCAGATCCTGTTCCTCGATGAACCCACCTCCTCCCTCGTCGAACGCGAGGTGGAATGGCTGTTCGGCCAGATCCGCGCGCTTCGCCAGACCGGCACCTGCATCGTCTTCACCTCCCATCGCTGGGGCGAGATTCGCAGCATTGCCGACCGCATCACGATCTGTCGCGGCGGCACCGATGTCGGCACCTTCACCGATATCGACGAGGACGAGGCCGTGCGTCTGATGACGGGCCGGCGCGTGGAGGCACTCTATCCCCCGCTCGTGCCGCTGCCCGCGGCCGCCCCCGCCGTACTCGAAGCGGCCGATCTGGCCGGGCCGAATGTAAAACGAATTTCCTTCGAACTGCATGCGGGCGAGGTTCTGGGCCTCGGCGGCCTCGCCGGCCACGGGCACCGCGAAGTCTTTCGTCTGCTCTTCGGTGACGCGCATGCCAATAGCGGCGAAATTCGCGTCGGCGGCAAATCCCGGCATTTTCGCTCCCCCCGCGCTGCGATCGCGGCCGGAATCGCTCTTGTGCCGGAGGACCGCAAAACCGAGGGTCTGCTTCTGCAGATGAGCGTGCGGGACAATGCAACGCTCGCGATCCTCAAACGGTTGACGCATTTCGGTGTGCTCGACCGGACGGCCGAACGGCAGGCGGCGCAAAGCGTGGTCGACAGCCTGCGCGTCCGCACCGCCGGCATCGGCCTGGCCGTCGGCGCACTCTCGGGCGGCAATCAGCAGAAGGTCCTGCTCGGCCGCTGGCTTCTCGCCGAATGCCAGATTCTTCTTCTTTACGACGTCACGCGTGGCGTCGATGTCGCAACCAAGCATGAGATTTACGAACTGGTCTCGCGTCTCGCGAGCGAAGGCCATGCGATCCTCTTCTATTCCAGCGACGCCGAAGAACTCGCCCATCTCTGCCATCGCGTCCTCGTGATGCGGGAAGGTGTGGTCGCAGCCGAGCTCTCCGCCCCCGGCATTACCGCCGAGGACATCGTCTCTGCCGCCGTGCGCGACCATCTCGCCGCCTGAGGACCGAACGCTCCCATGTCATCCTCCCACTCTCCTCCTGAGACCGTTCTGGCTGCGAGCGGTCCGCGCCGCTCGCGCTTCTCCCATTTTCTCGTGCAGAATGTCGGCCTCGCCCTTGTCGTGGCGCTGCTGATCGCCTGCATCATCCTCTATTGCGTGCTCTATCTGGTAACGCAGCACCGCCTGCCCGGCGGTTTCGAGCTGACCTCGACGCTCAACAACACCATGCCGCTCGCCTTTGCCGGCATCGCGCAATCCCTCGTCGTACTGACGCGCGGGATCGACCTTTCGGTCGGCGGCGTCATCGACCTCACCAATGCCATGGCCGCGCTGACGCTGAATGGCGGGCCGGTGCAAACCACGCTCTGGACCGCCGCGATCCTGGGCGTCGGCGTGCTCTGCGGCTTGCTGAACGGTGTGCTCGTGGCCGTCGGCCGGCTGCAGCCGATCCTGGTCACGCTTGCGACCCTCTCGATCTTCCAGGGTATCGCGATCAAGGTCCTGCCGCAGCCGGGCGGCGCGGTGCCGGCCGGTTTCACCAATGTCCTCGCCAATCCCAACTGGCCGGTATCGCTGCTCTATATTCCGCTGATCGGCCTGATCTGGGCGGTGTTTCGCCGGACCCGCCTCGGCGTGTCCGTCTTTGCCATCGGCAATGATGCGATGGCGGCGAGCAGCCACGGCATTTCGGTGAAGCGGACGGTGATCCTCGCCTATATGCTGGGCGGCTTCGCTTCCGCCTGCGGCGGCCTCATTCTCGCCGCCACCTCGACCGCGGGCGATGCCACGACGGGCAACACCTATACTTTGACCTCGATCGTCGCCGCCGTGCTCGGCGGTGTCAGCCTCTTCGGCGGCCGCGGTAGCGGGCTCGGCGCGGTCTTCGGCGCCTTCGTCACCACCATGGTCGTGAACATCCTGTTCTTCGCCCATATCGACCCCCTGTACCAGACATTTTACGAGGGGCTGTTCCTGCTCGCGGCGGTCGTGGCGGCGAATGTCATCGGACAAATCGTGAGGCGCCGGAGATGAGTGCTTCCATCATCAGGCAATGGCTGCCGCGTGACCGGCGGCGCATCCTGTATGCCTTCCTGGCCGCCATCATCCTCTTCGCCATCGGCGAGGCGGTGCGCCCGGGCTTCGCGAGCCTGGACGGCATCCGCGCCATCCTGGTCGTTGCCTCCTTCGTGGGGCTCGTCGCCGCCGGCCAGACCTTCGTCATCCTTATCGGCGGCATCGACCTCTCGGTGCCTTGGGTGCTCAACGCCGCCTCGATCCTGATGGTGACGAGTTCGCTCGGCCAGGACGCGCGCGCGATCCCCGCGCTGGCGCTCACCCTCGGCGTCGGCGCGCTCATCGGCGCCGTCAACGGGGCCGGCATCGCGCTGCTCGGCATTCCCGCAGTCGTCATGACACTCGCCATGAACGGCATCATGCAGGGGCTGACACTGGGGCTATCGGGCGGCATGACCTGCACGAGCTGCGGCGCCTATGCCCCGCCCGTCATTCAGGCCGCCGTGCATCAGGGGCTGCTCGGCGTGCCCTTCGTGCTCTGGATCTGGATCGTCGTCCTCATCGCGGTCTCGTTCCTGCTCGCCATGACCCGCTTCGGCCGCGCGACCTATACGGTGGGCAACAATGCGCGGGCGAGCCACCTCGCCGGCATCAATGTCTCCGGCATCACCATCCTGCTCTACGCGCTGAGCGGCTTCTTCTCAGCGATGGCAGGAATCATGCTGGTGGGTTTCGGCGGCCAGGCCGCACTCGGCATGGGCGATCCCTATCTCTTCCAGTCCATCGCCGCCGTCGTCATCGGCGGTGTCTATATCCTGGGCGGGCGTGGCAACTACCTCGGCTCGGTCGCCGGCGCCATCAGCCTGACGGTGCTGGTCAGCGTGCTGCTGGCCTTCAACATGCCGGATTACGGACGCAGCATCGTTTATGGCGTCGTCATCCTCGCCCTTCTGCTGCTCTATGGGCGGGAAGAGGACAGCGCATGAAAAAGGGGCTCCCGCCGGCCGGCGGGAGCCCCCTTTTTCCCGATGGAGCGTCTTCAGTTGCTCGGCTGGACGTTCAGCTGGCCGCGAATCTCGCCGCCAGGAAACGCCGCGGTATGCAGGTTCACGTAATAAAGGCCACCGAGCATCTGGGAGACCTGATCCAGCGTCAGCTTGGCCTGGCCGTCGATCGGGCTCGTCAGCGGCGGCGTGAAGGGGATGACCGGCGGTGCGTCCATCCCCGGCGTTGCGGGGCCATGGATATGCGCCGCCATGACGGGCCCGGACAGGCCGGCATAGGTCAGGTGCCAGCTCAGCATCTCGGTCGTGGGATCATAATGGGCAACCATTTCGCCAAGGCCCGTGGGCGGCGCGCCGGGAACGGGCACGAGCTTCGCGGTCAGCGTCACCGGATCGGCATGGGCGGTCGCGAGCCCGGTGAGGCCGACGAAGGCGAAAGCAGCAGCAGCGGCCAGCGGCAGCAAGGCGCGGCGCGCCGGGGAAAGGATCGACTGCGTCATGGGATCTTCCTCTTCTTGGAACGGCGCGGCGGCACGCCGCCCATCCTATGAACCATACCATCCCTCGGAAACATGACGAGATGATTACGCCGCCTTTCGTCCAAGAGCTGCGAAGATGTCAACCAGGGCGGCGATGAGATTGTCCATCATCGCCTCGGTATGCCGCGGACCCGGTGTCAGGCGCAGCCGCTCCGTGCCGCGCGGGACGGTGGGATAGTTGATCGGTGTGGCGTAATGGCCGTGGCGTTCGAGCAGCAGGCGGCTCACGTCACGGCAGAGATCGGCATCCCGCACCATCAGCGGCACGATATGGCTCTCGGAGGGCAGACGCGGCAGACCGGCAGCATCGAGCTTGCGCTTGAGCAGGGCGGCCTGCGCGAACAGCGAAGCGCGCAGCCCGTCATCGGCGCGGATGCGGCGGATGCTGGCCAGCGCCCCGCCCACGACGCCAGGCGGCAGGGAGGTCGTGAAGATGAAGCCAGCCGCTGTGGAACGGATGAAGTCCACCACCACCGCATCGGCCGCGATATAGCCGCCATGGGCGCCGAACGCTTTTGCCAGCGTGCCCTCGATGACGGTCAGCCGGTGCGCCACGCCGTCCCGCTCCGAAACCCCGCCGCCATGGGGCCCGTACATGCCCACGGCATGCACCTCGTCGAGATAGGTCAGCGCGCCGTAACGGTCCGCGAGGTCACAGATCGCGCCGATGGGCGCGATGTCGGCATCCATCGAATAGACCGATTCGAAGGCGATGAGCTTCGGCGCCGCGGCCGGCGCTGCTGCGAGCAATTCCTCCAGATGGGCGAGGTCGTTATGCCGGAAGACATGACACTTCGCGGGGCTGTTCTTGATGCCGGCAATCATCGAGGCGTGGTTCTTCTCGTCCGAGAAGCAGATGAAGCCGGGCAGGCTGCGCAGGATCGCAGTGAGCGACGCCTGGTTGGAGACGAAGCCCGAAGTGAAGAGCAGTGCCCTTTCGCGACCGTGCAGGTTGGCGAGTTCCGCCTCCAGCGCATCATGCAGGGGCGAGGTGCCGCCGATATTCCGCGTGCCCCCGGCGCCGACGCCGAGCGTCTCCATCGCCGCGCGGGATGCCGCGATGACACCCGGATCGACGCCCATGCCGAGGTAATCGTTCGCGGACCAGACCGTGATATCCCGCGTCTCGCCCTTCTCGGTCAGGCGATAGACCGGAAAGCGGTCGGCCTCGCGCATCAGCGGCGTGAAGCGGCGATAGCGCCCTTGAGCCTCGATCTCGGCGAGATGCGAGCGGCAATGGTCAATGAAAGCGTTCATGCGCAATTCTCCCGCAACAGGACATAGGCCCGGGGGCCTGCGGCACGCATCCGCCGATCGCGAATGTCTGCCGCCCGATGGCAATGGGATGCGGTGCTGGCATAGGGAGCGCGCATCGCCTTGGCCTGGATCAAACAGCCGTAAAGGCACGCCCGCCACGGGCCGCTTCACGCGCCGCTTGCACGGCTCCGTGATGACAGGCAGCATACACAGATCAACGATCGCGGCGACGGTGCCGGAGCGTCCGCAACCCGGGACGCGAGGACGCCGCCGCTTCCACCTTCGGAGACTACGCCATGCCCGCCCAGGCGAAAACCATCCCGGCCATACGGTCGCGCCAGAATGCCCTGCCGATGCCGCTGAAGCTCGCGGCGGCCGTACTCGGCGTCTGCGTCATCGCCGCCTCCGCCCATATCGCCATCCCCTTCTGGCCGGTGCCGATGACGATGCAGAGCGGCACGATTCTGCTGCTCGGCGCGATCTACGGCAGCGGCCTCGCCGAGGCGACGCTCGCGAGCTATCTCGTCGCCGGCGCGATCGGCCTGCCGGTCTTCGCCTCAGGCGCCGGCCTCGCCTATCTCGCCGGCCCGACGGCCGGCTATCTCCTCGGCTTCTTCGTCGCCGCCTCGCTGATGGGCTTCGCCTCCTCGCGCGGGCTGATGCGCGGCTGGACCGGTACCATCGTTGCCTTTCTGGCCGGCATCACGGTGATCTACGGCCTCGGCCTGGCCTGGCTCGCCCTGCAGGTCGGCTGGAACAAGGCGCTGGCCGGCGGCCTCGTGCCCTTCCTGCCGGCGGAAGCGACCAAGATTGCCATGGCGATCCTGCTCTATCGCGCGGGCCATATGCTGCGCCCCCGCTGAGCGGACCGCCCGGACAAAAAAGGGCCTGTCCCCCGCGGGGACAGGCCCTTTTTCATGCGCAAAGCGCCATAAAACGCTGCTTCGCCGCAAAACGCTCAATTTCGGAGGATGTTCAGGAAACTGGGGCGATCGATGGGGCTCGAACCCACGACATCCAAGACCACAACCTGGCGCTCTACCAACTGAGCTACGACCGCCATCCAGTTACGCGGGCCGTTCGGCGCCGCGGCGTGCCCTTTAGACCGATCACTCCGCCGCCGTCAACGGCACGGCCGCGGCGGACTGACCCGCGCCGAAATAGCGGGTCAGGCGGGTCACCGCCTCGTCCAGCAGCGCGGTCCGCTTGCAGAAGGCGAAGCGTACGTGATGGCGCGGCTTCTCTGTCGCGTAGAAGGCGGAGAGCGGGATTGCCACCACCCCTGCCCGCTCCGCGAGACGCATGCAGAAGGCCGCGTCATCACCATCCGAATCGAGCGCTGCATAGTCGGCGAGCACGAAATAGCTGCCGCCGGAGGGCAGCGTGCGGAAGCCAGCGGCTTCTAGCCCGCGCACCAAATGATCGCGTTGCGCCTGAAGGTCCGCCGCGAGCCCGGCGAAATAGGCGTCGTCCTTGGCCAGGCCGACAGCCACGGCACGCTGCAGGTTGGGCGGCGTCGTGAAGGTCAGGTTCTGATGCGCCTTGGCAACCACGCCCATCAGCGCCGCCGGCCCCGAGATATAGCCCACCTTCCAGCCGGTGAGGCTGAAGGTCTTGCCGGCCGAGCCGATGCGCAGGCACCGCTCGCGCATGCCCGGAAGGCTCATCAGCGGAATATGGCGATGGCCGTCGAAAACAAGATGCTCATAGACCTCGTCGCAGATCGCATAAGCGTCGTGCTGCTGCAGCAGGCCCGCGATGAAGCCGAGCTCCTCGGCCGTAAACACCTTGCCGATCGGGTTCATCGGGCTGTTGATGAGAATGGCCTTGGTCTTGGGGCCGAAGGCAGCGGCGAGCGCCGCGCGCGGCAGGGTCCAATGCGGCGGCTCCAGCCGGACGAGGCGCGGCACCGCGCCCAGCATGCGCACGACGGGGAGATAGGTGTCGTAGAGCGGTTCGATCAGCACGACCTCGTCGCCCGGGTCGATCAGCGCCATGAGCGAGGCGGTGATGGCCTCCGTGGCGCCGGACGTGACGACGACCTCGTGGTCAGGATCGAGATCAAGACCGTAGAAGCGCGCATTGGCGGCCGCGACTGCCTGACGCAGTTCCGGCACGCCGGTCAGCGGCGGATACTGGTTGCGCCCGTCCTGCAGCGCATCGGCCGCTGCCTGGATGACATCCGCCGGCCCATCTGTATCCGGAAAACCCTGGCCGAGATTGATCGCCCGATGTTTCTGGGCGAGCGCCGACATCACGGTGAAGATGGTGGTTCCGGTATTCGCAAGCAGGCTGTTGGCAGGCTTCACGGCAGGGCTCCTCGTCCAGTACGCGCAATGTGGCCGAGACGCGGCCCCGGAACAATGGCCGGGAGGCGCCCCTGGGTCAGACCCGAACTGCACTGAAATCAGGCAAAAGCAGGCGGCAATCGCCCAAAGCACGAGCGAAGAGGCGGATGCCTCATGAAAATCGCGTTCGCCCCTCACCTGCCGATTGCAGCAGGCGGGCTGGCATGCGAGTTTCCCCCCGCATGGGAGGTGCCCTGAAGCTGCGCTGGCCGCTGGTTTGCATGGCGTCCGGACCCGGGCTTACCCGACCCGCTACGAGGATGCGATGAAGAAAATCGAGGCCGTTATTAAACCCTTCAAGCTCGACGAAGTGAAAGAGGCTCTGCATGAGGTTGGCCTGCAGGGCATAACCGTCGTCGAGGCCAAGGGCTTCGGTCGCCAGAAAGGCCACACCGAGCTTTATCGCGGCGCGGAATACGTGGTCGACTTCCTGCCCAAGGTGAAGATTGAACTCGTCTGCGAGGATGCGGTGGCGGAGCGGGCGGTGGAAGCGATCATGAATGCTGCGCGCACCGGCCGTATCGGCGACGGCAAGATCTTCATCAGCACGGTGGACGAGGTCATTCGAATTCGGACGGGGGAGCGCGGCGCCGACGCCGTCTAACCCCCAAGGACGTGCCGAAGGCGGCGGCCATCTGCACGGCCGCGGCCTGACCGGTCCGCCCCTCTGGCGGATCACGATGCTTCAACATGAACGAGGATTTGAGGATGGCGAGTGAATCCCTGACGGGTGTTCAGAAGGTCATGGAAATGATCCAGGAACATTCCGTCGAATACGTCGATCTGCGCTTCACGGATATGCGCGGCAAGTGGCAGCACACCGCCCAGCATGTCTCCACGATCAATGAGGATTCCTTCGTCGACGGCATCATGTTCGACGGCTCCTCGATCGCCGGCTGGAAGGCGATCAACGAGTCCGACATGATCCTGATGCCGGATCCGGACACGGCCGTGATGGACCCCTTCACCGCCAAGCCGCAGCTCATCCTGTTCTGCGACATCATCGAGCCCTCCACCGGCCAGGGCTATACCCGCGACCCGCGCTCGACCGCGAAGCGCGTTGAGGAATACCTCAAGGCAACCGGCATCGGCGACACGCTCGTCGTCGGCGCCGAAGCCGAGTTCTTCATCTTCGACAGCGTGAAGTTCGGCACCGGCGGCAACTACGGCATCTATCAGGTCGACAGCGTCGAAGGCCCCGGCTCCTCGCTGAAGGACTATCCGGAAGGCAATATGGGCCACCGCCCCAGCGTGAAGGGCGGCTACTTCCCGGTCGCACCGGTGGACGGCGATGTCGACCTCCGCGCCGAGATGCTCTCCACCATGGGCGAAATGGGCCTGATCATCGAGAAGCATCACCACGAGGTGGCGCAGAGCCAGCACGAGCTCGGCACGCGTTTCGCGACGCTGACCAAGATGGCCGACGAGATGCAGATCTATAAGTATTGCGTCCACAACGTCGCCCACAGCTACGGCAAGACGGCGACCTTCATGCCGAAGCCGATCTATGGCGACAACGGCTCCGGCATGCACACCCACCAGTCCATCTGGAAGGACGGCAAGCCGCTCTTCGCGGGCAATGGCTATGCCGATCTCTCCGAACTGTGCCTCTATTTCATCGGCGGCATCATCAAGCACGCGAAGGCCATCAATGCCTTCACCAACCCGTCGACCAACAGCTACAAGCGCCTGATCCCGGGCTTCGAGGCCCCCGTGCTGCTCGCCTATTCCGCGCGCAACCGTTCCGCCTCCTGCCGCATTCCCTACACGACCAGCCCCAAGGCCAAGCGCGTGGAAGTGCGCTTCCCCGATCCGACCGCGAACCCCTATCTCGCCTATTCGGCGATCGCCATGGCCGGCCTCGACGGCATCAAGAACAAGATCCATCCCGGCGATGCCATGGACAAGGATCTCTACGACCTGCCGCCCGAGGAACTGAAGGAAATCCCGACCGTCTGCGGCAGCCTGCGCGAAGCGCTGGACAGCCTCGCCGCCGACCATGAATTCCTGCTGCAGGGCGATGTCTTCACCAAGGACATGATCGAGGCTTACATCGAGCTGAAGATGAAGGAAGTGTACCGCTTCGAGCACACGCCGCACCCGGTCGAGTTCGAGATGTACTACTCCGCCTGATCCCGCTTCGGATCAGCCTGAACGACGGAACGGGGCGCCTGCGGGCGCCCCGTTTTCGTTTGAGCCCCTCTCCGCCCCGGGTCAGTCCTTCTTGGCGGCGCCCTTTGCGGGCAGCGGCGCTGCCTGCTTGAAGGGGGATTGGCTGGGCGCCAGCGTCTTCTTGCTCGCTTTGGGCTTCTTCGGCTCGCGCCCGCCCTTGTCACGACCTTTGGCCATCACGCTTCTCCTCGGCTGATTTGTGCTATCTCGCAGGCGAAGGCCGCCCGCCTGGCTCAGAGTGAGGGAGGCGCGGCCGACGCTCAGCGCCAGCCATCTTCGCTGGAACCGTCAGCCTGTCACATCAGGTAGCGAAGCGCCATCCATGTCGCCATCGGAGTGTGACTCGCGCTCTGATTCACGCGGCTGAACGGCTGTCGCGATTCAACCGAACCGATCAGACCTAATGCAGGCGTGGCTTCTTGAGCAGGCCGCGGCGGTCAACAGTCGCGATGGCGACGCTCATGCGGCGCTGGTCGCGCTGGACGGACAGCACAACCCTTGCCCCCGCTGGCCCATGGCCGCGCAAGCTGCGCCAGAGCCCGGCGAGACTGTCCACCGTCTCCCCTTCCACGGCCAGCACTTCGTCCCCCTGGCGCAACCCCGCGGCGTCGGCCGGGCCGCCTTCGGCGACACCGCCGATCACCACCCGTTCCTCGTCCTCCATGGCATAGATGCCGAGCCAGGGTTGCGGTGGCCGGTTCACCTGACCCAGGCGCGTGAGGTCTTCGAGGATGGGGCGCAGAAGGTCGATCGGCACAACCATGTTCATATCGAGCCGGCTGCCGTGCTGGTCATCCTGCTGCAGGCTGAGCGACCCGATACCCAGAAGCTTGGCATCGCGGCTGATCAGCGCGCCGCCGCCCCAGAAGGGATGGGCGGGCGCGGTGAAGAGCGCATTGTCGATCAGATATTCCCAGTAGCCTGCGAACTCCTGGCAGCCGACGACGCGCGTTTCGATCGCCATGCGGCGGCCACCTGCAGAGGCGAAAATGGCGCCCTGGCCGACCTCGACATCGGTGCTGTGCCCGAGTTCGATGGGCCTTGCGCGCAGCCGGCCGAGCGGCTGGACGAGGCCGAAGCCGCTCTCGGCATCGAAGGCCAGCGCGTGGCCCGGCAGCGTCTGCCCATCCGCCGTCGTGATCCAGATCTCCTCCGCCTCGGTGATGAGATAGCCGATGGTGAGGATGAGGCCGTCCTCCGTGATGATGATCCCGGACCCCTCCCGCTCGGTGCCAAGGGCGGAGGCTGTGAAGGCATCGGCCGGCGCCGTCGCGCGCAACGCCACAATGGCGGCGAAGGCGGCCTCGAGATCGACGCCATAATGGGCCGGATCGGGCTGCAATTCGGCAGGAATCGGCGCGGCTTTGGGCATGATCGGTCCTCCGTCCGGGGCGGGCTCGGCTGCCGCCGCTTACAAGGGATGCGACCGGCGCGAGGGGCGCCGGCCGGATGGAGTATGATATGGGAAAGCGAGCCACGGGCAACCATTGCACGCATGCATGGGCGGCCTGCTCTGATGCGTCACAGGGGTTTGCACG
>Ga0310811_10008530_pt1 | contig 13182 bp, 13 predicted proteins | sample YCmetagenome_FD_207642 | JGI IMG/M metagenome (GOLD analysis project Ga0310811, IMG submission 207642) | Soil microbial communities from experimental microcosm in Duke University, North Carolina, United States - YC | ecosystem: Engineered > Artificial ecosystem > Soil microcosm > Unclassified ...
CGCCGCCAAACTTCTTCGACAATACCGTCGCAATCGCCGCCGTCAGCGTCGTCTTGCCATGGTCAACGTGACCGATCGTGCCCACATTCACGTGCGGCTTCGTCCGCTCGAATTTGCCTTTTGCCATCTTGGACTCCTAACAATTTGATGAGAATGTTCAGGCAAACGCCCGACCGATTAATGAACTTACCTGCACTGCTGAATTCTGTGGTGCCCTTGACGTGGATTGAACACGTGGCCTCTCCCTTACCAAGGGAGTGCTCTACCACTGAGCTACAAGGGCAAACTGACTGTCCGATGCCCTATCTACTGCGGCACGTCCAACCTTTAAAACTGGAGCGGGTGAAGGGAATCGAACCCTCGTCATAAGCTTGGAAGGCTTCAGCTCTACCATTGAGCTACACCCGCGAGGGCCACCATTTTCGCTACAACTACCCTGCCTTGAAACAAATTTCCCTTAACAACTTGGTGGAGGGGGCTGGATTCGAACCAGCGTACTCGTAAGAGGGCAGATTTACAGTCTGCTGCCATTAACCACTCGGCCACCCCTCCGCAGGGAACCCCAAACTATAGGGGAGTCGATGGTCTTTGTCAACAACTGCATAGGATTGTTATTACTATTTTTTATGAACAGGGACGGTCTTTGAGACGCTCTCAGGAAATTAGAAGCGCGTTTCGCGCGCCGCACGCAGAAAACTGTCCAGGATCGGCGTGCAGTCGAGCAATTCGGCGCCCGCCGCGCGATGGAACTCGGGATGCCATTGCACGCCCATCACGAAGCGCGACTTGGTGTGGCGTACCGCTTCCACGATGCCGTCGGTTTGCGAAATTGCCTCGATGCGCAGGTCGCGACCGAGGTCACGCACTGCCTGGTGGTGGATGGAATTGACCAGCGGCGCAGTCTGCGCCGGGAAAAGCTGCGCCAGCGACGATCCCTGCGGAAACTCGATCTTGTGGCGATGGCTGTCATACAGGTCGTTCACGTGCGGCATGGCGGTCGGCACATCGGTCACAATGTCCTGATACAGGGTGCCGCCGAAGGCGACATTGATCAACTGGCAGCCGCGGCAGATACCCAGCACCGGTTTGCCGGCTTCGATGAATTCGTGCAGCAACTCGAGTTCATACATGTCGCGCGAGCTGTCACCGCTCCACTCCGGCCGTGTCGGCGTCTGGGAGTATGTCTGCGGCGCGACATCGGCGCCACCCTGCAACACCAGACCATCCAGGTGCTTGGCGTAATCGCGCAAGCGGATTTTGCTGGGGTGCAGCATGCTGTTGGTATTGACGGTCGGGATCATGAGGACCAGCACATCGCGTGACATCACCCATTGCGCGATCGACTCCTCAAGGTATTGCAGCGTCTTCGCCTGCAGGCCTTTGGCACCGGCTTCCGGGTGGAAAATGCGCGCAGAAACACCGATCTTCAAGGTGCGTTGCGTCAGCCGGCGTCCGGCTTGGTCGGACAGGCTTTGCAGCCGCGCCGACAGGATGCGCCAAGTCTGCCGCCACGGGGTATCGTCCGGCATCTGGTAAGCCGGCGGGCGGCTACGCTCGGTATCGGCCTGCTGCGGGCGGCGCACTGACGCTGTTGCCGCCGGCACCTCGGCCTGCTGCGCCATCGATTGCAGCGAATCGGTCGCGTCGGTGGAGGCAGCATTCGCTGCGGGCGTCGTCTTGTTATCAGAAGAATCGGACATCGGCATCACTTGGAATCGAAAGAAGGTAGACAACAGCCACAGCAGAAATTATCCGCCGGAGCAAATCAAGGCAAAGAACAACAGAAATTAACGCAAGCCGGCCGCCGAAGCAATGCCGCGTGGGCGGTCGCGCCAATGCATTTGCATGAAGCCGGCATAATGGCGCCCTATCAAAACAGAAAGCTTCAGGCATGATCACGATCTATCACAATCCCCGTTGTTCCAAGTCGCGCGGCGCGCTCGAACGGGCGCAACAGTTCGCCGCACAACACGCGATCGAGCTCGAAATCGTGGATTATCAAAAAACGCCGCCGACACTCGCGCAGTTGCAGGCCTTGCACAAGATACTGCAATCGGAGAGTCCGGTGAGCGTGCGCGACATAGTGCGGGACGGCGAAGAAGCCTATGCGCTGCTGCATCTCGACCAGGCCGACGACGACGCGCTGTTTGCCGCGATCGCCGCGCATCCGGTTCTGTTGCAGCGACCGATTGTCAGCTTCAAGGGCCGCGGCATCATTGCCCGGCCACCGGAGCTGGTGGATCGCATCCTGACCGCGTAAGCGTCGGGAACCCTGCCGATTAAGCGGCGCCGGCCGACATTGGTACGTGCTGGTACGCATGGCTGATCGCATATTTTTTCAGGATATCGCGATACATGCTGGTCAGCAGCGACATGCGCGGATTGCGAGGATCAAGCCGGCGCGCATTGGCGATGTACGCTCGTGCCTGTTCGCCGAGCGTGGCATCCCAGCCTTCCTTGTCCAGGCATTTGAGCGCGGCGACGGCAGCGTTGAACACCACTTGCGGATTATCCGGCAGGCGCGTGGCGGCTTCGGACATCAAATTGACGGCCCCGCGATAATCGCCCAGACGGGCCTTTTCCGCACCGGACGACACCAGGTCAATGATCTGCCGCTTGCTTTCGCGTGCGACGCGCTGCGCCAGATCATCGCGCCCGGCTTCGGCAAACACGTGCATCGCCTTTGCCATCGCATCAGTGGTCTGTACGTTGCCTGCGACCGCCGTCATCACATCGATCGCTTGCTCCTCAAGACCGTTCGCCAGACAACCTTGCGCCAACAGAATCTTGATGTCGTTCGACATGCCGACGGAATCGGCGCAGGCGACTGCCGCCTGCAATTCTTCGATGGCCTTGTCGCTTTCACCTTGATGGTCATGCAACATCGCAGCGGCGATAGCACGGCATGCCGGCGTCTTGGCGATGCCCGACAAGGCCTTCGTCAGTTCACGGATAGCGGGTGATACAAGCGCGATGTCGCCTTTGGCGATCGCGGTTTTAACCAGGCGCACGTGATCTTCCGGTTCGCGGAATTCGGAAAAGCGCGCCTTGTTGACTACCTGCTGGAAGACACGGTGCGCGGTGTCGACGTCGCCGGCTTCCAGCGCAACGATGCCGAGTCGGCGCAAACGACGCAATGCATAAGGAGACTGCGCCACCGCTAGCTCCAACGTAGCCTGCGCTTCGGCGACGTGGCCACGCGCTTCCTGCGTCTTGGCGAGCCAGTCGTAGGCTTCCAGATACTGCGGGTGATCGGCGATCAATGCTTGCAGCATATCTTCGGCTTCATCGAAACGATCCTGCATAAACAGCGTAATCGCCAAGCCTAGTCGTGCCCTCGTTACGGCGCGCGTGGGAAACAGATCAAGATAAACCGTCTCTGCTTCGGCCAGTTCACCCAGCGCGAGATGCAGCTCCGCCCGCATGCGCATTAGGTCCGGCTGATAATGCGGATACAAGCGCTCCGCTTCGATGCAGACATCGATCGCTTCGGCCAGGTCGCCCTGTTCAATCAGTTGCTGCACACGCGCCAGCGCCTGACGTTTTTCCGCAGCGCGCGCAATGCGCTCGATCAGCGTATCGGCCGTAAATGGTTTCAGGATGTAGTCGTTCAAGCCAAGCGCGGCGGCACTGGTGACTTTTTCGTGTGTGCGCTCGGCGGTGACCATGATGAAGATCGTGGCCGCAGGCAAGATATTGTTGTGCCGCAGATCTTCCAGCAACTGCTGGCCGTCCTGCCCCTCACCCAGATCGTATTCGCAGATGACGAGGTCAAAGTCTTTTTGCTTTAAGGGACGGATCGCGGTGCCAGCGCTGACCGCGTATTCGATGCGTGCGACGCCTGCGCTACTGAGCATGCTTTGGATACTGCCTCGCATGCCGGTATGCGGCTCGATGATCAGTGCGGTCAACCCTGCAAGTTCGGACATGACGTCACTCGAATCGATGCCGGACGCGAGCAAGCGGCCGGCGACAATGGGAAACAGTGACATCCTCGCACGGCAATTGCCGGCGTGACAAGCGCAATGATGGCGGTAGACGAAGCGCCGCGGATGCTCAGATGGTAACCGGCTGCTCGGCGGCCGGCTCTTCAACCACCACCTGATTGCGACCACCCTGCTTGGCCATGTACATCGCCGTATCGGTGCGTGAAAACAGATCCAGCACCGATTCACCGGGAATGTACTGCGTCAGACCGATCGAGACGGTCACCCGATTGCGCAGCTTGCCGTCCCAGGAGAAATGTTCGACCTGTTCGCGGATGCGTTCCGCCACATTCAGCGCGGCCAACAGTGAAGTATCGGGCAGAATCAGCAGGAATTCCTCACCGCCGTAACGACCGAAAATGTCATGTTCGCGAATATTTCCCTGCGCAATCCGTGCAAAGGAACGCAGCACCTCGTCGCCACCCAGGTGACCGGCTTCGTCGTTTACTCTCTTGAAGTGGTCCAGATCCATCACCGCCAGGCACAGCGGCTGTCCGCTTTCGTCAGCCAACCGCTTTTGCTGTTCGATCGCGGCGACGATATAGCGCCGGTTGAAGCAGCCGAGCAGCACGTCGCGGCGTGCATCCTCCTCGATGTCCTTGATCTTGCGGGTCGCCTTGAACAAGGCGTTGTGCAAGTGCTGAACACGGCTCGCCAGCACGGTAAAGCCGGGCAGCGTCAGGGACAGCGCAAGCAATTGCATGCATTCGAGCTGGAGTACGTGCGTACCGAGTCCGCGGGCGCGATGCAGCAGAATCACGACTGCATAACCAGCCAGTGTCACCACGGACAACGCGAACACGGTACGCGGTGGCACGCGGTGCATGGCAAATGCCATCATCAGGAACAGGAAAGGCAGAAACAGAATGTGCGTTTGCGGCGCCATGTATAGCAGCACCAGCATCATGCCGATCAGGCACAAGGTAATTGGCAGTCGCAGGCTCTTGTCCTTGAAGCGCCTATTCCAGCGCCAGCCGAAACAGGTATAGAAAAACGCAGCCAGCCCGGACACCAGCACAACAGCGGCTTTCAGCACCCGCGCGTCGATCAGCCCTTGCCGGTAAAAGATGCTCATCGCAAACAGGTATAGCACGCCAAACACGCTTGTCAGCGCCAGCGGCCTGACACGCATGCTCCAGTTTTCCTCGCGCGGCATGTCCGATTGCCGGCGCGTGTGGACGACGTGGATTTCCCGGCGATCGGGAGAGAGGGATGCAGCAGAAGAGGCAGCGTCGAGCCCGTCATCGCTCGACGCACGGTCCTCCGCTGCCGAAATGGCTTGTTGATCGCCAGGGTTATGCATGTAGATACGCCAGTAAGCTACCGACATCTACTGCATAAACGACCGAGGCGACGCGTCGGCGGGGTCGCTGGATTCCTGGCGGCGCGCCGGTGAGGCGCAGTATCCGTCAGGAAATTTTTCGCAATCTTATTGGTTTTGTGTCCCGGCCACAATCACTAACACGGGGAGGACGGTTTTTCGGTACATGGATGTTTCTTTCAGGAGACATCATCCAAAAGAAAAAGGCCGGACTGAGCCGGCCTTCATTGTCTTCCCGGAGCGTCAACTATCTTGCTCGCCCTCGATTGCCGGTTCGGGCAGGGGGGCCAGTTTTTTTACCAGCAAGCGGTCGATGCGATTGCGGTCCATGTCTACGACCTCGATCCGGTAACCCTCCCACTCAAAGCTGTCAGACATCTGCGGAATATGGCCGAGGAAGGTCATCACGAAACCCGCCAGCGTGTGATAGGTGCCGGATGCTTCTTCCGGAAAGCGGACTTCCGTTTCCAGCAGTTCACGGAAGCGGTCGAAAGACATGCCGCCGTCCAGCAGCCACGAACCGTCATCGCGGCGCACGCCGTCTTCCTCGTGATGCTCGTCGATCACCGACACATCTCCGACCAGTGCACCGAGCACGTCGCTCAGCGTCACAACACCTTCGATCTCGCCGTATTCGTCGATCACCAACGCCAGCTCGGCGCGGTTCTTCTTCAAGGTTTCCAGCAACTGCATCGCACTGATGGTTTCCGGCACAAACAATGGCGGACGCGCTGCCGCTTCGATATCGACCGCGGTCACTGCCTTGCCGTGAATCGCCTGCTCGAACAGGCTGCCGGCATGCACGATGCCAACAATATGTGACAAGTCTCCCTTGCATACCGGGAAACGGCTGTACGAACTGTCAGCGATCTTCACCAGGTTTTCTTCGATCGGGTCTTCGATATCGATGTAGTGCACGTCCATGCGCGGCGTCATCAGTGCTGCCACGCGCTGGTCATCCAGCCGCAGAGCGCGCGATACGATGTCGTGCTCCGTCTTTTCGAACAGGCCGGCATCGGTGCCTTCGCGGATCAAACCTGCAATCTCTTCCTCGGTGACGGCGTCATCCTTTTTGTGATGCATGCCGAGTATGCGCAAAATGAATTCGGTCGTAACCGTCAATATCTTGACGAATGGCCCCATCAGGCGCGACAGCCACAACATCGGTGCCGACACCACCGATGCGACCACTTCCGGGTACTGCATCGCAATCCGCTTTGGCACCAGTTCGCCGAATATCAACGAACCGAAGGTAATGCCGACCACCACGATCGCCAGCGAAATTTCGCGCGCATACAGGCCCAGCACAGGAACCGCTGCCAGCTCCGGCGTCAGGCGATCGACCAGCGAGGCCTCGCCAAAGGCGCCGTTGAAAATGCCGATCAGCGTGATACCGACCTGGATGGTGGAGAGGAAACGGCTGGGGCTGTCAGACAGATCGAGCGCAGCCTTCGCGCCGCGGCTGCCGTTTTCGGAAAGCTTTTGCAGGCGGATACGTTTGGAAGTAACGATTGCAATTTCAGACATGGCAAAGACCCCGTTAATCAGGATCAAGCCAAGGATGATGATTATGTCCACTCAAAGGAAACGCGCTTTTCCAGCACGTCCTGCTGTTAATCGGACAGGCATCATACCATCTGCGGCGGCGCCTTTCAGTCAAAAGCCGGCGATTCCCGGCGATTTCTGTGCTAATTTTGCGCAACTGTCGTCAATATGGCGGCAATTTTCCGCTAATCAAGCAAGCGCAACTGCTACAACAGCCGCGCCAGCAGGAAAAGTACGGCACCAAGCAGCAGGGTGGAGGCAAAAGGCAACAGAATCGTCCGGCCGAACAGCCGAAAACGCAGGTCGCCCGGCAGGCGGCCAATGCCCAGTTTTTCCAGCCAGGGCAAAGCGGCAGAAAATACGATCAGGGCGAGAAAAATGACGAGGAACCAGCGCATCGTCAGACTTGCGCGTCAGAGACGGAAGCTCTGGTCGGCACGGTTGAACTGCTCGGGCAATTCGACCCCGGTGCCAACGACCAGAACCTTGAACAGTTCCCCCATCTCCGCCGGCGAAGTCAACTTCTGCACCGCATTGGTCTTGGGCAGATACTGGCGCGCATCGTTTGGCGAAGTTTGCAACAGGCGCGTGGCGAGCCCGGCGGCAAGCAGGAAGCCAGCCTGGCTCATGTAGCCGATCATTTCAAGACCGTTCCGCACGGCTGCATACGCCATCGCCGTGAAGTCGACGTGCGCGGTAATGTCCTGCAACCCTGGCAAGTAGAACGGGTCATCATGGGAGTGATGACGGTAATGACACATCAGGGTGCCGGCATGGCGCTGGTCCAGATAATATTCGGCGGCCGGAAAGCCGTAATCGATCAACATTGCCGCACCGCCCTTGCCGCTTTGCTCGGCGCCGGCCGCAAGCATGGATGCCAGCGATGCCATGAAACCGGCGGCAAGCGGATGCACTTCGGTGACGTAGCCAACCGGCAGGCTGTCCGCTTCCGGAATCTGTTCGATGAGCGCCGGATCGCAGGCGCGATCCTCAAAGGCGAAGCCGCCGTCGCGTACGGTGACCCCGCGCTCCAGCCAGCCATCCGCGGCTTTAACCACCAGCGAGACCGGCATGGCGTCCAATACTTCGTTGCCAACCACGACACCGGAAAAAGCCGGCGGAAAATCGTCCAGCCATCGTACCTGCGGAAAACCGGCCAGCAATTGCTGTTGCCGCGCGCGCAGTTCGCCGGACAGCTCGACGATCGAGTAGCTTTCCACTGTGATACCCGCCGCGGCGCATTCGGTCAGGATGTCGGCCGCCAGCTTGCCGGTGCCGGCGCCGAATTCGAGAATGTGCGGCGCGCTCTGACGCAACAATTCGCCAACCGCGTGTGCCAGCGTTTCGCCGAAAAGCGCCGTCATTTCGGGCGCGGTTGTAAAATCACCGTCTTTGCCGAGCTTGGCCGCACCGCCGCTGTAGTACCCGAGATCCGGCGCATAGAGCGCCAGTTCCATGTAACGCGCAAAACTGATCCAGCCATCGTGACGAACGATGTCGTCGGCAATCAGTCGGGTCAAGGCGCGCGACGCGTTCAGCGCGTCCGGCGACGGTTCAGGCAGGTGCAGTTGCATGGCGCGTATTGTACATGCGCCGATTTCGTAAAAAATGGCAAAACGCCAAGGATCACGCGCTAAGGATCATGTCTTCACAGCCGATCACAAGAAAGACCGCTCTCGTCACCGGCGCCGCCAGGCGTATCGGCCGTTCGATTGCGCTCGCGCTGGCACAGCGCGGCTGGGATGTGGTGGTGCATTACCGCAGTTCGGCCGAGGAAGCGAACGAAACCGTGACCCGCGTCGAGGCAACGGGGCAACGGGCGGTGGCGGTTTGTTGCGACCTGTCGGACGAAGCGGCGGTACGGTCGCTGATCCGTCGTGCGTCGGCCGCGCTCGGCCCGGTTTCCTGCGTCGTCAACAATGCCTCGCTGTTCGATTACGACAGCGCAGCCAATTTTTCCACGGCCTCGCTCGATGCGCATATGCACACCAATGTCATGGCGCCTGTTCTGTTGGCGCAGGCGCTGTTCGATGCCACACCGGCGGGCGCACAAGCCGCGGTCATCAACTTGCTCGACCAGAAACTGTTCAACCTGAACCCGGATTTTCTGTCTTACACCTTGTCGAAGGCGGCGCTGCATAGCGCGACGACGATGCTGGCGCAGGCACTGGCGCCTAAGGTACGCGTCGTCGGCGTGGCACCAGGTATCACGCTCGTGTCCGGCGATCAAAGCGATGTAGATTTTCAACGCGCGCACAAAGTCACGCCGCTTGGCCGCTCCAGCACGCCGGACGATATTGCCGCCGCCGTCTGCTTCGCCGCCGAATCGCCGGCCATTACCGGCACCACGCTGATCGTCGATGGCGGCCAGCATTTGGTTCCCTTGCAACGCGACGTGATGTTTGTCGCGTCGTAAACCTTGTAGAAATTGACTATGAATTCGTTCCTGTTCCACCCCAGCCTCGCCGATTGCCGCCGTCTGTTCCTGCGCGACTATGAAGTGCAAATCAACATCGGCGTGCACGATTTTGAAAAGAAGGGCGAGCAGCGCGTGCTGATCAATGTCGACCTGTTCATTCCCTTGAACGAATCGACGCCGACGCACGATTCGCTGGATGAAGTGGTCGATTACGACTTCATGCGCAGCACCATCGCCAAGCGTATGGCGGAAGGCCATGTGCATTTGCAGGAAACCCTTTGCGACGACGTCATCAATGCGATGCTCGCGCATCCGAAGGTGCGCGCCGCACGCGTCTCGACCGAGAAACCGGATGTCTATCCGGATTGTCATTCGGTCGGCGTCGAAGTGTTCCGCATCAAGGGAGCCTAAGATGACTGATACCGCATTGCAGACCGCGCCGTCCGTCAAGCAGGTCGAAAGGATCGCCTACGAAAACAACAAGCTGCACAAGCGCCTGTGCCGTCTGGTCGGCCAGGCGATCGGCGACTTCAAGATGATAGAGGACGGCGACAAGGTGATGGTTTGCCTGTCGGGCGGCAAGGACAGCTACGCACTGCTTGACATTCTGATGACCTTACGCGAGCGCGCCCCGATCCACTTCGACATCGTTGCCGTCAACCTCGATCAGAAGCAACCGAATTTTCCGGAGCATGTGTTGCCGGCTTATTTGAAAGCACTCGGCATTCCGTTTCATATCGAGAATCAGGATACCTACAGCATCGTCAAACGCCTGATCCCGGAAGGCAAGACGACATGCTCACTGTGTTCGCGCCTGCGCCGCGGCATTCTGTATCGCGTCGCGGATGAACTGGGCTGCAACAAGATCGCGCTCGGCCATCATCGTGACGACATCATGGAAACCTTTTTCCTGAACATGTTCTTCGGCGCCAAGATCAAGGGCATGCCGCCAAAGCTGCAATCGGATGATGGCAAGCACATCGTGATCCGCCCGCTGGCTTATGTAAAGGAAGCCGATACCGAACGCTACGCGAAGGTGAAGAATTTCCCGATCATTCCCTGCGACCTGTGCGGCAGCCAGGAAAACCTGCAGCGCAAACAGATCAAGGGCATGTTGCGCGAATGGGAAAAAAAGCATCCGGGCCGCGTCGACAATATTTTTTCATCGCTGTCGACGGTGGTGCCGTCGCACCTGATGGATCGCAATCTGTTCAACTTCACGGATTTGCAGCCAACCGGCGAGGCGATGGCTAATGGCGACATCGCGTTCGACGAGGAGCCTTGCTCAACCGGAACAGCGATATCCCGTATCATTCCTTTGATGACGGACAGCAGCGACGACGAATAGCCTGCCCGCGAGGAGGACGACCTCCCCCGCTTTGGGAACCACCCGGGACGGCCCGGTCATGTGAAGGAGGGCCATATGGCCTGGATATATCTTTTCATCGCCGGCTTGCTGGAAGTTTTGTGGGCCTTTTCCATGAAGCAGTCGCACGGGTTCACCCGCATCGTGCCAAGTGCCATCACGCTGACCGCGATGGTTGCCAGCGTGGTGTTGCTGGCACTGGCCATGCGTACGCTGCCGCTTGGAACCGCCTACACCATCTGGACCGGTATTGGCGCCGTCGGCGCCTTTGTCGTCGGCGTTGCGGTGCTGGGCGAGCAACTGACGGCGATGCGCATTGCCGCCGCCATCTTCATCATCAGCGGCATCGTGCTGATGAAACTCTCCTCCTCGCAATAGAAAAGGCGCCTCCGGTAGAGCGTCATCGCATTGGCACCTACACTTTCGCCGCACGGAACAGCGCCGCGTCGATGGTGAACGAATAATCCGCCTCGACGGCAAAGTAGGCGCGCGTTTCCTCCGGTGCGGACTCGAACAGGCTGCGGATGGCGACTATGCGTTCCGCCGGCGTGCGCATACGCGCGGTCCAGTCGTCGAATACCATTTTCAGTTTCCAGCTGTCCACGTGTTCTGCTGCAAAGCCGGCTGCGGCCAGCATCGCGTTCCATTCCGAAACGCGGTAGTCCCGCACATGCGAAGCGTCGCGCAACAACTCGACTGCCTGCATGGTCGTGTCATGCAGGGGGTGCTCGGGCGCGACCACGTCGATGACTACCAGCACACCATCCGGACGCAACACACGGCGCGCCTCGCGCAAGCCGGCCGGCACATCGAACCAGTGATGCGCGGAGAAGCGTGTGATGACGAGATCGAAAGAGGCGTCGGGGAAAGGCAAAGCTTCCGCCTGCGCCTGCTGCGTCACGATATTGGACAGGCCTCGCTCGGCGGCGGCCGCCGCAACCACGCCAAGCATCGGCGACGATGGGTCGCAGGCAATCACCGATGCCGCAAAAGGCGCCACCGCGAAACTCACGTGCCCGCCGCCGCAACCCAAATCCAGCACGCTGGCCGCTGCGATGCCGCCGGCGATGTCTTTTAACGCCTGCAAATCGGCACCCTGTGCATGGACGGCACTGGTCAGATATGCCGCCGCCGTTTCGCCAAACTGCTTTGCCGCTACTGCCGCTTGTTTCATTTTCGCTCTCCGGTTGAAAACATATCCGCAGAATATGCAATCATTTATCCCCTAACAAGGCAATAAAATATCCTGGTATGTTTAGTGCCAGACAGCTCCTTTTTACGGATACCTCCCTATGCACAACCAACTCGGCGAATTCATTCGGCTGCATCGCGAACGCGTCAAGCCGCAGGATGTCGGCTTGCAAACCGCTGGCGTACGTCGTACACCGGGGCTGCGGCGCGAAGAATTGGCACAGCTATGCGCCGTCAGCCCGACTTGGTTGACGTGGCTGGAACAGGGGCGCCCAGTCTCGGCATCGGCGAAGGTATTGGGTCGGCTGGCTGACGTCATGAGTCTGACCGCGGCAGAACGCCTCTATCTGTTCAAACTGGCAGACAAGCTCGATCCGCGCGAATCGGGCGTCAGTGCGTCCGCACCGCATGCCGACGCCATGGTGAAAGCGATCAATGTGCCGGCTTACGTCCTTGATCACGAATGGAATGCGATTGCCTGGAACCGGCCGGCGCAGGATCTGTTCACTGGCTGGCTCGATGCTCGCAAGCACAGCGGCGCCGACAACCATCCGAATCTGTTGCGCTTCATGTTCCTGGAGCCGAGCGCCCACGAACTCATTACCGACTGGGCGGATCGCGCGCATCGTCTGGTAGCGGAATTTCGTGCGGACTGCGGCAAGGCCGCCGACGCTGAACCGCTTGCCAGCCTGATCGACGATCTAAAGAAAAACAGCACCGAATTCGAACGCTTATGGAACGCGCAGCACGTAGTCAGTCGTGATGGCGGCGCACGTCATTTCCATCATCCGCGCAAAGGCGAACTGCGGTTCGAGCAAGTAACGCTCAATCTCGCGGCAACACGTGGCTGCAAGCTGGTGATGCTGTTGCCGGGATAACAGTGGGAATCAAGACTCGGCCTTCGCCATCAGACGGTTGAAATCGCTGACCCAGTCCTGCAGCGTATTGATGAAATGGCGTTTCTGCTCGGCGGTCGCCATATGCATCATGTCGGCAACCAGTGCCGCGTTCGCCTCGTTTGATTGATCGAAGAACGCCTGATACTGCTTGTTGCCGAAGTGCGTCATCGCTGCGGCAATGTACTGACGGATCATTTGCTGGGTCGCCTCCTTGTCCGGCTTGTGCGACTGGATTTTCTTCAGCAAGTCGATCAACTGTTTCTGGCGCTGTATGCGATCAGCCATTACCAATTCATTATTCAGCGGACGGGCGTCGGATAAGGCGCGCAGCTTCTGCTGCTGTTCGTGGCTGAAATCCCCGAACCAGTATTCGGCCTGCTTCATCATGCGTTTGTAACGGAAGTCCTGCTTGTCCTGCACCGAGCCGCGCAGATAATCCTTGCGAAACTTATCGT
>Ga0310811_10008532_pt1 | contig 13182 bp, 9 predicted proteins | sample YCmetagenome_FD_207642 | JGI IMG/M metagenome (GOLD analysis project Ga0310811, IMG submission 207642) | Soil microbial communities from experimental microcosm in Duke University, North Carolina, United States - YC | ecosystem: Engineered > Artificial ecosystem > Soil microcosm > Unclassified ...
CCGGCCTGCGGCAGGTCGATGCGCCCGTGCTCGAACAGGGCGTCCACCTGGGAACCGGCGAGTTCGACCTCGGCCATGCCGGTGTACCCGGTGGTGATGGCGAGCTCGGCCCGGTACTCCTCGGCGGGCAGGCCCACGGCGGCGGCCTTGACCCGCAGCGGCAGATCCTTGGAGACCAGCACCACGTCCGCGCCCTCGGCGGCGAGGGCCTTGGCGACGGCCAGGATCCTGACATCGTTGTCCGGGTTCTGCATCTGCGGACGGAAGCCCGGCGGGAGCACCGAGGTGTCCGAGTGGTTGAGCTCCACCCGGAGGCTGCCGCCGGCCTCGCCGACCGGCAGCGGCTGGTCGAGACGGCCGTGTTCGACGCGCAGCTCGTCCAGCAGGCGCAGGGCCGCGCGGGCGAAATAACCGAGTTCCGGATGTTGGCGCTTGCCCTCGAGCTCGCTCACCACCACGAGCGGGATGACGACCTCGTGCTCCTCGAAGCGGGTCACCGCGGTGGGGTCGGCCAGCAGAACGCTGGTGTCCAGGACGTAAGTGCGCCGATCAGATGTGGCCACTAGTGCTCCGGCTCTGGTATGGCGTACCTCTGGGCGGGCACGCCCTTACCAGCGCTTTACCCCGTCCGGGGGAGAGAAAAACGACAGCGGAAGGCTATAAGGGCCTTACGCGCCGTAGCGGCGCTGACGCTGGGCGAAGTCGCGCAGCGCGCGCAGGAAGTCGATCCTGCGGAAGGCGGGCCAGTAGGCCTCGCAGAAGTAGAACTCGGAATGCGCGGACTGCCACAGCAGGAAGCCGGACAGCCGCTGCTCCCCCGAGGTGCGGATGATCAGGTCGGGTTCCGGCTGGCCCGCGGTGTAGAGATGCTCGGTGATGTGTTCGACGTCGATGACCTGCGCCAGGTCCTCGATCGAGGTGCCGCGCCCGGCGTGCTCGGACAGCAGCGAGCGCACGGCGTCGGCGATCTCGCGGCGCCCGCCGTAGCAGATCGCTGCGTTGACCACCAGGCCCGGGTTGCCCGAGGTCTCCGCGCCGATCTCCTTGAGCGTACGGCCGAAGTCGCCGGGCATCAGGTCGAGTGCGCCGACCGGGCGGATACGCCAGCGTCCGGTCTCGGCGAGGGAGCGGACCGCGCCCTCGATGATGCGCAGCAGGTCCTCGAGCTCCTCGGCGGGCCGGTTGAAGTTGTCCGTGGAGAAGAGCCAGAGCGTGACGACCTCGACGCCGGCCTCCTCGCACCAGTCGAGCAGATCGTGGATCTTGTCCGCGCCGCGCTGGTGGCCGGTGGCGATGTGCTCGCCCACCGCCTTCGCCCAGCGGCGGTTGCCGTCCATGATGACGCCGATGTGGCGGGGGCAGCGGTCGTGGTCGATCCGCGCGGCGAGCCTGCGCTCGTAGGCGCCGTACGCCAGTTCGCGCAATCCCATGGTCCGCCGCACTGCCTCTCGCTGCCGATCGCCGCTGCCGGAAAACGCCCGGGCGCCGGGTTCGCACCCGCGGTCCAGCGCAAACCCTATCCCGCCGCCGGGCGCCCCGGACCCTTCCGGACCCGGGGCGGCTGTGAGGATGTAGTGAAGATCTCTCCGGAGCACGCCGGCCGGCCCCGGGACCGCGGGCGGCCGGCGCCGTGCAGCGGCGGGCTCAGCCGAGCCGCTCGAGAAGGTCCCTGTGCTCCTGCCACAGCTCCTCGGGCAGGTGCGTGCCGAACCGCTCGAAGTGAGCCGGTATCAGCTCGACCTCGCGCCGCCAGGTCTCGGCGTCCACGCCGAGCAGCTCGGCCAGGGCCGCCGGGTCGAGCTCGAGGCCCTCGAGGTCGAGGTCGGCGGGCGTCGGCACCACGCCGATGGCGGTCTCGGCGCCCGAGGCCGTGCCCTCGAGCCGCTCCACGATCCACTTGAGCACGCGGCTGTTCTCGCCGAAGCCCGGCCACAGGAACGAGCCGTCGGCGCCCTTGCGGAACCAGTTCACGTAGTAGATCTTCGGCAGCTTCTCCGGCTGCGCCTTGGCGCCCACGCTCAGCCAGTGGCCGAAGTAGTCGCCCATGTTGTAGCCGCAGAACGGCAGCATGGCGAACGGGTCGTAGCGCAGCTCGCCCACCGTGCCCTCGGCCGCCGCGGTCTTCTCGGACGCGACGTTCGCGCCCAGGAACACCCCGTGCCGCCACGACCTCGACTCGCTGACCAGCGGCACCGCGGTGGCCCTGCGCCCGCCGAACAGGATCGCCGAGATCGGCACGCCGCGCGGGTCGTCCCACTCCGGCGCGATGGTCGGGCACTGCCCGGCCGGCACGCAGAAGCGCGCGTTCGGGTGCGCGGCCGGGGTCTCGGAGGCCGGGGTCCAGTCGTTGCCGCGCCAGTCGGTCAGGTGCGCCGGCGGCTGCTCGGTCAGGCCCTCCCACCACACGTCGCCGTCGTCGGTGAGCGCGACGTTGGTGTAGATGGCGTTGGCGTCCAGGGTCGCGATGGCGTTGGCGTTGGTGGCCTGGCCGGTGCCCGGTGCGACGCCGAAGAAGCCGGCCTCGGGGTTGATCGCGTAGAGCCGGCCGTCCTCGCCGAAGCGCATCCAGGCGATGTCGTCGCCGACGGTCTCGACCTTCCAGCCCGGAATGGTCGGGGTGAGCATCGCCAGGTTGGTCTTGCCGCAGGCCGAGGGGAAGGCGGCGGTGATGTACTTGGCCTCGCCGCGCGGCGGGGTGAGCTTGAGGATCAGCATGTGCTCGGCCAGCCAGCCCTCGTCCCTGGCCATCACCGAGGCGATGCGCAGCGCGTAGCACTTCTTGCCGAGCAGCGCGTTGCCGCCGTAGCCGGAGCCGAAGGACCAGATCTCGCGGTCCTCGGGGAAGTGGGTGATGTACTTGGTGCTGTTGCACGGCCAGGGCACGTCGTCCTGTCCCGCCACCAGCGGGGCGCCGACGGTGTGCACGGCCTTGACGAACTCGCCGTCCGTGCCGAGCTGGTCGAGCACGGCCTGGCCCATCCGGGTCATCACCCGCATGGAGAGCGCCACGTAGGCGGAGTCGGTGATCTCGACGCCGAGCGCGGAGAGCGGGGAGCCGATCGGGCCCATGGAGAACGGCACCACGTACATGGTGCGCCCGCGCATGGCGCCGTCGAACAGGCCGTCGAGGGTGGCGCGCATCTCGGCCGGGGCGACCCAGTTGTTCGTGGGGCCGGCGTCCTGCTCGCGCTCGGAGCAGATGAAGGTCCGGTCCTCGACCCGTGCGACGTCGGACGGGTCGGAGGCGGCGTAGAAGGAGTTGGGGCGCTTGGCGGGGTTGAGGCGCTTGAGCGTGCCGGCCTCGACGAGCTGCTCGGTCAGGCGCTGCCACTCGGCGTCGGAGCCGTCGCACCACACGACGTCCGAGGGCTTGGTGAGGCGGGCGATCTCGTCGACCCAGGCGATCAGGCCGGCATGGGAAGTCGGCGGGGCTGTCACCGCGAACGTCATCGTGCGCACTCCAAAGGTCACGCCGGGGGTCCGCACCACCCGGGCGCTGAATTGAGGGTGCTTTGGACTATAACCACGCCGTCCCGAATGGTGGATACTCCGCCGGGTTCACCTCGGGAACCTACGCTGCCGTAAGTTACCCTGGGGTGGGAACCACGCGGGCCCTCGTGCAGCGGATATGTCCTATTTTTTGATGAGTTATGGTCCACGGCCACGCGGACCGCCGACGACAGGGTGTGACCAATCTCATGACTCGAAGTGATCAGGGCAGGTGCGGCCTGTGACCGAGCTAACGCCCGCAACGGCTGTGTCCTCCGCCACAACGGCGGTGCGGCCGCGGCTGCGCGGCTGGCTGCACGCCGGCGCCTTCCCGCTCGCCCTGGCCGCCGGGATCGTGCTGATCTGCCTCGCGCCCACCCGCCGCGACGCCGCCGCGTGCACGGTGTTCGCCGTCTCGTCCTGGCTGCTGTTCGGGGTCAGCGGCATCTATCACACCGGACGCTGGGGACCGCGGTGGAAGGCGATCCTGCGCCGGTTCGACCACACCAACATCTTCCTGATCATCGCGGGCACCTACACGCCGGTGTCGCTGACGCTGCTTCCGCACGGCTCGGCGGTGCTGCTGCTCTCCCTGGTGTGGGCCGGGGCGCTGGTCGGCATCGGCTTCCGGATGTTCTGGCTGACCGCGCCGCGCTGGGTGTACGTGCCCTGCTACATCGCGCTCGGCTGGGCCGCGCTGTTCTTCCTGCCGGACCTGCTGCGCACCGGAGGGCCCGCGGTGGTGACGCTGATCGTGACCGGCGGCGTGCTCTACTCCGTCGGCGCGGTGGTCTACGCGCTCAAGCGGCCGGACCTCTCGCCGCGCTGGTTCGGCTTCCACGAGCTGTTCCACGCGTTCACGGTCGCGGCCTTCTGCTGCCACTACATCGCGGTCGCGCTCGCCGTCCTCGACCGTCCGCGTCTCACCGGCTGACCGCGGCGGCGACGGGGACGGGCCGCAACTCCCGTTCCCGCCGCTGTCTGCGCTGCTGCTCCTGCTCCTGCCCCTACGCCCGCTGCTCTACTGCTCGCTCTCGCAGAACGGTCCCGGGCACATGAACAGCCGCGGCGTCTGCGCCAGCAGCGCCTCGGCGACCGCGAGGCCGTAGCCCGCGAACCGCGGCGCCTGCGTGGCCAGCACGATCGAGGGCACCAGCGCCAGGTAGGCGTCGTCGAGATGTTCGAGCGACGGCGCGGCCAGCCCGTACGCCGCGAACCCGGCGGCCGCGGCCGAGGCGCCGGAGGGGCTGGCGTTGTCGGTCGGGTCGCTCGGCCGGAAGTAGAGCGGCGCGGCGTCCGCCGCCGTGTCGTACAGGCCTTCGGACGTGCGGAACTGCGTGCGGATCGTCTCCAGCAGCGCGGCGGCGTGGCCGAGCCAGGCGCGTTCGCCGGTGGCGGAGTAGAGCAGGACGAAGGCCTCTGCGACGCAGCCGTAGTCCTCGAGCACGCCGGGGTTCTCCGAGGCGCGGCCGTCGCGGGACGTGCGCACGAGGCGCCCGGCCTCGTCCAGGTGCACGTCGACGAGCAGGTGCCCGCAGCGGACGGCCGCGCTGAGCAGGTCGGGGCGGTTGAGCGCGACGGAGGTCTCGACCAGCGCGCTGACGGCCAGGCCGTTCCAGGAGGCGACGATCTTGTCGTCGCGGCCCGGCTGCGGGCGCTGCGCGCGGGCCACCCGCAGCTTCGCCGCGACGCGTTCGCGCTCCGCCGCGGTGACGGGGTTCGCGTCCGCGTCCGATCCGTCGGACGTGTTCGAACCCGTCGTCGCGTTCGCCGCGTGCGGGTCCGCCAGCCGCAGGACCGACGCGCCCTCCTCGAAGTTGCCGTCCTTCGTCACCTCGTACACCGCGGCCGCTATCTCCGCGTCGTGCGGGCCGAGGACGTCGACCAGCTGCTGGTAGGTCCAGACGTAGGTGAGGCCCTCGGCGCCGTCGGTGTCGGCGTCGAGCGCGGAGGCGAACCCGCCTGCGGCGGTGCCGAGCTCGCGGATCAGGAAGCCGGCGGTCTCCTCGGCGATGCGCCGGTAGAGTGGTGTGGGCGAGGCCTTCCACAGCAGCGCGTACACGCGCAATAGCAACGCGTTGTCATAAAGCATCTTCTCGAAGTGCGGCACGGTCCACGTCGCGTCCACCGAGTAGCGCGAGAAGCCGCCGCCGAGCTGGTCGTAGATGCCGCCGCGGGCCATGGCGGTGCAGATCTGCTCGACCATGGACAGCGCCTGCGCGGACCCGGTGCGGGCGTAGTGCCGCAGCAGTTGAAGCAGCGTCATCGACGGCGGGAACTTGGGCGCGCCGCCGAACCCGGCGGCGACGCCGTCGTTCGCCGCGTCGTCGGAGTACTCGACGCTGAGGCGGGCGACGGCGGCGTCCAGGTCCTCCTCGGAGGGTTCGGTCACCAGTTCGGACTCGGCGAGGCCGATACGGGGGATCTGGCCCTCATCCTCGCTCTCGCCTTCTGCCGCGGCGTTCGCTCCGCGCGCGAGCGTCTCGGCCGAGACCGGGACCGAGAGCTCCGCCATCCGCGCCGCGACGGCCTCCCCCACCTGCGTCACCTCGCCGCGCCGCGCCGCCCACGCGTTGGCGACCTTGGCGAGGACCTGCAGGAAGCCGGGCACGTTGCCGTGCGCGCGGGGCGGGAAGTAGGTGCCGCAGAAGAACGGCCGGCCGGAGGCGTCGGCGAACACGGTCATCGGCCAGCCGCCGTGCCCGGTCATGGCCTGCGTCGCGGTCATGTAGACGGCGTCCACGTCGGGCCGTTCCTCGCGGTCCACCTTCACGCAGACGAACCCCGCGTTCATCGCGGCGGCCGTGGTGGGATCGGAGAAACTCTCGTGCGCCATCACGTGGCACCAGTGGCAGGCGGAGTATCCGATGGAGATCAACAGCGGCACATCCCGCCGCCTGGCCTCGGCGAACGCCTCCTCGCCCCACTCGTGCCAATCCACGGGATTATCAGCGTGTTGCTGAAGATAAGGCGAGGTCGCGGCCGCCAGACGGTTCACGTTCTCACTCTACCGACTTTGTGCCGCCGCACCAGATACCCAGAGTGGCGGAAATCGTACAGATGGTACTGACGGACCCGTCGGCGACCGAGGATCGCAAGCGGCTTCGGCCGGCGCCCGCGGCGCGCGGCGCGCTCCCTCTTCACGCAGAGGTCCACGGCGTTTCATTCACGGCACCGCTGACGGTGGGATACTAATCTCGATGTTACTAACATCGACATTAGCACTAAAGTCAGGGAGGCGATCTGCTTGGCCGAGTTCGTCGGGCGGAACCGCGAGCTCGAGCTCCTGGGTCAGGAGCTCCGCAAGGTGGTCGCCGGTGTCGACCACGAGCGGCCGGGGCGCTGCCTGCTCCTCCGCGGCAGACGTCGCGTCGGGAAGTCTCGGCTCGTCGAGAGGTTCGCCGACCGGGCCGAGGTCCCGTTCCTGTATTTCACCGCCTCGGGCGGCGGCACCGCACGCGAACTCGCCCGCTTCGCCGCAGACGCGGACCGCTCGTCACTGCCCGCAGGCGCCTTGCTCGCCAGTGCCAGGCCCGCTGACTGGGGCGCCGCGCTCGAACTTCTCGCCGCGACCCTTCCCGACGACCGGGCAAGCATCGTCGTCATCGACGAGGTGCCCTATCTCATGGGGCAGGACGACGTGTTCGAAGGGACGCTTCAGCGCAGCTGGGACCGATTCCTCGAACGCAAGCCGGTCCTGCTGATCCTCATCGGCTCGGATCTGTCCATGATGGAGGCGCTCAACAGCTACAAGCGGCCCTTCCACCAGCGCGGACGCGAACTGGTCGTCGGCCCGCTGAATCCGGCCGAGATCGGCGCCATGCTCGGACTGGGGCCGGCCGCGGCCCTCGACGCCGCGCTGCTGACCGGCGGACTGCCCCTCATCTGCAGCGACTGGCCGGCCGGAGCCGGCGTCAAAAGCTTCCTCGAACTGGCGGTGTCCGACCCGATCTCCTCGCTCATCGTCTCGGCCGAACGATCACTGGCTGCCGAGTTCCCCGAGGCGGCCCAGGCGCGGCTCGTCCTGGGGGCGATCGGAAGCGGAGAGAGGACCTTCGGCAACATCACCCAGGCCGCCGGAGGAATCGGTGCCACGCCCCTGACTCGGGCTCTCACCATCCTTCAGGACAAACGCATGGTCGCCGCCGAACTTCCGATCTCGCTGCGCCCGTCGCGCGACAAGCGGTATCGCGTCGCCGATCCGTACCTGCGGTTCTGGCTGAGGTTCATCGACCCGTACCTGGACGAGATCGAACGCGGCAGGGCGGACCTGACGCTCGCCCGCATCGAACAGGGCTGGACCAGTTGGCGCGGCCGGGCGGTCGAACCGCTCATCCGTGAGTCGCTGGCCCGCATACTGCCCGACCACCATCTTCCCGCCGCGCCTGCGATCGGCGGCTATTGGACACGTACGAACGACGTCGAAATCGACATCGTGGGCGCGGACCGCGAGCCGATCGCCCGGGAGCTGCGTTTCCTCGGCTCGATCAAATGGCTGGAGAACTCCCCGTTCGACGACCACGATCGCGCCGCGCTCACTCGCCACTGGGCCGCGCTGACGGATCAGCCGATCCCCCTCGTCGCGGTGAGCCGCAGCGGCTCCACCGCAACGGGTCTTCACGCCGTGTACGGGCCCGAAGACATCATCGCGGCATGGCGGTGACAGCGTGATTCAGACGGGTCGACCCGACGCGCCGTCGATCCGGAACGTCCGATCTTCCCCGCGCTGCTCAGAGGAACTCGCTCCAGAAGGCGACGAGCGGAGCCTTTCGCCCGGCGGACTCCGCCGAGGATTCGCGCCGGGCGGGAAGGGCGAATTCGTAGATGACGTAGTCGGCGATGTCGTCGCCGTAGACGATGATGCCGGTCTGATAGACCGAGAGGAAGCTCCTGATACGCGTGGATCACACCGGGCCCCGGCTCGAAGGGGACGTTCACCGGCAGACCGGCCGCGAGGAACGCGCGGTGGTCGTCGTCCGCATGCCCGAACCGGCCGTCGCGGCGCTGCGTAGATGCGGGCTCACGCCTTCACGCCGGTGATCAGGCGTTCGCGGTCGAACAGGAAGGAGACCAGGCGCCAGGCGAGCAGGTCGATCGCGAGCAGTGCGGCGCCTAGCCCTAATGCCAGGGCGAGGGTCGGCTGTATGACGCCGAAGCCCATCAGGGAGACGACGACCACGGGTGGCAGGCTGGCGAGGCTGCCGAGTTGCTGGGCCACGCGCACGTCGCCGACCTTGGCGGAGATCGCGATCCCGACCCAGATCGACCAGCCGGACAGCAGCGGCGTGAACACGACCTGCGGCAGGATCCGGACCAGCTTGAACACGTCCGCCTGGATGTTCGGGTGCGCGAAAAGCCCCACCGCGGCGAGGAAGATCCCGAACATCACGTAGGCGATCACCAGGGTCGGGGCCAGCGCCGCGCACGCCTTGCCGAGCAGGAGCTCCTCGCGGCGCAACGGCGTGGTCAGCACCGGTTCGAGCGTGCCCTGCTCGCGTTCGCCGACGACGGAGTAGGCGGCGACCACGGCGGGAACCAGTGCCGGGATCAGCAGCAGGTAGAACAGCGCGAGGCCGACGATCGTGTCGACCTCGGCCGCTTCCGCGTCGGCCGGGATGTCGAAGATCTCGATGATCGGCAGGATCACGAACAGCAGCGGCAGCACCGCCATCGTGGCTACGACGACGCGGTTGCGGCGGTAGTCGCGCAGCTCCTTGCGCAGGATCGCGCGGATGCGGCGGCCGCTGAGCCGCTGCGCGTCCTCGCGGCGCCCGCGCAGCGGGAGCAGCCGGGCCCGGCCGGTCGGTGGGTCGGCGATGGTCATCGTGCCTGCGCCTCCACGTCGGTGTCGATCAACTGCAGGTACACGTCCTCGAGCGAGTGCCGGGACGGGCTGATCTCGAGCAGGTCGGCGTCGGCCGCGACGAGGGCGCGGGCGGCCGCGGGCGCGGCGAGTTCGGGGGCGTCGACGGACAGGTGGTAGCCGCCGTCGTCCGGCTCCCGCCGCCACTCGCGCACGCCGGGGACGCCGGCGAACACGGTCGCGGGGTCGGCCAGCGGCTCGCGGGTGCGCACCCGCAGCCCCTTGTCGAACAGCCGGTCGCGCAGCTCGTCGGGGCGGCCGATGAGCCGCAGCGTGGTGTTCATGATGCCGACGCGGTCGCACATCCGCTCGGCCTCGGCCAACCGGTGCGTCGTCAGGAAGATGGTGACGCCGCGCCGGCGCAGGCCGTCGATCAGCTCGTGCACCTCGCGCGCGGCGACCGGGTCGAGGCCGGAGGTGGGTTCGTCGAGGAACAGCACCCGCGGCTCGCCCAGCAGCGCCCTGGCCAGCCCGACCCGCTGGCGCAGTCCCTTGGACAGGGTGCGGCACGGATCGCCGGCGCGGTCCGACAGGTTGACCGCGGCCAGCGCCCGCGCGATGCGGCCCCTCGCGTCGTCGAGCTCGTACAGCCCGGCGAAGTACTCCAGGTTCTCCGCGACGCTCAGCCGCAGGTAGAGGCCGGGCGCCTCGGGCATGACGGCGATCCTGCGGCGGATCTGCACGCCGTTGGCCGGGGTCAGCTCGAGGCCGGCCACCCGCGCCCGGCCGGCGCTGGGGGCCAGCAGCGTGCCGAGCGTGCGCACGGTCGTGGTCTTGCCGGCCCCGTTCGGGCCGAGGAAGCCGAAGACCTCGCCGTACCCGACGCTGAACTCGACGTCCCGGAAGGCGGTGCGCGCGCCGAAGTGCTTGGTCAAGCCCTCGGCGAGCACCGCGGCAGTGGATTCGGCATCGGCTCGTCCCATATCAAAGTGATATCACTTTACCGGGAGGGGGTCAACGGAGCCCGCCCCTCGTCCGCGGGCTCACTCGGCGCGGCGCGCCCGGTGCCGGTCCTCGCCGCCGTCGTAGTCGGTGTACGTGTACGGATTCGGGATGCGCTCTTCGGGCGCGAGTTCGGGCGCCATGCTCTCCCGCCACGCCTGCTCGCCCATGGTGGACCTGGCGTACTCGACGGTGCGCCCGACCGCCTGCTTGGCCGCCGTCAGATCCACGCCGACCAGCCTCCGGTCGTACTTGACGACCCGGCCGTCGACCAGCACGGTGTGCACGTCGCCGCGCCCGGCCTGGTAGACGAGGCTGCCGTAGGGATGCAGCAGCGGGTACAGCGCCGGCGAATCCTCGTTCTTGATCAGCACGACGTCGGCCTTCTTGCCGGGCACGAGGCTGCCGATCGCGTCGTCGAGGCCGAGGGCCTGGGCGCCGCCGATCGTCGCCCAGTGCGCGACCTGCTCGGCCCGCAGCCGGTTGTGCACCACGGTCTCGCCGAGCGCGTGCGCCTCGAGGTGCTCGCGCGAACGGTCCGCGGAGAGCGTCGCGCGCATCGCAGAGAACAGGTCGGCGCTCCACCACACGCTGGTGTCCATCGACAGCGACACCGGGATGCCGTGCTTGCGCAGCTCCCAGGTGGGCGGGTAGCCCTGCCCGGCGCTCTGCTCGCTCTCGGTGGAGACCGAGACCGCGCCGCCGGACGCCGCGATCCGCTGATACGAGTCCTCGCTCAGCGTCGCCGCGTGCACGTAGGTGACGTCCGGCGTCATGAAGCCGTGGTCCCACATCAGCCGGATGCTGTCGTCGTTGGTCGCGCCCCACACGCCCGCATGCGTGGTCACCCGCAGGCCGAGTTCGCGCGCCGCCTCGAACGCCGCCTTCTCCGGGAACGCGGGGTCGGCGGTGACGTCGAACGCGAGTTGCAGGCCGAGCTTGCCGTCGCCGGCGCTCCCGCCTCCGCCGAAGGCCGCGGCGAAACGGTGGAACTCGGGGCTGTGCGTCCATTCCCAGGGCGCGCCGAGCAGGTTGCCGTAGGCGAGCACGAAGCGGCCCGGCGCGGCGCGCAGCGCGTCGGCGGCCGCCTCGCCGTGCTCGACCGTCTGCAGGCCGTGCGACCAGTCCAGGGTCGTGGTGACGCCGGCGTCCACGGCCTCTATCGCGGCCAGCGCGTCGCCCGCGTGGATGTCCTCGGGCCGGAAGATCTTGCCCCAGGTCAGGTAGTAGAACACGAAGTACTGGCTGAGCGTCCAGTCCGCGCCGAGGCCGCGCAGCGCGGTCTGCCACATGTGCCGGTGCGTGTCGACCATGCCGGGCATGAGGATGCCGCCGGACGCGTCGATCTGCACGGCGTCCGCGGGCGCCTCGAGAGCGCGCCCCACCGCGGCGATGCGGTCCCCCTGCACGAGCAGGTCGCCGCCCTCGATGACGCCGACGGTGTCCATGGTCAGCACGGTGGCGTTGCGGAACACGATCGGGCGGCCGGGCGCGAAGTCGGCCGCGGTCACGGGGACTGCGGACGTCGCAGCCGTCGACGTCACAGGGTTCGTCGACGTCGCGGAGGATGCGGAATCGGGCATGGCAGACCTCATCGAGGGAAGAAGGCGCGGACGGACGTCGGGCTGCCTGAACTCACGTGGCCACACGCTCGCGTGCTCGCGTGCTCACGTGCTGATGTCGGGATAGGGCAGGCCGAGGTGGGCGAGCTTCGCGGCGTAGTCCAGCTGCATGCCGAGCGGCTCGTCGTAGTCGCGTTCGAACATCGCGATCCACAGCGTGAGCGTGAGGAACGGATGCGCGCCGAGTTCGAACAGGGCGACGTGGTCGTGCGCGGCGAGGGCGCTGCGCTCGGCGTCGGTGAAGGCGAGCCAGGTGGTCGATTCGCCGGCCGGGCAGTTGAGGATCCGCCCGGCCTGCTCGCGCTCCCACCACTGGACCGTTCCGGCGGGGTCCTCGCGGTAGCGCTCGACGAGCTCCGGATCGCGGTCGACGGTGTAGAGGAACTTGTCGAGCAGGTACTTGCTCATGCGTCGACTCCGTGGGGATACCAGGTGAAGTAGGCCTCCATGGTGTGGAACAGATCGAGGCTGTCGGCGTAGTCGGCCTTGCTGTAGCCGGCGATGCCCATCATCAGCATGAAGTCCATGAAGCCGTGGGTGGCGTTGCCCGGTGCGTGCAGGCTCTCCAGCGTGACGTTCGCGAGGCAGCCGTCGATGTCGCCGTTCGCGATCCACTCGACCGCCCGGGCGTCGAACTCCGGATCGGGGCCGTGCGGGCCGAACTGGCGCGGGCCGCCGAGTTCCAGCGACAGGTGGCCCGAGCCGATCACGGCCACGCGCAGCCCGCTCGGCCAGGCGTCGATCAGTTCCCTGAGGGTGCGGCCGAGCGCGACGAAGCGCTCCGGGCGCGGCAGCGGCGGGGCGAAGATGTTGGTGTAGACCGGCACCACCGGCAGGTCGTTGTCCGGGCGCACGGTCAGGATCGGGCAGGTGATCGAGTGGTCGACCCGCAGCTCGTTGGAGAACGCGAGGTCGAAGCCGCGGTCGATGCCCTCGCGCAGGATGTACGCGGACAGCTCCTCGTGCCCGGTCAGCAGCAGCCGCGGCAGGCCGAACTCGCGCTCCTCGTTGTAGTAGTTGGCGTCGTAGAACGGGGCCTTGCCCACCAGGAACTGCGGCATGTTGTCCAGCCAGAGCTGGTGGAAGTGGTCGGATCCGACCATCACCAGCACGTCCGGGCGCATCCGGGTGAGGGTCTCACGGTACGCGGCCACCTTGGCGACCCACTCCGCGGCGAACGGCGGGGCCTGGTCGGCCGGCAGCCTGCTGGTGCGGTAGTAGAACGGATGATGGGTGGTGGCCAGGATGGCGACGAGCTTCGCCACG
>Ga0310811_10008534_pt1 | contig 13181 bp, 18 predicted proteins | sample YCmetagenome_FD_207642 | JGI IMG/M metagenome (GOLD analysis project Ga0310811, IMG submission 207642) | Soil microbial communities from experimental microcosm in Duke University, North Carolina, United States - YC | ecosystem: Engineered > Artificial ecosystem > Soil microcosm > Unclassified ...
ACGATCCGCCAGTCTGGCCCGGCATCGAGATGTTGAATGGGACACGGCGAAGGCCAGGAATTCGGCCCAGGATGGTGGCCGGGCGCAGCAACTCGATGAACTCGGACGCCATCTGCTGATAGACCACCAGCGGCGCCGCCCAGTTGGTGTCGGTCGTGGTGCCGGCCGCCACGGCAGCCTTCAGCACGGTCTCGACTTCCGGGGTGGTGTCGTGCCACGTCTTGGCGATCTCGGCCGCCTGCATGAGGTTGCCCTTCGCGCGCATCAGCGCGATCGCATAGCGGGTGAAGGCTGTGCCCTTCGGCAGGTTGTTGCCCTTCACCTCGACGCGCACGCCGCCGCGGACCTCACTGGCCTTCGCAGGGTCGTCGGCGCCGACGATGGGCGTTGCTGCCTTCTTGTTCTCTTCCTCGAGGCGGCGGAGACGCACGAGGTGTCCGTCGATCGCCTTCACTTCGGCCTCGAGGCTGTCGTAGAGCTCACTCTGCTCGGTATCGAGCGTCTCGCCCTTCTCGGCCGCATCGTTCATCATTGTGGTCATCTGCGCCGACTTCGCAGCGCGCGTAGCTTCAAATGCGGAGATTTGCTCCGCGATTGTCTTTTTGCTCATCGTCTTTGCCTTTCCTGGCGTTGAGCGGGTTGCGGTCTTTCCCGTGACGCCGGGAGCGGGCTTCGATGCCGGTTGCTCTTTGCCTGTCGCGGCGAGCAATTCGGCGTCGATCGAACGGATGTTCTGGATGGTGGCCTCAGCGTTCGCGGGGATCGTCACGAGTGAGAGCTCGAGCCACTCCCATTCGTTGATGCGGTAGCCGCCATCCTTCAGGATTTCGTAGGCGAGGATCGAGAAGCCGATCGATACGGCGCGCACCAGGCCGGTCTTGACCGACTGCCACGCCTCATCGAGACGATCCTTCAGCGGACCCGCCTCGTCGATGCTGGCGATGCGCGCGCGGAACGGGATGCCCTTCTCCGTCGGCTTCGCGAACTCGACATTGCCAACCGGCTTGTCCGCCTTGTGTTGCCACAGCAATGGCATTGGCAACGCGAACTTAGCCCCCATCGGATCAACGATATCGCCCATGCGATCCGGTGTCGGAGTGCTGGCGATTCCCTCGACAATCCGCTGCTCGTCGTCGACGGCCTTGATTTCGAGGATCGAATAGGCGCGGCTTTGTTTCATCGTCAGCCCCTCAAGCAAAGATCATTTGATATTTCGGCGCTGGCTTCTCGCCCTTCTCGGCAATGCCGAGCGCGTTCACGAAGCCGGCGATGCCGTCGATACGGCCATTAGACTTCGCCTTGGTCGGCTTGATGTTCTCGACGGCGTCCGTCTCAACCGCGACCGCCTGCGCATGACGCCGCAAAAGCGGATGGCCTCCGTGATGGAAGCCGTTACTCATGACCAGGCGCTCAAGCTCTTTCGACGGCGCCGAGAGCGAGACGAACCCCTGCCCGAACAAAACGACCGGGATACCCTCTTGCTCGAGCCGCACCGCTGTGCCCGTCGCATTGAAGCGATCGATGGCTAGGCCGCCCTCGTGCGCCTCACGTTTCGTCGCGCCGTAATAAGCGATCCGATACTTCTCGGCGTCTTTGAGAACCTGCGTCTCGATGAAGCCATAATCGACGACGTTGCCCGGCGTCGTTATCAGCGCGCCAGCCTTGATCATCTTGTCGTAAGGGATGCGGTCCCGCTTGACGTGTTCTTTGACTAGGTCGGCCGGCTTAAAGAACCGCGGCAGCACGACCGGAACATCGAGTCCTTCCTGAACCGGAAACCACCACACCAGCGCCGACAAGTCAGTCGTCGATGAGAGATCGAGACCGCCGAAGCATTTCTTACCTCTTAGCCGCTCAACGAATTTGAGATCATCCCAGGCGACAGGCCCAGCGCAGTGATCCCACCCGTAGCGCCGCCCTTCATCATCGACCGAGTCCATCGGCAACCATCGGACAGCCTGATCTGTCCAGATGTTCAGCCGGTAGCGCTTGAAGTCGTTCTCCAGCCGCGGGAGCTGCCGCGCTCGCTTGAAGTCCGCGAGAAAGGGCTCGACCTTGACCGACTTCCCCCAGTTGGGATTCGCCTTCCGCCAGGTCTCTTCCTTCGTCCAGTCATCGTCCTCGCCGGGCGCGTAGATGAGCACCAAGGTCTCAGGGTCATCGATATCGCCAGCCAGGATCGCCTGGCATTCCTTGTAGACCTCCTCGCCGTGCGTGCCCTTCTGCCCTGCGGTCGAGATCAGAAACTCGATCGGCTGACGGCGCGCCGCGGCGCTATCGTGCACGAACGTGTAGAGGTCCCCGTTCGGCCATTCGTGGATCTCGTCACCGACGAGACCCGACATATTCAGGCCGTGCTTGCCCTTGGGCTTGCCGGAGAGCGGCCGGAATGACGCATTCAGCTTCGGACTATAGATGACCTTGGTAAGGCATTCGAGCCGCGGCGCCAGCGTCGGCGACCGCGCCACCATGTTCGATGCCTTGGTGAACACGATGCGCGCCTGATCGCCTTCCGAAGCGATCGAGAACACCTGCCCGGCCGGTTCGCCATCCCCGAGCAGCGCCAGCAGCGCGATGCCGGCAGCGAGCTCGGTCTTTCCGTTCTTGCGCGCGACCCAGATGTAGGCCCGCCGATAACGCCGCGTTCCGTCCGCGCGCTTCCAGCCGAAGAATGGCCGAACGATATCCTGCTCTTCCCACGCCTCAAGGTTGAAGGGCCGACCAGCCCATTCACCCTCGCTGAAGACGAGATGCTCGGGGAAGAACCTCGCCGCCTTATCGGCAGCGCGTTCATCGTACCAATAGGCACCATCCCGCCAGACCTCCCCGTCCCAATAGGCCTTCGGGTATCGCTCAAGCGCCTTCGGCTTGGCTGGGACCTCTAACTCACCCCCGGCAAGCATGCGCTCAATTCAGGAAGCCCTCGGGAGCCTCGATAGGCTCAGCCGGCGCGGCGGGCGTGACCGCTGGATCGTCCGCGCGCTTGTTGGCGGGCTTCGGAGGCGAGAACAGATCGCCGGTGGCGCCGGTAGCCGCGCGCGCGACGAAGATGCGCTGACGCTCCGCCGGATTGAGGCCGAACCGGTCCTCAGCAGCGAGGAGCTGGCGCTCCAGCCGATCGGCGATCAGAAACACGGGATTGACGCGCTTGAGCTTGCCCCACTGGCTCTCGGACTCGTATGTCGCGCCCTCCTTGTCGATCGCCTTCTCGGCGTCGAGCCAGCGCGCGAAGTTGCGGCAGTAACGCGCGAACGTCTCTGCGTCCGCCTGCGTGAGCAGCTTGGCCGCCTGCAGCGTCGGCGCCAACCGCTCCCAGATGCGCCGGCCTTCCTTCTTCAACCACTTCGGCGGCTCGACGCCGCTCGCGACGAGCAAAGCTTCCGGCGACGGCAGGCGCGGCTGATGCGCAATTCGCACCGGCTCTTTCTGCTCGCGCACAGAGGCGGGTTGTGGCTTTGGTCCGCGTGGCATGGCCAAAAAAAAGTTTTCCGAATTGTCCGAAAAAGTTTTTGTTGCGTGGGCGCCGGTCCACAGCAAACGGCTGTTGAACTTTTCAGTACCCCCCTTGGGGGCGAGCGATCTCGAATAGCTAGAGGTAGAGCGTGTCTACGGGCGATCGGTCGTACCGGTCCCACCAGCTCAATGCGCCCTTGATCATGCCTGAAGCAGTGGGCGCCCTGTCAGAGACCTTTAGGATACGATCGCGGCAGAGCGCAGCAGGGGTCTGCATCACGACGACGGCGAATGGTTTCAACTGATTGGCCCAAAGCTCGCGCATTGAAGGACGTGGCGCACCAACGATGAACCAAGCAGCAATCGGTCTTGTCTCTGTGGCCAATGCTGCAAGCCTCCTGTTCCTCAACAGGAAAGCTTCCATCAAATACGTGTCACGCCGCTCTTGCGTTCGGACTGCGTCACCGGACAGCTCAGCCAGAATGGCGTCGATATCAATAATGATGTCGTCAGGTCCGCGATGTGTCTCGATATAGGTACTTTTGCCGGCACCCGGGGGACCACAAACGATAGTCAATGGAACGCGCGAGGGTGACAGCCCCACGGGCTGAATGACACGGGGTGGCAGCTTATGCCCTTCGACCTGCCATCCACGGTCAGTCCAGCCCGCTCGCTCGCCGCGCTGGATCTCGCCATCATGACACTCCTTGCAGACGGACTGAAGATTCTCAGGGTCGCAGAACTTCTGCCAATCACCGCCGTGGGCATCTTTGTGGTGAACTGTGTCGGCCGGCGTTATCGAACCGTACTCGGCGAGGCAGTTCTCGCACAACGGCTCTTTGCGCAACTGCGCAGCGCGCAGGCTTTGCCAGACCTTAAGCTTGTACCATTTCCGCCAGGGCTCAGCCCGTTGCCGGTCCTTGTCGTATTCGCGACGCGATTCCGAGCGTGCATTCTGAAAAGCCGGCCGGAAGGTGATTGGGCGCACGGGCATCTAACAAAAAGAGCCGCTCGTCGATTCCCAACGGGCGGCCCAAGTCTAGGGAGGAAACGCCCAAGGAGGGCAGCAGTAACTCTCGCTACCGCATAACCTATGGATCAAATGAAAAGGCCCGACACCGGGGCATCCAGTGTCGGGCCGTACGTTTTGGAGGACAGCCCTGCGCAGAGCCGCTTGCCTATGAACGCAAAAGCCCGGGCTTTGGTTGCCCGGGCTGTTCATCACAAGATTTCGGTAAATGGATACGGTTACATCACCGTCACCATCTTCATCTTGAACCTCCGATAGTGTGCCGTTGATCGGCGTATCTTCTACACCCCTGAACGACAAAGCCCGGCACGGCGGCCGGGCTTGATTCAGATTCTTGGCTTTGCCGCGGGCGATGCTTTTGCCCGTCTCATCCGCCAGGGCCGCCGGATTTACGTTCTGGCCGAAGCCGAACCACCAGTCGCAGCGAGGCTAATCGAAGTCGCCTTAAGCAAAGCGATTCTCTTGCCGGGTTCAAGCTCGTTTGCACGTTTCCACTGCTCATCGTCCCAGATACCCACACGCTTGATCTCATTCTTGAGCCGTTGGAGTTCCCTTCGCTCTTTCCGGCCGATGCTCGCCTTGCTGATGCGCCGGGCGTGGCGTGCGCCACTTACGGCGTAGTGGCCTGCCCTTGGAGCATGCTCGTTGTAGACCCAGCTCAACGCCCGCATCTCATCAATGAACGCCTGCCCGATCGGCACAGGCCTGTTCGATTCCGGGTAGCAGAACAGCCCCATCACGCCAGGGCAGCTTTCGATGCGCGTCTTCATCCGCTCGATGTCCCAGGTGAAGACGAACAGCCATCCAGGGAATACGGATTCCCAGCCCTGCACCAGAACGCCACCTCGGCTGCGAACACGCCTCTGTTGCTGTGGGCTGAATGTTCCGAACCGCCGGCGAGCGAGCCAGCGCAATGCACGCACGTCGTCCCCGGGATACGTGCGGACAAGATACCATCTCGCGGTCGAGCTCTCCGTAATCTCGCAATCCATCGGACCCGCGCCGTTCGTGATCTCGGTGATGGTTGCCTCGGCTGCCGCGGCGATCTTGAGCAGGTCCCATGCCTCTTCGAATTGGTTATCGGTCCGCATCGTTTCACCCTGCTTTCTGGAGAGATGATTGATCGAAGAGATCGTCAGGCGACGGTCCCGGCAGGAACACCGAGAACTTGGTCGACCATTGCGGGAAGCGAATGCCGCGCTCGACAAACCACGGACGCCACGCCGTGATCTCAGGGCCATCGGCTGAATACGACTGCAGCGCGGCGATTGCCGCCTCGGTCGGATTGTCGAGCGTCCATGTCGCGCCAGACGAGCGCTCCAGCGCATAGCGGACCATGAAGGACGTGTTCTGGTTGGTCGCGATACGATGAAACAGCGCAGCCCACCATTCACGCGACCACGTCAGGACGTGATGCTGTTCCGGCGCCGCAGGCGCATTACCCTCCAGCAGCAGCCATCGCTGCTCCTCGAGGTATTTCCAGCCGGCGATGATCTTGGTTCGGCCGTCAGCCTTCATCTTGGCGAGGAACGGATCGATGCCGTCGAGCGCCTTCCGCTGACCGTCGGCGTTGAGCCCCTGCCACCCCTTGGTGATGCGCGTGACGTCATCAACGGCTGCCGTTGGCCACTTTTTGAGGAATTTCCCGACAGGCATCTCCTCGCGCACGCGCGCGGACTCTCTCTCTGGTTCAGAAGAGATTCCTTCAGCAGAGATTCCTTCTAAGGGTGCCGGTGGGGCGGCACCCCCTGCCGGTGGACCGGCACCCCCTGCCGCCTTGGCGGCACCCTCTCCTTCGTCGCCGACGGCGTCCTTGATCCGACCTGGGAGGTCGTCACGATCAAGCTTCACACGATAGGAATAGGCTGAGAATGGATGTTCACCCTCTTCGGGCTGGCGCGAGCCGCGGCCGTTCGGGCGCCGCTCGACGTAGGTCCGCTCATAGAGGACCTGGAAGGCGTCATAGATCGTCGCGCGGCCGACGCCGAGCTCGCGCGCCATCTTGACCTGGCTGCGGGAACACCAGCCAGCGTCGTTCGTGTGCCGGCCGAGCAGGCAGAGCACGCGGAATGCGGTGTGCGACAGGTCCTTGTCGGTCACCGCCGCCGCAGGAATGATCGAGAATCTGTAATTGAAATCGCTCATCCGCGCGCCGCCATTGTGATGAGGTCGCGTGCATGCTCGCGATTGCGGGCGAGATGCGGCCAGCCCGACATGCTGGTCTGACCGAAGTAATGGACCCAAAGCCCGCGCCCGTCGGCGGCCGGTGTGATGTCCGCGACGACCTTGTCGTCTTTGCGGATGATCTCGCGGCCGTGTCTGGCCTTCTGTGAGGTGAAGTCTGTCATGAGAACACGACCTCCGCCGTCGTTTCGCTCGCGAGCACCGGCGCTGATGCGGGCGTGTCGCCACATGGCGGCGTCGCGTCGCCGACCCAGCCCTTTCCGGCTTTGGTCCGCCACTCGCGCCAGGGATAGCCGCGCGCCGGATGGACGGTGATCTTCACCAGCCCGCAGAGTGCACAAGGCTTCTCGGTTCGATCATTGCCGTCGATCGACTCGCATGCCGGGATGCGCCGCTCGGGCAGCGCATTCCAGCGATGCCGGCGCGGAGGCAAGCTTGCCTCTGAATTTGAATCGTCGGTCACGAGTTCAATCGCCCTACTAGCGGGTTGTGACTTGTTCTTGGACGCGAGTACGCAACTGAACTGGGAACAGAGATAAATTTCACTCGGCAGCGAAGAGACTCATCTGCGACCGCTCTTTTTCGAGCGCCGCTGCACATGCTGGATTGAGCCAAAGGACTTCGGTGCGAGGTCGCGCGCCGTCGGCGTGCGCATCCGTCGTCACGCGTCGCCAGTCCGGCAGCGCCTCGTCGTAGGATGGATGCGGGTAGCCGGACAGGATGACCATTCCATCCAGTTCCCGAAGGGCAGACAAAACCCGCGCTTGCCCTGCATCATCGAGCTCGTGCCGGTAGTTCCCCTTGCCCTTCCCCGACGTCATCCACGTGCGCGTCTCGTGCACATAGGGCGGGTCGACGTAGTGAAGCGTGGTCGTCGCGTCGTGCTGCTGCATCACCTCGACAGCGTCACGCTGTTCAATGATCACTCCCCGCAACCGCTCGATGGTGAAAGGCAGAGCTGCCGGATAGTTCGCCCAATCGTGCGCCGGCGTTGTGCCGCTGCGGTTGCTGTTCGCGCGGAAGCCGCCGACGACGCCGGTCGCGGAGTCCGAGCCGTGACCCATGAATGCGCGGATAATTAGCCGCCTGGCATCCTCGATCGCATCGTCCGCCGCTTCATAAGCAGCGAGGAATTCAGTGCGGGCGAACGGCGTCAGCTCGAGCGCCCGGCGCAGTTGCGCGGCCTGCTCTTCATTGCGCAGAATCCGGAAGAGGCCGACGACATGCTGACCGAGGTCGTTGTAGACCTCCGCGTAACTGCGCTCCTTCCGCAGCAGCACGCTGGCCGCTCCGCCGAACGGCTCGACATAGACCCTGTGCGCCGGGAAATGGGAGATGATCCAGGGGCAAGCTTCCACTTGCCTCCGTGCCAGCGGAGGACGGGACGGGTGGGTTTGGATGCCGGACGGGCAATGGTTTCGGAGGCGGTGCCGGTCATGCTACCCCTCCCCGCAATCCAGGGAGACCGTCATGCCGGCAGAGACACAGAAGACCAATCGAGCGCAGCAGATCCTTTCCGAGCTGCACCAGATCAGAGCGAATGCATCGCGAAAGGAAGCAGCAGCACGCGTGAAGGCCATTGCGGCCGATCTTGATGCCGATGGCGCGGATACAGAGAAGGCGGAGGCTATACGGGCGATCAAAGCCCTCAGTGCGGCCTACGAACGCATTGGAGATATCGTGCCAGATCGACTGTGGGCCGATGCAGTGAACAAGACGCATGCATGGGCGACAGCAGGAGGATAGCTGGACGGCGCCGCCTGGATTGTTCATGCTTCCGGCGGGAGGACTTGCCCCATGATCGACGAAGAGGTCCTTGCCAGCCAAGCTCAGCTTTCCGTTGTAGTTGTCGCTCAGGACGTTCAGAAAACGCCCCAACGTATCGCATGCGTCGGTGAAGCCACCCGATTCATGTTGGCCAATTGTCCGCCCTCGCGCTCCGAGGACCCTGATTGGCAGATCGCCGCCAAGCAACTCACTCTCGCCGCGCTGACCCACGATCCCGGCGATTGCATTCTTGCGACCAGCGAGTTCATCGCGCTGCTTAAGAGCGAGGGACTGTTTGTCGCGGCCGAGTGATCTTGCGCCCCTAGTGGACTGGACGATGTAGCCAGGAGTTGTCATGCTTCCGTCCAGGCACGGAGGAAGCATCCCATGGCTCAGTTCGTTCGGGTCATTGTCGACGGCAACAACGAGTTCGTGAATGTCGACAGCATCAAGCGCATCATTCCGCATCGCGTGCAGGCGGGAAAAACGACGCTCGTCTTCAATGATGGAGACAGCTTGGAAATCGAGATGCCAGCGAGCACCTTCTTTTCCTTTGCTACGACACGTTGATCTCACGACGCCCTCCGTAGAGCCGAAGGGATAGCCGGCAATTCTTTCGAGACTGTCGGATAATTGGACGTTGAAGCAGGGAGTTGTCATGCTGCCCTCTTATTTGTGGAGGGCCACGCATGGCAAAATTCATTGAGGTACGGACCGAAGACCGGACCGAATACGTAAATGCCGATCAGGTGGAGCGGGTTCTCTCCGACTACCCGGCAGATGGCAAATCCACTCTGGTCATGGCTAACGGGCGAACCGTCGCCATCGATCTGCCGGCAGCCGACTTTGTCGGGCGCGCAATGGAATAGCCTCACGACGCCCTCCGCAGAGCCGAAGAGACAGCCCCGGGCTTTGAGAGGGCAATTGGCCCGAGTACTGCCAGATGCTAGGCTCGATGCGCTGACGGTAGAGCCCTCCCGAGCCTGGCCGGAAAAACCCCAAGAAGTCGCGCGCAGACGGCGCGCTGCGATTGGCTTTCGTGCGAAAAGGAAGTGCGTATGTCTGAACCGAGAAGCGCTGAAGAACTCGAGGTGCTGATACGTCGTTGCGTGTCTGGCTACCCTGGAGAACGCGAGATGATGATCACGATCCAGCCGCTGCCCGGACAGACGCCGAACTGGGACTGCTCGGTGAAGTACAATTCTCAAGAGCCAGGTGCCCCGCTTGACTCGTTGGAACGCGAGGTTGCAGCCCTGAAGCTCAGGTTTCATCTCGTCGAATGAGGTTGCGGGCACGGATGTCTGGACGATGCAGCCCGAAGCGGCCATGCTGCGTATCGAACCGGAGTGTCCAGGCGAATGAACAAATTCATCAAACTCAAGGGTCTTGACGGCCAAACGATCATTGCGAACGTCCCGCAGATCGCGTGCGTCGTACAAAACATGGATGAGGTCGACGGATGCACCGTCTATTTTGCAGGCGGCGCTAGCATGGCCGTTGCGGAGCCGGCCAAGTCCGTTCTCGAAAAGGCATCCACATAGCATTACGACGCCCTCCGCAGAGCCGAAGGGACAGCCGGGGATTCGTTATGCTCTTTGCCGTCGAGAAGGCGGCCGGCGGATTTCTTGCCAACGCGACACACGATCACGCGCCCGGGCTGTCCCGGATTCGATACTGCGGCAGTGGCGAACCGCGGGTGGCTTATCCCCTCGCCGATTTGCAGATCTCGATTGTGCGGGCCGATCGCCGACCACTCACCCCACTGCTTAAAGAAAAACGGCACGCCAGCCGCGGCGCATTGATCGCGAAGCGACCGCGCCCAATCGGGATGCATGGGGCGAGCGTTTGGACCGGATTCACCGCCGACGATGATCCAATCGAGCCGCGGGCCGGATCCGATATAGTTCGACATCGGATCGTCGGAATATCGGTGCGTGTCGCCTGAGAGGGCATCGAGCTGCTCGCCGCCCTTTGCCGCTGCGAACACCTTCAGGCGACGCAGATCAATCGGCCCCAACAACGGCTCCGCCGATATGAACCTCACTGCCGCCGGTGTCTGCAGCAACAGCGGAATGCGCTCATCGGCTTCCTGCTGGCGTTCGGTTGAGACGCCGAGCCAAAGGTTGGGGAGAGGCCAGTTCGCGTAGCCGTGTTCGACGTTGAAGGCGCAGGCATGCGCATCCGCACCGATGATGTCGTCAGCATTCATGACCCGCCGACGCGAATTCAGAGCCCTCGATCGCTGCTCGGCAGCCCTGCCGATCTCACGTATCTCTTCGACAATCTTGTCTTCGACGCCCGACGTCGAAAGATATGCACGCATCCGATCCGCGCGCTTCGTCAGCACCTGGAACGTATGCTGCGGACACAGCGCGATGACGGCGAACACGCGATCGATCCATTCGTCTGGGATGGACTCGTGGAAGAGATCACCCATCGAATTGACGAAGATCTTGCGCCCTCGCTTCCAGCGCAGCGGCTGCGTCACGGTGCGATCGGGCGCGAGCGTGACCTTCCCGGTCCACACGGGCCCAGCTTTCGATCCGGTTGTCAGATCATCGTAATGCGGCGCGCTGCCCATGCGCTCGATACGCCCGGCCATCTTCATGGCGTAGCAGTTCGTGCAGCCAGGCGAAACGATGGAACAGCCGACGATGGGATTCCAGGTCGCGTCGGTCCACTCGATTGCGGATTTATCGCTCATGCTGATACCCTGCAGCCGAGAGGAGCCACGTCATGGCAAAAGAGCTTCGAACGGCCGAAGAGCTTCAAGCGCTGATCAAGTCTGAAGTGGCGAAGGAGCCGGCGTGCGAGGGATGCACCGGCGTGACCATCATACCGATGGATGATCCGCGTATTGACGCAACGTGGTCTGTCAGCCATGCGCATAATGCCAACCGGCTCTGCGCCGATCAGATCGAACAAGTCGCCATGATGCTGATGGGACTCTATGACTTGAAGCGAGGTTGAGATCACGCCCTCGCCTCCCTTGCCCGCAATTCACGCGCCTTTGCTTTCATCTCCTCGTATCGTTCGAGGATGAAGTTGAGCCATCGATCACGACGGCGTCCGTAACGCTCTTGTGCGCTCCGCTTGAACTTAGTGATGCGGACGGAGAGCTTTTTGATTCCGGCAGCGCGGGGACTCATGGGTGCGCCTCCACCAGAGCGTCAAGCACATCGAAGAAGCCAAGCGCGCCTTTGAGCGGCACGAACGGCAGCGGGCGCACGTCCGCGAGCACGAGCCCGATAGGACCGAAGAACCACGGCGACTGATGCTGCGTGACGACGTCGATCACGCGCGCCTTGCCAACGATCCCGCCTCTTTGGAGATCGCCGAACAACGGCACGGTAAGCCCCGGCGGGAATGGAATGCGCAGGCTGACGTCGTGCGCGAAGGCGATGAAGTCTTCGTACTCCGATCGGGTCATGTTGCCCGATGCATGGATCAGGAACTCACCACGGAAGCGAAGGCCGGGATTGCGCGGCTGCCAATCGCGGTTCTCGACATCCTTACCTGCGTGGAGGATGGCCCAGGCCCATGGCTGACGAATGGAGAGCGCTTTCATGGACGCACCTCCGGCACTGGTCGCCTCAGGAACGTTGGAATATCCAATCCGTCATCACTCAAATTGTCCGAGCCCGCAGCCATAGCGCCGGATGCATCTACGACTGCGGGCCCGTCTCCGACGTGGTCCGGGTGTTCCAGGTCGGATTCAGATTCAGGAATTTGATTCAGGATGGCGGAGTGATCGTTGGAAGGCTGCGCGATCACCTGGGCGTCTTCGTCGGGGATGACACCGTCGTCGTCATGCTCGATCACCACTCCGGCGGCGTCGGTCGGCGCTTCCAATCCCCACGCGTCCCAGCCCGGGCGCGCCTGGCGCGCATTGAGCTCGATCTTCGGGATGTTCGGGAAATACGCCTCGATCAGATCGTAGAACTGATCAGGCTTCTGTGAGTGGCGCGCGACCGGCGCATCGATCACGCTTTCCCATTGCGTGCCCATGGCCGGCGCCGGGATGTTGCCGCGCGTGCCGACGAGCAGCAGCTCGTGCGCGTTGCGGAACCAATAGCCCGTACCGATCCGGTCCTTCCGCCACATGGCGTGCGACTTGTAGGTGAAGGCCCAGGCGGCCATCACCTTCAGCGCATCCGGCAGCATGGGCACCGTGGCCCACAGGAAGAGCACGCAGTCATCGGCGGCGATGTCCTGCACGGGGCGCGCGCAGATCGCATCAGTGGCCGAGGTCGGATAGTGATTGTCCGCGGCGCGGTCCATTCCGGTGTCCCGGCTGTAGACCTCGAAGCGCCATTCCGGGTCGGCGTAGATGACGCCGTATCGCTTGTTTGGAAGGGCGCGCTGTGCCGTCGATAACTCGGCCTCGCGCACGCGCCTGGATTCCTGTTTCATCACACTGCGGGCTGCGTTCTGGTTACCCGCCTCGGCCTCCGCTGCGATGCGGCGCTGTACCTCCTGGGACAGCCGTGTGGCGCGTTCCGCGGCCGACACGGCGAGATAGCCACGCTCGACCGCGCGGACCAACTCAGGGGCGCCATAATCCTGCACGCGCCGGGCATGGCGCAGTGTGCGTTCGGAAATACTGAGAGTCTTTGCCGCCGTCGGCTGATTAACCTTCGGCAAATTTGCCGAAGGTTCCGCGGAAAGGTCGGTCCGCTCACCCTGCCGCATCGTAGCCAGCCGCCCGGCGACCATCGCGCGCTGGCTCTCGTCAAGGTGCCGGCGT
>Ga0310811_10008535_pt1 | contig 13181 bp, 8 predicted proteins | sample YCmetagenome_FD_207642 | JGI IMG/M metagenome (GOLD analysis project Ga0310811, IMG submission 207642) | Soil microbial communities from experimental microcosm in Duke University, North Carolina, United States - YC | ecosystem: Engineered > Artificial ecosystem > Soil microcosm > Unclassified ...
AGCACTTTGTACAGCTTGGTTCGGTTGCTACTGCGACAGCGACTGCAGTATCTGACGCGTTGGTCAACGTGCACCTCGTCGACCTTCTCGCTGCTCCGGACATGGGTTTCGGTGCGCCAGCATCATCACCGGGATTGCTGGCAGGTGCCGTTCCCAGCGCAGAAACTATCATCGATGGCCTCCAGCAAATAACCCCGCAGTTACTTGCGCTTGGCTATGCAACAAGCAAGGCAATTTTGCCAGATCACAAGGGCGTTGTTGTGCCTACAGATCGTCTCTCTGTTCTCACGTGTACGTGTTTTCATTTAATGGGGTAGCGTTCAAGTTCCAATCGATTATTGTCAGACTGGTGGGGTTTTGAAGTGTGCATGCCGCCTCCCACAATTGAGCACCTCGGTGCAGTTGCCTCTCCAGGTACTGCCTTGCTCAATTTGCTGACTGCGTTGTCGCTCGTCAGCCCCGGAGTCCGCGAGGTTTTGCCGTTCGTTCGCTATATCTCTCAGTTCGTGCAAACCGAGTGGCGTATGATCAAGGCAGCCGATAAGGGTAAAGGAGTTGTTTGCTGTGCTACCTGGTAGGTTTTTTGGTATCTAGCATACATTTGATTACTGATTGTGAATTCCAGGATCATGCCAGCAGCAATGGTTCCTCGTCCATGGGATTTTCCCGACCCGCCTCCTGCAACTATTGTAGTTGCCCCGGGAGCAAACCTTGCGCCCACTGCGTCGAGACCTGCTACAATTGCTGCTACGCCTAAGCCTTCCGTTGATGCACCGCGCGCCTCGTCTGCATATTCTAGCGAGACTGGCGAGGAAGGGGCACGACACGGGATATCGAGTGACCCTCCTGTTCTCCCAGAGCTCAAAGTCAGTTCCCCTGCGTCAAACGAAGGTACAAATTCCATCGACCTCCCAGTCCACAAGCCTTCTGCGGATGTCCCCAGAGATGCCGATTCCATTGCTCTTTAGTCATTTCGCTATCTTTCTCGTCGTGACTTTGTTTCCGCCCTGTTTTCTGTTTTTGATTGATAATTACCTGGATCTACTATACCTTTCTATACACCACACACTCGTTAGCTACGTACCTATCTGCCATTCGTTTTCTCATCTCCCCACGGCAGAACTTATTTTACCATCCCGCAATCTATGCACTAAGTAATGCATCAGCTCAGGTTGGACGCTATTATTGGGATTTCAGGAAGTCGCTCAGATCGTTCAAAAACTTATCAGATCACAACGGCTGCAATCGTTTATAGTAGTCGTCCTGCATCCTCGAATAATGACTTGTACAGATCTGTCTTCACTCAATCATATCCTACATCAAACTATCATCGTACATGTTCCAGTGTCCTGCCCCACATCGCATATACCAGTGCTATTAGGTGCTTGGCTGGATCGTAACTTCTTGGTCAGGTTCTGAGACAAACAGAGCAAAAGTGAGTACCGTCCCATCCTATGATTAAAGTAAAGAGTATGTACCGACTGAGATAATATTGTTATTATTGAGTGATTTCAATGACAGAGCGTCTTCGTCAGACATCTGGACGGTGATCATCTACACGAGAAAAGTATGTCAGCCACTGTAGAAATCTGGAGCCAGATCATCCAAACCCCAAGGAATCGTGCAGAGTCATCGACGACAGTTCCACCTGTGAAGGGTTTATCAAAGGTCTGAGGAAGGTATGACGACTTGAGAAGCCTACCTTGTTTCTCGATAGTTTGCTTGGTAACCTCGTAATCTGCGCCGGACTCGAGAGACACTATGTATTCTGATGATAGACATGAGCATCAGGATAGACATTCATTGAACTTGATGTACACACTCGTCATTGTTCAATGAAAAGTTATGGTTTGGAAGTTGGTATAGATATGAGGGCTAGCTACGATAAAGTTATCGGACTGCGGGGCCAGCCCATCTGTGCCGGCATCTGAAGTAACCGCGCCTGAAATGGAAACGCACAGTCAGGGCCGGTGCCGTGACGCGACGTGATCGGCGTCGCTGAGTCACGTATTCGCTTAGTATGCCATGAAGGTTCCGAACGGTTTGAACTTTGTCGTTATATAACCAGGCTCTTGCATGAGATTTGCATTCTCTAGACTTGAATTTTCTGCACGATCTACGCTTAGATTTATCATGCCTGTAACACGGTCAGCTACTCGGTCAGCTGCATCAACGCCAGTGGGAGGAAGCAACAAGACAATAACAATGGTATCACCGTCTGCAGCGAGCAAGTCCAGCAAGCGAAAAGCCAGTGAAGAACTCCCAGCGGCCAAGAAGACGCCTCGCGCTAAGAAAACAAAGTCTTTCGATAAAAGTACTGTGATACCGCCTATATCAGATGCATTCATACCACCTCCACCTCCTCCCTTGCAGAACGAGTTCAAGGAGAACACTTTGGTTCCCGCAGTCTTGACATTCTCGTTTGAGGACGCTAAAGCGCATCTTATTCGCGCTGACCACCGCTTCGAAGATGTATTCACAAAGCTCAGATGTAAGCCGTTTGAGTTCCTTGAGCAGGTCCATCCGTTCCGGTGAGCGCGATAATTTTGAACGAGTGACGTAGAATGCTAATGTATCTGTAGGGCGCTTGTAGAATCAATTCTGTGAGAAACATCTCCTGCATATGTGAACGCACTAATCTGAGTATACATTTTGCAGTGCTCAACAAATTTCATGGCTGGCAGCCAAATCGATCATCCATAGGTTTACTCGGTTGTATGACCCGTCATTACCCGAAAAAGCAGCAGATTATTCGTGAGTATAATTATATGCCAAAAGCATGCTACGCCTCCCTGCATCAGTTATTGCGTGGTGTTGATGGTTTCATTATGAAGTGAATCAAAATCTCCAACATCTTTCTTCCCTTCCCCTTATCAAGTTGCCAATACGGATATCATAACACTCAAGTCTGCTGGTCTTAGTACACGCAAAGCCGAGTATGGTCAGTGTCATTGTCGATCTCGCTGGGAATGTTGGACGGGACTAAGCTGTAATTCCCTGTCAGTAAACGACCTTGCTGCGCGATTTGCGGATGGAAGACTTTCAACAGAAAAATTACTTGCTGCAGATGACGAAAACCTTGCCGAAATGCTTATAGAAGTGCGAGGGATCGGCCGGGTATGTAGTTTAAATAATAATATTTGTGCTTCATTAACATTTCGCTTCTTGCCACCAAGTGGACCGGTGAGTTTTGTGTTGCTTTCTATCCAAGAATATCTTATAATTCGAGTACAGTTGACATGTTCGCAATCTTCTCCCTCCGTCGTCCAAACATCCTCCCAGTAGGTGACCTCGGTATCCAGCGAGGACTGTTGCGCTGGTTTCTCTCGCGCCACTCGTCTAAGCACACGTTTACACTTTCACCGCATAAACTGAGCGAGAGCGAATCCAACGATGATAAAACAAATCGGGCAAGTACTAGTGCGATGGGACCACCGCCTACAACACCTGCACCGAAAACAAACCCTGGTTTTCAACTGACAGGAGATGTAGAACCGGATAATGAAGTGTTGCCGACATTATCTAAATCACAATCGCAGACTCCCGCTTCAATTCAATCGATTCCTGCGCTTCCTGAATCGTTTACTCCCTCGATTGACAAGACTCTCGAGGCAGACGCAATGAACACAGAACCCCTTCCTGAAGGCCTGAGCGTCGCGGATTTGAAATCAAGGCTAGAAAGAAAGAAGACCAAGTATGTCACCTGGCCTTTTCTCTTGTGGACAATTTCTCATTGAGGCTCCCCTAAGAGGAGCGCTCCTTACTCCAAAGGAGATGGAAAATTTAACCGCGTCTTGGGTACCGTATCGAAGTCTAGGTGCTTACTATATGTGGGCTCTATAAGAGAAGAACTGGGTTGTTGCGTGCATCTCAATCTGGATATTTCGATCTTAGTTTATATCTTCTTGCCTTATGATATGTATGGTAGACAGCGCTGTCAGGTTCAGGCCTTAAATGCGGCTTTGAAAGCTTTCTCTTTTGATATCAGTGCTCGACTTGAGTTTAGCCACTCTGGTTGATAACCTATCTGTCCCAGCAGATCCACCACGATTTACAAAGTCAGACTTTTGTTCAGATGTGGATGATCGAACTACTGCGCCTTAGTCTGGATACTTAGCTCGCACTCATCCAGTTAATGATGCCTCTAATGCTATCGTGCCGACAGGTCAGGCGGTATAAACATCTGTGAAGGGCAAATATATCGCATTGCCGGATTGGCTCCTTCTGTGATATGGAAAGAGTAAGGAGAGGGTCTGGCATACGTGAACGCGCTATCCGAACAAGGATATCTGCGCATATGACGAGTTCTTATGGATAAGATACACAGTCCCACCATTGTAACCTATCGTCGACTGATGCATCCAGTAGAAAAGCGATATCACACTAAACGTTATATGCGCTCGTCTCTGCTGAAAGTATCCGTGATCAAGAGTTCCTGCAGCGAAAGTACGTGTTAGGCAGTTCCGAGGCCAAGATACTGGAATCTACCTCAGGTGCAAAGGGCCACCGGTCGAAGGCGCCGACGACAGCAGCCCAGTCTTCTACACTCATTTTCTTGATGATCTTTGTCATATCAGTCCTCTGATCGGGTGGAATATCATCGCCCGTGAGGTAGGACTTTAGAACGTTTGATCCGGGTGCTAGATGACTAAAGGAAGGTCGACAAATTTTTCACGATTGAAAGTGAACTCTGAACATACCCAACGGCGTTCTTGAGAGGAGTGGACTTCAGCACGAACAATTTCCTTAGGCAGTAATCCCATTTGTCCAACATGCCCGACTGAATGATCTGCGCATGGCGTCAGTAATTTATATGTGCAAGAAACATGGCAAGTACCTGGTGTTCCAATGGTCTGAATGTACCTGCTACGAATGGCGTACCTCTGCGCCTGTTTTCGGTCTTTAAGGAATATGCGGGGTTTGTAGCATCGGGGTAGAAATGATTATTATATGGTACCAGTAGCCGTGGGTCAATGGTGTGATTAAACTCAGAAACGGCTTGTGCGATGACGCTCAGCTTGCACCGAGCTGGATCCTCAGTAGACGCAGAGATACGCTATCACTTGTGTCAGATAGGGATAGCTAGTCTGTGGAATGAGACCACCTACATCCCATACCCAGTCATGCATTAGATAACTCATTGGGATGCGACCGTATTTGAACAGCCAGGACTGTTCTGGTGCACATCGCAATAGCTGTGCTAAGAGCTGCTCGCCCAGAACATCCATGGGAAGGTGAGAGATAAAGTGTAGATACGGATTTGACTGATTCCATGTAGTATTCTCCACGTCATCCAGGAAGCCTTGGACATCTAGCTGATGATACGTGTCCCACGAAAAGCCGTTCATTGGCAAAACTTGTACTCTAGGGTCCGCTTCCTGCAGCGGCTATCGAAGACTATCAGCATGATCAAACTCTGTAAAGCTCATTTCGCACATTCAGAAAGTTGAGGTACTGTTCTACGTCCTCAAGCACAATTATTTTTCGGATTCGCTCTTTCGGCAACTGCATCAAAGCGCGAGTTAACGCGCCAGGACCTTTGTGGGCTCTGTAAGTACTAAAGTTTCAATATCGGAACCCTCACCGGGATACGCTTCTACAATAACTTTATCCCTCGAACCGCTAGGAACAAATGACTCTGCAACTAGTGCCGCCGTCTCGGGGTTAGCGATGGAAATACGACTTTTGAATGCCATGCCGCTAGTGGGAAAGTAGTTCCGCCATTTTGAACGCGGGGGCAGATCAAACCTGTCAACCGGGAGTAGTATGTTAGCTTTCCGTGTCTTGGGTTTGCAAACAGCTTTCGAAGTTGAGGCACTTTGGGGTTCAGCTTGGGGTTTGATGTCCTCGATGCTTTGAATATTCGCGGAACGACTGCGTTTTGTTGGCTGTGTCGTGAGGGCCTTCGCGACTATATCCTCAGGAATATTCTTGGTCCTGTAGGTACGTCTGGTGCTTGTGGAAAATGGCCTCCGAAGGAGAAACGGAAAAGACATTGAACGATGACTAAGCTACGCGAAACGCGTATCTTAGCTTAGCTTGAACACGTGTGAGACGTGATATTGTATCTGCTATTTTCTACTCGCTAGATCATTAGTACGCGCATATATATAACTTCGTCCATTGTCCAATCTGCAGCTGTATCCATCATTCGTCCGCCCCTCCCACAGAATCACTGTGATACCGTAACTACTGCGGAATCACCGGTCTTCTTAAAGTTTTTCAAGTGCTCCGAGTCATCACAGATCGTCGTGCCACCGATCAAATGATGAGCAAGTGCGTGATGGGCTGTGTGGTGCTATTCAGTCCTCTATCTCTTCCGATATACCAATGCACATACGTGAGCAAAGAAGCACGTTGATTGTGGCATGCCTTGATGGGTTGTGCTCTCGCGGTCTAATTTCGTGCTACACGTTACTACGAACGCACTGTAAGGTGTCGTGAAATTATTCGATATAGACACCCGCAAGTACTTGACCAATACCTTGTCATCCGGATCATACATCGCTTGCACCAAGGAAGTCATTCAGAGGGTCTAACGAATTACAGCTAATTATTGACCACCGGACATCCGACATGTCTATACTGCCGGTGATGAACGGTCGAGGTGTGTTCCTGTTTCCTAATCTGACCCAAGATTTCTTGTTCACTACATAGATCATCAGGATTGCAATGGCATGCGACCTAGTTTGCACAATCTTGTTATATATATGGGATCCTGGAGGCTCAGCGCGTGCGTTCTGATATCTCCAACTGTTTTCTAAAAACACCGGGGCGACCGGACTTTAAAAACCCGTTCGTCCTATGACGAGATGTCGAAGATGTGAGTTGAAATGCGCTGATACCCAAATCAACTCACAGTTGTTCCGCATAATATATGGGCGCGTTCTTCCATTTGCATCAACATAATAACCGCCAAGGTGTGGAGCAAACACGGATGAAGCCGGAGAGAGCTTCCAACATTTCGACAGGAATAGCATGATTCTCTTCTCTTTAAACTGTAAATTCACACTTTTGCCAGCGAGCAGCTACTTATGGCGTAGTGTCGGTGCTCCGCATTTGCTACATTGGAAAATTAATGCCACCGGTTTCATGATACGGATAGGACCTGCTACTGGTTTCGACTGAATCACCTGTGCAGTCTGATTTGATCTCGCCGGTGCCACGGCGAAAGCAAAGTTACGAATCAGATGTAATCATGCAAATTCGGATTATGGAAGTATATAAGAGCGAGTTCTGTTGTTCTGGACTTTTATCCATTACGAGCCTGCAATGGTCGCCCCAATAGTCAATACAGGAATTCAGACAGCAAAGGTAAGAATTCCCGAATTATTTTCCAGATAAAGTTTATTGACTGCAACTACTCTAGTATTGCAATGGTGCGTGGACTTCATCCAGGGATTTTCACTATTCTGATCTTGAATATGTGCAGTGGCTGGTCTAGGAGTTTTGGTAGGCCTACAAACCATGGAAAATATCCCCTCTTATGCTCCGTAGATTTTTGACTATTTCTTAACACTCGAACCTGAGGTGAGTATTCTTTATCGTGTTCGACCATCTATTGATAATGTTGTAAGGTTCGATTGACGTGGAACAGACGCTGGAACGTCACTCGTGTTCTTTTCGTAATTTCACGCTACATGGCCTTTGTAGCGGCTGGCATGACTTCATATGGTGAACAGCTACCCGTATCTCCTGGTTCGTGACGCTGATAAGTGACTAGCTGCCATTGCTACACGAGCGAACGAGAATGTTGGTGTGTTTTTGCTTATGCGGTTGTTGTATGAACTGAAGGACATCGAATATAGTGCTCGAAATTTAGCCAGGCTTCAAATGGTGATCAACATCTTGAGCAGCCAGCGTTTTACTGATTTCCTTGCAGCAATTCACATTATCAGTATCGTCGCTGCTGAAGGTGCGGTCCATGTCTATAATATCTTCTAGGCCTGAAATATATCACTATTTTCCAAGGTCTTTTGATCATTCGTACATATGTATTCTGGAAACAGAGCAAAAAGCTCCTGGCAGTGTTACTGGTTTTGGCAGCAGTACGTTGGTCTTGTCATGCGTGCTCATGCTCATCGTCTGTTGATATCGCAACGTAGATTTCCATTGCGTGTGGTGTCGGTATCACAGATGTTGTCAATAATGTAACGGCGCCTGCAGTGGACCCTTCAGGTGGGTCCCTTTTATTATTATTTTCATTGTTGTAGATCACGACTTTGGTTTTGAAGCTCCTCCTACGAGCAACTGCACTTTTCAAGCGGGTCGTAGCAGCGCCATTCAATACGGCTTTCTTGTAGCCTACGAATTGTGTAAGGGCATCTCATTTCCGTCCAATCTCAGCGCAATTTTTCAATTTCATCCACCTAGTGCTGATGTATTTAATGGTGTTCAAGAGATATCAAGACTACAGAGATTCCGACAGTCGTCTAGTGAGAGCCGTCTTCCAGGGCGCAGTGCAGTATATGACTGCCATAATTTGTGCGGTGATGTTGTGTTCAGTTTAATATGTCCCGTGTTGAAGCGTTCCTTCCAGTTGTTTCTGTGGCCAATATAGTGATCATGTCTGTGGTACCAGTAAGTTGCATGTTATATCCGTTCATCAAGTTTTGCTAATTTTTGGAAGGCATCATATAACATGCTTATGGACGTGTGCGTGGCAATTCGTCTCCAATGGCCAAATAAATAAATAAAAACTGATTCATCATGACAGGCCACAACTTGTCCTCCACAGTATGTTGGCATCCCGTGTGCTCTTTAGTCTGCGTGAAAGTGACCAGGGTGAATGGGATGGGGGGACATTACAGATGTCGACATTTCGTCCAGTTCAGCACAACCAATACACTTCATTTGATTGATTATATCCTATAGTCATTGTATGATATAGACGTGACATAACAGATTGTTCGCCTATCAAGGACTGCCAAACTGGAGAATACTGTCACAAAGCTCGATGATCTGCCGTTCTATTTGGTTGCCCTGCTCTGCATCTTCATTTTCCTCTTCTAAATTTCTCTTCGCCTGTTCAGCGAAATCGTTCTTAGATCCGCCTCTATCCAATTCTTCTGATGGTACAGAAGTAGCCCCTGACCTTCCCGTAGGAGACGTTCCACTTCAGCCAACGGCACCTATGCCGGGTGCTGACCATCAGTGTTGTACTTCGAGCCTTCGAGCTGCGTCGTTTGATGTATCGTCTCGGCAAATTCTAATCTCAGCGAGTGCTACTGTGCATCAGAAATAAAATAAAATGCTAGACCTCAATTAAAACACATTTTATTTCTCTTGAAATCAGACAGCTGTCACTCGTAAATTGCTTGTAGAAAACAAATAGGCAAAATAAAATGGAATTGAGCGGGGCTAGTGAGGCACTATGGACAACGTGCCATACAAACGTCAAATTACAAGGCAAAATGTATTAGCGTGACAAAGATAGCTTACAATAAGTGTACACTCGGAGGCTGTTCTGCTTGTATCAATCAAAATCTAGGAATGTGGATTGATGCAGAACGTAACAAAAAGTGAACGCGAAGATGCTTGACTAAACAGTCACAAACTAGTGCTGGTCTTGTCCTCCCCTGGTCTGCAGCCAGTCCTGTCCTCCTTCTGTTTGCAGTCAGCCTCGTCCTCTCCAGGTGTACAACCTCCATCGGTGGATGCGCTTTCAGAACTGAAGAAACAGAGCCCAGCTATGCAACCTGAGGACCCCCGACGATTAAAAGTGTCGCTATCTTTCCTTGCTCAGCCACAAGAGCCACTGTTGATTTTCATCTGTATGCTATGGCTGAGGGGAGATCGTGCTTCAGATTTACAATATTGGCTGGGGACCGTGGACGAACGTGCCCGGGTGCAGACTACGAATGGGCAAGACTGGCTGCAGACCCAGGGAGGACTAGAGTGGTTGCAGACCGAGAGAGCACGAGACTGGCTGCAGACCCAGGAAGGACGAAATTGGCTGCAGACAGAGTGAGGGCGAGATTAGCTGCAGACAGAGGGGGGACGAGATCGGTTGCACAGAGCCGTATTTTCTGTCATCAAGCGCAGAAACGAATGTGTGAGTAGGGTGTGGGGTGATGTCACATCACATACTTGAGGGAGGCCGCAGTCTGAGGGGTCGGAAACGAATTCGCGACGGATGAATAATAAATATTCACAGGGAGGAGGCTGTCTGTAGCGATATCCACGACAGACCGTAGCCGTATCAGAGTTGTCTGCACATCCCTACCTAGACCAGGGCCAAGAAGTGACGAGATCTACGAGATGGGAAGAGGGTCTGCGAGTGCAGCGACAATAGACAAGTGCAGGTATGTGGGGTCGGCGCATGTGGAGAGGATACGATCGTATAACTTGTACACTTCCGTTCCTGGTAGCAGTTCAGTCGTCAGCTTGAGCATCAGCTGTAGCCAATCACGTGGATCCTTGTCTTCATAAACTTCACCATCGTAGACGCCACAATGAAACGTTGGAGTGGGGCGTTCTGGCAGCAGATCAGGTCGGGAGTGCCAGAGGTCCTGGCTCGTAGTAGGTAGTCCTGCGGCGTGTCGTAGTCGGTCTTTAATAGATAGAGCCGCAGCCTCCCGCTATAGAGGTTTGGCCTTGGATCCCCTTGCAGTCCGTTCCCGTTACAATGTCTGCCCACGCGGCTCGCCAACTGCGCGAGCTCGTCTGTTGTTGGCTGGGGGAAATCGAGATGGCGACTTGCTAGCTCTGCGAAGGAATGCTGCAAGAGAATATAGATATCTGTGTTGATATCAGCGCCGTCGAGCGAGATGATGGTAGCAACGCCCTTTACAGATTTTTTTCACTGGTATTTTGCATAACAGCGGCTACACCTCGTTGTTATGAAAGACTTTAAAAATATGCGGTTCCGAGCGACTTGTAAGCAGAATGTGGGTCACGGAAAGATCAGGCTCACGAAGAGCCCGTGCGAGGAAGTGGATGAGATCGATAAGTTTGGGTTCGGGTGTGCATTTATCAAGGGCATCAATAACAAAGGTCAAAGGCAGACACTTGCACAGTCTGGATCGAAGCCACCGGAAAGTTTGAGAAAGAGAGCCTCCATCTGGTCGCAGAGAGGTATGTTGAACCCGCCAGCCTTGCTCTCTAGAGAAGAAGTGAAGCTGATGCTGCTATATGCTGGTGCTCTACAACAACGATGTCTGACGTGCGCCTGCTCGCAGGACCCCGAACACCTAAGACCTCTGGCTCCCCGTCTATGCCACAACCTAACCTGCCTCTCGTGCTACTCTCGCTCTGACCTAAACCCCCGACTGGCCCTTGCCCCGTAGTCCCCACTACAGTGTGTAGTAGAGCGGGATTGTCGCGGATGACTCTGCTCACATCCTTCCGGATGGATGGAAATTTGTTAGCAAGCTGGTATGCATACGTTGCAAATAAATGTCCAGTCGTGCAACGTTTCGTGTGCTTGCGTGAGAAAAAAAATCCCGCTAGCCGCTTTTCGACACTCGTCTCCTTTGTCACTTTGAGACCTTTGATCCTCTTAGCTACGGTGAACGCGATGGCAAACTTTCCGACGCCTGCTGTGCCATGCAGCCATATAAGTTGATCCTTCTCTTCTTCGTCCAGTGATCGGTGGATGTATTTGAGGAGATCCGCCCAGGTCCCTTCCAAACACTTCGGGTAGGGCTGACGTTCACGGGAGATAAATTGAGCAACCTTAACAGCAACTTGGGACAGGCTTGCCCAAGTTCCTTCAAACGATGGGAGAACTGTCAAAAGGTCAGAAAGCGAGAGAGGGACAAGAATGAGAAAAAACAACATTGTTCCTCACGAAGGTTGTGATATGAAATGGACAAATTAAGAGCACCAGCTGGGTATGATTAGAAATCATTTGGGTGATGTTTATCTCCAGGGACAACATGCGAAGATTTGAAGGATCAGTTGGAGTCAAAGTAAGTTGTCAACTTGGGGTCCCAAAAAGCGATGGAAATGGGATGGGATAAATGGATATTTCAATCTATGGAAACTTTTCTGGATTGTGGGATATAGTTCAAGGACGAGTGGATACTTGTCTGGTTGCAGGAGGCCACGAAGTTGTTGTGCATGCTGTACGTCTTCAGATGTATTGAAGTAGAAAATGCTAGTAGAGATGTAAATAAAAACCTGCAGTATAAGGTCTGCGTTCGTTCAGCGCTCTAGTAGTACTCGCGCCCTTCTATTCTAACAAAGCCAAACATCGAGTCTTGGACTCTTGGGGCTCTCCGCGTCCACCACCAACGGAGTTGTGCCCACCATGTGACCGTCAAGTTTGGGCACTTTAGAGACGGCGGGTGATGATGACGGGATAGGGATGATGTAAGACAGCGGGCAGACAGACCAATATGGGCGGCTGACACTGGTACGTATATTTAGCGTCCGGCCTCTGCCGAAATTGAACAGTGCCTCTGTGTTCACTATATCCGCATTCATGAGCTCCCAGATTTCTGCTGTGCCACGACCCCGATTGCCACTGAAGGTGTGAGAAAATGGATATGTAAGTTCAAATGTGCCCGGAACATGAAGCCCAAATCAGCTCCTGATAGCTCACAGCCTGTTCTGCATGGTATATGGGCGTCTCGAATGTAGTAACCATCAAAGAATGGAGCAAACTGTATTGCTGAGAGATTTCAACATCGGGTAAACCACCCAATGAATATCAGATGCTGAGTTTCAAATTCACTCTTATGGGCAAGCTCAGTGCCGTATACAGTACTAGTACTCCCCTGCGTGGAGATTTGTTGCCACCATCAGTTTTACGATACGAATTTCGATGGGACCTGATTTTGGTTGAATCACCTGTGCAGTTTATTCCGATCTCGCGCACCGGATTCAAATGTAAGCGTATAAGAGCGACTTCTGGAACCTTATCTAGTACGAGCGTGCAATGGTCGCGCCCATAATCAATACAGGAATTCAGACAGCAAAGGTAAGAATTCCCAAATATATTTTCCAGATGATGCTTATTGACTGCAATTACTCTAGTATTGCAATGGTACGTGATCTTCATACAGGGGTTCAACACTATTTTCATTTTGAATATGTGCAGTGGCTGGTTTAGGAGTTTTGGTAGGTCTACAAACCATGGAAAATATCCCCTCTTATACTCCGTAGATTTTCGATTATTTCTTAACCCTCGGAGCTGAGGTGAGCATTTTTTTTTATAAAGTTCGAACATCTCTTGA
>Ga0310811_10008536_pt1 | contig 13180 bp, 13 predicted proteins | sample YCmetagenome_FD_207642 | JGI IMG/M metagenome (GOLD analysis project Ga0310811, IMG submission 207642) | Soil microbial communities from experimental microcosm in Duke University, North Carolina, United States - YC | ecosystem: Engineered > Artificial ecosystem > Soil microcosm > Unclassified ...
TAGGGGCAACTCTGTTGCGCCGAACCCTCCCCCCACCCCTAACCTCTGCCCGCCGCTCCGCGGGGGGAGGGGAACGCACCGAGCGTGCGGCGCCCTATTCGGCGGGGGTCTCGGCGACCCGCGCTGGGGCGGCAGCCGCAGCGGCGCGCTCTGCGCGCTGCTTGCGCTGGTCGAGGAAGAACGAGATGAGCTGCCAGGCGAAGAACAGGGCGACCATGCTGACCAGCACGGCGCTGATCGGGTGCGTCACGAAGGCCGCGAAGCTTCCGCGGTTGATCAGCATCGCGCGGCGGAAGTTCTCCTCGAGCATCGGTCCAAGGATGAAGCCCAGAATGAGCGGCGCCGGATCGAGCTTGAAGCGCAGGAAGATGTAGCCGAACACGCCGAACGTGGCGGTCGTATAGATGTCGTGGATGTTGTTGTTGATGCTGTAGGTGCCGACGCAGCAGAAGAACAGGATCGCCGGGAACAGCGACGAATACTTGATCTTGAACACCGACAGCCAGATGCGCACCAGCGGCAGGTTGAGCAGCAGCAGGAAGCAGTTCCCGATCCACATGCTGGCAACCAGGCCCCAGAACAGCTCGGGGTGCTTGGTGATCATCTGCGGGCCGGGCTGGATGCCGTTGATGATGAAGGCCGCCATCATCAGCGCCATGACGGCGTTCTCGGGGATGCCGAGGCTCATCAGCGGAATGAAACTGGTGCGCGAGGCAGCCTCATCGGCGGCGGCCTGCCCGGCGACGCCCTCGATCGCGCCCTGGCCGATCTCGTGCTTGAATTTGCTGAGCTTCTTGTCGACCGCGTAGGCGGCGAACTGGGCGATCACCGGTCCGCCACCCGGCATGATGCCGAGGGCCGAGCCGACGATACTGCCGCGCAGGGCGCTCGGAATGATGCGTTTGAACTCCGGCCAGGTCGGGATCAGCTTGATCGCGCCGGAAAACGGTGACCGGTGCTCCTTGTTGTCGAGGTTCTTGGTGATCTCGGCGATGCCGAAGCAGCCGAGCGCGATGCTCACCAGCTGGATTCCGTCGGAGAGCGACACGATGTCCATCGTGAAGCGCTGACCGCCGGTCTCGATATCGCTGCCGACCTGACCGAGTAGGACGCCGACGAAGCACATCGCGAGGCCGTCGAGCACGCTTCCGGTGGTGACGAAGCTGACGCAGACGAATCCGAACAGAACCAGCGCGCAGTATTCGACCGGCCCGAACAGCAGCGCCACGTTGCTCAGCACCGGAGCGAGCCACGCCAGCACGAGGATCGCGACGGTGCCGCCGATGAAGCTCGACACGGCGGCCGAAAACAGCGCGACGCCGGTCTTGCCCTTCAGCGTCATCTGGTAGCCGTCGATGCAGGCGACGATGCTCGAGGCGTGCGGGATCTTCATCGTGATGGCGCTGACGTTGTCGCCGTACTGCGCGCCGTAATAGATGCCGGCGAGCATGATCAGCGCACCGGTCGGCGGGAGTGAGAATGTCAGCGGCAGCAAGAGGCTGATCGTCGCGAGCGGGCCCAGTCCCGGCAGCAGCCCGACCAGCATGCCGACCACGCAGCCGATCGCGCAGAACATGAGATTGTGCATGCTCAATGCATGCTCGAAGCCGAAGAGGAGATTGTTGATGATTTCTAGGTGATCCATGCGCGTCGGCCTCAGTAGAGCGGGAGCTGGACGCCGAGGAGCCTCTTCATCGCAAAGGCCATGACGCAGAGGGCGGCGGCGATGGTTGCGGTGCGCGGAATGGAAAAGTCGTCGCTCGCGTAGCACGCGATCGTCGCCATCACGACGATCCCGGCCAGCATGTTCACAAACTCGGAGACGACTGCGAAGGAGAGGAGGGCGCCCGCGATCAGCGCAATATTCCGAAATTGGAAATCGAGCGGGGCGGGTTCGATGAGACGGGAGCGCGCCAGCATCACGACTGCAAGGAAGAGGAGGCCGCTCGCAACCATGACCGGAAACAATCCGGGCCCCGGCCGGTTCAGAGAGCCGATGGTTAGCTGCGGAGCCTGCACGAGAAAGAATAGCGAAACGGCTGCCAGCAATATGCCTTTGCCGACGTTTTGATTGACCACGCGTTCCCCCAGGTTGGCCGCGATCGAGATACCGCGATAGCACAGAATGCGGCAGCCCGTCGCAGCTCTTATGCGGCAGCCTGTCGCACCTCGCGGGCAGAGGCAAGTTGTTTCTCGATCACGACAATCGCCGCGGCTCGCCTGGACGGAATTTGCTGCGGAGAGCGAGCGATGCGCCAAGCGGGGCAAGCCTGGAAAGGAACTCGCCGACGGCCCGACAATCAGTTGAGGTGAATGCCCGCCGTGCGGATCACCTTGCCCCATTTGGCGGTCTCGGCCGCGATGTGCGCCCGGAACTCGGCGGGAGAACTGACAAAGGGCGAGTAGCCGGTCGCCGCGATGCGGGCTCGCACCGTAGCGTCACCAAGCGCGGCGTTGATCGCGCGGTTGAGCGTCTCGACGATCTCGACGGGCGTCCCTTTCGGCGCGCCGAAACCGAGCCAGCTCGTCGCCTCGTAACCCGGTACCGCTTCGCTCAGCGCGGGCGTGTCGGGCAGCGCCTCGGCGCGTTTCGCCGACGTGACGCCCAGCGCGCGCAGGCGCCCCGCCTTGATGTGCTCGATTGACGTCGAAAGCGTGTCGAACATCGCCTGCACGTCGCCGGCCAGCAGCCCGGCGAGCGAAGCCGGCGAGCCGCGGTACGGCACGTGCAGCATGTTCACGCCCGTCATCTGCATGAACAGCTCGCCGTAAAGGTGCTGCGGCGTGCCGGTACCGGAGGACGCCATGTTGATCTTGCCGGGATTGGCTTTGGCGTAGGCGATGAACTCGCCGATGTTCGCGGCCGGGAACGCCGGGTTCACCACCAGCACGCCGACGCCGCGCGCCGTGCTGGCAATCGGCACGATGTCGCGCAGGAAATCGAATCTGGGATTGTCGTAGAGCGCGGCATTGGTCGCGTTGTTCACGCCGACCGCGAGCAGCGTATAGCCGTCCGGTGCGGCACGCGTGACTGCTTCCGTGCCGATGTTGCCGCTCGCGCCCGGCCGGTTCTCGATCACGAACTGCTGGCCGAACTGCTCGGAGAGCGATTGCGCAATGAGCCGCGCGAAGATGTCGACCGAGCCGCCGGCCGGGAAGCCGACGACGACGCGCACCGGGCGATCCGGATAGCTCTGCGCCGCGGCGTTACGCGCGCCGGCCAGCGCACCAGCCGATAGAAGAAGCGCGCGGCGCGAGATTGCCATCTGTCGTCAGTTCTTCGGCGGCGGAGGAGGGGGCTTCGAGGCCTGGAAGCTCGGGCGCGCGAAGTGCTGCTGCATGTAGGCGGAGAGGTTCTTCGCCGCGCCGAGCATCGCGCGGCCTTCGTCGTAGCGGCTCACGTAGAACAGCATCGGCAGGATGTTGATGTCGGCAAGCGTGAACGCATCGCCCGCGAGGTAGCCGGTCTTCGACACCGCGCGGTCGAGCACGTCGATCTGCGGCTTCATCTTCTCGGCCGCCGCCTTGATCGCGCCCATGTCCGGCTTGCCGGGCTCCTTGGGGAACGCGTAGCCGACCACGTACTGGCGGATCATCAGCTTGTCGAACTCGACATTGCCGAGCGAGACCCATTGCTCGACTTGCGCCGCGCGCGCCGGATCCTCCGGGATCACCTTCGGGCCGTCGAACACCCGGTCGATATAGGTCGCAATAGCCTTCGACTCGCACAGCGTGATATCGCCGTGGCGCATCACTGGGATTTTGCCGAACGGGTGAATCGCGTCGATGTCGGGCGTGTGCGGCCGCGCGGCCGTGTGCTGGTAGGGCACGCCCTTTTCCTCGCACACCATGCGCACGACCCAGACGTAGTTCGACTGCGGCGCGCCGATGATTTCCAGTGCCGGCATTTCGTGGTCCTCCTGAATGCAATCTCAGTATTCGTCGCGGCGGCGCAGCCACGTCATCGAAAACTCCAGCTCCTCCTCGTCGCGCCCCTTCGGCACGAGATCGAGCAGCTGGTAGGCGCTGTTGAGCATGTCGAGCCCGCGCGCGTATGTCGAGTAGGTGTGGAAGATGGCGCCGTCCTCTTTGGCGAAGACGCTGAGACCCGGCGCCTCCTCACCGTCGAAGTGGATGGTGCCGAAATTGTAGTTCTTGCCTGCGCGGTCCGCGTCGCCCGGAAACGACACTGCGAAATCCTGGTTGAACGAACTATTGAGCGAGGAAACCCACTCCATCGTCCAGCCCATCCGCCTGCGATAGGCGAGGAGTTTTTCGACCGGTGCGCGCGAGACGAGCGCGAGGCCGGTGTCGCGGGCACGCAGATGAATGGCATTGCGCTCGAACTGGTCGCCCCAGAAGGTGCAGCTCTTGCATCCCGCGTCCCAGTCCGGCCCGAACATGAAGTGATAGACGATGAGCTGGTTCCTGCCGCGGAACAGGTCGCCGAGCGTGACCGGGCCGTTCTCGCCTTCGAATACGTAGGGGGTCTCGACCTTTTCCCACGGCAGCGCACGCCGCGCGGCGGAGAGTTCATCGCGGGCGTGCGTGAAGGCTTTCTCCTTTTCAAGGAAGGCGAGGCGGGCTGCGGTCCAGTCCGTGTGTGAGACGCTCTTGTGCATGATCCACTCCACTTGCTTTTGCGTGCCGCGAGTAGCAGCGGCTGCCGTTTGTGCCCTCTCCCCTTGTGGGACAGGGCTGGTGACTCAGCACCGCAGGCCGGTCGCGGGTGGCTGAGCCTGCCCCGTCGCTGCGCGCTCCAGACACACGAAGCTCGATCCCCAGCCGTGCTCGTGGCGGCCGCGGCTGTCGGCGTCGGCGAAGCCCTGCTGCAGCAGCACCATGCGGGTGCCGCCGGTCGTCGGCTCGAACGTCACCGTCACCTCGGTCTCATGGCCGCGCTGGCCTGCGTCATCGTCCCAGCCCCAGGTGAACACGAGGCGCTTGGGCGGCTCGAGCGTGCGATAGATGCCGCTCACGGTGTGATCCTTGCCATCGGGCGAGCGCATCGTGGTGCGCCAGCGTCCGCCGGGCCGCACGTCCATCGCGTGCTTCGGCGTGGTGTAGCCTTCCGGGCCCCACCATTTCACAAGCTCTTCCGGCTCGGTCCACAATTCGAACAGGCGTTGCGGCGAGGCCGCGATGACGCGCTCCATGCGCAACGTGATCTTCTCTTTCGTCGCTGTACTCATGACTTCCTCCGTTTCGGGGTTTCGGCGGCGATGACGGCTTCGAGCCGGTCGAAGGCATCGGACCAGTGGCGCTGCTGGCGCTCGTACCAGGAGCCGAGCGGGCGCAGCGCCTCGGGACGCGCACGCACCACGCGAAACTGGCGCGCGACGCGCTTCTCGATCAGGCCGGCCTCCTGCAGCACCTGCAGGTGCCGCGTGATCGCGGGGGCCGAGATACGGAAAGGCTTTCCGATCTCGCCCACTGTCTTGTCGCCCTCGGCGAGCAGGCGCTCGACGATGGCGCGCCTGGTTGAATCGGCGAGGGCAAAGAAAACGGAGTCGAGAGCGGCCGCGGCTGGCATTGCGCACCTCATTAATTAATCGATACATTAATTAACAATACAGTTTTCTATTGTCAAGAGCTGACGCGCGGGCGCAAAGCGATTTTCGGTGAGGCGAGGGCGCCGCTCCGCGCCGCGGTGCAGTTGGACAGCGGCGGCTTGCTACTCCACGATCTTCCAGTACGAGTCCTTGCGGATCACCTTGCCGTCACGAAACATATAGAAGTCGCAGCCCCGGACTTCCCTTCTGCTTCCGTCGCGCGTCGTGCCCGTGAGCAACCATTTCGACATGCCGGTATCGGCAGCGGCATCGATGAAATGCTCCTCGTTGCCGTAGTGGACATCGGGCAGACCTTCGAAGCGCGTTGCCAACGCGGCGCGCACGTTATGCTTGCCCTCGAAACGCGAGCCCCAGGGCTTGCTTCCCCGGGGCATTTCCAGGACGCAATCGTCGGCAAACAGCGCCATGATGCGATCGAGATCGTGCGCGTTGAAGGCCGCACAAAGCTCCGTCAGCGCCGCTCGGATATCCATTCGCTGCCTCCTTGTCCGATGCTTGCTCGGCCGCTTCCCTTGATGCTCCCAAATGGCCGCATTCCGCACAACCTCCACCACCTTGCCTTCGCGGCGCCCGTGTCGTTCCATAGCGGCAACGGCGGTACGAGAAGCCGCCGCAGAGGGATCATCATGAAGAAAATTGTTGCGGGGTTGCTCATCGCGGGCGCGTGCGCCTCGGCTGCGAAGGCGCAGGACACGATCCGCGTCGGCTGGACCATTCCGGCCGAGGAGGCGAAGTACTGGATGCAGCGCCGGCCGGAGAAATTTCCGAACCTTGGCAAGGGCTACAAGATCGAGTGGTCGCAGTTCCAGGGCACCACGCCGATGACGCAGGCGCTGATCGCGGGCGCGCTCGACTGCGCGACGCAGGGCGTGCTGCCGATCGCACAGTCGATGGAGAAGAACACGCTCTCCGTCTATGTCGTCGCGCAGCACGTCGGCGAGAACAAGGACAGCTTCCATCTCTACTGGGGCGTCAAGGACGACTCACCGATCAAGAAGGTCGAGGACCTCAAGGGCAAGACCGTCGGCATCTCGATCATCGGCGGCGGTACGCAGGGGCCGTTCAATCTCGAACTGCGCAAGCACGGCGTCGATCCCGAGAAGGACATCAAGCTGGTCGAGGTCGCGTTCCCGCTGTCGGAGGACGCGCTGCGGCAGGGCCGCGTCGATGCGACGAATTTCGTGCAGCCGTTCGCGGCGCGCGCCGAGGCGAAGGGAGGCATCCGCAAGCTGTTCGAGCTCGCCGATGCGGTGCCGAACATCGTGCATATCGTGGAAGCCTGCCGGAAGGATTTCGTCGACAAGAATCCCGCGCTGGTGACGCAATACGTCAAGGACATCACCGCCGGCCTGAAGATGGCGCTCGCGAACCGCGACGAGACGCTCAAGGTCGTGAACGAGGTGATGAAGGCGCCGGTGCAGGTGCTCGACACCTACCTGCTCAAGCCGAACGATTTCGCGCGCGAGCCGGGCGCGGCGCCGAACTTCAAGGCGATCCAGGCGATGTTCGACGTCTACACCGATCAGAAAATGATCGGGAAGAAGCTTGACGCCAGCGCGCTGCGCCATCCGACGATCCACGCGCCGATGGAGTAACTCTTTACCTCATGGTGAGGAGCCGCGCGTAGCGCGGCGTCTCGAACCATGGCCCGGAGCGCCGGGCCATCCTTCGAGACGCTCGCTTTGCTCGCTCCTCAGGATGAGGGCGGCGGTTGGGGCCATTCCGCCGGCCCCCTGTGCGTCACCGCGCCTTTGTCCGCCTGGCCGACCGACTGCGCGTATTTCGCGAGCAGCCCCGCCGTGTGCCGCGGCTTGGGCGCGATCCACGCGGCGCGGCGGCGCGCGAATTCGGCCTCGTCGAGCAGCACGTCAAGGCGCCGCGTGTCTGCATCGATGCGCACGCGATCGCCATCCTGCAAGAGCGCGAGCGGCCCGCCGACCGCGGCTTCCGGCGCGATGTGGCCGATGCAGATGCCGCGCGTTGCGCCGGAGAAGCGTCCGTCGGTCAGCAGCGCGACCTTCTCGCCCATCTGCTGGCCATAGATCAGCGCGGTGACGCCGAGCATCTCGCGCATGCCGGGGCCGCCGCGCGGACCCTCGTAGCGGATCACCAGCACGTCGCCCTCTTTATAGTGGCGCTTGCGCACCGACGCCGCACAGTCCTCCTCCGAGTCGAACACGCGCGCCGTGCCTTCGAATGTGCGGGCTTTGAGCCCCGCCACTTTCAGCAGCGCGCCGTCGGGCGCAAGGTTGCCCTTCAGCACCACAAGCCCGCCGTCCGGCCGCAACGCGTTACCCTTCGCTCGCACGACCTCGCCATCGGGGGAGGGCGCGCCGCCGTGTTCCTCGCGCAGAGTGCGGCCGGTCACGGTGAGACCATTGCCGTCGATGTGATCGCTTTCGATCAACGCGCGGATGATGACCGAGACGCCGCCACGGTCATGCACGTCCTTGGCCAGATATTGTCCGCCCGGCCGCAGATCGCCGATCAGCGGCGTGCGCGCGAACACCGCCGCGACGTCGTCGACGGTGAAGCGGATGCCCGCTTCGTTGGCGATCGCCGGAATATGCAGTGCCGCGTTGGTCGAACCGCCGGTCGCCGCCACAATGGCGCATGCGTTCTCCAGCGCGCGGCGCGTGACGACATCGCGCGGCAGCGGTCCGCCGCGCTTGAGAATCTCCATCACGATCTCGCCCGCGCGCTTGGCAAACGCGAGGCGCTGCGCATAGACGCCCGGCACCATCGCGGAATTCGGCACGGTCACCCCAAGCGCTTCCGCCACCATCGCCATGGTGTTGGCGGTGAACTGGCCGGCGCAGGCGCCGACGCCCGGCAAGCAGGCACGCTCCAGCTCATCGAGATCGGCCTCGCTCATCGCGCCGGTCTGCACCGCGCCGACACCCTCGTAGGCATCGAGTACGGTTACATCGCGACCGCGGAAGCGGCCGGGGAGCGCCGCGCCGCCATAAAGAAAGACGCCCGGCACATTGCAGCGAACGATCCCCATCATGGCGCCGGGCAGCGTCTTGTCGCAGCCGCCGAACGCGATGAGCCCGTCATAGGCATGGCCCTGCACCACGGCCTCAATGGAATCGGCGATCAGTTCGCGCGACACGAGCGAGAACTTCATGCCCTCATGGTTCATGCCGATGCCGTCGGAGACCGAGATGGTGGTGAACTCGCGCGGCGTTCCGCCCGCGGCCTCCACGCCTTCTTTCGCGGCCTCGACCTGCGGGCCGTGCGTCATGTTGCAGGGCGTGACGTCGCCCTTCTGGCTCACCACGCCGATCATTGGCTTCGCGATCGCCGCATCATCGAGCCCCATCGCGCGCATGAAGGCGCGGTGTGGGGTGCGGTCGAGCCCGTCGGTCGTGATGCGCGAACGCAGGGGCATTTCAGCCGATCTGCTTTGCGGGCGCGGATGCATCCAGCATCCGCCGCACCTTGCGGGTCAGCGCATCGGCGGTGAACGGCTTGGTCAACAGATCGATGTCCGGATCGAGCCGGCCGTGATGGATGATGGCGTTGCGCGTGTAGCCGGTCATGTAGAGGACGCGGATCGCGGGCCGCAGCTTGAGCACCGCGTCGGTCAGCTGGCGGCCGTTCATCCCGCCCGGCAAGACAACGTCGGTCAGCAAGAGGTCGATCGGTTGCGCATTTTCGATGAGCTTGAGCGCTGCAGGGCCGTCCGGCGCCGACATCACCCGATAGCCGCGTTCCTGCAGGGCCTCGACCGCGAGCTTGTTGACTTGCGGGTCGTCCTCGACGACCAGCACCGTCTCGGTGCCGTCGGGCGACGCCGCGATCGCGGGCGCTGCGCCTCGCTCCAGCCATTCCGGTATATCGGTCCGTCCGGTCAATCGCGGGAAGTACATCTTGATCGTCGTGCCCACGCCGGGCTCGCTGTAGATGCGGATGTGGCCGCCCGACTGCTTCACGAAGCCGTAGACCTGGCTCAACCCCAATCCCGTGCCGATGCCGGTCGGCTTGGTGGTGAAGAATGGCTCGAACGCGCGGTTCACCACCTCGCGCGACATGCCGCTGCCCGTGTCGCTCACCGCCACCATCACGTACTGCCCGGGCGTGACCTCTTCACCCGCGGATTCTACATAGGTCTCGTCGAGATGGGCGTTGGCTGTCTCGATAGTGAGCCTGCCGCCCTCCGGCATCGCATCGCGCGCGTTGACGACGAGATTGACGATCGCGTTCTCGAGCTGGTTCGGATCGATCGCGGCATTCCACAGCCCGCCGGCCAGCACTGCTTCCAGCGTGACCGTCTCGCCGATCGAGCGCCCGAGCAGCTCCGACATGCCGGACACCAGCCGGTTGATATCGACCGACTTCACCTCGAGCGGATGCTGACGCGAGAAGGCGAGCAGTCGCTGCACCAGCGTGGCGGCGCGCTCTCCGGCCTGGCGCGAATTGGAGAGCCAGCCGCGCACCCGGTCCGGTCCGTCGAGGCGGCGCAGCGCGAGATCGAGGTTGCCGATGATCGCGGTCAACAGATTGTTGAAGTCGTGCGCGATGCCGCCGGTCAGCCGCCCGACCGCCTCCATCTTCTGCGCCTGGCGCAATTTCTCTTCCGTTTCCTCGCGGCGCACGATCTCGGCGCGCAGCATCTCGTTCGCGGCGTTCTCGCGCCGGGTGCGCGCGAGTGCCATCAGCACCAGCGCGATCAGCGCGGCGGTTGCCGGAAGACCGAAAATCAGGTGCCGCGACATCCCGAGCATCCAGGCGTCAGTGATCTCGGCAGTGTCGACGCCGGTGGTCACGTAAAGATCGACTCGCGGCAGCTTGCGGAACGCATAGATGCGCTCCTTGCCGTCGACGGCCGAGCGGCCGGTGAGCGTGCCGGTGTCGCGCTGCGCTTCGATCTGCATAGCAAGACCGCCTCCCTGCGTGAGGCGCGTGGCGTTCTGCGGCAGCTCGGGATAGCGGGCGAGCACGGTGCCGTCCCCGCGCACCAGGGCCGCCACGATCGGCTGCGTCAGGGTCGCATAGTAGTCGCGGAAATAGTCGGGCGAGACCGAGATCACGGTCACGCCGCCGAAGCCGCCGTCGACGCCGACGCGTTTGCGGCTCAGCGAAAAGAAACGCGGCTGGCCGCGTGCATTGGTGGCGCGCGCCGTGACCACGTTGCCGACGTAGAGGCCCTGCACCTCGTTGTTCTTGTGGACGCGAAAATAGTCGCGGTCGGAGAGGTCGAGGTTGTGCGGAATCGGAAACACCGTGCCGGACACCACGGGGTGGCCGTCCGCATCCACGATCCAGATGTCGGCGAACTGCGGCAGGATGTCGGTGAGCGACTTCAGCCGGCGATGAAAGGCATCCTCGTTGGCGCGGATGTCGGGATCGGCCGCGTCGTTGAGCATTTCGTCGAGATAGCGCGACGCAAGTTCGACCGTCTCCAGCACCTTCAGGGCATGCTCGTAAACCGTTCCGAGGCTGCGTTGCAGCCGGTCGCGCGCGTCGATTTGATGCTCACGCCAGGAAATCGTGGCAGCGACGGCAAAGATCACCAGCGGCAGCGCGATCGCGGCCGCGAGCAGCCAGTGCAGCGTCCATTCGGCGCGCCCGTACTCTCCCGCGGACGTGGGCGTCAGGATGTCTCGCAGGAACCGCTTCATCTTTAGGAAATGCCACGAACCGTCCGGCGCAACCTATGGGGAACCGTCGGCAAACTCAACAAACCCGATCAGTGCAGGCATGCGCGAAAGTTCCTTTAATCGCTGATGGCGAGGCGCTAGGGTGCGGGAGCGATACGAAACGAAATCCGGAGGAATCGATGGCCCAGGCCCAACGCAAGGCAGAGGCGCGCGACTGGCCGTTCGAGGTGAAGCCCCTGCATCCCGCGCTCGGCTGCGAGATCACCGGCATCACGCTTGCGCAGGCGGTCGAGCCGAAGATGTTCGGCAAGATTTACGAGGCCTTCCTCGACTACGAGCTGATCCTGTTTCGCGACGTGGACCTGCCGCCCGCGACACAGGTGGCCTTCGCGCGTTCCTTCGGCGAAGTGCAGATCCATGTGATGAACCAGTATCACAAGTATTCAGACCACCCCGAAATCTATATGCTCACCAACCAGGGCGCAGACGGAAAACCGACCGGCAAGCATCCCGACAAGGGCACGCTCTACTGGCACACCGATGGCTCGTGGCGCGAGCGTACCGGTCAGGCCACGATGATGTACTCGGAGATCGTGCCCCCGGCGGGCGGCGAGACCGAGTTCGCCGACATGTACGCGGCTTACGACAACCTCCCCGCCGCGCTGAAGAAGAAGATCGAGGGCAAGCGCGCGATCCACAATCTCGACTTCTCGCGCACCCGCCGCCACGGCGAAGACCCGATGACGGCGGAGCAGAAGGCGAAGGTGCCGCCGATCGCGCATCCGATCGTGCGCACGCATCCGGAAACCGGCCGCAAGGCGATCTTCCTCGGCGACCATGCGCAGGAGATCGAGGGAATGGACTACGAGGAGGGCCGCGCGCTGATCGAGGAGATCAACAAGCTCATCACGCCGCAGTCACAGGTCTACACCCACGTCTGGCAGCCGCGCGAATGCATGGTGTGGGACAACCGCTGCACGCTGCACCGGGCGACCGGTTTCGACGAGGCGAACCACATTCGCGTGATGCGCCGCTGCACCATCAATGGGGACCGGCCGTACTGAAATTAGGGGCGATCGGGCCGATGCCGGCGGCGCCGGCCGCATAAACATGCGCGTGCAGCAGAAGAAGCGCCGCCGCCAAGGACATCATGAAGCCAGTGCCGATGCGCAGCACCGTATCGTACGGCGACTCTGCGGCAGGCCGGGCCCCGGACGTGCTGGTCTTCATGGTGCATTTCCTTTGACGCGGATCGCTCTTTGCCTAACTGACGCGCTGGCTTCCGTATGTGAAGCACCTCACACAGGTCTTGGGGACGCGTGCAGCGAATGCGGTTTCGGAGTGCAAGAATCTGCAGAATGGCAGGCAAGCGTGCCCACCACTTTCCAACATTGGTTCGGCTTTCGTAGGGTGGGTGGCGCAACGCGCTCCAGGCCAGCCTGCCCTACAAGGAATGTGCATGTCCCCCAAAATTCTCGTCTCGTGTCCCTCCGCCGAGGTCGCCAACATCGCGCGCGAAATGGCGCCGAAGGGCTTCGACACGATCGTCGTCCATAACGACGCCGAGGTCGTGCCGAACCTCGCCGGCCTCGAATACATGATCTGCTATCCGCACATTCCGATGCGGGACGAGTTCTACAAGGCGGTGCCCAAGCTCAGGCTGGTGCAGCTTCTCTCCGCCGGATACGACAACGTCGATCTCGAAGCCGCGCGGCGCGCCAGGGTGCCGGTCTCGAACAATGGCGGCGCGAACGCGATCTCGGTCTCCGAGCACGCGCTGATGCTGATGCTGACCGTCTCCCGCAAGGTGATCTGGCAGCACGGCAGCGTGTCGGGCGGACGCTGGCGCGGCAACGGCCCGGCGCCGCGCATGTACGAGCTCTACGACAAGACGCTCGGCATCATCGGGCTCGGCACCATCGGCAAGAAGGTGGCGCGGCTTGCGCGCGCGTTCGGTATGCGGGTGCAGTATTTCGACATTGCGCGCCTGACCGAGGACCA
>Ga0310811_10008537_pt1 | contig 13180 bp, 12 predicted proteins | sample YCmetagenome_FD_207642 | JGI IMG/M metagenome (GOLD analysis project Ga0310811, IMG submission 207642) | Soil microbial communities from experimental microcosm in Duke University, North Carolina, United States - YC | ecosystem: Engineered > Artificial ecosystem > Soil microcosm > Unclassified ...
GAATCCACCGATCATATACATGCGCACATTACCACGGCGTTCTGATTTGTATTTTAATAAAATGGGTAGTTCAACCATAACAGTTTCAACTAACTGCTCCTGTGAGGGTCTGTTTGAATATGTATACTTCAACCTGTTCTCGTAAAATGCAAACTTGGGTGTGGTACGCAAATCAAAAAAATCTGCAATTCTGTAATTTATTATAGCACCTAATGAAAAACCTGGCGACCATGAAGGCAGTACAGCAGTAACGGAGTCGAATTTGGGAGAAGCAAAATCCTTTGAATATTTAATCTGATAGGAAGTAGAGTGTATCCCGATCAGAAATCCATACGATAGCTTACGATCATCGTAGTTAGGATTGTTCTGTTTTACGCGATGCTTTATTCGCTGTGCAAGTGTATGATGCTGCAAGGCCACCATCATACCTACACACAAAATTACTTTTGCCCTGTGTAGATAGAACTTATTCCAAAAGTGAGTGGCTTGCATGCTGTATTTTTAAATCCTATTTTATTCAGTATGGCAATAAAATCATTTCCATCGGGAAAAGCTGCAACAGATTCTGGCAAGTAGGTATAGGCAGCGCTATCCTTCGAAACCATTCGCCCAATTCTTGGCAGCACTGCTTTAAAGTAAAAATTATATATCTGGCGGAACGGAAATTGTCTGGGCATTGAAAACTCTAACACCACAATCAACGCACCTGGCTTCAGTACTCTGTAAATTTCAGCGAGTCCTTTTTCCAGGTTTTCAAAATTCCGCACTCCAAATGCAACGGTTACAGCATCGAATTTATTTTCCTGAAAAGGAAGATTTTCAGAATCACCTTCAAGTAATTCAACCTTTGCCGTAAGGTTGAGCTTTTCAATTTTCTTTCTCCCCATGTCAAGCATACCTGTTGAGATATCAACACCAGTGATCTTGTCAGGGTTTAGTGTGAGAGCCTGCAAGGCAAAATCGCCAGTGCCGGTAGCAACATCCAGTATTTGCTTTGGATTTAGTGGCCTGAGAAACTTGATGGCTTTCTTTCTCCATCCTTTATCAATGCCCATGCTGAGAAAGTGATTCAGGAAATCATACTTATGGCTAATGTTATCAAACATCTGAGCCACCTGCTCCTTCTTACTGGTCGATTGTTCTTTATAGGGAAGTACGGTCATTGAATCCGGTTTAAAAGCTGTTCTAAAAAACAGGCCGGAAAGTTAGTTTGTTTACATCTATGAAAGAAATTTAGCTGGCTGTACTTGAGCACAGCCAGCCATTACTTCAATTTCTTAGTTATTCAGTACTTTAAACTCAACACGACGATTTAACTCACGTCCTTCCTCTTCATCATCATTGCTTGCCAATGGCTTAGTTTTGCCATAGCCAACAGCAGTAATCCGACGAGCATCAATTCCTTTCTTCGTGATATAAGCTTTAGTACCATAGCTATCGGTATGGCCACCAATCTCTACCATGAGCTTATCATTTTGCAGCATCATCGTTTCAAGTTTATTCAACTCATTATACGATTCAGTTTTTAGCGAAGCTTTATCAAAATCAAAATAGAGGTTGTGCAGTACATGAGAGTCTCCAACGATCAGCTTACGCATTTCGATAGTTTTAGTAATGGTGTTTTCTTTATCGGTAGCACCGGCAATTTTTACGCTCTGATTTTGGAATACAAAGCCCTCAGCTTCTACTGACAGACGATAATCCTTAGCCTTGGTACTTACTACCTTAAACTCATAAACTCCATTACCCGAAGCCGTTGATGCCACGATAATATTGTCTTTAAGACCAGCCAACTTAACCTTGGCGTTAATTGGTGTTTTATCGGCCATGTTCACAACATTGACAACATAGTGTATAGGCTTGATCTCTTTTTTAACAGGCTCTTTTACCGGTTCCTTAACAGGTTGTTTTACCGGCTCTTTCACGGTAACAACAGGTTCTTTCACAGGCTCCTTTACTGGTTCTTTTACAGGCTCTTTAATCGGTTCCTTCACTGGTTCTTTAACGGGTTCCTTCACAGGCTCTTTTACCGCTACAGTCTTGGCCGTATCAACCGGAGCCTTAACAGGTTCGGTATTCTTTAAACCCTCTGGTATGGTAATCACGTAGATATCTGTATACCCCATGCCATCATCACGAACGGATGAATAATAAGCTCTCTTTCCGTCAGAAGCACTACTGAAGAATACGTCATCATCAGGCGTATTGATTGGATACCCTAAATTAACCGGATCAGTCCATTCGTTCTTTTGTGGATTATAGACCGTTTTAAAAATATCGTAGCCACCCATGCCTTTATGACCTTCGCTACTGAAATAAAGTGTAACGTCGTCGTAATCAATGAAGGGGCCGTCCTCATCAACCTCAGTGTTGATCAGGTTTCCAAGGTTCTTTACGTTAGACCATTCGCCTTTGCTGTCTTTTGTCGCCTTATAAATATCAAGACCACCAAAACCGCCAGGTCTGTTACTTGAAAAGTAAAGTGTCTTCTCATCCTTAGATATTGTAATAGATTTTTCTTCGAAGCTTGAATTAATGATACCCGGCAACGGCACAGGCTCAGCCCATTCTCCATTAGTGAGTATGCTATAATAGATGTCACCGCCACCATCGTCTTTATAGATGAAGAGCGTCTTACCATCTTTAGAAAGTGCAAGATTAGAACAGTGATATGGAGTGTTTACAATGGGGCCAATATTCTTGGCAAACTCCCATTTGCCACCTGTCTTTTTAGAATAAAATATATCCTCGAAAGGTTTGTTATCAATATCCACGTTAGGGTTCAAGTTGTCATCACGACGGCGTGTGGTGAAGACAATCTCATCCTCCTTCTCATTCAGTACCGGACCATAGTCTTCAAATTCCGAGTTTATTTCGCGACCGATATTAACAATGGAGAAATTACCAGGATTTGCTACGTATTCTTTACCATTTTTACATTCAAAGATGGCCCTGTCGACCATAGCCATATCAATCTTATCTTTTCCCTGGTAGTTGGATTTCTTGGTGAGTTTCTCTTTATAAAGATTAAAAAATCCGACAGCCTTATCGAACTCCAGTCCAAACTGGTAGCTCTTGCCTATCCAATATAAAATAGCAAAGTTATAGTCAGGATCCTGGCGATAGACACGCAGAAAGTATTTCACAGCCAAGTCTTTACCTATAGTCAGCAAGTGCAAATGACCTGCCTCATAGTTGGCCTTGATAAAGGTTGTGTCCATATCAGCCGCAGCCGCCATCAGGGGCCGGGCATCGTCAATCGCTTTCGTTTCGGAAATCATGCCCTCGGCAACTTCCATGTACTCCCTGGCCGTCTGTTTCGGGTCTTGTTGAGAAAAACCTTGAATTACAACTGCCAGTGATAAAGCTGAAAAAATCAGTACGCAACGGATACTGTGCATTGCTAAAAAAATTTTATTATTATAATAAGTACAATACAATCGATGCTAATATAGTAAAAATGATGGATTTTAGAATATAATTTCCATTTCATAAGGTATGCGTATCTTACAGCCTTAGTATTTTAACCTTCAATCTTTACTTTAACCACCTTTTACATGGACATTTTGCAATCTGAGTTTGTCTCCAGTGTAGCCGACGTATTAAAATGCCCGCCAGAAGATAAACCCGAATTTGCTTTTATTGGTCGTTCTAACGTAGGCAAGTCATCACTTATCAACATGCTTACCAACCGTAGGAATTTAGCTAAAATATCAGTTAAGCCCGGTAAAACCCAGACAATCAATCATTTTATCATCAATAATAAATGGTACCTGGTAGATTTACCAGGCTATGGCTATGCCAGCGTGAGCAAAACCAAACGCTTCAGCTTTGGCAAAATGATTGAAGAATACCTGATCAACAGAAAGAATCTATCGTGTGTCTTTATTCTTATTGATTGCAGGCTTGAACCGCAACCTATAGACCTGAGTTTCATTGAATGGGCCGGCACTAAAGAAATTCCTATCTGCCTTATTTTCACAAAAGCTGATAAACTTAACCAAAATCAACTCCATCAGAGCAAAACACGTTTCGAAAACACTTTATTACAGACCTGGGATGAGCTCCCTCCTATAATTTTAACATCATCTACAAAAAAGAAGGGTAAAGATGATGTGTTGGGTTTTATCGAACAGGCGCTCGCTAATGAAAAATAAAATTGCTTAGTTTGCCCCGTAATTTTAAAAACGAGTATGACTTTATCAGAGATTGCAAGCATTTCAGGCAAGGGTGGATTGTTCAAAGTAGTATCGCCAACAAAATCAGGTGTGATTTTAGAATCATTAGATGAAGCTAAAACCAAATTGGTAGCGACGGCCAACAACAAACTATCACTGCTTCAGGAAATTTCTATTTATACCACAACCAAAGAAGGCAACACTCCTTTGGAAGATGTACTTAAAAAAATATATACCGAATATAAAGACGATCTGGGTGTTGATAGCAACTCTGACGGAAGCGAACTTAAAGCCTTTTTAAAATCGGTATTGCCAGAGTTTGATGAGAATCGTGTTTATGTATCCGACATCAAGAAGCTCGTTAAGTGGTATGAGTTGATTTTGAAATACGCGCCTGAGGTGCTGACTGCACCAGCAGAGAGTGCACAATAATTATTTTCCCGAATTACAATCAAGCCCTGAACGTCTGATCTGAGTTCAGGGCTTTTTGTTTCATGAAGCTTCTGAAATAATATATCTTGGTCTTCCATTTTATTTCTTATTCAGAGAACTTAGGCAACGCATGACTAACGACGATATTCGGAATTTAATTAAACTGATTACAGGTTTTTCTGATGCCGAGTCTGAATTACTTGCTGGCTACTGCGAACCCAGAAGCATCAAAAAGAAAACGGTACTCTTACATACTGGTGACACATCACGTGAATTATATTTTATTGTTCACGGTTGCATGAGACTTTTCTATGAAAAGGATGGCGTAGATATTTCAGCCTACTTCTTTACTGATATGGCATTCGCAGGAGCCTATGATAGTTTTGCTTCTCAACAACCCAGTCGCCATGCTATTGAGGCTGCAGAGGATTGTGAGATCATTGTCATTTCTTATAATGGATGGCAAAAACTATTCGTTGAACTTCCAAAGATGTACGCTTTTGTATTAAAGGTTTTAGAAGAACGTTTCATCTCTCTTCACAAACTATACACGTCGATGATTCTGGATAGTCCGGAAGAACGATTCCTCAACCTGATAAATGAAAGGCCTGACATAATTCAACGAATACCACAACATCAAATCGCTACATTTCTAGGTATTACACCCGTGTCATTAAGTCGCATCAGAAATCGCTTAGCAAAAAAGTAGTCTCTCCTTTCTTATCTTTTGTTAACGTTTTGATCTAAGTCCACACGCTACTTTTGTTCCATCAAACAAAATCAAAATGGAACGGAGAAAATTTATAACGGATGCTGCAAAATATGCATCACTTACCCTCGTCGGAGCAAGTCAATTCAATAACAATCTCTTTGCTTCAACAGCAAATATGTCTAACACATTGGCTACACCCTTTAGCAATGGTATTACACACAAGGTATCCAACTACCAGCATGTTACCACTACAGTTAAACTAAGAGGCAAAGATGTAAAAGTGCATGCACTCTGCACAGGAAAGGTTGCCGTGAAAACAAACTTCAAAACAAAAAAGGGTTTTGGCGAACTCGCAAAGCTCTCCATACTTTTCGATAAGCACTACACTGAATATCTCCCTATCTGGGTTTGGGTCATTGAACATCCAGACGGATTGATCGTTGTCGACACGGGAGAAATTTCTGCTGTAACACAACTGGGTCAATATCTTTCTGAAGAAAGTGAGCTTATGAAATACTTCTTCAGACATAGCGCCAGATTTAATGTTAATGAGCGAGATGAATTAAATTATCAATTCGAAAAGGTTAATCTGAAAGTAGACGATGTGAAGTTAGTTGTATTAACTCATTTACATCTTGACCACACCGATGGTCTTAAGTTTTTTCCAAAGCAGGAGATCATTGTTGGTAAGCAAGAATTTCAGCATGCTAGTGGTAACATGCCAACAACATATCCCAAATGGTTTAATCCAAATAAAGTTGATTACAAAAATGACAGGATTGAAGTTTTCAACCAGGCGTATCCTATAACAACATCTGAAGATTTGCTGTACATCCCTACACCTGGTCACACCCACGGACACAGTTCTGTTCTTTTCAAAACTGATGATTTTGATCTACTGTTTGCCGGTGACATCTCTTATGATCAACAACAAGTCATCAATGGCGAACTCGCTGGTATAAGCGCAGACTATAAAAAATCGAAACAGACTTATAAACAGATTATTGACTACTCAACACACCATCAAACAATTTATCTTCCATCACATGATCCAAATGCAGGGCAACGATTAACAAATAAAGTGTTTTTGGTTTAATGAAGTCCTTCAGCTTTTTCAACCATATTTTTCGAGCCTACATAAAAGGGAGTTCGCTGATGTAATTCTTTGGGCTCGATGTCGAGAATTCTTCTTTGACCATCTGATGCTTTGCCACCAGCCTGTTCAGCAATAAAGGCGAGTGCGTTGCATTCGTACATAAGACGGAGTTTACCATTAGGATCTTTTGCTGTGGCAGGATAAATATAAACACCACCCTTAAGCATGTTACGATGGAAGTCTGCCACCAATGACCCGATGTAACGTGCCGTATACTGGTTGTCTTTACAAAATTGAAGGTAGTCTTTAACGGGTTTAGGAAATGAATTATAGCCGCCTTCGTTTACTGAAAATATTTTTCCATCAACAGGCATTTTCATATTAGGGTGCGATAGAAAATATTCACCCAACGTTGGCTCATAGGTAAAACCATTCACGCCATGTCCGGTGGTATAAACTAACATGGTTGATGATCCATATAAAATATAACCCGCTGCTACCTGATCACTTCCTTTCTGCAGAACATCTTTGTTGGTAATGGGTTGCCCTACAGCCGACTTCCTTCTATAAATAGAAAAGATAGTGCCGATGGAAACATTCACATCAATATTAGAAGAGCCGTCAAGCGGATCGATGGCAATTACATAGTTGCCCTGGTTATTCAGATCCACGAAAGTGTCCATCTCTTCAGAAACCAATGCACAAGCCTCTCCACCTTTAGTAAGTGCTCTTGAAAACCTGATGTTTGCCAGTAAGTCCAGTTTCTGCTGCTGATCTCCAGCCATATTAACTGAGCCCATGGGCCCCATGATATCAATAAGACCTGCCTTATTTACCTCACGGTTCACCACCTTTGATGCGAGGGCTATATCACGAAGCAGCTGTGAAAGCTCGCCACTGGCATATTGAAACTGATCCTGATTATTTTTGATAAAACGGTCTAAAGCGCTACCAATAGGCTGGGCAATACGTGATTCTTCCATACTTTGCGAAACAAATTTTAGTTTGATCTTTACAAACAAAATTGAACTGCAAAAATATAGCGCAAACGATTTAGTACAACAAAAATGAAGGTTTTTAAATTTGGAGGAGCTTCCTTAAAAGATCCGGATGGCATACGAAACGTCGCTTCCATCATACAATCAGCAAAAGAAAAACTAATTGTAGTAGTATCGGCTATGGGCAAAACAACCGATGGCTTGGAGCGCGTATTTCAGAATAAAAATTCGGGGCGGGAATTTCAAAGTGAGCTTCAACAGCTAAAAACTTATCACAATTCGATACTCAAAGCTCTCTTTCCAGAGGGACATCAGGCTTTTAAAGACGTTGATTCTGTTTTTCAGGGATTGGAACATGAGCTGATGCAACCTGGAGAAGAAGATCAGGTTTATGATCAGGTAGTTTCGTTGGGCGAAGTTCTGTCATCCATTATCGTAAATCATTATTGTCAGCATATTGGCCTTAATGCCTCCTGGCTTGATGCCCGCAACCTGATCAGCACTGATAGCTGCTTTCGCGAAGGAAAAATAAACTGGCAGAAGACTTTAGAAAACATGAAGTCTTTCCATAAAAATGCAGAGGATAAAATCTGGATTACACAGGGCTTCATTGGAAAGACAGATGCAGGATTGACGACTACTCTTGGGCGTGAAGGATCTGATTTCACCGCCGCTATTTTTGCATCACAGCTCGATGCAGAATCTGTTACTATCTGGAAAGATGTACCCGGCGTTATGAGTGCCGACCCAAAACGCATACCCGATGCCGTTGTGTTTGCAGAACTTCCCTTTAAAGAAGCAGCTGAGATGACTTACTACGGCGCATCGGTCATTCACCCTAAAACAATAAAGCCATTAGCCAACCGTGGCATTCCATTAATAGTAAAAAACTTTATTGATCCTTCCCTACCGGGAACATTAATTCATGAGTGTAGAGTCACTAATCTGCCTCCACTCATTGTATTCAAAGGCAATCAATGCCTGGTGTCTTGCAAGGTTACGGATTATAGTTTTGTGAATGAAGAACAGATGAGCATTATCTTCTCTGCGCTTTCGGCATTGGATATTCGCATTAATGTAATGCAGAACTCGGCCATATCCTTTTCATTTTGTATCGACTTCAGAGAAAACAAAATAAAAGCACTTATTGAAAAGCTTCAGCAATACTTCGAAGTTTATTACAATACCGGCTTAACACTCATCACCATTAAAAATTATGATGAGGCTTCGTTTGATAAATATCGCAAGAGAAGTGGCGTGTTGCTTGAACAATCATCACGCTCAACATTACAAGTGCTGGTTAAGCTTTAAGTCTATTTTCTTTGAGGTGATTGATTAAATTATCCATGGTTCGATCCAGGATATCAAACACTTCCTGGAAATCTTTTTCATTTCCATAATACGGATCTGGTACATCACCGGGTCCCTGTGGATCAAACGTACGCATCATGGCAACCTTATCAGCATATTTATAAGCTCGCTCCAATTTCATGATGTTATTGTAGTTGCTTTCATCCATGGCAAAAATAATATCATAATGCGCCAGGTCAGCAGGCTTTAACTGACGACCACGATGATCAATCGTTACGCCGTTGCGAAGTGCATTCTGAATAGTGCGTGGATCGGGTGTGTCACCAATGTGGTAGTTGGCTGTGCCGCATGAGTCCGCCTCAAGCCAATCCGTAAGATTGCTTTCCTTGATCTTATGTTTAAAAACAGCTTCAGCTAATGGTGAACGGCAAATGTTGCCCAGACAAACAAACAGCACTTTAACTTTCATATTCAAAATTTGGGACGAATTAACGAAATGTGCGTCAGGTTGCAAGTTCTAATACTATTTCTAAAGGTTATTTTTATGATTATAATACTGGATCCTTTAAAGGCCTGAAATTAAAAAAGAAAAATATCCACAAACTTGTCCAATACATAAAACTCCAGTCGTCATGGGTTTTTAACAACTAAACTTTAACAATATGAAAGATTTCTTATTTGTATTCAGAAACGATTCTCTGTCTCAACCTAAAGGCTCACCTGAAGAGATGCAAGCCATGACTAAAAAGTGGATGGACTGGATTGGTGGTATTGCCGCACAAAACAAACTGGTTGACCGCGGCAATCGTTTAGATGGCGCCGGCAAAGTTGTACGTCCTAACAATGTAATAACGGATGGGCCTTACTCTGAAATTAAAGAGTTGATTGGCGGCTACACCCTTGTTAAAGCTAACTCGCTTGAAGAAGCAGCAGCGCTTGCCAAGGGTTGTCCTATTTTAACTATAGGAGGCAATGTAGAGGTAAGGGAAATCAGCGTAATGTAATACGCAATTTCTTAATAAAACTTCAAGCTATAAAGTATTGAACTTGTAGCTTGAAGTTTGAATTAGTATCATTTTCATGGAGCAGCAAGAACTCATTCCACATTTATTTCGAACGGAATATCGAAAGATAACGGCTGTTCTGTGCAAACTTTTTGGGATCTCTCATATTGAAATTGCCGAAGACATTGCAAGCGATACTTTTTTACTTGCCTCTGAACTATGGGGTGTGCGGGGCTTGCCTGAAAATCCAACGGCGTGGCTTTACACAGCCGCAAAGAATAAGGCCAAAGATTATTTCAAACACAATGCTATTTTCAATGAGAAGATCAAACAGGAAATAAAACGTTCATCAAGTGATATTTCAGAAATTGAAATTGATTTATCAGATAAGAATATTACCGACAGCCAGCTCCAGATGTTATTTGCCATCTGCAACCCGTCTATCCAGGCTGAAGCACAAATTGGTTTAGCACTTCGCATACTTTGCGGGTTTGGCATTAATGAAATTGCTGATGCCTTTCTTACCAATAAAGAAACTATTAACAAGAGACTGTTCAGAGCGAAAGAAAAACTACGTGTTGAAAATGTTAAGATAGAATTTCCGCCAGAGACCGAAATTCATAATCGGCTTGAAACTGTTTTAACAACGTTGTATTTATTGTATAACGAAGGTTACTACTCATCCAGTCAGGACGTCTCCTTGCGCAAGGATCTTTGTCTTGAAGCTATGCGCTTAACACATTTACTACTCGAAAATAAAATAACAAACAAACCAACTGTAAATGCATTACTGTCATTAATGTGTTTTCATTCATCGCGATTCGAAGCACGCACCAATCAACAAGGTGAAACTGTTTTATATCATGATCAGGATACAAGCCTTTGGAATAAGGAGCTTATTGATAAAGGTGAGTACTTTCTGAATCTTGCTTCCAACGGAACTAAACTTTCTAAATATCATATAGAAGCGGGCATCGCTTACTGGCATACACACAGAGAAGACATTGCTGAAAAATGGGATAACATTTTATTATTATACAATGAACTTTTATTTATTGAATACTCACCCATAGCTGCATTAAACAGAACGTATGCACTCGCCATGGCCAACGGAAAAGAAGAAGCCATTATTGAAGCTGAGAAATTAAATCTGAAAGACTATCATCTCTATCATTTGTTATTAGGAGAATTGTATACAGGTCTTAATAATATAAAAGCCATATCACACTTTGAGATTGCATTGAAGCTTTCAAAATCTACAGCTGATAAAAATATCATCTCAACTAAAATAATTAAATGCGGAGGAAAGCCTGCTGAATAAAGCAGGTGTAAATCTTTTTGTTCGTTACTGAACATAACCCTCTTTACGTTAGTCGATCTCTGCATTTCATTTTATGTCAATCATAAATTATTATAACTACTAATTAAGCTCTGTACGCTTTTGAATCACTGTTCGCTAAATCCGGACAAAGATTATCTATACATATTTTATTTATAGTGCTTTTACGCACGATACAAACGCTAATTATTTTTTGGCAGCATATTAGCCAACAGAGATTTCTATTACTCTACCTGACCTTACCAATATCATTCATGAGACTTCTCATTGAGAGAAATCTATAGTCAGATTTTTTGTAACCATTATAAATTCTCAGAGTAATTAAAATTATGAAAACCAAAATCAACATTCTCATTGGCATGTCATTGTTGTTAAGCACTTCAATGATTATGGCCCAGACATCTGCACCTACAGTTACATCTGTATCTTCAAAAATTGAAGGCACTCCTTATCTGGATGAATCGTATACAAGCGCTAAAGTATTTTTTGATAACAGCAATCCCGCCGTTGTACCTATGCGCTACAATGTTTATCAGGATTTTATGGAGTATACACAGAATGGTCAACGACTTGCCCTGGATAAGAATCATGTTAAGAAAGTAAAATTTGCCAATCAAACTTTCGTAGTTGATAAATTTGAATTCAGAGGCAAAGAAACTAAAGGATATCTATCTGTACTTGATAGTGGCAAAGCTATGTTGTTCGCTAAAAAAGTTGTGATCTTCATGGACGCCAAGCCTGGCAGAGCATTAGATGGTACTGATCTTCCTGCACAATATTCAAAATCTGCTGATGCGTTTTATTATAAAATAGCCAACGGAGAATTACAACAAGTTGGCAATATAAAAGACATGATTGCCAGCTTCCCCGATAAACAGGAAGAGCTAAAACAATTTGTTAAAAAAGAAAAGATATCGCCAAGGAAAGAACAAGAGCTTATTAAACTCATTCAGTTTTATAACTCATCCGATGATATGAAGGTGGCAGATAACACTAAAAGAGATTAGTAACTCATAACAATAACAGCATCAAATTCTGGGTTTGATTAATAATGGGATTTCACCACATCATTTCAATATGATGATGGTGAGTCCTTTTGCATTACCCAATGAGGAGGTTACCATATTTCATTTCAAAAAAAATTTAAGATTTTATAAAATTGTCAAAAAACACGCTTTTTAGCGTTAAAACGCCATTTTATTAATTATTGAGGTGCGGTTACCTTTTTATTTTGTGGGGTATTAATACCCGCATAGCACTTTTATTACCGCCTATTTGATTGAGAAGCCACCTTCGAAAGAGGGTGGCTTTTCTAATTTACATGCTCTACTTTCTGTGAAGCCGAATATTAAACGAGTCTAGACGCTAGTCCGCAATCCATGGAATTTATAACTTATGGATGTTATTGAAATTATAAATTCATCAACAAAAAATATCGATCATGGAATTCATTCTGGTAACGGAGAACTATGAGAAACAAGTAGCTCTTATTCAGCTAAACAGGCCTAAAGAATTAAATGCACTTAACCTGCAACTCATGCAGGAGCTGCGTGACACCCTTCAAGTCCTTGATAAAAATAATGATGTAAGGGCAATTATCATCACAGGTAATGAGCAAGCTTTTGCAGCAGGTGCTGACATCAAACAAATGGCTGATAAAACTGCTATCGATATGTTACTCACCGATCAGTTCAGTACATGGGATCAGATTCGAAAGACAAAGAAACCAATCATTGCAGCAGTCTCTGGTTTTGCATTAGGTGGTGGCTGTGAACTGGCAATGACCTGTGATATGATCATTGCATCTGAAACTGCCAAGTTTGGTCAGCCCGAAATAAAGATAGGCGTTATACCAGGAGCCGGAGGCACACAGCGCCTTACTAAAGCTATAGGTAAAGCAAAAGCTATGGAGCTTGTATTAACGGGTAGATTTCTTTCTGCTGATGAAGCTCACTTCTATGGACTCGTAAACAAAGTTGTGCCTGCCGAAATGTACTTGCATGAAGCTGTACAACTGGCAAAAGAAATTGCAGTTCAATCACCTATAGCTGTACAGTTAGCAAAAGAAGCTGTTAATCGTTCATTTGAAACACACCTGGATGAAGGACTT
>Ga0310811_10008538_pt1 | contig 13179 bp, 19 predicted proteins | sample YCmetagenome_FD_207642 | JGI IMG/M metagenome (GOLD analysis project Ga0310811, IMG submission 207642) | Soil microbial communities from experimental microcosm in Duke University, North Carolina, United States - YC | ecosystem: Engineered > Artificial ecosystem > Soil microcosm > Unclassified ...
CCGCAAGTCCGGCCGTGGCTTCTACACCTACGAGGCTCCCGACTCGCCGGTTGTCGTTTCCGACTCCGCGGTCTCGGCTTCGGTCGCCGGCACGCCGCGCGACGTGCACCGGGTCGGCGTGATCGGCACCGGCACCATGGCCACCGGCATCGTCGAGGTGTTCGCCAAGGCCGGCAAGGATGTCGTGCTGCGGGCGCGGGGCGTGGACAAGGCCGAGGCCGCCGTCGCCAAGATCCGCAAGTCGCTGGACAAGGCCGTCGTGCGCGGCAAGCTCGCCGAGGCCGACCGCGACGCGGCGCTGTCCCGCATCCACACCGCAGGCCGTTTTCGGGGCGCTGGACGAGGTCTGCAAGCCCGGGGCCGTGCTCGCCACCACCACTTCCTCCTTGCCCGTCATCGAATGCGCCGCCGCCACCTCGCGCCCCGGCGACGTCGTCGGCCTGCACTTCTTCAACCCGGCCCAGGTGATGAAGCTGGTGGAGATCGTCTCCACCATCGCCACCGATCCCGACGTCGTCGCCACCGCCGACGCCGTCTGCCGGTCCCTGCGCAAGGAGCCCGTGCACTGCGGCGACCGGGCCGGCTTCATCGTCAACGCCTTGCTTTTCCCGTACCTCAACGACGCCGTCAAGATGCTCGAGGCCCACTACGCCGAGGCCGACGACATCGACACCGCCATGAAGGTCGGCTGCGGCCTGCCGATGGGTCCCTTCGAGCTCCTCGACGTCGTCGGTCTCGATGTCTCCCTGGCCATCGAGCGCACCCTGTACCTCGAGTTCCGCGAGGCCGGCTTCGCCCCCGCCCCCCTGCTCGAGCACCTCGTCACCGCCGGCCGCCTCGGCCGCAAGACCGGCAAGGGGTTCCGCGACTACACCGTGTGACCCTCCGCTACCCTTCGCGCGTGACGATCATGCGCCTCCTCGGGCTGCCACCGCGCGTCTCCGACACCCTCCAGGCCAAGGCGCGCGCCGCCGGCCAGTCGGTCGAGGACTACGTGCGCGGCCACCTGATCGCGCTGGCGTCACAGCGGACATCCGACGAGATGCTGAACGAGATCGAGGCCCGACTGGCCCGACCACTCTCCGGACTGTCCTCGAACCACGAGGAACAGGCTCAGGAAAACGGACAGCGCTACAGCGCTGAATCAGCGCTACCCTGACGAAGTGCCGACCATCCAGATCCGCGATCTCCCTGACGACACGTACCGCACGATCCGACTGCGGGCAGAAGCTGCCGGCCAGTCGATCCAGGCGTACATGCGTGATCAGGTGGTCGCGATGGCGGCAAGGAAGACCAAGGAGGAAGTAATCGCGATCATCGAGGCGGGGCTGGCCGAGTCCGGTGGCGCCGACCCCGCGAAGATCCTCGCCTATCGGGACGAGGCTCGCCGATGACCGATTTGGTGTTGGACGCCTCGGCGTTCGTCTATGCGACCACCGTGTACACGGACGAAGCCCGGGAGCTCCGCAAGAGGATCACTTCGGCGAACTGCCACGTCCCGCACCTGGCGGATGCCGAGGTGGGCAGTGTGCTCCGCCGGCAGGAGCTGATCGGTGACCTGTCGCCCGACGAGTGTCTGACAGCCTTGCATTCGCTCAAGTACCTGGTGGACAACCGATACCCGGCAGTCGGCCCGCTGGCCGACGCAGCCTGGCAGCTGCGCGGTTCCATCACCTACTACGACGCCGTGTACGTCGCTCTGGCGGAGAGCCTGGGCGCGCCGTTGGTGACCATGGACGCCCGGCTGAGTCGGGCACCGGGATTGACCTGCACCGTGGAACTGGTCGGCCAGCCCTAGCCGCAGCAGCCTCCACCGCAGCAGCCTCCGCCGCCGGCGGGGGCTGCTGCGCCGGTGTTGACGCCGACGGTGGTGAGCAGCTTGACGGTGTCGTCGTGGCCGGCGGGGCAGGCGGCCGGGTCGGTGGCGCTGCTCATGGGCCGGTTCACCTCGAAGGTGTCGCCGCACTGGCGGCACCGGAAGTCGTAGGTCGGCATGGGGCCATTGTCGGGCATCGCGGAGGTCGCCGGATAGCCTGGGCACCCGTGCCACGCCGTAACCGACCGCAGCGCCCCGGACCCAAGGGAGGCGACGAGCCTCGCCCGACCACGCACGGGTGGGCGCGCACGGAGTCGGGACCGGACGGGGAATGGCACGTCCGGCCGGTGGGGGCGAGCGACAAGACGTATCGGTGCCCGGGCTGCGACCACGAGATCCGGCCGGGCACTCCGCACGTGGTGGCCTGGCCGGCGGACGACCACGGCGGCGTGGACGACCGACGGCACTGGCACACGGGCTGCTGGCACAGCCGGGGCCGGCGGAAGCCGCAGAGCCGGCGGTGGTGAGTCAACGGAACTCGTGCACGACCTCGATCAGGCCGACGAGGTGGTCGTTGAACTCGTCGAGCTCCTCGGCGGGAATCCAGTACTCGAGAATGGTCTGCCCGCCGACCTGGCGCACCTGATAGCGGGAGAGGAACTCGGTCGAGACCGAGAACCGGGTGACGTAGCCGACGCCGGACGCGGGCACGTTCCACTCGCGGGCGATCCGCACGGCGTAGTCCTCGTTCAGCACCGGATAGAAGATGGGCTGGTCGGGGAGCCGAGGCGGCCAGCGGCGCCAGCCGGAGTCACGCACGAGATCGAGCTCGGCGGGGCCGGTCGGTCGCCACAGGGTGGTCGAGGTCATGCGGCAATTGTCCCGATGACCTGCAACGATTTTTGCCGATGAGCACCGAGATCCGCGCCAACACGATGCTGCCGGCCCGTCGCGAGGCGGTCACGCTGACCACGGCCGACGGCCTGGAGCTGGTGGGGGAGCTGGCCCGGCCGGCAGGGACGCCGAAGGCGACGCTGGTCTGCCTGCATCCGCTGCCGACGCACGGCGGCATGATGGACTCACACCTGTACCGCAAGGCGGCCTTCCGTCTGCCGGCGCTGGCCGACATCGCGGTGCTGCGCTTCAACACCCGTGGCACGGCGAGCGAGGCGGGCCGTAGCGAAGGGGCGTTCGACAACGGCGACAGCGAGCGACTGGACGTCGAAGCGGCGCTGGAGTTCGTGCACGGTATGCCGAACGTGTGGCTGGTGGGCTGGTCCTTCGGCACGGACCTGGCGCTGCGGCACGGCGGCGACGGCGTGCAAGGCGCGGTGTTGATCTCGCCGCCGTTGCGCTACAGCACGCCGGAGGACCTCGCCAAGTGGGCGAAGCCGCTGGTGTGCCTGGTGCCGGAGTTCGACGACTACCTCCGGCCGGCGCAGGCCAGGGAGCGCTTCACCCAGGCCCGTGTCGAGGAGTTCGCCGGCGCGAAGCACCTCTTCGTCGGCTACGCCGAGCAGGTGCTGGACGCGATCGTGGCGACGGTGGCGCCGGACGTCGCGGTCCCGCTGCCGCGCACCTGGGACGGGCCGTCGGAGGAGCGCCAGGTCAAGATCGTCTGAACTCCAGCCAGTACGGATCGGTGCCGGCCCGGCGAAAGCCCAACCGCTCGGCCAGCCGGATGGACGGCAGGTTGTCGCGCGTGGTGATCACGACGACCGGCGCGCCACGGCCCTCCCGCTCGGCCCAGGCCACGGCGGCGCGGGCCATCTCCAGCGCCAGGCCACGACCCCAGGCCGACGGCCGGAACCGGTAGAACATGTTCAGCGCCGGCGCGCCCTCGTGCTCGCACCGGCGCAGCCCGCCGATGCCGACGGCCTGCTCGGTGCCGGCGTCGACGACCAGCCAGTAGCCGATGCCGTGCTCGGCCCAGTCGGCGACCCAGCAACGCAGCTGCTGGGCGATGCGCGCCGGGCTGGCGGTGCCGATGGGGTTGTGTTCGTTCGCCGCCGGGTCGCCCTGGATCTGCACCACCGCGGGCAGGTCCTCGGGGCATAACCGGCGCAGCAGCAGTCGCTCCGTGCGCAGCTCGGTGAGCATGAGCCGATTCTGCGCCGAGCAACCGGTCACAGGTGCTCGACAAGGGCCTCAGGGAGCCGTTTCAGTACCTGTTCGACCGTCTGGGCCGCGGTGTGTGAGGAACTGTCGAGCCACAGCCCGATCCGGGGCGTGTCCCGGTGCACCACGGCGTTGAGCGCGGCCGGCGTCCACACGTCGTCGTAGGCGATCTTGTCCCGCTCGGCCTCGCGCCGCCGGACCGTGTCCTCGTCCGGCACCAGCACGACCACGTGCAGCGGCCGGGCCCGCAGCGAACGTACGAACTCGACCAGGTGCCGACCGAGCACGACGTCCTCGACCACGGTGGCGAAACCCGCATCGTGGAAGGAGTCGGCCAGCAGCGCCGTCTGCCGGTGTCGCAGCGCGAGCTGGCGTAACGCCTCGGGCGTCGGCTCCGGCGTCATGTCGACGCGGCCGCCGCGGACCATCGTCCGTACGGCATCGCCCTCGACGAAGGCGCTCGCGGGCAGCGCGTCGGCCAGCAGCCGGCCGACGGTGGTCTTGCCGGCGGCGGAGGTCCCGGTCAGCAGGATGAGCGGATGGTCGGCCACGAGCGTGCACAGTAGCGTCGGAGGCATGATCTTGGTCCTGCTGCACGCGTTCCCGTTGGACTCACGCATGTGGGACGGGGTTCGCGAGCCCTTCGCCAAACGTTTGCGGCTGGTCACGCCCGACCTCGGCGACGGCCCGCCCAGCCTCGACGCCGCCGCCGACGCCGTGCTCGCCGGCCTGGGCGACGAGCCCTTCGTGCTGGGCGGCTGCTCCATGGGCGGCTACCTGGCCATGGCCATCCTGCGCAAGGCCCCGTCCCAGGTCGCCGGCCTGCTGCTCGTCGACACCAAATCGGCCGCGGACACGCCGGAGGCCCGGGACAACCGGCTCGCCGTCGCCGCCCGGGCCGAGGCCGAGGGCGTCATCGGCTGGTTGGCCGACGCCATGCTGCCCAACCTGGTCAGCCCTCGGGCACGTCCCGAGGTGCTCGCCACGCTGCGCTCCCTCATCGACTCCCAGGCCGGCTCCGTCGTGGCCCGGGCTCAGCGCGCCATGGCCGCCCGTCCGGATTCCACGGAGCTGCTGGCGTCGGTCACGGCGCCGACCCTCGTCGTACGCGGGGCCGAGGACGTCCTCATGCCGCCCGGCGCGATCGAGGTGCCCGGGGCTCGCGTGGTGGAGATGGCCGGTTGCGGACACCTGCCGCCGATCGAGGACCCCGACGGCTTCGCCGCCGTGGTCCTCGACTGGCTGGAGTCGGTGGGCCTGGGCTAGCGCTTGGCCGACTGGCGGGGCGGGGTCGGGCGCTGGATCTTCTTGGTCTGCTCGGCGTCCTTGGCCGCGGCGGGCTGGGCGGCACCGGCCTGGGGCTGCGGCTTGGCCTGCTGCTGGGCGGCCGGTTGAGGCTTCGCCGGCTGCTTGCCCTGCTGCGGACGACGCGGCGTGCCCGGCTTGGCGGCGTTGCCCTGGACGGGCTTCGCGGGCACCTGCTGGACCGGCTGCGTGACCTGGTTCGGCGGCACCGGCGGCTGGTTCTGCGGGCGGCCCGGCTGAGCGGCCGGATTGGTCGCGGTCAACGGAGCGGGCGGCCCGGCCGGAGCCTGCTGGGGCGCGGCCTGGGCGTTGGACGGCCCGGTCGCCGGCTGGCCGGCGGGCTTCTGCGGCGGCGTGACCTGGGGCAGCGCGGCCGTCGCCTCGACCTGAGGTGCGGCCGGCGCGGCGGGGGCGGATGCCTGCGGAGCGGCCGGAGCCTGCGCCGGAGCCGCTGCCTGAGCCGAACCGGCAGCCTGGTTGGCGGCCGGAGCGTCCTTGGGGGCGGGGATGCCGCTCTCCGGCACCTTCACCTGCACGGTCGGCGACTCGTCGGCGACCTTCTCCTCCGGCAGCCGCTCCAACAGCGGCGCGGCGGCGATGATCAGGCCGCGGGCCTCGGTGAGCTGACCGGCGATGCGGTTGCGGATCTGGCGCAGCTGCTCGACCCGGCGGGTGGCTTCGCCGACGCGACGGGCGGACTCGTCGGTGGCCTCGCGGACGCGGCGGTGAGCCTCGTCGGTGGCCTCCTGCAGACGCGCGGTGGCCTCGGCGATGGAGTCGTGCCGGCGGCGGTTGGCCTCCTCGGTGGCCTCCCGCACGCGCTTCTCGGCCTCGCCCTTGCTGGCCGCCTCCTGCTCGGCCAGTGCCCGCATGGCGTCGGTGCGCCGCGCGGACATGGCGATCTCGAAGTCCTCCTCGACCTGGGTCCGCTTGGCCAGCGAGTCGGCATCGGCCTTGCCCCGCACGGCCGCGGCGGCCGCGTCGAGCTCGTCGCGCTTGGCGGCGGACTCGTCGGTGATGCGCTTGGCCTCGGCGTGCGCGGCCGTCATGACACCCTGGTGCTCGGTCTCCATGGCGGCCCGGCGCACGTCGAGATCACGCATCATCTGCTCGTAGCGGGCCCGCAGCGCCGCGCCTTCCTCCTCGGCGCGAGCACGGATGTGCCCGGCCTCGGCCTCGGCGCGGGCCTTGGTCTCGTTGGCCTCTTCCTGCGCGAGCTTCAGCATTCGCTGCAGTCGCTCGCTCAGCCCCTCGAGCGTGGTGGGCGGCAACGACAACCGGTCCACCTGCCCGCGCAGGTCGTCGATCTCCGACCGGGCCTTCTCCAACTGTCGGGCCAGGTCGTTGGCCTGCGACACGGCGGCGTCCCGGTCGGCCGCGAGCAGCTTCAGGTCGGCGTCCAGCCGTTCCAGGTGGTCTTCCACCTGGGCTTTGTCGTAACCGCGCTTGACGACGTCGAAGCCGGTTCCCAACGGGACGAGATCGCGGTCGCTGCCAAGGGCCATGTCCCCACGCTACCGGTACGAGTGACCCCGGTGTGCACGGCGAGGGGGCGAAACCCGGTCACACACCCCGGAACCGGTTGATCTCGGACAGGTGCCGCGCCCGCAACTCGGGATCGCGCACGCCAAGGCCTTCCTCGGGCGCCAGGCAGAGCACGCCGACCTTGCCCTGGTGCGCGTTGCTCTGCACGTCCCGCGCGGCCTGGCCGGTCTCGGCCAGTGTGTACACCTTGGACAGTGTGGGATGGATCTTCCCCTTGGCGATCAAGCGGTTGGCCTCCCACGCCTCGCGGTAGTTGGCGAAGTGCGAGCCGATGATCCGCTTGAGATTCATCCACAGGTAGCGGTTGTCATAGCTGTGCATGAAACCGCTCGTGGACGCGCAGGTGACGATGGTGCCGCCCTTGCGGGCCACGTAGACGCTGGCGCCGAAGGTCTCCCGGCCGGGGTGCTCGAACACGATGTCGGGGTCGTCGCCGCCGGTCAGCTCGCGGATCTTGGCCCCGAACCGCTTCCACTCCTTGGGGTCCTGCTCGTGCTCGTCCTTCCAGAACCGGTAGCCCTCGGCGTTCCGGTTGATGATCAGCTCCGCGCCCATGGCCCGGCAGATCTCCGCCTTCTCCTCGCTGGACACCACACACACCGGGATGGCGCCGCCGTTGAGGGCGAACTGCGTGGCGTACGAGCCGAGGCCGCCGGAGGCGCCCCAGATCAGCACGGTGTCGCCCTGCTTCATGTTGGCGCCGTTGGTCGACACCAACTGCCGGTACGCGGTGGAGTTGACCAGACCGGGGGAGGCGGCCTCTTCCCAGGACAGGTGCTTGGGCTTGGGCATCAGCTGGTTGGTCTTGACCAGCGCCAGCTCGGCCAGGCCGCCGAAGTTGGTCTCGAAGCCCCAGATCCGCTGCTCCGGGTCGAGCATGGTGTCGTTGTGCCCGTCCGGGCTCTCCAGCTCGACCGACAGGCAGTGCGCGACGACCTCGTCGCCCGCCTTCCACGCCTGCACGCCGGGCCCGGTGCGCAGCACGACGCCGGCCAGGTCGGAGCCGACCACGTGGTACGGCTGGTCGTGCTTGGCGGCCAGTGGCGAGGTCTTGCCGTAGCGCTTGAGGAAACCGAAGGTGGACATCGGCTCGAAGATCGAGGTCCACACGGTGTTGTAGTTGATGGCGCTGGCCATCACGGCGACCAGGGCCTCGCCCGGGCCGAGCTCCGGGGTCGGCACCTCGTCCAGGTGCAGCGAGCGGCGCGGGTCCTTGTCGGCGGTGGCCATGCCGTCGAACAGGTTCACCTCATCGGCGTGCACGGTCATGCCGCGGTAGGTCTCGGGAACGGCCAGATGCGCGAGCGCGTCCAGCTCGTCGGCGAGGATCGCGTCAAGGATCTTCTGCACGGCGGTGCCTCCGGGGCCTCGAGTGGTCCTGTCGCAGGTTGGAGGCAGGTTACCCACGAGTAACGATACAGAACTACGGATGTGGCCCGGTTCACCCGTCAGCGCGTGTAACTCAGCCGCACCACCCCGTTCCCGAACGTCCGGGCGTCCGCGAGGGTCAGGCCGACGCGCTCGTCGACGGCCTGGAACATGGGCCGGCCGCGCCCGATGACCACCGGATGCACGTAGACGCGGTACTCGTCGATCAGGTCGAGCTCGCGGAAGGTGCGAGCCAGGTCGGGCCCGCCGACGACCATGTCCCCGCCCGGCTGTCGCTGCAGGGCACGGATCTCCTCGACGTCCACCGCGCGCTTGACGGTGGCGTTGCACTCGGCGTGGTCGAGCGTGCGGGAGAAGACGTACTTCGGCGTCGGCAGCCAGATCGAGGCGAACTCGGCGGCCAGCGCGGGCGCGTCCGGGTCGGCCCCCGTCGCCGACCACGCCGAGGCCATCAGCTCGTGGGTGATCCGGCCGGTGAGGTACATGCTGGTGTCCCGGAACTGGTCGTTCATGTGAGCCATCAGCTCGTCGTCGACCCGGCTCCAGTCGATCTCGTGGTTCGGTCCCTCGAAGAAGCCGTCGAGCGACACCGACAGCGAGAACACGATTCTCCGCATGCCGGCACCGTACGACCGGGGTCTGACGGTTTCGGATAACGGCAGGTCAGAGCCTAGGTGTCTACCTGGTCACAGGTATTGACCGGCCGGCCAACCAAGGCGCACAATATAGGTGTCCCACGAGGATGTGGAGGGTTCTAATGACCAAGTCATGGACCAGGTGGCAGGACTGGACGGAGGTCGTCATCGGGGCGCTCGTCGCGCTGTCACCCATCGTGGTGACGACGTCGACGGTCGCGGCGTGGACGATGGTCGTCCTGGGTGCGCTCGTCGTGGTCGACGGGCTGTGGTCGCTGGCAGCGCCCAGCCAGGTCGCCGGCGAGTGGGTGCAGATCGTCCTCGGTGTGCTGCTTTTCGTGGCACCCTGGGTGATGAGCTACACGGCGATGTCGGGCGCCAGCTGGGTGTCCTGGGTCGGTGGCGTGCTGACCGTGCTGGCCGGCGCGATCGCCGTGCCGGTGGCGACGTCCGCGCACCGCGGGCTGGCAACGCACTGACGAGAATTTGGGGTGAGGGTGGAGGAGATCCCGGCCAGGGAGCGAATCCTGACGGCGGCGGAGGAGTTGTTCGCCGACACCGGGTTCGAGGCCACCCCCACCTCCCGGATCGCCGAGCGGGCCGGTGTGCCCAAGGGGCTCGTGCACTACTACTTCAAACGCAAGCCGGATCTCCTCGTTGCGCTCGTCGAGCGGTTGCCCGACGAGCGCATCGACATGTCCGGGGTCGTCGTGGACGGCGATGTCGCCGCCAGCCTGCGCGCGCTGCTGGCCGAGCTGGACCGCCGCCGCGAGGAATCCCTGATGCTGAGCAACCTGCTGTACCGCGAGGCCGACACCCACCACACGGTGCGCGACGCGCTCCAGGACCGGTTCCGCAAGCTGGTCGGCCTGATCCGCAAGGTGATCATGGCGGCCGGCAGCGCGGTGCAGTGCAAGGCCGATGTGGACAGTGCGGCCGAGCTGCTCGCGCTGGCCGTCAGCTACCAGCACTCGGTCGCCCGGCACGCCACCGAGCCGGAGCTCGGCCGGGTGACGATGGAACGTGAGCTGGCGTTCATCGCCGACGCGCTGGCCCTCGGGGCGGGCGCGCCGTAATCCCCCTTGCTGCCCGGGGTGCACTCCAGGGTGGCCCTTCGGACAATCGGCCGGCTGGGCCATGGTGTGGTTGCGCCGTCAATGGCACATTTCCGGAGTTGGGAGAAAACCCTTTCTGCCGAGGTGTGCGTGAAGCGGCCGACCATCCACGACATCGCCCGCGAGGCCGGCGTGGCCAAGAGCACGGTGTCGTTCGCGCTCAACGGCCAGCCCGGGGTGTCCGAGGCGACCCGCCGACGCATTCAGGCCGTGGCCGGCGAGCTGGGCTGGCAGCCCAGCCGGGCCGCCCGCGCGCTGTCGGCCGCGCAGGCCGAGGTGGTCGGCCTGGTGCTGGCCCGGCCGACCGGGTTGCTCGAGGTGGAGCCGTTCTTCATGCGGCTGATCGCCGGGGTCGAGGCGGCGCTCGGCGCGGACGACATCGGGCTGCTGCTCCAGGTCGTCGGCGACGATCCGCAGCGTGAGCTGGAGGTCTATCGCCGCTGGTGGGGGCAGCGGCGGGTGGACGGCGTGCTGGTCGTGGACGTCCGCGCGAACGACCAACGGCTGCCGGTGCTGGCCGAACTCGGGCTGCCGTGCGTGCTCGTGTCGAGCGAGGTGCCGGGCAGCGGTCTGACCTCGGTCGGCCTCGACACCAAAGCGGCGATGGTGGCGGCAGTCGCACACCTACGCGCTTTGGGACACACCCGGATCGCCCGCGTGACCGGCAACGCCGACTTCCAGGAGACCGTGTTGCGGGACCGGGCGTTCGCCGAGGCCGCCGGACCGGACGCGGTGATCGTCGCCGCCGACTACAGCGGCGAGCGGGGCGCAGTGGCCACCCGTGACCTGCTGCTGCGCGGCCAGCCGCCGACCGCGATCGTCTACGACAACGACGTGATGGCGGTCAGCGCCGTGGGCGTGGCCGCCGAGTTGGGCCTGGACGTGCCCGGTGACCTGTCGATCGTCGCCTGGGACGACTCGCCGCTGTGCCGGCTGCCGCACCCGGCGCTGACCGCCATCAGGCGGGACATCGCCGGCTACGGCGCCGCGGCGGCCGCCGCCCTGCTGCGGGTGATCGACGGCGAGCGGGTGCCGGACGTCGTGGTCGGCGCTCCCGAACTGGTGGTGCGGGGCAGCACCGGGCCGGCGTGAAACCGTTCTGGCTAATGGCCTTCCGCGGGCTGCACGAGTTCGACGAGCACGCCGCCGGCGTCCTTCGGGTGCACGAAATTCACCCGGCTGTCGGACGTGCCGCGCTTGGGCTCGTCGAACAGCACCCGCAAACCCTTGGCCCGCAGCGTTTCGCACGCGGCGGCGACATCGGTCACGCGGAACGCCAGCTGCTGCAGGCCCGGGCCGCTGCGGTCGAGGAACTTGGCGATGGTCGAGTCCGGCCGCGACGGGGCCAGCAGCTGGATCGCCGTGCCGGCCGGGTCGCCCGGAGCGCGCAGCATGGCCTCCCGCACGCCCTGCTCCTCGTTGACCTCCTCGTGGCTGACCTCCAGCCCGAAGGTCTCCCGGTGGAAGGCGATCGCCGCGTCCAGGTCCGGCACCGCGATGCCCACGTGATCGACGGCGGTGACCAGCGGGGCGAGCTCAGCGCGCAGGTTCATGTCGGAGCAGGGTAGTAGCCTTGACACGATGCAGTGACCTGTGCGGCTACTCACAGCCACAGGGAAAGCTACCGGCCGGTATGGTCCACAAGACCACCGCCCGCAACGCCGCTGGAGGCCGTCGTGTCCGGTTCCGTCATCGTCGCAGGGGCCCGCACCCCGATGGGACGACTGCTCGGCTCGCTCAAGGACTTCTCCGGAGCCCAACTCGGTGGCGTGGCCATCAAGGGGGCCCTGGAACGGGCCGGAGTCAGCCCCGAGCAGGTCGACTACGTGATCATGGGTCAGGTGCTGACCGCGGGCGCCGGCCAGATCCCGGCCCGGCAGGCCGCCGCGGCCGCCGGCATCCCGATGGACGTGCCGGCGCTGACCATCAACAAGGTGTGCCTGTCCGGCATCGACGCCATCGCGCTGGCCGACCAGCTGATCCGGGCCGGCGAGTTCGAGATCGTGGTGGCCGGCGGCCAGGAGTCCATGACCCAGGCCCCGCACCTGCTGCCCAAGTCCCGCGCCGGCTTCAAGTACGGCGACGTCACGCTGCAGGACCACATGGCCTACGACGGCCTGTTCTGCGCGTTCGACCAGGTCGCCATGGGCTCGTCGACGGAGAAGTACAACGCCCGCTACGGCCTGACCCGCGCGGAGCAGGACGCCTTCTCGGCCCGTTCGCACCAGCGTGCCGCCGACGCGGCCAAGAACGGCATCTTCGACGCCGAGATCGTGCCGGTGCCGATCCCGCAGCGCAAGGGCGACCCGGTGCTGTTCGCCACCGACGAGGGCGTGCGCGGCGACACCACCGTGGACACGCTGGCCAAGCTGCGGCCGGCCTTCGCCTCCGACGGCACCATCACCGCCGGCTCCGCCTCGCAGATCTCCGACGGCGCGGCCGCCGTGGTCGTCATGAGCAAGGCCAAGGCCGAGGAGCTGGGCCTGACCTGGCTGGCCGAGATCGGCGCGCACGGCGTGGTCGCCGGGCCGGACGCCAGCCTGCACGAGCAGCCGTCCAACGCCATCCGCAAGGCCTGCGCCAAGGAGGGCATCGACCCGGCCGACCTCGACCTGGTCGAGATCAACGAGGCCTTCGCCGCCGTCGGCGTGGTGTCCGCCCGCAAGCTCGGCCTGTCCGAGGACAAGGTCAACGTGAACGGCGGCGCCATCGCGCTCGGCCACCCGATCGGCATGTCCGGCGCGCGCATCGCGCTGCACCTGGCGCTGGAGCTCCAGCGCCGCGGTGGCGGCGTCGGCGCGGCCGCCCTGTGCGGCGGCGGTGGCCAGGGCGACGCGCTGATCGTGCGAGTGCCGAAGCAGTAGATGGGTCGTCTTGTCGACGTGCCCGACCTGGTCGCTCGGGCCAGGTCGGGCCAGCCGCGGGCGGTGGCCCGGCTGATCACGCTCGTCGAGGACGCCAGTCCCTGCCTGCGGGAGGTCGCCGCCGCGCTCGCCCCGCACACCGGGCGGGCGCGGGTCATCGGCCTCACCGGCTCGCCCGGCGTCGGCAAGTCCACCATGACCTCGCGGCTGGTGACCGCCTTGCGGCGCAAGGACCTTCGCGTCGGCGTGCTGGCCGTCGACCCGACTTCGCCGTTCTCCGGCGGGGCTTTGCTCGGCGACCGGGTGCGGATGCAGGAGCACGCCACCGATCCCGGCGTGTTCATTCGGTCCATGGCCAGCCGTGGGCATCTCGGCGGGCTGTCGTGGGCGAC
>Ga0310811_10008539_pt1 | contig 13178 bp, 14 predicted proteins | sample YCmetagenome_FD_207642 | JGI IMG/M metagenome (GOLD analysis project Ga0310811, IMG submission 207642) | Soil microbial communities from experimental microcosm in Duke University, North Carolina, United States - YC | ecosystem: Engineered > Artificial ecosystem > Soil microcosm > Unclassified ...
GTCGGGATTTTACCCCGCTTTTTTTCTATCTAGCTTCAAGCCAATTCATAGTTTGAAGGGCAGATGGATTTCCTCGTCAGGTACTGGACTGAGAAGCACTCTTGTATTATTGCAATTTTCTATTTCAATCATTCTCGTAGTAGGGACGTTGGTAGTGTTTCAGCAATTGTATTTTATGCAAACGCAGGAATTGGGTTTCAAGAAAGACCATAGGGTGGTAATCGATTTTCAATTCGACGACAAAGTAAAAAAACACGCTGAGACAATTAAGAATCAACTGACAAGCTTGCCAGGTGTGACAGCGGCCAGTATTTCGTCCTGCATCCCAGGCAGACCAAATCATAAGCTAGACACTGAGATCGAGAATACGGACCACATGAATCAAGCTTCTCGTTTGGATGCCTATTTTGTGGATCAAGATTTCCTTCGTCAATACGAGATTAATATCATCGCTGGCCGGCCATTTTCAAATGATATCGCGTCCGATTCTACAGAAGCCATGATTGTAAATGAAGCGACCGTGAAATCCCTCGGGTATCCTCGTCCCGAATTTGCAATAGGAAAGAAGTTCACTCAGTGGGGAAGAGAAGGTTTCATCATTGGGGTCGTGCGCGATTTTCATTTCCGTTCTTTTCGTGAAGAAGTTCAGCCGCTGACTTTTCAGATGGGAGATTTGGCAACGTTTATTTCACTCACCGTCTCCGATGAAAATCTTGCGCAGATCATTGTTAACATCGAAAAAAAATGGAATCAGATAGTCGGTGGAATCCCAATGACCTATTTTTTTGCTGACGATGCTTATGATGCGCAATACGTGTCAGAGGCGAGATTTGGAAAGTTATTTCTGAGCTTCGCCGTTTTAGCAATTGTGTTATCGTGCCTGGGCCTCGTTGGATTGTCAGCCTTCAGCACCGCGCGCCGCACAAAGGAAATTGGAATCCGTAAAGTGCTTGGATCATCCGTACCCGAGATTCTTGGACTATTATCCAAAGATTTTTTTGTATTAATTATGATCGCCATGATCATCGCCATTCCTGTTTCTTGGTTTTCGATGAATAGATGGTTGGAAGGCTTTGCCTATCGGATCAACGTTTCCTGGTGGCTATTTGCGGCGGCGGGAATCACCGTGGTATCGGCAGCATTTGCGAGCATTATCTTTCAAACACTTAAAGCAGCCAACGCCAATCCCGTAAAGAGCTTAAAGAGTGATTAGGCGCATTTTCAACAGTGGCGTCGGGGGAACCGCGAGTCAGATGGTATTATGACTGGCTAGGCAGGGGTTAATTCACTTGAGTGGATATGATACCTTATTTGTGTTTTTTGAAGTATCTCACACCGCTTCGGCAACAGGCTTTGGTGCTGCAGGACTGCGCTGCATTATCTCTTCAACATGTTGATCGATCCAATACATCATGATAATCGTCATGATCATCGTGCCTATCACAACATACCCCAGGACATCGTATCGCTGTAGGTTTCCATTTGGCGCCTGATACACAATCATTCCGGCAATTGCTGACGCTATCCCACCGGAAATTTGCTGCACCGACGAAGTAATGCTCATAAAAGCACCACGGTCTTGCGGCGCGGGCACCGCCGACATCAATGCTCCCGAAGTGATCATGCGCGCCGTGATACCAGCAAACATGATCACGCTGAGTAGAATCACAATCCAAACCGGAGTGATTCCAAGGGGCGTATAAACGGCCACTGTAATACATGCAACCACCGAGCCCCAAGCAAAAATCTTAAACTTGCCCACCTTGTCGCTCAGTCTTCCAATGATTGGCCCAGTAGCGATCGAGAAAATCCCGACAACCAGATACACCATTGGCAACTGTTCTAACGTCAGTCCCAAATTGTTTGTACTGAATGCGCTTCCAAAGGGCATCATCATAAAGCCGCCGGTCGCGAGAAGTATCGTGCTTAAATAACCTTTCACGTAGTCAGGAACTGAAAAGGTTTTGATCAAATGCTGAATTGGGTGACGGTCGTTTTTAATGTCTAGATGATCCGCCACTGGCTTCATGTAAATCACAATCACTATTCCGACCAAGATACCAAAGACACCAATCATCCAGAAAGGCGCGTGCCAGCCAAACTGATTGGCAAGCAACAAGCCGATCGGTAGTCCAAGAATTTGGCTGGCTGCAAAAGCCATTTGAACAAAACCCATTACGCGACCACGCACTTCAAACTTGAACAGGTCGCTGATGATCGCAAAACCAACCGATCCGATTACCCCACCAAAAATTCCCGTGACAATGCGCGCCACCAATAAGAATTCATAATCTGGCGCAATCGCACAAAGGAAAGTGCCAATCAAAAATCCCACATAAAAAAACAACAATAGCTTTTTCCGATCGTATCTATCTGCGAAACCAGCGGCCAAAATTCCTGAAATACCAGCGCTGAACGCATATGCAGAAACTACCCAGCCGAACTGTGCCGTCGTAATATGCAGCGTTGGCAACAGTATCGCGCCCAACGGAGATAGCACCATGAAATCTAAGATCACGCTAAACTGTAGGATCGCTAAAATCGCGATGATGAAAACTTGATAGCCAGTAAAAATTTTTTCTTTCGTCCCTGTCGCCATTATTTCGTTTCTCTATTGATTACTACTTTTTCCATCACATCTCCTTGTCGAATGGCGTCGATCACCTCGAGGCCTTCATACACTTTTCCAAACACGGTGTGGTTGCGGTCCAGGTGCGCGGTATTTTGGCGCGAGTGGCAAATGAAAAACTGTGAGCCTCCCGTATTTCTGCCTGCATGCGCCATCGACAAAACACCCCGATCGTGATATTGATTCTTGCCGTCCAGTTCGCAGTCGATTTTATAGCCGGGTCCCCCGTTTCCAATTCCATTGGGGCATCCACCCTGAACCACAAAGTTGGGGATCACGCGATGGAAGGTCAGGCCATTGTAAAAACCCTTCTCGGCCAGTGTCACGAAATTTTTAACTGTATTGGGAGCATCTTCTTCAAAGAAATTAATCTTCATCACTCCTTTTTTGGTATGGATTTCTGCGGTCATGTTTTGCTGCATTAAAAGATTTATAAAACGATTATTTACATTTTAGGTTTCCACGGAGTCTCTTCAATCTTCAATTCGTGCGCCATCATTCGACAAAGCACAAAGAAATAGTCGGACAACCGATTCAAATATTTGATGACTAGTCCATCAACGGTGTTTTGCGCATTTAGTTCAATCACTAAACGCTCCGCTCTTCGGCAAACCGTGCGAACGATATGCCCCACCGAAACGGAAACGTGACCACCCGGCAGCACAAAATGTTTCATCGGTGGAAGTTGCTCGTCCATCCGGTCTATTTCCTTTTCCAAAAATACAACGTCACTTTCTAGCAATGATGGAATTTTTACTTTCTTGTTTCCTGGTTCTGTGGCAAGAATGGATCCGATGGTAAAAAGGCGGTCTTGTATCTCGATCAGTATCTCTTTGCGCGTCGCATTCACCACCTGATCGCGCAGCAAGCCAACGTGCGAATTCAATTCATCAATTGTTCCGTACGCCTCTATTCGCAGATCGGACTTTGGCAGTCGCTGGCCGCCAAACAGCGCAGTGGTTCCTTGATCTCCCGTCTTTGTGTAGATTTTCATTGCAAAGTGCCGAAAGGCGAATTACGACTTAGGCAAACGCCAAAATTCGCAATTGCTGAGGCAAGGAACAAGTAATGTAGATTGAAAATCCTAGTGCGCCGCTGCCACCATCGGGCTGCGCGTCACATTTTCATTGACGCGATCCCACTCGATCAAGCCGTCTTTCAAGCGAATGATTCGGTGAGCGTAGTGCGCAATGTCATCTTCGTGTGTCACCATGATGATCGTATGGCCCTTGTCGTGCAACTGTTGGAAAAGGTTCATAATGTCATACGAAGTCTTAGAGTCCAAGTTACCTGTAGGTTCATCGGCCAAAAGGATGGAGGGGTTATTCACCAATGCCCTAGCAATAGCAACACGTTGGCGCTGACCACCCGAGAGTTCATTTGGCCTGTGGTGATGACGATTAGCCAAGTCAACACTTTCAAGCGCGGCCATGGCCATGTCATGACGATCGTCTTTGCTGTACCCGGCATAAATCAAAGGAAGGGCAACATTCTCGAGCGCCGTGGCGCGAGGCAGCAAATTGAAGGTCTGAAACACGAACCCGATTTCCTTGTTACGAGTCACCGCCAGTTCATTTTCTGTCATCTCACTCACCATGTGGTTGTTCAGCATGTACGTACCTTGCGTTGGTGAATCGAGACAGCCGACAATGTTCATCAGTGTCGATTTGCCAGACCCGGAAGGCCCCATAAAAGCAACATACTCACCCTTGTCGATAGCGATGGAAATATCTTGAAGGGCATTCACGATGTTGTTGCCCATTTTGTAAATCTTGGCAATGTTGTGGGTTTCGATGATTTTGGTCATGGGGTGAATATAGTCAAGTTATTATTAACTGATAAGTTGTGTTTTTGTTACGTACTCATGTCTGTTTTTTGACGTTTCAGGACCGATTTTGTTACATCCCAAGCATCCGGGCCACCTTTAGAATACCCATAACGCTCATGGCATCCGTGATTTTTCCCTCCATTACCAAGTCAAGCGCCTCTTTGAAAGGCACTTTTTTTACTTGCATATCAGCTTCTGTAGCCTCGCGTTCGTGCTCCCCCTCACGCAGACCTTGCGCCAAGAAAATGTAGGCTACTTCATCACTGACGGAGTTGGACAAATGCGCCTTCAACACCACTTGCCACTGTTTTGCATTCAACCCTGTCTCCTCCGCCAGCTCGCGCTTGGCCGACTCAAGCATATCCTTTCCGATGGGCCCTCCGCCTTCCGGAATTTCCCAACTCCACTCGTCCAGTGGATAGCGGTGCTGCCCCACGAGCCACGTATTATTCTCGCTATCAAGTGCCACAATTCCAATGGCAATATTTTTGTAGTGCACCTTGCCGTAAATCCCTTTACCCCCTGCCGGATTTATAACTTGATGCTCTTCCAGCTTGATCCAAGGATTTTCATAAATGTCCTCCTGTGTCAGCGTCGTCCATTTGCTCATAGGATGCCGGGTATTGGTTGTTAGTTGTAATTTTGTGATTGAATTTTCAAAAGTACTCGAAACGATCCATTTGTGCTGAAATCATCTTTTTCTTCGGACCTCATCGAAGCAGGCTGTGACGAAGTCGGACGTGGATGTTTGGCCGGCCCCGTGGTGGCGGCGGCTGTTATACTCCCAAAAAATTATCAACACGAACTTTTGAACGACTCAAAGCAACTTACCAAAGAAGAGCGAACCCAACTGCAAGAAGAAATAAAACGCGACGCCCTGGCGTGGGCAGTAGCTGAAATCGGTAACGAAGAAATCGACAAGATCAATATTCTCAATGCCTCCTTCCTCGCCATGCACAAGGCACTGGATCAATTGAACATCCGACCGCAACTCTTGCTCATTGACGGCAATCGCTTCAAGCCTTATCAAGAAATAAAATTTGAATGCATCGTAAAAGGAGACGCCAACTACCTGAGCATTGCCGCGGCGTCTGTACTCGCAAAAACATACCGCGATGATTTGATGGAAAGATTATCCAACCAATATCCAGGCTACGGATGGACGACCAACGTTGGCTATCCGACAGACGAGCATCGTGAGGGAATCAAAGCTTTAGGAATTACTCCTTATCACAGAAGATCATTTACACTGCTGCCTTCACAATTGGAGTTGTTTGAGGATTAAAACCAATTTGGTTGCCTTCCATTTTTTCGGAGTCTCCTGTACTCAGGGTTTCAGAATGCTGACTGATGTCAAGCCCCAGGCGCTCGTCTTCAGGTGATACACGCAAACGAGTCATCAGGCCAGTGAGTTTAAAAATCAAATACGATCCCCCGAATGTAAACACCCCTACCACCACCAGAGCTAAAAGGTGATATTGAAAAGTCTGAAATTTTCCGTTGATCAACCCGACGTCTTTTGCAAATACACCGGTGAGAATCATACCCACAATCCCTCCAAGACCGTGACAAGGAAAAACATCGAGGGTATCATCCAGGGAAGTTCTCTGTTTGTAGTAAACGGCTAAGTTGCTCACGATAGCCGCTGCAAACCCGATGAACACACTTTGCCCCACGTTCACAAAGCCAGCTGCGGGTGTTATTGCAACCAAACCAACTACCGCACCAATGCAGGCACCCATCGCCGAGATTTTCCTGCCGACTAAGGCGTCAAACATGACCCATGTGATCATGGCAGAAGCCGTCGCCATGTTCGTGGTCGCAAAAGCTTGTACCGCGAGTCCATTGGCAGCTAGCGCAGAACCTGCATTGAAACCAAACCAGCCAAACCAAAGCATCCCTGTTCCTAAAATGATGAACGGAATATTGGCCGGATGATGTTGTTTGTTTTGTCGTTTGCCAAGAATAGAGGCACCAGCAAGCGCAGCAAACCCAGCACTCATGTGAACCACTGTTCCTCCCGCAAAATCAAGCACGCCAAGTTTGCGCAAAAAACCATCGGGGTGCCACGTCCAGTGAGCAAGCGGACAATAGATCAGCAACGAAAACAAACACATGAAGATCAAATACGAAGTGAATTTTACGCGCTCGGCAAAGCTCCCCGTAATCAAGGCGGGTGTGATGATGGCAAACTTCAGTTGAAATAATGCAAACAATAAACGTTGGGGCGAGCGAAGGATGCGGCTTTAAACCGACATTATGAAATGCGAAAAAAGTAGTCGGGTTGCCTATGAACCCGCCAATGCTGTCGCCAAATGCCAAGCTAAAACCAACGAGGTACCACAGCAAACTAATCACTCCCAATGCAATGAAGCTCTGAAGCATGGTGGAGATCACGTTCTTGAAGCCTACCATTCCGCCATAAAAGAACGAAAGCCCGGGGGTCATGAACAGAACAAAAGCGGTTGCCACAATCATCCAAGCCGTGTCCGCTTTGTCAATGGTGTTACTGACATCAGCCGCGGGCTCTTCGGCGCCAAACAATACCAGAAACTGCAACGCGCAGATAATTGCAAAAATCACGATCCAACGGGTCCTCGGCTTACTCATTACTCAAATATTTCAGTACAATTTCCGAATTTTCAGGTATATTTTTAACCATTAATTACGTTTTTTTACAGAATTCTATTGAAATAGGTTTTTTTTAGACCTTGTTTATGAAAAAACCATCCATCAGGCGGCCAAAAATGGATTTTTGGATCGTTTTCAAAATTGATAGCTTTCGAATGATCTACGCGACCATCTGAAAAACAACGCCGCCACTTTATGAAAAAAATATTCTTCCTGTGTCTGATAATCAGTCTTCAGCTGCGCGCTCAAGATGTCGTAAAAAAAGCGCCTGAAATAAAAGAAGGCGATGGTCCCTATTCACAACTTATTATTCGTGGGGTCACGCTGATCAATGGAACAGGGGCACCGCCGATCGGTCCCGTCGACATTGTGGTGAAGCAAAATCGCATCACTGAAATCAGAAATGTGGGCAACCCAGGCATGACCATCAATTTAGACCGCAGACCCAAGCTTGAATCGGGTGGAAAGGAGCTGGACTGCACCGGCATGTATTTAATGCCCGGGTTCATCGACATGCACGGCCACATCGGCGGAAGTCAGGCGCCTATCGCCGAATATGTATTCAAACTTTGGATGGCACACGGCATCACCACCGTCCGCGATCCGTCGGCCGGCAATGGTCTCAAATGGGTACTCGAAGAAAAAACATTGAGCGACCAAAATAAAATCACAGCGCCACGGCTCAAGGCATATACGGCATTTGGTCAAGGAAGTAAAATCCCTATTACTACACCGGACCAAGCACGCGCGTGGGTGAATGAAAACAAAGCGAATGGCGCAGACGGAATAAAATTTTTTGGGGCAGCTCCCGAAATCATGGACGCCGCCCTTCGCGAAAACAAAAAATTAGGACTCCGTTCGGCATGTCACCATGCGCAGATGGATGTCGCTCGTTGGAACGTAGTGAAGTCTGCCGAAGCAGGCCTCACCTCGATGGAGCATTGGTATGGTTTGCCGGAGGCGATGCTGGCGGGCAGCACGATTCAAAACTATCCGCTCAGCTACAACTACGGAAACGAACAACATCGATTCGAGGAAGCCGGAAAACTTTGGAAGCAAGCGGCACCACCCTATTCGGAAAAATGGAATCAAGTGATGAATCATCTGATCGAACTCGATTTCACGATCGATCCCACTTTTAATATCTATGAGGCGAGCCGCGACTTGCACCGTGCACGCAGACAGGAATGGCACGAGCAATACACGCTTCCGCAGTTATGGGAATTCTATCAGCCAAATCGGGCATCACACGGATCCTATTGGTTCAACTGGGGTACCGAACAAGAAGTGACCTGGAAAGAAAACTATCGTCTGTGGATGACGTTTGTGAATGAATACAAAAATCGAGGTGGCCGTGTGACGGTCGGTACAGACTCAGGTTTTATTTTTGAGCTCTATGGATTTTCGTACATCCGTGAAATGGAGTTGCTAAGGGAGGCAGGCTTTCATCCCATTGAAATCATTCGCTCCGCTACTTTATTTGGCGCGCAGGCGCTTGGCGTGGATAAAGATCTGGGAACTGTCGAAGTAGGTAAGCTCGCTGATTTTGCAGTCGTTGATCAAAATCCATTGGAAAATTTGCAAGTGCTCTATGGTATGGGCGCGATCAAACTAGACGAAAACAACAAAGCAGTTCGTGTGGGTGGGGTGAAGTATACCGTCAAGGATGGAATCGTCTACGATGCAAAGAAACTTCTCGCTGACGTAAAAAAAATTGTGGAAGACGAAAAGAAGAAAACAGGCTATTCCATTAAGCAACCAGGAGTAGAATAAAAACAGAAACATTATACTGCATCAAATGAAAAGAGTTACTGTTTTTTGCGGATCAAGTTCGGGTAGGAATCCACTTTTTGAAAAAAGTGCTTTTGCCCTTGGCGAATTGCTGGCAACCGAGGATATCGCTTTGGTGTACGGTGGCGCAAAGGTTGGCTTAATGGGCGCGGTGGCCAATGGCGCACTAAGCAAAGGCGGAGAAGTCATTGGTGTGCTTCCTCATTTTTTAAGGACCGTTGAACTTGAACATCAAGGCTTGACTCAACTCATATCCGTAGCAAGCATGCATGAGCGAAAACTGAAAATGGAAGAATTGTGTGACGGCGTGATTGCATTGCCAGGTGGTTACGGAACACTGGAAGAATTTTTTGAGATGCTCACTTGGGCGCAACTGGGTTTGCACGCCAAGCCAGTGGCACTTCTCAACGTAAACGGTTTTTACAACGATTTGCTCAAACTGGTCCACGGAATGGTGGAGCAAGGATTTCTTAAAGAGGCGAATCAGAAAATGCTTTTGGTACATGACGATGCCACTCAACTCATCGCGCTCATGAAAAATTACCAAGCGCCCACCACCGGCAAATGGATTTCTAAGAATTCCGTTTGAACAATCCCATTTAACACAACACCAGAACAAAAGGTAAAATCAAAAACGCTTACCTTTGGTAACTATTCTGGATTTTCATGACGCCGCCAATCAACGCCAAAATTTATGAGGGTGAACTTGCGGATTTTTGGTTTGATGCACATGGGATTTTGTGCGCTGTGTCAAAAATGGTACCGCGAACGCACGAAAATCAATTGATGAATTACGAGTTGATTAGACAAATCACCGGCGGTAAACGCGTCTGTCTTCTCGCTGACAACACGCTCACTTACGAACAGGATGACGCCACGAGAAAACTAATGGCAACCGAAATCCCAAAGGTGTTTAAAGCGATGGCGGTGTTTTCCAGGACCATTTTTGGGCAGGCGGTAAGCGACACGTTTTTGTATTATCAGGGCACACCTGTCCCCATCAAAACATTCAAGAATGAGGAGGAGGCCAGACAGTGGCTTCAACAGCATCTTGGCCAGTAGCATAATTGAAAAATCATATTGGAAAATTGCCATGACCAATAAGGGTATTCTTCGTTGGATGTGTTATGTAACCGAAAGGCAGCTTTGCCAAAGTCATTGATTTAAGGGTGATATTCAAAAAGAGCAGCGCTAGTCAGGGATTTGAGAAAGTCTTTGAAGAAAGCTTCAATCGTTTATTCGATTCGTTGCACCGTTACTCTTTCAGTATGGTGAAGGACGACGATACGGCAAGAGACGTTGTACAAATGGTATTCATCAAATGGTGGGAAATCGGGACAGCCATCGCCGATCTGACGGAGGCACGTAAGTATCTTTTCACCGCCGTCTATCGGAGCAGCCTCAATGCAATTCGCAATGAAAAACTAAAAAAAGTGCACACCACCGCCTATGGTCACGAACAAGTCAAAGAAATAAAATTTCATGATGCCACTGAGATGGAAGAACTTGACTCTAAAATTAAACTTGCTATAGAAAGTCTTCCCGCACAATGTCGGATCATCTTTTGCAAAAGCCGGATGGAGGAAAAAAAATATGCCGAGATTGCTACGGACATGAACTTGTCAGTAAAGACTGTTGAAGCGCAAATGGGTAAGGCATTGAAAATATTGAGGGAGAAATTGAACAACGACTTAAACTCATGAACCAGAAAGACAAGGTTGACGACAACATGATCGCAAAATTTCTGGCAGGAGAAGCAACTCCCGACGAGGCGATATTGGTCACGAACTGGATGGATGAGTCGGCCGAGAATAAATTGTTGTTTGATCAATCCCAGCGAACGTTCGCTTCCCAAAACTACACCTCGGTTAACCCAGAAGCTCGTGCGAAAATGTGGGAGTCAATAATTGCCCACCCGCATGTACAATCTACTCGGTCCTCTTTTTTTACTCCACTGAAATTGGCCGCCACGCTATTAGTGTTAATTTCAATAGGAGCTGTGATTTATTTAGTGCAGACTTCAAGCACCGCATCCGAAGAGGCATGGATTACTAAAAATTCAAATGAGGGAATCTATAAGCTTCCATTGCCTGAAGGCACCGCCATCGTGATGAACAAAAAAAGCTCGTTAACCTACCCTAAATATTTTAATCAAAGAACCCGGACAGTCAAACTCTCTGGTGAAGCATTCTTTGATGTGGCCCACCAACCTGATCAACCTTTCATTGTCGATTGTGCCGAAGTATCGATCAAAGTATTGGGGACGGCGTTCAACATCAGTTGCCTTAACAATAGCGCGGTTATAGAAACTCAAGTGACCCGTGGCAAAGTATTGATGTATTCTCTTCACGACTCCATCAGAATCGAGGCAGGCTGGGTGGGGAGTTACGATAGGCCATCGAAGCAAATGTCGCTTCGCAAGTCAAAGAACCAAAATCACATCGGCTATGCTACACACACATTCGCCTTTGAAGATATCCCGTTAAAAGAGGTAGCCGAAAATTTAAGCAACTCATTCGGGGTATCATTTGTGTTTGAAAATGAAACTCTAAAAAATTGCCGCCTCACAAGTGAATACCATGATAAGTCTTTGACTTTCATACTTACCGTAATTGCCGAATCATTGAACCTGAAATACACCGTAAAAGGAAATACCGTGTATCTTTCCGGTGATGGATGTTTGTAAAGTAGGGCTGTTTTTTTGCGTCTCGCTGGTGTCCAGTAGTCTGGCTTGGGGCCAGAATAAGCAAGTGGATGTTAACCAACGTGTCGTTTTTTCCGAAAAAACAATGAGGCTGGATTCATTGCTAAAAAAAGTCTCAAAGCAGACGGGCCTCGTCTTTTCCTACAACTCACGCAAAATAAATCCAAGTCTGCTGCTGTCCTTCACCACAAGGGAGAAAACGCTTAAAGAAATACTATCCATTATAAAAGAAAAAACAGGGCTCGATTATTTACTGGCAGATAACCATATCGTCTTGAAGTCGGTGAAGCGGGTGGAAGCAATCGCCGTGAAACCCAGTACTGTAAAAGAAGAGCAAGCCGATATTTCCAAAGCTGCTCCCCCGCCAGTGAATAACGCCGCACGAACGAATACACAAGATTCGATTGCGAATCATAAAACATCTAATGTTGGTGAAGATTCCACGGCCATTCCCACCGTTGATTCAGAAATAGGTATTTCCGATTCGATCAAAAAACAAGAACTATCTTCCGATTCAACAAAACGGCAATTGCCTACTAGCTCACCTCGACCGTCAGCAGCCAAGGAAGACTCCGCTGTTCAAAAAAGCAAGAAGCCCTCGCCAGTGAAATCTGAAAAAAGCAAAGCGAGGATGCCGTTACAAATGAAAGTAGGAATTGGCGCCGATGAGACCACCTATCTTGGATCAACACTTCAACTTGGCGTGCCCGCGTTGTATGGAACGATCTCTTACAAAACGGACTTTGTCGTGGGGTTGTTCAGCTATGGATTAGGGACGTCGATAAAAGTAAATGAAACCTGGCGGGTTAATTTATATGGCAATACCGGAAATGTGAGCCGGTCTTATGACTCGCTGACTTATACATTCGTGGACTCCACCATCGTTGCTCGCCACCGGATTATTGTAGCTAAAGGCACTCTGATCAGAGTTGGCATCTCCGTCGAGAAGAAAATAAATTCTCGTCTTTCCATCCAGGGTGGCATTCAGTACAATTCGCTCACCACGAAATATTCCTTGAACGGAATTCCAATTCCCATTGGCCCTTACGGCAGCAATGCAGACAAGGAAATATATGCCCTCGCTCCACCCTACTCGCTGAGCAATTCATATGGTCCTTCCACAACATCCAATGTCAAAAGTTGGCTCGGTGTGCAAGTGGGTCTCTTTTATCTAATTAATTTTTCAAAAGGGAAATAAGGGTGACTTCACTCTCAGGTGTTTGCTTAGGTAAACAAAACTATCCATCCGATGAAAAGAAATCTAGTCAAAACCCTGGCTGTTGATCTTGACGATGTTTGTGTTGTCTTGCAAAAAAACAGACCCTACGCCTTCTGGCCCCAACCGCGATTTGCTTGCTAAGACATGGAAATTAACGAGCAGTACTATTAATGGAAATGACCTGTTCTCAACGTTGTCGAGCTGTACTACTGACGACCTATTCATTTACACAAAAGATGGAAAATATACTCACGATGAAGGGACGACCAAATGCGATACGTCCGATCCTCAAATTGTTGAAACTGCTTCTTGGTCGCTTCAACAAAATCTGCTGACCTATACCTACCCCGATCAATCCGTTGAAACATATCTGATA
>Ga0310811_10008540_pt1 | contig 13178 bp, 10 predicted proteins | sample YCmetagenome_FD_207642 | JGI IMG/M metagenome (GOLD analysis project Ga0310811, IMG submission 207642) | Soil microbial communities from experimental microcosm in Duke University, North Carolina, United States - YC | ecosystem: Engineered > Artificial ecosystem > Soil microcosm > Unclassified ...
GGCGGCATCGCGACATAGTCCAGCTCGGTCGCAGCGGCGCCGCCGTTCTTGTAGGCCCAATCGAAGAACTTCAGCACTTCCTTGGCGCTCTCGGCATTGGCTTGGGTCTTGTGCATCAGGATGAACGAGGCACCGGTGATCGGCCAGCTGTTCTTGCCTGCCTGGTTGGTCAGGATGACTTGCATGCCAGGAGTCTTGGCCCAGTCGGCGCCGGCAGCGGCTGCCTTGAAGGTTTCGTCGTCAGGTTGCACGAACTGGCCGTCGCGGTTCTTCAGCTGGGTGTGTGCCATCTTGTTCTTCTTGGCATAGGCGTATTCGACGTAACCGATCGAACCCTTGATGCGTTGCACGTTGGCGGCGACGCCTTCGTTACCCTTGCCGCCCACGCCGACCGGCCATTTCACCGCGGTGCTGGAACCGACTTCGGTCTTGAATGACGGGCTGGTTTTGGACAGGAAGTCGGTCCACAGGAAGGTGGTGCCCGAACCGTCCGAACGGTGAACGACGGTGATATCGTCAGCCGGCAGCTTCACGCCTGGATTCAGCGAAGCGATCTGCTGGTCGTTCCATTTGGTGATCTTGCCCAGGTAGATGTTGGCCAGCACTTCCGGCGTCATCTTCAGCTGGCCCGGTTGCACGCCGTCCAGGTTCACGACGGCAACCACGCCGCCCATGATGGCAGGGAATTGCATCAGACCGGCTTCCTGCAGGTCTTCCGGGCTCAGCGGCATATCCGATGCGCCGAAATCAACGGTCTTGGCCTTGATCTGTTTGATGCCGCCACCGGAGCCGATGGATTGATAGTTCAGACCGACACCGGTCTTGGCCTTGTAGGCTTCAGCCCATTTCGAATAGATAGGGTAAGGAAAGGTTGCGCCCGCTCCCGTGATATCGGCCGCCATGGCTGCCGTCATCGTGACTGCCACGCCGGCTGCCACTACCGCATTTTTAATCAGTTTATTGAGTTGCATCACTGCTCCTTAGGTTGGTCTACTACAGAAGACAGTGCGGACTCTAACGAACATTTATGACATCTTTATGACGCACCGAAAAACATGTCATAAATTGGAAAATGACTATAAAAACCTGTCATGAAGTTGTCATAATGGATCACTAGACTCAGCAGCATCTCCATGCCCAAAGATAAGAAAATGCATAAGAAAGTCGCGGCCAACCTGCTGGAAACAACGCCGCTCGCCACCAATGTGGTCTACCTGAATCGTGAGCTGTCGCAACTCGCGTTCAACCGCCGCGTACTGGCGCAGGCAGAAGATCCCGCCGTGCCACTGCTCGAGCGCCTGAAATATTTATGCATCGTCAGCAGCAATCTGGACGAATTCTTTGAAGTCCGCATCGCGAGCCTCCTTGCCAACAAGCACGTCGCCGCCGCCGAAGTCATTGAACCGCCGGCGTTGAGTGCCGCGCTTGCTCTTGCCAGCGACGAATGCCATCGTATCGTCGAGCATCAATACCGCGTACTGAACGAACAGGTGCTGCCGCAACTGGCGAAGGAAGGCATCTATTTATTACGCGATCAGGATCGCAACGATGCGCAGCGCGCGTGGGTCAAGCAATATTTCGAACGCGAAGTCCGCCCCTTGCTGACGCCGATTGGCCTGGATCCGGCGCATCCGTTTCCGCAGGTCGTCAATAAAAGTCTGAACTTCATTGTCGAGCTCTCCGGCAAGGACGCCTTTGGCCGCGGTACGGCGATAGCAATCCTGAAGGCCCCGCGCGCTCTGCCGCGTGTGATCCAGCTGCCGCCAGAACTCTCGAAGAACGGTGTGTCCTTCTGCCTGCTGTCTTCCGTCATCCATGCGCACATCAGCGATCTGTTCCCCGGCCGCGACGTAATGGCCTATTCGCAATTCCGCGTTACCCGCAACAGCGACCTGTGGGTAGACGAGGAAGAAGTGAAGAACCTGCGGCAGGCGCTGCAAGGCGAATTGCAAAGCCGTAATTTCGGCGTCGCCGTGCGGCTGGAAGTGGCAAAGAACTGCCCGGCACATCTGTCCGACTTTCTATTGCAGCAATTCTCGATCGACCGCAACCGGCTGTATGCGGTCGACGGCCCGGTGAACCTGGTGCGCCTGTCAGAACTGATCGACCATGCATCGAAACCCGAACTGCGCTTTCCTCCCTATATTCCGGCCTACCCGTCGAAGCTCGCCAATCTCGATCTGTTTTCGGTGATCCGCAAGCAGGATGTATTGCTGCATCACCCCTTCCAGTCCTTCCAGCCCGTACTGGAACTCGTGCGCAGCGCCGCCGTCGATCCCGACGTGGTGGCGATCAAGCAGACCATCTACCGAACCGGTATGAATTCGGACCTGATGGAGTCGCTGATCCTCGCCGCCCAGCGCGGCAAGGAAGTGACCGTCATCGTCGAACTGATGGCGCGCTTCGACGAGGAAGCCAATATCAACTGGGCCGATCGGCTCGAACGCGCCGGTGCGCAGGTCGTCTACGGCGTGGTCGGACTGAAGACGCACGCCAAGCTGGCGCTGGTGATCCGGCGCGAGGAAGGCGGCTTCCGCTATTACGCTCACCTCGGCACCGGCAACTATCATCCGAGCACGACCAAGTTCTATACCGATTTCGGCCTGATGACCGCTAATCCGGCGATCGCCACCGAAGTGCACGAAGTGTTCATGCACCTGACCAGCCTGACCAAGCCGAAGAAGCTTGACCATCTGTGGCTGGCGCCGTTCACGCTGCAGAAGGAATTGATCAAGGCAATCCGCAACGAAGCGCGCATCGCCAAGCTCGGCCGGCCTGGTCGCATCATTGCGAAGATGAACGCGCTGCTGGACGAATCGGTAATCCGCGCCCTGTACGCTGCCTCGGCCGATGGCGTGAAGATCGACCTGATCGTGCGCGGCGCCTGCGCATTGCGTCCAGGTGTGCCGGGGTTGTCCGAAAACATCCGCGTGCGTTCGATCGTCGGCCGCTTCCTCGAACACAGCCGGATCTTCTATTTCCGCAACGACCTTGCGCACGACGTTTATCTGTCCAGCGCAGACTGGATGAACCGCAACTTGTTCCGCCGCATCGAAGTGGCGTTCCCGGTGCTCGATCAGGCCTTGAAGAAGCGCGTGATCAACGAAGGCTTGAATCCCTATCTGAAAGACAACCTGAACGCCTGGGAGCTCGATTCGGACGGCACCTATCACCGCCGCAAAGCGCGCAACAAACTGTCCGCCTTCAGCGCCCAGCAACATTTGATGCAGCACCTCGGCAACCCGACGGAGTAGCGATGGAACTGATCCTGTGGCGGCATGCGGAAGCAGAAATGGGCGAACCGGACGAAGGTCGTGCCTTGACCGCCAAGGGCCACAAGCAGGCATCCAGAATGGGCGAATGGCTGGACCGCAATCTGCCCAACACCTGCCGCATCCTTGTCAGCCCTGCCACGCGCACGGTGCAGACCGCCGAAGCCCTGGGCCGCAAGTTCAAGCTGACCGAGGACCTTGCTCCGGATTCGACGGCCGAGCGTATCCTGTCCGCTGCGCACTGGCCGAGCAGCCGCGAACCGGTGCTCGTGGTCGGCCACCAGCCCACGCTGGGCCAGCTCGCGTCGCTGCTGATCTCGGGCGAAAAGCAGGACTGGACCATACGCAAGGGAAACGTATGGTGGATCGTGCAACGCGAACGCGAAGACACCATCGACAACTATCTGCGCGCGGTCATGACGCCAGAGCTGGTGCACAAGTAAGGCCGACTACAGCGCCAGCGTCAGCACGTGCAGCAGCAGACCGACAGTGCCGCCGACCAGCGTACCGTTGATACGGATGTACTGCAGGTCCTTGCCGACATACAGTTCGAACTTGCGCGACACCGTTTGTGCATCCCATTGCTGGATCACCCGCCGCACCAGATCGGCAATCGTGTGACGCTGCGCGACAACCGCCTGCGTCGCGAAAGCAGCAATCCAAGCATTCAGCTTAAGCCGTACGGTTTGCTCCTGCGTCAACGCGTCGGCAAACGCACGCAAGCCCTGCTCGATCAACATCGCGGCTTTCGAATCTTCCGCTTCCGCGTCGCGCAAGATGCGCTGACGGACGTCCTGCCATACCTGGTCGATGTAACTGCGGAACAGCGGATGTGCGAGTGCGTCGTCCACAAATGCGCCTATCCTCCGCTCAAGGTCCGGCGAAGCACGCAGCCGCGCAACCCAGTCTTCCAGCGCTTGCTGGAAGTGGGTGCGCCATTCACTGTCCTCGGCGCTCATTTCCTCCAGCACTTTGTGTACTTCTTCCATGAGCCGCACGAAGAAGCGTTCGTCGACGGATTTCGGAATCCAGCGCGGACTCTTTTCGTGGATCTTCTGCCGGATGTAGCTGCGATTCTGCTCCAGACCGCTCGCAGCGAGACGCAGAATATGATCGAAGAGCTCCTGGTGCCTGCCGCCCGCAATCAGCACCGACAGCAGTTCGCCCAGCAGCGGCGCCAGGCGCAAACGTTCCAGCGCGCTCGCTGCACGTCCCTGCAGAAAACGGCCGATGTCCTCGTCGTCGATCATGTGCAGCAACGCAGGAAGGCTGCCGACGATCTGCCTCGCCACCGCGCGGCTGTTGGCTGGCTGGCGCAGCCAGTGCGCCGCTACGCCGGTGAAATCAATGCGACGCAGCTCGGCGTCGATGATTTCGTGCGTAATGAAATTATGTTCGAGAAAGTTCGCAACGCTCGCGCCGATGCGATCCTTGTTGCGCGGGATGATGGCCGTATGCGGAATCGGCAGACCGAACGGATGACGGAATAGCGCCGACACCGCGAACCAGTCCGCCAGCGCGCCGATCATCGCTGCTTCGGCAAAGGCGCCGACAAAAGCGAGCGCGGGGTAACGATGTTCGAATAGCCTGGCCAGCACAAAGACGACGGTCATCAACACCAGCAAGCCGGTGGCGATGCGCCGCATGCGCACGAGCTGTGCATACTGTTCCTCTTCCTGCATATCCCTTTTCCGGCATGGAGAATGACAGGTAGAGTGGTGCGCGCCGGACTTGGTTCGCCCGGCAGGAGGAAGTGGTCAGACCGCGGTAGCAGCGAACATCACCTGCTGTATCGCAAAGGGCAATACCGGTTGCCTGTTGTTGGAATCGACGAAGCGCATCAAATCCGCGATCGGCATCGGTCGGGCGAACAGCCAGCCCTGCGCGTATTGCACGCCGCGCTCGCGCAGAATCTGCGCCTGCGCCTCGGTTTCCACGCCTTCGGCGATCATGTCGAGCTTGAGCGACTTCGACATCTCGATGATGTGCAAGGCGACGTTGCTGGTTGCTGCATCGGTTCCCAGCGTGTCGACGAAGGATTTGTCGATCTTCAGATAATCGAGATCGAAGTTGGCGAGATACGACAGGCTGGAATAGCCGGTGCCAAAGTCGTCGATCGCGACCCGCAGACCCTTGTCGCGGAAGGCGCGCACGATATTGCGCGTGGTATCGGCGTTGAGCAGGCCGCGCTCGGTCGCTTCGATCATGATGTTGGCAGGCGCGATGCCTGCGCCGGCGACCATCTTCATCACCTCGCCCATCGTTTCTTCGGCCTGCAAATCGATAAAGGAGAGGTTGATGCCGATGTGAAAATCGGCATGCTGCGCCAGCAGCGACTGCACTTCCGCGCCGACCATGTCCAGCACACGCCCCGTCAGCCGGCGGATCAGACCGCTTTGCTCGGCGACCGGAATGAAGACATCGGGTCCGATCGGCCGTCCCCGACGACGCCACCGCAACAAGGCCTCGGCGCCGACGCAGTATCCGTTGCGCAGATCGATTACCGGCTGATAGACCAGGTGAAACTCATTGCGCCGCAATGCGGCCTGCATTTCGGAATTTAGCGACATGCGGCGACGCATCAGCAACAGCAGAATGCCGGTCAACGCCAGTCCCATGCCGACGCCGGCGGGTACGAAAAGCACCAGGAACTTGGCGATATGGGACTGCGCGTAGGCGACCGGAATCGCGGAAACCGATGCCAGATCGAATTGCTCGGAGCGCTGTACCGCTACCAGATAACCGTCGTCCATGAAACTGACCTGCGTCTGCCCGTCCAGATGGCGCAGCCAGTCGGGCGAAACGTACCCGCGCAGGAACAAGGGCAAGCCGCTAGGCAGAGTGAAGATGCCAAGGTGCATGTCCTCGCTTCGGCTCAGCACGTCGATCGTCATTTCCTGGTGCGAGATCACCGCATAATGGCCAACCTTCAACACGAAGAAGCGCGTATCCGGCGCATACGGCAAAGGCACCGCAGGCCAGACCTCCGCACCCTTGCGCGTGACGAAGTCCGGCTTGCCGAGCGAGAAGCCGTTACCTTGCTTGCCGATGGAAGAACACAGGACGCGGTCGCCATCGATATAGGCGACGCCTTTCAGGTGGGTGGATGCCAACGCGATGCTGCGCATGCGATCCATATCGGCCGGCGAGCACGGCGCGATATCCGGCCGCGATTTCAGCTTCTTGAATGCGTCGATGATTTGCAGGTTGGTTGCATCGGCGCGTCGGGCGAGGCCCGCGGCGAGCTGCTGTTGCAGGGCCATTTCATCCTGATGTCCCTGCCATTCGGCCAGGCGAATCGAGATCGCAATCGGCGCGGCCATCGCGAGCGCGCATAGCACAACGAACAGCGCGCTCGATACCGCCCTATTCATGGATGTCGTCCATTCATCTGATCACCAGTCGGCTTGTTGTCACGCTCAAGGAAAAGCGCAGTGTTATGGGCTGCGTAATGCGAACGGCTAGATGTGTTTGGCCACTTGCATCATATGTCGTTCCGGTAAAAAGGTGCAAGCGTATATCGTCATTTATCCCCGCTTCACGGCAGTCGCCGCACTGCCGCCGGTATTGATGCTTTTTAAAGCCAACAAATCGTGCAAAAAATAACGATCCGGCATGCGCGCGGCATGGCGGATCGTTCGAGAGGCAAACTCAAGCGAGCGACGATTGAATGATGGCGCGTGGGCCGATCCTGCGTACCGGATGCAGATGCTGCAAGAACTGCATGGTCGACGACTCCCATGAAAATGTCAGGGCATGCTCGCGCACCTGCTCGCGCGGAAGCGCCAATGCCTCGCTGCAGGCAAGTGCGAGGTCATCTTCGAGAAAACCGGATTTCCCGTGCGCCACGACGTCGCGCGGCCCTTCGACCGGATAGGCGGCAACCGGCACACCGCAAGCCATTGCTTCGGCCAGCACCAGGCCGAAGGTATCGGTCCGGCTGGGGAAGACGAACACATCGGCACAGTTGTAGTAGGCAGGCAGTGCCTCATGCGGCTTGGCGCCGAGGAAGCGCACTTCCGGATATTTCGCTTCCAGCTCCTCGCGCATCGGCCCGTCACCGATCACCCATTTCGCGCCGGGCAGCGAAAGCTGCAGGAATGCCTCGATGTTCTTTTCCACCGCAAGGCGGCCGACGTACAGGTACAGCGGCCGGCGCAACGCCACTTTCTCGTCGCGCCAGCCGGGCTTGAAGTAATCGACGTCCACCCCGCGCCCCCAATGCACGACGTTGCGGAAGCCTTCCGCCTTCAGCGCGTCCTGCACGCCGGGCGTCGGCACCATGATGGCCTTCGAGGGGCCGTGGAACCACTTCAGCCAGCGATAGGAAATCGCCAACGACAAGCCAAAGCGCGCTTGCAGATATTCGGGAAAGCGCGTGTGATAGGCCGTGGTGAATTCCAGCCCGTTGCGCAGGCAATAGCGGCGCGCCGCCATGCCAAGCGGCCCTTCAGTCGCGATGTGGATGCAATCAGGATCGAAATCCTCCAGCTCACGCGCCACATGCGAATACGGCTTGTACGCAAGCCGTATTTCCGGATAGGTTGGGCACGCGAAGGTGCGCAGATTCTCTGGCGTGATCATTTGCACCGAATGCCCATGGCGATGCAGCTGCCTGCCGGTGGCCTTCAACGTGTTGACGACGCCGTTGATCTGCGGCGTCCAGGCGTCCGTTACGATGGCGATACGCATAATGTCTCCTTCTCTGCCTGCTGCTCCACTTGTTTTCCCGCCTGCGGCATCACGATCTCCTGCCAGCTCACCAGCCGCAGTTCGCCCGAGGTCTCCTCCACCAACGCGGACAGGCTTTCCACCCAGTCGCCATCATTGCAGTAGCGAATGCCGTCGATGTCGCGTATTTCCGGTTTGTGTATGTGGCCGCAGATCACGCCATCGAGGCCGCGGCGGCGTGCCTCGGCGGCCAGCGCGTTCTCGAACGAAGTGATGTAGCTGACCGCGTTCTTGACCTTCAACTTCAGGTATTGCGACAGCGACCAGTACGGCAAGCCGGCGCGGGCGCGCCAGCTGTTGAGCCACTGATTCCACTTGAGGATCATCGTATAAAGGTTGTCGCCGACATAGGCAAGCCACTTGGCGCATGCGATCACGCCGTCAAAGCGGTCGCCGTGCAATACCAGCATGCGCTTTCCCTGCGCGGTCGTATGCACCAGCTCGTCACGCACGCGGATGCCGCCAAAATCGAGATCGATGAACTGGCGAATCGCCTCGTCGTGGTTGCCGGGTACGAAAATCACCTTGGTGCCCTTCTTGGCCTTCTTCAGTACCGTCTGCACCACGTCGTTGTGCGCCTGCTCCCAATACCAGCGGCGCTTCAGTTGCCAGCCGTCGATGATGTCGCCGACCAGATACAAGGTTTCGGATTCGGTCGCCCGCAGGAATTCCAGCAGCCGTTGCGCCTGGCAGCCGGTGGTCCCAAGATGCACGTCCGAAATCCATATGGCGCGAAAACGGATCGGTTCGCGCTTCGCTTCGCCCAAGAAGTCGGCGCTCAGGAATCGGTCGCGCGGCTTCATACCGACTGCGCCTCTTTAAGGTAGTGACGGGCGTAGCGACTGTCCAGCTTGGCCAACGGCAGCATCATGAACAGATCGGCGCTATGGAAATCCGGATCCCAGGCCGGCTCCCCGCAAACCCAGGCGCCGCCGCGCAAGTAGCCCTTGATCAGCGGCGGCACGTTCGGCACATGGCCCGGCTTGCGCTCTTCGATCGGGAAAGGCAGGTGCGGCGTCACACGATATTCGGCCGGCGCCAGATTGGTATCGGACAGCGCGTGGTACAGCGCGGCGGCATTGTGTCCGCCGTCGGCCAGGCTAACGCTGGCACAGCCGATCAGGTATTCGCAATTCTCGCGCTTCATGAAGGCGGCCAGTCCGGCCCACAGCATCATGATCACGCCGCCGCTGCGGTAGTCGGGATGAATGCAGGCGCGGCCCGCTTCCGCGATGCTGCCGCGCAGATTGTCCAGGCGGCCGAGATCGAACTCGCTTTCGGAGTAGTACTTGCCGATCTTGCGCGCTGCACTCGGGCTCAGCACGCGATAGGTGCCGACCACCTTCAGCGTCTTGGTGTCGCGCACGATCAGGTGGTCGCAGTAATCGTCGTACTCGTCCCTGTCTAGCCCCTCCGTATTCGCCAGCGTCGACAGCCCCATCGCTTCGATGAAGACCTTGTAGCGCAAACGCTGCACTTCGCGTACTTCTTCCGGAGTACTGGCAAGACTCAGCGCCAGTTTGGAAAAACTCGCGCTGGAATTTCCTTCGGCATCGGCTGGGATGGTCAGTAATCGCATAGTCGTCCTCGTGGTTGTGACGGGACGAAGCCTAACGGGCGATTACTTCATGAACATGACAGAACGGTGTCAGTTGGATGACACGACAACAGATGAAAAAAGCCGGCACATGGCCGGCTTTGAACGAAACACGACAATCGTCATTTGTCCTTTTTCGGACGGCCTGCCTTGATCGGCGGCAAACCATCGATCACCGTCTTGAGTCGCGCGATCTCCATGGATTTGATCAATGCCACGCCTGCACGCAGCAATTCGCTTTTCTTGACCGAGATGCCGATCTTCAGAAAAGCCTTCTTGGTATCGCCGAGCACCTGGTACTCGCCTTCCGGCATCGTGAAGCTGTCGCGTACCAGTTTGACCTTCTTCGTCTTTTCCTTCGCGGCCTGCTTGGGCGCGCGCCCGGCCGGCTCGGCAGCCTGCTTCACCTGCTTGGCAGGTGCAGCCTTTTTCGCCGGCGCCTGCTTTACCGGAGCTTTCTTTGCCGCGTTGTGCGCCACCTTCTTTGCTGCGGCCTTTTTCGCGGGCGTAGCCTTCTTCGCGGCCTTCTTTGCGGCCTGTTTCGCCGCCGGCTTGGCGGCGGCTTTCGGCTTTTCGGCTCCGTCTGCGGTGCCGGCCGCCTTTTCCTGAGTTTCCCTGGACATCTGACATCTCCCTTTTCGATAAATCGTATAAACAATATATACAGTTTATACGATTTCCACAAGCGATCTGAGGAATCGCATTGTTCGACTGCTCGCCGATTCATGAACCGGTAACAATTGCCCAGCAGAATCGCCAGCTGTCTACCGCACCGATTTCCTCTCATGAACATCAAGTTGCTGCGCCTTATTCTTGCTGCCTCCATCACCATGTTGATGTCTCCGACTGCCGTACTGGCGGAGGACGCCAATACCATCGTGGTCGGCCAGGCAATCGACCTCTCCAGTCCGAACGCCAACATCGGTCGCGATTACGTCGCAGGCATCAAAACCTATTTCGATGCGCTGAATGCCGCTGGCGGCATCGATGGCAAGAAGATCCGCTACGTGGTCAAGGACGACCAAGGCGTACCGGCGGTCGCCGCCAAAATGGCAACGGAACTGATCGAACGCGACCAGGCCGATTTCCTGCTCGGCGGCGTTGGCGACAATGTGACGCAGGCTATCCTCAATGCGCCGGCGTTCGCCCGTAGCAATCTGGTGCTGTATGCGCCGCTGGTCGATGCACTGGATATCAACAATCCGCGCATCCTGTACTGGCGGCCAGGCTATACCCAGGAAGTACGCCATATCCTCACGCACTTCGGTCAGCTTGGCATGAAAGACGTGGCGGTCGCCTATCAGGACACGGCGGCGGCACAATCGGCATTTCAGAAGCTGTCGGGCGAAGTGCGCGCGCGTGGATTGCGGCTGACAGGCACCGTGCGTATCAGCGGCAACGAGCGCCAGAACGACCCAAGTCAGATCGCCGGCCTGGCCGCGAGCAATCCTGGCTTCGTCATCGTGATCGCCGATACATTCGGCACGGCGTTCTTCCTGAAGGAATTCCGCAAGAGCGCGCCGCAGACTTTTGTGGCCGGCACCTCGCTGATCAATCTGGAGACCCTGCGCGAAGTGGCCGGCGCACGCGCAGTCGAATGGACTGTCTTTTCACAGGTTGTATCCAATCCGACCGCAGGCAAGACGTCGATCCAGCTCGAACACATGAACATGATCCGCAAATACCGCGACGAGCCGGCATCTTCACTGACCTTCGAAGGCTTTGTCGCCGCCAAGACGCTGGTAAAGGCAATCCAGCGCAGCAAGCGGCCGCCGCGCGCCGTGCTGCAGGATCTGATGGCGCAGGATGCAACCATCGACCTGGGCGGCATGACCGCGTCGTTCTCGCCCAAGGACAACCACTTGTCCGCTTATCTGGACATCGCGCTGTTCAAGAAGAATGCACTGGTCTTCTAGCGCCCCTCAGCTTTGCGGCTTGAAACGAATGACGCGGTAAAGATACACCGCAACCAGTAGCACGAGCACGCCCTTGGTAATCGGATCGGCATATTGCTCGACCATCGCATACTGCGACTTCAGCAGATAGCCAGCCATCGCCAGCAAGCCATTCCAGAGGACGGAACCGATCGTTGAATAAATCAGGAAGGGCGCCAGCGGCATGCGCAGGATGCCGGGCGGCACGGAGATGAGCGTACGCACAGCAGGCACCAGACGGCCGAAGATGAGAACGGTCCGACCGTGACGCCCAAACCAATGCGTGGCGGCGTCGATCTGCGCCGGCGACACCGTCAGCCAGCGGCCGTGGCGTTCGGCAAGACGATCGATGCGCTTGCGGCCGAACAACAGGCCGGCGTAGTACCAGAACAGCGCACCTGCCACTGAACCGGCCGTACCCGCGAGAATCACCCAAACGATATTCAGCTCGCCATCCGCGGCCACGAAGCCGGCCAGCGACATGATTAATTCGGAAGGAAGCGGCGGGAAAACGTTTTCCATCAGCATCAGGAAGAAAATGCCGATATAGCCGCCTTCGGCCATGATGTCGACGATGAAATCGAACACGTTGTCTCCGGTCGCGCTTGAACAGCAGGTTCAGACGCGGAGCACCGCAAAAGATTCCGCGAAACGGCTTCGTTCGTTTTAGCCTTCGATTCGCATCGAAAAATCGATACCGACTTCAGCCCAGGCTTCCTTTTCCTTGCCGATCCAGTACGCCAGCGTCGGGTGATCGCTGACCCATTCGTTGCGAATGTCGAGTTCGATGCGGTTCTTCATTTTGAGCCGCAAGGCGTCGGTTTGCACGTCGATGCGCGCATGCATGAAGACCACCGCCAGCCGCAATGCCAGCACTGCCTTCGTAAAACCGGGATCAGCCAGCAGCTCCGCCACCTTGCGCAGGTTGCCTTTGTGCGCCAGCACCAGCCGGCTCATCACGCGCTGTTCGCGCGTCGTGAAACCCGGCAGGTCGGCATTTTCGATCATGTACGCGGCATGCTTGTGATAACCGCTGTGCGAGACGGCTTGGCCGATCTCATGCAACAGACCGCTCCAGTACAGCAGGCGCACGTAACGGTCGTCGCTCGGCTTCAGTTCGGCGTACATTGCCGACGCAAGCTGTGCGACGCGATCGGCGCGCACGCCGTCGGCGCCGAAACGCTGGCGAAAATCCACTACTGCCTGTTCGCGGCGATCGCGTCTCGTCGCACGCAAATGCAGATCCCACAACACGCCCATGCGCAAGCCGGCCTCGATCGGTTTGATGCTCCGGATACCGAGTTCCTGCATCAGGCCGATCAACACGGACAGCCCGCCGGCCACGCCGGTGGCGCGATCGGCCTTCATGCCGACCAGATCGATACGGCTCGTATGGCCAAACTGGATCAGCTTGCGCTTCAATGCTTCGAGGCTTTTCAGCGTCGGGTCGGCATCGCCCAGGCCGTTCTTCACGATTGCATCGGCAATCGCGCGTATCGTGCCCGAGGATCCATAGGCGGTCGTCCAGAGTTCCGGCCGGAACAGCGGCGCCGCATCCTCGAAACGCGAACGCGCAGACAGGATCGCGGCATCGAAGGCCGCGGCCGAGAGATCGCCGTTGCGAAAAAAATTCAGATTCTGCGG